>Ga0214250_1000001_pt1:0-375000 | contig 804442 bp, 733 predicted proteins | sample TroBogypolimnion_35_FD_153088 | JGI IMG/M metagenome (GOLD analysis project Ga0214250, IMG submission 153088) | Freshwater microbial communities from Trout Bog Lake, WI - 29JUN2009 hypolimnion | ecosystem: Environmental > Aquatic > Freshwater > Lake > Hypolimnion/Profundal zone...
ACCACCCAAGGAGCACGTTTTAACAAATAGCGTAATTCTGAGATGACAAACTTTTTACCTTCTCCCTCAGGCTTACCCATTTTTTGAATAAACCAGCTCTCCCTGGAGTGAAAGACACCAATATCAAAATAGCGGCGAAACTCTTCAATCACGCTGTAGTTATGGGAATGATAACACGCTGCCTCACTGGAATACGCTACCTTCCAACCTTCATGCAACATTTTAGCAGCAACATAGGTGTCTTCACCAAAAATGACAGTTGATGGGAAGCCCCCAACATCCATGAGAGCCGTTCGGCGATAAGCTGCAAATGAATTAGACAAGAAAGCTGCCTTAATACCAAGTCGCTGGATATCCTCTTTTGTTTTTACAGAAGATAGTTCGGGGTAGTTAAATAACCGGGCATGAGCAGCAATAGGTGAGGCATCAGCATGTGCTAATTGACGCCCACACACAGCTCCGACTTTTTCATCATCAAAAGGCGCTATGATATGTTTAATAGAATCAGGGGAAGTAAGAATGGCATCCTGCGTTATATAGATGAGAATATCGGCATTCGGCAGGAGATCAACACCTAACTGACGAGTAGCACCATGATTAAACTGCTCCTTTGGTATCGAAACAACCTCGACACCCATTTTCATCGCTACTTGACTGGTTCCATCCGTTGACGATGAATCAATTATTAAAATTTTCGCCTGCAATGAAGAGGCCTGTATTGCACCAAGACACTTGACTATTTGCACACCAGCATTATACGCAGGTATGATGACACCGATTGAGCCTGAACTGAGTTCACCCTGCATCCGACAATTACTCTCACTCTGCATGCATTCTCATCAATACGCTCCGTCTCTACAAAAAACAACAGGAATTGTCTTAAGGAGAATCACGATATCTGACCAAAGCGACCAGTTTTTTACATACCAGCTATCCATTTTGACTCTTGTATCGTAATCAACATTATTACGGCCACTGATTTGCCAAATGCCCGTCATGCCCGGTTTCGCCATCAAGTAATACTCAACATCATTACCGTAATATTTAAGTTCATCCTTTACCACCGGACGAGGCCCTACCAGGCTCATCTCACCTTTCAGCACATTCCAAAGCTGCGGCAACTCATCAAGACTGGTTTTCCGCAAAAAATTACCAACACAGGTTATCCGTGGATCATTTTTAAGCTTAAAGCATTGTTCCCACTCAGCTCTTGACTCAGCATCATTATCAAGAAGTTCTGTTAGAACAGCCTCAGCGTTGCAAACCATAGTGCGGAATTTCAAGCACTTAAATGGTTTCCTGTTTTGGCCGACACGCACATGGCCGAATATTGCCGGGCCAGAATCACGGGTTATCTTCCAGACCAAGAGAGCAAACAGCGGTGACAGAAGAAGAAGCAAGAGAGAGGAGGCAATAATATCAAACCAGCGTTTCACAACTTTTGACGAGCAATGCGATAGATTATTGTGCAAACGAATAACAAGAGCTTCGTGGGTGAAAAAATGCTTGACTTCCATGCCATACAGCGGAACACTCGGCATGGGAGGAATCACAAAAATATCCTCTGCTCCGGCAAGTGTGAGCTGACGCACCCACGCTTCGCTCTCACTGCTCTCATTGCTTTCGAGAGCAATCACACTGTGAAAATCAGCAAATGCATCAACTGAGCAGCCCTTATCACTCATGCAGAGAAGGGGAATGCCCGCAACGGGGGCTGCAACTCTTGAACCATTCAAATGACGCTTTGAGATAAATCCCTGCACGTCAAAACCAGCCATTTTTTCACTGTTTAAAGCTAGACATGCACTCTTTGCATTGTCACCATCGCCAATAATAATGGTCGGAGTTTGCCAGATGTTCAACCGCAGCAGCACCTTCTTAGTCAACTGACGCAGCAGAGGAGTCAGCGTTGCTATTATCGTCCATGTGGTAAGCCACCACACGACGTTTATCTGCTGGTGAAATATTTCCATTAACGCAAGGTGCAACAACGCAAGAGCCATTATTCCCTGCAACACTTCATGAAGTTCATCCCAAAAAGAGGTACGGCGGATATAGCGCTGCTTTATCAATCCCATCCATAGAATCCAGACAAGAGTGAGTAACCCAATAACATTCAGATTGGTTGCGGTGATTCCTGAACTGTATCCATTACGAATCGAGACCATGACGGATACAAAAGAGGCGATGACGACAGAAAGCAAAAAGGAAAACAGGTCCGACACGCAAAGCGACCAACCTTGAATCTTTCGACGTTTCTTGCTATGTATCGATGGAGATTTAAGCATGACTTACTGATCCTTGTTTTTGGGAGGAAACAGGTTACGCTGGCTGCTGTAGTGTGAAGAAATGACGGCTTGTTACTCTATTGTCTTTGTTATAGTGAGACCGAATGCGGGGTTTGGTGAAATTGATTTACCGGCATCAAGGCTTAACTGCTGGGTCAGTGACCAGCCGTGTGCAATAGGGGTGGTGTTGGTCAGGTCGCAGGCGACCATTGATGTCTTTTGATTGTCCGGTAAGGGGTTACCTATGCTGCCATAATTTTCGATATAAGCTACTCTGACAAGGGGATTAACAAGTTTAGTGAAGCGCATCATGACTCCGGTATTGATGACCCTCACCCGGTTCAGCGGGCTGTAGGAATTATCTGCTCCTTTAACAAACGGGATAAAGGGTGTACCTATTCCAAATCCCTTATACACCCAGGCACCATAATAGCCGTTCGTTAAATAATCGTCAGGGTAGTCAGTTATTATCGCGCCTGAACGGGTATCGAGAAGTTCAAGATTAATCCGTGCAAAATGGCTCTCCTTGTTTTTATTGATCATGGAGACACCAAGCAAATAGTCGCCTGGATACCAGAAGCGTAGGCCGCTTCCATCTTCAAACATGGTTTGCACGTAGAGGAAGAAGTCGCGGTCACTCTCTTTCTGCTGCAACGCGAACTCAATGGTACCTCGATGGTCACCAAGTGCATTCTGCTGTTCAGTTATGGCACCGTTACTTCCACCCTTACCTAAAAAAACGTTTAGTAGATCTTTTAACCCTGAGGGCTGTCCATCGCCACCCCAGACGGCAAGATCGTGTACACCTGCATAAAAATTGAGCCCCTGATCTGGGTATGATTCACCAAGTCTGAGATAGACAAATTTTTCGTGGAGGAGAGAATTAGGGATTGTCCGCTCTTCGCCAAGCCATCCGTGAGCGAGGTATGCGTTCACGGCAAGCCATTCGGTCAGGTCGACATAGCCGTTAGTAGCGAGTGATACCTTAGGAATAGTGGGAGCGTTGCGGCTGTAGACAGTGGATCCGGAAGAGAGCAGGGTGTCGACGAGACCGAAAGTTTCTGCTTTGCGGCCCAGGGTGAGACGGAGATTTTTATAGGCAAGTGCTGCGTAGGCGTCTGTCCAGATGAGGTCCTGGCTGGAGTTGGTGCGGGCAGTGACGTCGACACCGTAGTACCAGTCGAAGGTTTTTTCGTCGTCTGCATGTTTGTTTATGCGTAGGCGCGTAAACATGCTGCTGGCGCGTTCAGTGCTGACGCGACCATTGTTGTTGGCATAGGCCCAGAATGGAGGTAGGGTTTGTTTTGAGAACAGGAATCCGGTGGATACCTGCAGGGTGTCGATGCCAGTGGGGAGTGCGGCTTGGGCAGGTACCGATAGTATAAGAAAAAGAAGAAGGAATATAGATTGGTAACAGATATTTTTGGTTGGTGTTTGCATTGGGAATGAATTTATCGTTCCGGAGTTAGCTCCATCTTAGACTTCTGCGCAGGGCTTCCAGTTGGGTTTTGGTTTCAGCGTCTTTTTTAGCGTTGTGGAGGGCTTCTTTGATGAAGGCCCAGAGGATGGAGAGAAAGCCTGTTGATATGGTTGCAAGCAGGACGATCAGACTGCGTTTTGGTTTTGATTTTCTATCCGGGACTACGGCTTTGTCGAGTACTTGGATCATTGACCCCTCTTTTGCTTCGTCGATTTTGGCCATTTCGAATTGTTTGGCGAGGAGCTCATAGACGGTTTCGGCGTATTTGAGGTCGCGGACTTTCCGGAGGTATTCGAGGCCGGCTTCGGGGGCTTTGGTTGTTGAAACTGATCCTGTTTCTATTCTGGCGAGCTGGGCGCGCATGCCGCCTACCACCTGCTGGGTGCGGATATAGTCGGGGTTGTTGCCGGTGGCGAAGGTGCGCATGGCGCCGAGTTCGACCTCTTTCATGGCAATCTGGCCCTTGAGTTCAGCACCTGCCCTGATAAGTGCTTGGGCCTGGGCATCAAGCTGGATGAGACCGGTTTTTTCCTGCACCTGCTTCATGGCGATTTCTGTATCAGCAAGTGTTTGTTTTGCCTGTATGAGCTGTTTTTCAAAAAAGAGGCGCCGCTGGGAGGCTTCGGTGACAGCAAGTACCTGAGTTAGTTTCTGCAACTCTTCCACATAGGCGTTGGCCAGTGCGGCGGCGCGCTTTGGATCTTTGTCGTCGACCTGCACGGCAATGAGGCCGTCTTTGCCTGAAATAATACTGCTGGCACCTGCGAGTGCCTTGCGGGTGTCGCTTGGGAATTTTGTTTTATACACTGCCTGCAGTTTGAAGCGCTTGATCATGTTATCGCTTACGGTGCGGCTTTTGAGCATGGCAACGTAGGTGTCGTTTGGGGTTTTTATGCCTGCAGCACCTACCATCCCGCCTAAGGCTCCGAGCTGCCCGAGCAGGGCTGAGGCACCTGACTGCTGTGTTGGCGGCATTATCTGCGTTGTAGCGGTGTAGCTGTTGGGGATAAAAAAGCTTATCAATGCAACAATCACGCCGGCGATGAGCGGGGCGCCAAGAATAAGTTTTTTATGTTTGGCGAGCGTGATGGCGAGATCGATGAGGCTGATTTCTTCCTCTGGGTTTTCCTGAAAGATGGGGTTATCGGGCATGTTTTATAAGCACTTTATTTATAGGGTTTTCAGTGTGGCGAGGCCTGCGGCTCCGAGGCCGAATTGGTAGAGGATGCTGGTCCAGTCTTTCAGGTTTTGCATGAATGTCTCGCCTCTTTGAATTTTTTCAGGTACTACGATGGCGTCGCCTGGATTGACTCTGCCTCCCATTCCGCTGTTGCGGTTGCTTCGTACTGTGCCATCTGCGCAGACTCGGTAGATTTCTGATTTTTCACCGGTGAAGCTTACACCACCAGCCAGGGCAAGGTAGTCTTTAACGCGACGTTCCGGCTGATAGATAAAGGCATTCTGCTGGTAGACGGCACCAATGACATCGACGGTTCCCTGTATCTGCGGAATGTAGATTGTGTCGCCGTCCTTGAGAGGAACCTCTGGCAGATCACTGATTTTTGCCCTGTAATCCTTGAGAGTGAGAATAATGCGTCCCTCTGACTTGATCGTTCGCATCTTTTGTGCCAGACGTCGCTGTGCTTCGAGTTCGCTTGTTACCACCGCAGCCTGCGCAGGGTCATTCTGGGCTCTGAGTCTTTGTTTGGCATTTGTTTCTATATCTTTTTCGTAGCGGTCTACCACTTCATCGATCTTTGCCTGTTGCTGGATTTTAACACTTTCACGGCTTAGTTTGGTGCCATAGATATAGCCCTTTTCGGTAGTACCTCCGATTCGAATTAAGAGGCCGCGGAGAGTTTCGCCTTTTTGCAGCTCGAAAACACCGCTTTGTTTTACTTCACCGTCAACACGAACAAAATCCCGCTCTGCTTTGACTTCCAATGGTGCTGCCCCTGGCGCAAAAACACGGATGATGTCGGTCGGTTCTACTTGAAGCTGTGCAAGCTTTTGTTCTATGGATGCCCAATCTGCCTGTAGTTCTGCCACTGTCTTGTACTGGCTGTTGATGTTCTTTTCAACAATGACGTTTTTCACTCCGGCGACTGATTCAAAACCGCCAGCCCAGCTCACAATGTCGGCAATGGAGGATTTTTGTTTCAGCTCAAAGATGGCGGGTTTTTTAACGTCTCCAAGCAATGCAAATTGAGGACCAACTGCCGGGATGTAAATGACATCGCCATCCTGAAGTGCCTGGTCGGAGGATTTATCGCCATGGAGGAGAATATCATAGAGATCAAAGGAGATGAGTGGTTCGCTGCTCCGCTTGAGCTTGATATTCCGCAAGCTGCCGGTGACTGATGGCCCGCCGGATGCGAAGAGAGCGTTAAGCAGGGTACTCATGGCGCTCAGGGTGTAGGAACCGGGGCGCAAGGCGTGGCCAACAACATAGATCTGTACACTGCGGGTTTGTGCAATGCTGGCGCTGAGATCGAAGCTTTTAAATATTCTGCCGACTGCTTTTTTAAGGTATCCCTGCAGGTCGCGATATTTCACGCCGGCTACTTTTACGGAACCAACACGGGGCAGGTAGATTTCGCCGCTGCGGCTGACCGTGACGTTTACATCAATATCAACCATACCCCAGCCCCGAATCTGCAGGGCATCACCGGGGCCAATGACATAGTCGGCATTAACCTGTACGGATTTTAAGGGTGCAAAGGTAGTGGGCACATTGCGGAAGAGATCGCGACCGAAAACATCGAGTGTTTTGCCGGTTGAGCTTTCAACATAGATCTGAAAGCTGCTTTTGATCGGGACGATGCTCTTGCCTGGTATGAATTGATCCTGATCTTCTGAGCGAGGATTAGTCTCATGTGCAGCTGCATCGCGCAGATCAGAAAATGAGGTTGTGATGGAAGAGTTGACTGTTCCTGACGATGGGGTTGAGAAATAGGACGCACCACTGCTTGCTGTTGCGGCTGGTGAGCCTGTTCCTGAGCTTTCTGCACTCAGGGCGACTACTGGCAGAAAGAACAAGCAAAACACAACGACCAGAAAATGACTATAACGCATGAAAAAAACTTTTTTGGCTTTTAAAACAGACTATAAAAAAGCTACGCACCTTCACTCACACAAGAAGAAAAGGAAAGCGCTTGTTCGCGTACCAGAGCGCTTTATAAAAAATATAGGTGTAACCGATTATTTTAACTTGTTATCACTACAATCTTACTCACTCATTAGTAAGAAAAATTCGCAACCGTCAAAAGTCGAAGAAGAGGTAAAACGGAGTGGTACATACTTTTAAAATCTTATGAATTAAGACTTTTCCAATACATAGATTTACAGCTATAGCATAATAAATTAAAATACAAATAAACACCAAGCAAACATGCAGAAAATTACATAATCCTTGTATACATCGGCATAAATTTTACTTCCGCCAGCTAATAATTGAACCAAGAAAAAGCCTGGAGATTTTTAGGGCAAAACCAATAACTTCGCCGTCTGTCAGTATGGACAAAAGGAAGCCGGTCATTCGTCCGGGGTTGTTGCGCATCCACTCGTTTCTGTAGAGGAGGCTCATCAGTTTATCCATGGGGACGGCGCAGGCACACTCAATGAGTTTGTCGAGCCTGATCTCTGGGCCGGCTATAGGGCGATTGCTGTGCTGCGTTGTCATGGTGAGCACACGATTGCCAGCTCGCTCTGAAAGATTGTAATCGATACATTTATCAGCTGTATGACGGATGCGGAGTTGAATGGGCTGCTGCAGTGTTTTGCATGTCGATGCAGCTGGTTGCTCTATCTCTCCCTTTTTGTTGTCCAGAAACATCAGGAGTGCGTTATATAAAAGTTCCTGTATCTCTTTGTCGGAAAGGTTCTTGTTGACCCTCATCAGCCAGGTGAGCTGGAAAAGATCGATCAGGAAGTTGATCAGCACAGCGTTGGTAGTGTTGCGCTTCATTGCTGACTTGTAGCGGTTGAAAGAGACATTGCAGTAGGCCAGCATGGCAATAAGGGTACCGCTGTCCATGCTGCGGGTCTCGATAACCGGGCAGTAGTTGTTGTAGAGATCCCAGTCAAAAGAGCGGATTTTTCCCTCGTCTTTGTACTCTTTAAATATGCCTGTGCCGGGATATGGGGTCATGACCATAAAGAGGGCCTGCCGGAGGCCGAGTGATCTTGCAAACTCGGGGTAAGCAATGGTATCCTGTACGTTTTCGGTATAGTGGCCGATGATGAAATAGCCTTCTGCACCGATTTTGTTTTTGTTGCAGAGTTCTATGGCACGGGCTACGTCGTCAAGGCTGTTTTTTTTGTTCATGAGGGCAAGGGTTGCTTCGCTCGGGCTTTCTATGCCGAGACCTACTTTGCTCAACCCTATTCGGCGAAGCTTGTCGAGAATGCGTTCGGCCCTGACAAGATCTTTGGCTCTGGATTCCGTCATGATCCGGAAATTGGTCAATCCCCTTTCGATCATCATGTCGCAGATTTTTTCTGCCCTGCCGATGTTGGTCAGGAAGTTGGCATCCCAGATTTTCAGGAGTTTTTTATTGTTGGGATCGTGGAGCAGTGCAATCTCTTCGACAACATTTTCTGCACTCCTGCCTCTCCAGCTTTTATGCATTTGATCATTGGCGCAAAAAGAGCACGACCACGGGCAGCCCCTGGAAGTATAAATGGTATCTATAGAGTAGGCATCGCCTTTTTCGCCATATCGATCGGGACGAAGAGAGCGCATTGGAAAGCGAATAGAGTCTATATCGGCAATGATATCCCTCTGGCCAGTAAAGACAATGCCGCCGCCTTCACGGTAGGCAATCCCTTTAACGTCACGGGAGGGGCCTTTGAGCACCAGCTCCCTGAAGGTCTCTTCGCCCTCTCCAATGACCACAACATCGACACAGGAGAGCTTGAGCACCTCTTCGGGCAGTGCCGTTGGATGAAAACCGCCCATGACAACAAATTTACCTGCCTCCTTGGCAATTCGGGCAAGTCGTTCCGCCTGGTTGAAGGCTCCGGTCATTGATGAAATGGCGACAAGATCAACAGGGCTTTTTTTCAGAAGTGATCGCAGACTATCGAAGATGCCGTAGTTGTAGAAGTTGTCAGGCATGACAAGGCTCTCTACGTCGTGCTCAACGGCGGCAGCAAGGTAGCAGACAGCAATACAGTCTGTGATAAACCTTGGAAAGGGTACTATGATAGTCTGAGGCGCCTCTACAAGGCAGATATGTTTAAAATATGCCATAAAACCCTGAGATTGAATCTTGTTATCCAGTAAGTATATGCTGCAATATACGCATTATAGACGCTATCGCATTGGATAAAATGAACGATTTTCCCTGGTAATCTGTTTTTGGGTTTGTTGACCACTTATATTTTATGGTTGTGATTCTGACTTCTGACAGGGCTGAGGGTCGAGTACTGAGTGAGGACAGTTGGTTTTGCTAGGATTTTGGATACTTCGCTTGGCTCAGTATGACAAGTGAAAAATAATGGTGATTATTCGTTTTTCAGCAGTCTATTAGTGAGCATGGTGGTGAAATCCCTGCGGGTGGATACAAACATGTGTACGTAGAGACTTTGGGATGCAACCTCATATATGACTCTGGTTTGCCCTACTAACCTTTCACGAATTCCTTGGAGGCCTAGTTGAATTGCTTCATCGGGGATTAAACCTGCGAAAGGAAATTCGCCGATATTTTTCAGCATCTCTTTGTATTTTTGGTCTGAATCCTGCCAGACCTTTTCGCCAAATTTATGTTTTACATATTTTCTGATTTCGCGATAATCATCTTTTGCGCTATCAAGAATAAAAACTGAACGTGCCATTTTACCCGTCGTTGTCCATTTCTGCAAAGAAATCTTTTGCTGGCTGAAATTTGCCTTGGGATATCTCTTTTTTTCCCATGTTGATGAGTTTCAGAAAAGCCATGGTTTCGATCTGTTCTTCGTAAGTTCGAATGTCCATGACTACCATTTTGGCCTCACCATTTTGTGTGATGATGAGAGGAGTACGATTATCTTCAAAGTCCTTTATGATCTTGGATGCATGAGACTTGAGATAGGATATGGGGTGAATCTTGTTTGATAGTTTCATTTTAACTCCTTTAGTAAAGGCTTAAGATTAAGACCAAATATAGGCTTTATTCAGTTTTTTTTAATGAATGAGTTACTTGGCGAAGCACTTGTTCTGCCCAGCAATCTGTTTTCGGGTTTGTTGACCACCGATATTTTATGGTTGTGATTCTGGATTGTTCCTGTTATATATTTTAAATGTTCGCTTTTGCTTGACTTGGTTATCAGTACTAAAGGAGAGATCTTATGCTGCAGCAGAAAACAGCTGGTTATAAAGCCCTTTGTACTTTGCGTTCTGAGGGTGATTTCTCTGTGGCTTGGACGACTATGGAGGAGCTGAGAGAGAGAACTGATTCTATTGTCGCTCGTTTTCTTGAGGAGCGGTTTGAGGTAGCAAAGGAGCTTGGAGGCGGGTATTTGCTGAATGAGCTTGTTGACAGGGCGATACGTACGTCGGAGGGTGAGATTATGGATCAAGAGGGTCTCCCTGAGAGTGAAAGGCTTGCATTGGTTCAGGCTTTGGATCGGCAAAACATAATGATGGGGCTTTATGGCCGATATGTGGAGATTCTTTTACCGGTGATTCATGAGGTGGCTCAGCGGGAACAACGGGAAGTACGGGTGCTTGAGCTTGCAAGCGGGAGTGGCGGGCTGGCGCTGGCTCTGGGTGAGGAGGTGCAGCGGCAACAGTTGCGGGTCTCTGTTACCGGTTCGGATATTGTTCCTGCTTTTATTAATGAAGGCAACATTCATGCGTCGAAAAAAAAGCTTTCTGTTCGCTTCAGGTTGCTTAATGCCTTTGATATGAGTGATTTGGAGGATGAGGGGTTTGATCTTGTGGTTATGTCTCAAAGTTTGCACCATTTCACTCCAGGGCAACTGGCGGTGATTATTGACCAGTCGGTGAGACATAGTACAAGAGGGTTTATTGGTATAGATGGATACAGGAGTGTGTTGCTTGCATGTGGCGTGCCTTTGATTGCCGGTTTGCAGGGGTTTGGTTCTTTTGCTCTTGACGGGTTGACTTCGGCGCGAAAATTTTATTCTGAGCTGGAACTGGATATTATTGCGGAAATCGCTACGGGGGGAAGAAATCACTCCGTTGATTGCTTGTGGCCATTGAGTGTTTTGACGGTAATGAAGGGATAGGAAACAAGATGGGCATGAGAGAAATGGGCAGGCCATGGCGCAGCCCGTACGGGGGATTTGGGAAATTCGGTTATATTGATGTAATAATATTTGAAACAAATAGAGAAGGAGTTTTCTTATGTCGTTTGTTAAATTTTTAGCTGGTGCGGCAATTGTTCTTGTGGGTATTCAACTGGTGCCTTATGGGAGGGATCATAAGAATCCTGCGGTTACTGGTGAACCAAAATGGGATTCTCCGAGGACTCATGAACTTTTTAACCGTGCCTGCAAGGATTGCCATTCCAATGAAACAGTTTGGCCTTGGTACAGCTCTTATGCTCCTGTATCTTGGCTGACGGCACTTGATGTATCTTTTGGGCGGAAGGTTTTCAATGCTTCCGAGTGGGGGCGTCCAGAAAAAAATGAAGGTGACAAGGCAGCAGCCGAGGTTAGAAAGGGCAAAATGCCTCTCTTTATTTATCTGCCAGCGCATCCGGATGCAAAACTGAATGCTGAGGAAAAAAAGGAGCTGGTTAACGGCCTGGTTGCGACATTTGGTGACAAGAAGAGCAAGAAAAAAGAGTAGTACAATAAATGTTTTAGCCATGATGTTATGAGTTTTTCAATTTTTCAAGCACGAACAAATCCTGCCCGAAAGAACTACCCATTGCATCTGGCACTTTTTCTTGTAACAGTCTATACAACACTGCGGGCAGGTGCATTCTGGGGCGGGCAAGAGGCGCTCGCCGCGGGCATTCCTTACTCATTCTGCCTGCTTCTCTTTTTAAGCGTTCACGAGTTTGGTCATTATTTTGCCACACTCTTCCATCGTGTGCATGCAACACTCCCCTACTACATTCCTGTCCCCCCCCTGCCGCTTCTTCTCAGTCTTGGAACAATGGGGGCGGTCATTAAAATCAAGGAGAGAATACCGGGAACAAACGCCCTGTTCGATATCGGCATTGCAGGTCCATTGAGTGGTTTTGCGGTATGCCTGGGTGTTTTGATCTACGGTTTTTTACATCTTCCCCCGGCTGATTTTATCTTTACCATTCATCCTGAATACCTGGCAACAGGCGGTTTGCAGACTCCTGCTCCGAAAGAGACTCTTTGCCTTGGAAAAAATCTGCTCTGGATTGTGCTGGAATACCTTATTGCTCCAAAAAACCTTCCGCCAATGAGTGAGATGTATCACTATCCTTTTCTCTTCACCGGATGGCTTGGTTCAGTTGTAACTGCGCTTAACCTGCTTCCTGTTGGTCAGCTTGATGGCGGGCATATCACCTACGCCATGTTCGGCAGAAAAGGACATGCAAAAGCAGCCAAAGGGTTTCTCTTGTTTATTGTGCTACTTGGCTTTCCTTCATTGCTGGAACTGCTGCTCAGCCTCTTCAGGCCGGAGGCTCTTTCACTGATTCCTCCCATACTGCTTCGATGGTCATGGTCTGGCTGGATTATTTGGGCATTCATTCTTTCACGATTTATTGGCTTGAACCATCCACCGACAGGTTATGATCACCCCTTGGCAACACCAAGGAGACTCTATGGGTGGATAGCAATTGCAATCTTTGTCCTGACTTTCACACCAGTACCATTCGGGGTAACATGAACAAGTCCAGATGCCGGATCAATGGTGCCGGGCGCATGATTGATCTCTCTGAAGGGCCGGTCATCATGGGTATCCTGAATACTACCCCCGATTCATTTTATGATGGTGGGGTATTTCAGAACACAGGATGTGGAGTTGATCTTGACCGGGCGCTGGATCATGCGCTTGCGATGATTGAGGCTGGTGCTTCCATTATCGATATTGGCGGCGAATCTTCCCGGCCAGGAGCAGAAGTAATTTCAATCAAGGAGGAGATTGAGCGCACGACACCACTCATTGCAATGTTGCGGAAGAGAACGGATGCGGTGATTTCAATTGACACCTATAAGGCTGAGGTTGCCGAGCATGCCTTGAAGGCTGGCGCTCATCTTGTCAACGATATTTCAGGCTTCACCTTCGACCACTCCATGCCCGAAATATGCCGCGAATACCAGGCTGCAGTGATCCTCATGCACACGCAGGTGAGGCCTGAATCGATGGGGTGGAGTACCGGGATAGAATCAGCCGAAACAGATATTGTTGCAAAAGTCAGCAGCTTTCTCGCCAATTCCATTGCTCAAGCTGAAGCACATGGCATTGAGGAGATTATTATTGATCCGGGGTTTGGTTTTGGTAAAAGCGTGGAGGAAAACTTCCTGTTACTTGCTGAACTTGGCTCTCTGGGTAGACTTGGCAGGCCGATTCTTGCCGGTGTGTCGAGAAAATCCTTTCTTGGCTATGCCATTGCCAAAGAGGGTGATGAAATTCCTCCTCCCTCCCAGAGACTTCCAGCCACCATGGCGGCTGAAACCATTGCACTGCTGAATGGGGCAAGTATTTTGAGGGTGCATGATGTTGAGGCTGCGGCGCAGTGTCTGCGGGTGGCGAAGAGAGTGCTGAGCGGGCTTGGGGGAAGGGGGGAATAGGACCAATGGGAGGGTGAGGGGGGGCTGAGAGACTGAGTAGGAAGTTTTTTTTGGAATTTGGTGTAAAACGGCGATGGTGAAATGTATCTGTCGAAAATTGAGCTTTTTGGGTTTAAGAGCTTTGCGCATAAGGTCCGGATAAAGTTTGACAAGGGTCTTACGGCCATTGTCGGGCCCAACGGGTGTGGCAAGACTAATGTTGTGGATGCCATGCGCTGGGTACTGGGCGAGCAGAAGTCTTCGCTGCTTCGGTCGGCGAAGATGGAAAACATTATTTTTAACGGTTCAAAAAACCTCAAGCCTCTCAGTCTTACCGAAGTCTCTCTTACCATCGAGAATACACGCAATGTCCTGCCGATAGAGTATACCGAAGTAACTGTCACCCGCCGACTCTACCGCAGTGGGGAGAGCGAGTTTCTTTTAAACCAGGTGAACTGCCGTCTGAAGGATATTCTTGATCTCTTTACCGATACAGGTATGGGCAGCGATGCCTATTCGGTTATTGAGCTGAAAATGATTGAAGAGATTATCAGCAACAAAAGCGAAGAGCGGCTGAAACTTTTTGAGGAGGCTGCAGGCATATCCCGATATAAACAGCGCCGTAAACAAACCTTCAAGCTGCTTGAGAGTACTTCAAGAGATCTTTCACGAGTTGATGATCTCCTGGCGGAGGTTGAAAAAAAGGTGAGGAGCCTGAAGCTCCAGGTAAGAAAAGCTGAAAAACTCAGGGAGCTGAAAAAACAAATTCAGGAAATCGATCTTGCTCTCTCCTGGCTGACCATGGAGGAGCACCGTGAAAAGCTTGAACCGATGCAGCGCCGTATCAGGGATGAGGAGCTGATAAACCATGCATATGCTGCGAAGATCGCCTCAGAGGACAGCTCCGCACAGGCGACAGAGTTGCTGCTGCTTGAGGAGGAGAGCACTCTCTCCGGGATACAGAAAAAGCTTAACGAAAGCAATCAACGGATTCATGCTCTTGAAAAACAATATTTGCACTATGAAGAGCATCAAAAAAGTCTTGCGACAGAGATTGCTCGAATCAGAACCATCATCAGCGAAAAAGAGCTGAAAATCCGGGAACAGGAGCTCCTTGAAAGCAAGCTGATGCAGCAGCAACCCGCTTGTGAGGAGGCCTCCAGTAAGCTGCACGCACTCTTTCAAAGCCTTGTTGCTGAACACGACCAGCTCAATACAACATTGAAAGATGAGAGAGTTGAACTTGCCCGGGAACGCAGGTTGAGTGCAGAAGCTCAAAGTGCGGCCAACCAGCTCACCTTGACAAAACACACTCTTGAATCAAAGAAAGAACATCTGCAAACAACTGTTGAACGGCTTGAAATAAAGAAAGTGGCCATTCTTGACAAACTGAGTGCCTCCCGAACAACTGAACAAGAGTTAACGGAAGAGATAAGAAGCAAAACCGCAGAGATTGCCGAAGCAAAACTTAGGGAGAGAGCGTTACGGGAAGAGCAGGAGAGAGTGACCAGGCGCATCGAGGAAGCAAAGGAGAGAGTTCTTGTCTTGAGATCAAGCAAAGATAAAGTGCATAACCAGATTTTGCTTGCCAATTCAATCCTCGATAATTTTGAGGGGATGCCTGAAGGGATTGGATTTCTGGAAAAACAAAAAAATGGAAACCCGGGGCTTGGTTGCATGTCGGACCTTCTCACGCTTGAGAGTTCCTACAAAAAAGCGGTCAATGCCGCGCTTGGCGAGAGCATGAGCTACTATGTGTGTCAGTCGCTCAGTGAAGCCAAGGAGGGAATCGGCCATCTCACCCGTTCAAACAAGGGAAAAGTTAATTTTCTTGTGCTCGATCTTGTTGCCCGAATGCCTGCAGGCCACTACCCTGAGATCAGTGGAGCAAAAAAAACCCTTGAGCTTCTTACCTATCCCCCGGAGCTGCATGATGCACTTCTCCTGATGCTTGACAAAAGTTATATCGTGTCGGATCTCGAAACAGCAGAATCTCTTGCCCTCAGCAATCGCGACTGCTCATTTGTCACCCTTGAAGGAGAAACTTTTGCCGGAAGAGGCATACTCTTTGGAGGAAGCTCAAAAAACAATGAGGGGTTGCGACTTGGTAAAAAAGCCGAACGTGACAAGCTGCAGCAAGAGCTTTCGGCCATTGAGCAGACAAGCAAGGATGAGGAGAAAAGTCTTCTGCAACTGCGCAATGAGCTTGCCTCAATTCAAGTCAGTGAACAACAGAGGGTGATTGAGCGGCTTGCGGCTGAACTTGGAGGAGTGGAAAAGAGGTTTGCACGGCTTGAGGCTGAAGAGAGCGAAAGAAAGCGTGACGTAGCTCAGACCGGAGAGGAGATTGCCTTAATAGTTCAGCAGAGAGATGCTTGTGAAGCCGAACTGATCAGGCTTCTTCCAGCAATTACAATCACTCAATCGAAGAGCGCACTTTGCGGGAAAAAAATCAGGCAGATGCAGGAGAGCCTTACAACCCTTGAAAGCCGTCATCATCAGTTCAGTCTTGAAGTTCAAGCCAGTCAGAGCCGCTACAAGGATGCTCTTCATGAGCTTGAAAAACTGAGCATAACCATAGCTGCCTGCAGAGAGAACCGGCTTTTACTCAATAATGAGATCCGGAAACTAAACAACGAGATTGAAAGCGCTGAAAAGAAAAAACAGATAAACAGCCAGGCTGCAACACAATTAAAAGTGGAACTTGATGCGCTGTTGATTGCCGCAGCTGAAGAGCAGAAAGATCTCAACGAGATGGAATCATCATACCGGGAAAATCAGGCCCGACATCATGAAAGCCAGGCATCCCTCAGGGATCTCCGACGGAAATATGAGATCGGCCAGCAACTGCTCTCAACACTCAACCACGAACGTATTCAACATGAGCACGCACTCGACCATCTCTTTACTGAGGCTAAGGTTAAATATAACTGTGACCTGGCCTTGATGGCCGAGCCGGAGAGTACAGACTCATTCGACCGGAAAGCTGAACAGCAAAAGCTTGAACTTCTTTCCAGGCAGCGCGAACAGTTTGGCGCGGTTAATGAGCTGGCGCTGGAGGAGTATGAAGGAGAGAAAGAGCGATTTGATTTTCTGAGTGAACAGAAAGAGGATCTGCTCAGCGCCGAGAGACAGCTGCGAACGACGATTGAAGAGATTAACAAAACCGCTCTGGAGAAATTTAACGAAACCTTCCGGGCAGTGAGAAAAAACTTTATTGGGATTTTTCGGGAGCTCTTTGAGGCAGAGGATGAAGTGGATCTGCTCATTCACGCAAGCGAAGACCCCCTTGATGCCCATATAGAGATCGTAGCCAAACCGAGAGGAAAAAAACCTCTCTCCATAGAACAGCTCAGCGGTGGAGAAAAGGCGCTGACCGCTCTTTCACTCCTCTTTGCCATCTATCTCGTTAAACCAAGTCCCTTCTGTATTCTTGACGAAGTTGACGCGCCGCTGGACGATGCCAATGTCACCCGGTTTATTAAACTTCTGAAAAAATTTGAGAATAACACCCAATTCATTATTGTTACGCACAACAAAAAAACCATGGCATCCTGCCAGGCGCTCTACGGGGTTACCATGGAAGAGGAAGGGGTTTCGAAACTGATCCCCGTTCGACTTGAAAAAATAAGGGGTTGAGAGAGCTACAGGAGACGATATGCTGAAAAAACTTGTGTTATTTGATATTGATGGAACGTTGTTAACTGTGAACAGTATCAATCGCCGCATCCTGGCAGATGCCTTGAAAGAGGTCTATGGTACTGAAGGAAGTACCAGCACTCACAATTTCGCCGGCAAAATGGACAGTGTCATTATTTATGAGGTTCTGCAAAGTGTCGGGGTGAGCGATAGTGTGATTGCTGAGAAATTTGACAAGGCCAAACAAACCTATATTGAGATGTTTCGCCTGCACGCCAGACTTTCAGACATCATCCTGATGGATGGCATACGGAATCTCCTTGATGAGCTTTCAGCACATTCTGAAGTGATGCTTGGCCTCCTGACCGGAAATTTCGAAGCATCAGGTCGACAGAAATTGCTACTTCCCGAAATAAACCATTACTTTCCATTCGGCGCCTTTGCCGATGATGCAGGGAGCCGCAACGAACTTCCTCCGGTGGCTGTTGAAAAAGCGTACCAGCTCACCGGCAGAAGATTTTCAGAAAATGATATTATCATTATTGGTGATACGGAACATGATATCGCCTGCGCAAGGGTTCTGAACGCGAAGTCTATTGCCGTGGCGACCGGCACCTACTCTGCGGAAGAACTGAAAAAGCACAATCCGCATGTCCTCTATGAAAACTTAACCGAGACACCTATTGTTATGAGTGAGATCCTTAAATCTTCAATTAATTAACTGCTCTTTTATGAAGACCTACCGACGTCAAATTCGTGAAAAGATTTTACAGGCTCTCTATACCATTGAAATCAGGGATACTGATATAGATTCTGCTGCAGGCTGGCTTTTAACCGAAGAAATTCTTGCGGATGCCAATGCTATGAAGTTTTTCAATATGCTGCTGAAAAACATCAAGGAGCATATGGAAGAGATTGATCGCTACATTGTGAAGCATACGTTTAACTGGGATATGAGCCGTATTGCGATTATTGATAAAAATATCATTAGGATGGCCCTCACGGAAATCCTCTACTGTGAGGATATTCCACCAAAGGTGTCGATCAATGAAGCTATTGAAATTGCAAAAAAATTTAACAGCACCGACAAGAGCAGCAAGTTTGTCAATGGCATTCTTGACGCAATTTTTAATGATTTGAAGGCTGAGGGCAAAGTCCACAAAAACGGAAGGGGCCTGATTGACCAGTCGGTTGCAAAGCTGCAGAAAACAGAGAGTGATATTGAGAAAACAGAGATAGATAGCTGAGAGGAGATGAAAAAGAGTCCTACAGAAAAAATTGTTTTTCTCAACGAGGTGCTTGGCACTGCATACCCGAATCCGAAGAGCGAACTGCAGTTTGACACCCCTTTTCAGCTGCTTGTAGCCACAATTCTGGCAGCGCAGGCAACCGACAGGCAGGTTAATATCATTACAAAAGAGCTCTTCAAGTGTGCGCCGGATGCCGAAAGCATGAGCCGACTGGAGCTTGACACAGTTAAAAGCCTTGTTCGCTCAATCAACTATTACAACAACAAGGCTAAAAACATCCTTGAAGTAAGCCGGATCGTTATTGAGCGTTTTCAGGGAAATGTCCCTGAAACAAGGGAGGAGCTTGAAAGCCTGCCGGGAGTAGGAAGAAAAACTGCGAATGTTGTTTTAAGCAACGCTTTTCATCAGGCGGTTATGCCTGTCGACACCCATGTACATCGTGTTTCAAACAGGATAGGCCTGGTCACTACCGTTAAACCAGAACAGACAGAAACGGAATTGATGAACATCATTCCCGAAACATGGGTTATCGACTTTCATCACTACCTGCTCCTGCACGGGCGCTACACCTGCAAAGCCAAAAAGCCCGACTGTGCACACTGTGCCGTCAGCAGCGTCTGTGATTTTCTCGCAATAAGCTAACCGAGTTCAACTTTACGGTCAACAGCATAGATCCACTCCCCCTCCGGGCGCTGCCGATTGCCGGCCCATAGTTCAAACGTAACACCTTTTTCTGTTGAAATATGAGAGGTAAAAATTTCAACCTGGTAGAAGAGCTCATCAAGAAGATCATCCCAAACATTATCAAGAGTAAATCCCTCATCTACATAGGCCTGACCGGGCTGTAATGTACGGGAAGTTTGATCGTCCGACTGAAAATAGTCGCTGATATAGATAAAACTGTCGGGCATTAGAAAACCACCCCTGTAGGTACCACGTGGACGCTTTACACCGGGAACCTCAATCCAGAATTCAAGCTGGGTCTCTGCAGTGAGCTTGCCGTCAGCCGAAAGCTTTTCAAGCAACTGCTGTGCGGTTTGACGAATGAGTGCTTTATTATCGGCGGATAGCTCATTCATTTTAAAGTCAGGAGTGTGATCTCGCATGTTCTTGAAGAGTAAGTTGTTAGAGGATGGCCTTTAGAAATATACGGTTCTTTTGGGAGAGCCAGAAATTTTATAGGAGCTATGAGACCTATAGGACTTATGGGACTTATAAAAGATTATTGCTGGTGAATAGGGCTGGCCTTAGACCGCGGACTGAGTTGGCTGTGTAGATTGTGTCGGCTGAGAGGAGATCGGGGAGAGTCAGGGTTTTTTCTTGGGCGAAGGTACGGGTGACGAGAAAGTATTGGCGGAAAATGCCGTTCAAAAGGCCCGAACTTACCGGCGGAGTGAAAAAATGGTGGCCTTGACGGATAAAGAGATTGCTTATTGCCCCTTCGGTCAACTCTTCGCGCTCATTCATGAAAAGCACTTCATCATACCCTTTTTCTCTGCCCAGGCTGTAACTGCGGTTGTAGAGTTCCCGCTTTGTGGTTTTATGATAAAGGAAGGGGTGCGATGAGTTGGTTCTCTCTACGGCAAGGCAGAGGCGAAGTGGTACGCAAGGATTGAGCAGTTCAACATGTTCATAGCTGACAGTGAACTCCCCCTGAAATGATAGGGTAAGTTTGACCTTAAATCGGGTGCCCAAATGACGCAGCTCCTCTTCAAGCTGGGTCAAGATGAGAGTTGCGGTGCTTTTGTTACAGGGAAAACTGAAGACGCTGGCTGATGATCCAATGCGGTCAAGATGCTCTTCAAGCCAGAGATAACCTCCTTGCCAAAGAATGCTTTCAAAAAGATCAAAATGTGTATCGCTGGCATCTGTAAGCATTTTTGCCTTGAGCTGGCGATCAAGATGCTCTTCAGGCCAGAGATAACTTCCTTGCCAAAGAATACTTTCAGGGAGATCAAGATGTGGATTCATCTGTAAGAATTTTTGCCTTGAGCTGGCACTCCCGGTACTCCTCTTGAGCATCAGAGTCCCACACTATGCCACTTCCCGAGCCATAGAGAGCTTCCCCGCCAGACAGATCAATGGTCCTGATCGCTACATTAAAAAGCATGTCGAGATCAGGTGTTATAAAACCGATCGCCCCTGTATAGATACCTCTTGGTTCAGTTTCAAGGGATTGTATCCATTTCATGGCCTTTATTTTAGGTGCTCCCGTTATTGAGCCTGATGGATAGAGCGCCTTGAACAGCTCATATAACCCAACATTTTCCCTCATTTCACCACGAATTGTTGAAACCATCTGATGAAGGGTCGGGTAGGTTTCTGTTGCAAACAATTTTTCGGTCTCAATCGAACCGGGGCGGCATATCCTGCCAAGGTCGTTGCGCAACAGATCGACAATCATGAGATTTTCTGCAAGGTTTTTTTTGCATCGAGCCAGTTCCTCTCTCTGTCGGCAGTCCTCTTCAATAGTGCTACCTCTCGGAGCAGTTCCCTTCATCGGCCTGGTTTCAATAACTGAACCGCATTTCGAAAAAAAAAGCTCGGGAGAAAACGAAAGGATGGTGCGTTCCCCGCAATTGAGGAGTGCAGTATATGATGAGGGTTGTGAGCCTCTCAATCCACGAAAAAGAGCGGGCGCAGAGCCATTGAAAGTAAAACGGTAACGCCCGGTAAAATTAACCTGATAGAGACTGCCTGCGGCAATTTGCATCTTGATCAGCTTTATCTTCTCTGCATACTCCTCCCAGGAAAGGTTTAGCGATACAACACCAGGAGAAAGTGTAAGTTGTTCAGAAAAGAGCTTTTCAACCACACTCTCCGAACAATGCTCCGGCTCCCGGTAAACCCCAAACCAGGCAAGTGGCAAAGAGTGAGATGTTGCAGATTCGGCAGCAAAAAGAGCCTGCTCAAAGCCATAGCCAACCTCATAACTCAACCATCCGGCGAGATAGTACCCTTCGGCAAGTTTTTTCTCAAGCGTCTGAAAAAAGCACTCCAGCCCGGAGAGAGAGAAAAGAGAGACTACCTCCACAGGATCTGAAAAAAGCAGCGCCCCAACATTGAACCTTTTACAGAAAGCCGATTCAAACCAGAGCGAACCATCCTTTACAAGAGAATCGGCAAGCAGTTCATTGGTTGTCGATCCTTTCATCTCAGAGCGACTTAATAATAATTTTTTTCTGGAGAACGGTTTCCATCCACGATTTCAGCTGTTCTGCTGCCCAGATTTCAATATCCGGCTCAAAACGGGGCGTCAACAGAAGAGTAATTTCACTGCCCTTTACCGAGACGTTAATGGCCTGGATATTCTTGCGGTGGCCTCGTTCTAAACCGTTAGCCAGACGAAGAATTCCGGAAAGCACATCGACAGCTCTTTTATGGATTGGCTTCAGGAGAGTGTATGCCGTATGCCTCTCGGAAGGGGGGGATTTGCGGTGATAGCGGACAACATGGGCAATGATTTCGATTTCAGTAGGTGAAAATCCGCGAAGTTCCCCATTGAGGATAATATACTGGCTATGTTTGTGATGAGAAGAGATGGAAATAAAGGTGCCGATATTATGAAGAAGTGAAGCATATTCAAGCAGTTCCCGGTAGGGTGCTTCAAGATGATGCAAAGGCGCCAGACTGTCGAACAGCTGCAGAGAGAGTTTTGCTACATGCTCTGCATGCTCCTGATTCCAGGCACAGCGAAACCCGAGTTCATAGACGCTCTCATGCCGGATATCAAGCTCGAACTCACTCTCCAGCTCACTGCCGTCATTACCGAGGTTCTTGAGATAGTGAAGCACCATGCCTTCACGAAGCGCGTAATCCGACACAACGATTTCACTGAGATTGAAGAGCCTGAAAATCATATCAACAAGAATGAGACCCGGAACAATCAAATCAACCCTGTTGACATCAAGACCTGTCAAGCGCCTGCGTTCGACAGAACTCAGTGGAAGCACAGCTTTATAGAGTACCTGAAACTCCTTGCGTGAAAAGAGGCTGTTGTTGAGTGACACGCTGCTCTCCCGGCCATTCATTGAAGCGATCATCCGGGCAATATTCTGAGCTGTTCCGGAGGATGCTATAGCCCTTGTCACCTTAAGCTCGGAGGCTTTTTCAACAGGAGAGTCCATCTCAGCCGAAAAAAACTGCTCAAGCATCTTGATGTCATGACGATCAATCGGATCGGAAAAAACAAAACGTTCACGCATTCTTGCTACACCGATTTTTCGGCTCTCAAGAAGTTGTACTCCCTTATTGTTAGCAATAATAAATTCAACTGAACCACCACCGATATCGAAAAGAAGGTCGGAAGATTTGCCGATCTTCACAGCTTTTCGAACACCGTAATAGATAAACTCAGCCTCTTCCCTGCCCGAAATAATTTTGACTTTAAGGCCTGTTTCATCCCGTATTCTCCGAAGAAAATCAAGCCGATTTTTTGCTTCCCGGATAGCGCTGGTAGCAAATGCGATGACGTTTTCCGGTACCACACCGTGATGGGCCGCAAGAACAAGAAAATTCTTCAGGGCCGCAATACCCGAAAGCATAGCCTCTTCATCAAGCATTTTTGTAGAAATGCTCCCCCGACCGATACAAATCATATTTTTGACACGGTCAATTTCAACAATCCCCTTTCCCTTGCTCTCCTCAACAATAATCATGTGGAAGGAGTTGGTGCCAAGGTCTATAGCGGCTACTCTCAATTTTTCAGTTGTCATTAAAAAATGGTCTGTCGGCGTTTAAGCAATGCCATACAAAATACATGTTTGCACGCAAAAAGGAAAAGGAAGAACCCGGCCCCTCTGATTTCACACAATGAGCACTGAAATGTATCACTGCTCTGCAGCTGACCTTTTCTCTTCCGGAGATTTCGGTGTATATTCAAGCCTGAAGCAAGCAGATATTTGTCATTTCCCCAGTAAAATATTTTTTTCTCGACTCTTACTCTCTGCCTTATCCCTATGAAAAAAATTGACCGACTGAGACTTCGCTATGAAGTTGCAAGAAAGACCATTCATCTGTCGTCCATTTCAATTCCCGTTATCTACTACTTTATCAGCAGGGATATTGCGCTTCTTTTGCTTGTTCCACTTTTTACCGGTTTTTTTCTGGTTGACCTGCTGAAAAATTTTTACCCGCCTGTTTCAAAATGGTATCATAAGACCTTTGATGCCATGCTGAGAACGCATGAACTTGAAAAAAAGCCATATCTGAACGGTGCAACCTTCATCACTCTTGGTGCTCTAATCCTGGTGCTTTTTTTCCCGAAAATTATTGTTGTTGCATCTTTTTCGATGGTTTCCATTTCAGATACCTTTGCCGCTGTTATTGGAAAAGCTTTTGGAAAACACCGGCTGGGTGAGAAAAGTATAGAAGGAACTCTTGCTTTTTTTCTCTCTTCATTGCTTATTGTTGCCCTTGTGCCGGAGCTTAATATGTTGATCGGGATTGTTATGGCCATAAGTGCCACACTGACCGAGGCCTTTATTGTGCGTATAGGAAGCTTCAAAATTGACGATAACCTTTCCATTCCTCTTGTCAGCGCATTGGTTGGAATTCTCTGCTATATGCTTTTTATGCCTGAACAGATTCCATTTCTTTCCATGGGCCGATAGTTGATTTCTCAAGAAGTATCATGCAGACCACTCTTACCGATTCAGCCGAAGAAGCCGCCAATATCCTCAACGCAGGAGGTGTGGTTGCATTTCCCACTGAAACGGTGTACGGTCTCGGTGCCGGGATCTGCCATCCTGAAGCCATCAAGGAGCTCTTTCGTGCAAAGGGTCGTCCGGTTGATAACCCCTTGATTGTTCATATCCATTGTATTGAGCAGATCGCTGATGTAGCTGGCGACATCAATAAAGATGCAAGTGCGCTTATTGAGCGGTTTTTCCCCGGGCCTCTGACTCTTGTGCTTAAAAAAAATCCTTGTGTACCTGACACCGTTACTGCCGGTCTTGATACCGTAGGAGTCCGATGCCCGGCAAACCCTGTAGCACATGAGTTTCTTGCTCATTGCACCTGCCCGGTTGCCGCTCCTTCGGCAAATCTTTCGGGACTGCCAAGCGCTACCAGCTGGGAAACTGTCTATGAGGATCTTGATGGAAAAATCGACTGCCTCCTTCGGGGAAAGCCGAGTTCTATCGGCCTTGAATCAACCATTGTCGACTGTTCCGGAGCAATACCGGTTCTGCTCAGGGCCGGCGCCATAACCCTTGAACAACTGCTGGCTGTTATCCCGAAAATTTCAGTTGACACGCCCAAGGATGACCAAGAGCCACCAAGAAGCCCGGGACTGAAATATCCGCACTATGCACCAAGGGCATCTATTGTTCTTTGCCATGCCAATGAAAAGATATCCGCCCAACACTCATCAGCTTATATCGGTCTTTCCGAGCCACCAGCTGGTTTTGCATTGCTCAAGATCTGCCGAAATCTTGAGGAGTACGGCCGTGAGCTGTTCAGCTTTTTCCGCCGTTGTGATTCTGAAGGCATCGACCTGATTTACTGTGAGCTGCCTTCGAACACCGGCATCGGCAGAGCGATCAGGGATAGACTTCTGAGAGCATCGGGGAGGCATTAACCCCCCCCCGCTGCCTTTGATTAGAATAAAAGAGAACAGCCAAGATGAAATGAACCGGGAGAGCTGGTAGCGCGCTCATCGTTGCCGCTGCTGTAGAGCTCTCTGTCACTGTACCAAGTAATCTCGTATCGTGCAGCAAGGTTCATCTGCGGTATGGCTTGCCATGATGCCAGAAGAAAAAGTGATTTCCCCCGTCCGTTATAGAGCCCGAGCGTTGATGTCAGTGGCAGATCATCCTCATAGGCATAGAGAGCTGCATCGTAATCCTCCGTATTGAACAGGGTGCAACGTCCTTTCAAACTGAGTTTTCCTGCATGATAACCCACCTGCTGATAGGTCAGCCAGCCATAGAGTGTGGTATCTCCTGAAAGATATTTATTAACCACTTTTTTTACCTCTCCCCGACTTCTCAGATGAAGATGCCGGGATGCATCAATATCACAATCCAGCCTGCTGCAACTCGATATTTGCGGAAGCGCGGTCCAGAGAGGATGGCTGGTCGTACCCTGATTTGCCTGTACTTCTTTATATTTATGCTGCAGTTGCAGATTCCAGCCTACAGCGGGTGATTGCTTCCAGGTCATGACCATTTTGAAATCATTGCCGTCAGATGGGTATTGACAATGGTCGTCAAGCAATGGAAATGTAAAGAGGTCATAATATGCACCAACTGAAAGACTCTCGTTTATCCTTGCTTTAACACCAACATAGTCTCCATTCTCGTTTGATGCGCCGCTTCCTCTTTCAGCAAACGCTCCTGCAAAAGGGGAGAAAAAGTGTTCGCCATACCGCCTGATGGAAGCAACCGTGTTGACTCCATGAAATATTTCATACTCGGCACCTCCTATCCAGGAAGCATCGTGAGGCTTTTCGGAAAATGCTGCTTCAGCAAACATGCTGACCTTGCCAAGGGAACAATCTGTTTCGAGACTGTAAAGAGTTGCAGAGGATTGATTACCTGCTGTGGCATAGGGCTCAAGCTGATTGAGGGGGACGGAATAGCGATAGTTAAGCACAGAGCCACCGGCTCTGCCGCTCAAAGAGCCTGTTTGATAATTATAGAGCAGATGTGCCCCGGAGAGGGTTTCGGCAACGTTGTCTTTTCTGCCTATTTCAAGTGCAGTTCGATGGTAACCCGATTTATCAAAACTTGTAATGAGCCCTGTGTTTTTATTGATGACAGCATCAAGATGGTTTGCGGAATAAAATGATGTAACCTCAAGAGGATCAAGCTTCAAGGTTGTGGCCGCGCCTTGCAGAAAGCCGGATTCGGAGCTTGATGTATAAGAGGATAACTGCTTTGACGAGAGCCGGACACCTGCAGTAGGATCAGAGCCTTTTGAATAATAACGGCACTCTCCGATGAGCAGCCCCTCTCCAAAATTCAGCCGGTAGTTGCCGATAACTGCGCTTTTTACGAAACCAAGATCATGGGCATTGATGCTGAGTGAGGTAAAGTCGGCAACATCAGGCTCTCCAATATCCTTTTCCTGAATAAGGCAGGCATTCAGATGAGGAACTGAAAACTGCAGACGGTGATAAATTTTGTCGTTGTCGCCACTGTAAGCACCGTTTATAATGCCTTTACGCTCAGGTGTTTCCCAAAACAGACGGCTGTAAAGCGCAACTTTAGTCTCATCCTTCCCTTCTGCCGGGGCTTTTTTGCCGGGAGCCTCTTGTTTATGGAACTGAACATAGGGAGCAATAGCCGCCGATTTCTCACTGCCAATAATGGGCTCAAGTTCCTGCAGGGAGAGAATCTGGCCCTTTTCGCGTCGAAAAGCAAGAATAGCATCGGCGTCGAAAGTCGTCAACCAGGGAAGCTGCCGCAGTTCACTGGCATCAGCATCATTGAGAGAGATTTTGTTGTTCTTCAGATCATCAACCAATTCAATCATCTGCTCAAGATTGGCCTCAGATTCAGCGCTGTCGTAGAGTTGCTGAAGATCATTGTTTTCGGCACAGAGCGGGGAAAAAAGATACAAAGGAAGTGCGAGAAATAAAAAAAACGTCATGACCGTGGGAAGTACATGACGTTTGATAGAGAAGAAAAGCTGTCTCATAACCATTCCGGGTTTTTGCGTTAACAAAACCGGCTGATGGCTTATGGGCTCTCCGTTAACTTATAGAGTTCCTGAACCTCATTTCGGCTCAGGTACCGCCATTCACCCCGCCGGAGTTCACCAGCCTGAAGGCCTGCATAAGCAACCCTTTCAAGCCGTTTAACCTCAAAACCGAGGGTTTCGAACATTCTTCGTACCTGATGATTCTTTCCTTCATGAATGCTCAGCAATACCTGCATACCTTCATCAAGTATTTTGGCCTTGCAGGGACTGACTTTTTCCCCGGTATCTTTTAAACGCATCCCTCCTGTCAGCTGCTGCAGAAGATTTGGCGTAAACTTGTCAGCAAGCACAGCAATATACTCTTTTTTTACATTTGACGAAGGATGCATTAATTTATGTGCAAGGGTTCCGTCGTTGGTCAAAAGGATAACGCCTGTTGTTTTTCTGTCAAGCCGCCCTACGGGAAAAATCCGTTCTTTGACATCGATAAAATCGAGTACCATCTCCCGGTTTTTTTCGTCACTGTTGGTGGTTATAACGTTTCTCGGCTTGTTGAACAGAATGTAGACCTTTCTTGCCTCTGGCTGAGCAAAGCGCTCGCCATCGACAATAACCTCATCGCGGGAGGGATTAACCATTATTCCTGGCTTTGTAATCACCACACCGTTAACCATAACCCGTCCATCCAGAATAAGCTGGTCGGCGGCCCTTCGTGATGCTATGCCGCATGAGGCCAGAAACCGGTTGATTCTGACCTCATCCTCTTTACTGCTTTGTTTCATTCTCTTGTATCGTCTCCTCTTGATTGTTGCCGGTTGAAGCTCTCTCCATGCCCTCCTGCCGGGTAAGATAGTCCTGCTCTTCCTGCTCCTGCAGAATTTCTTTGATTTCGCGAAGTTTCGGCAGCTCTTTTAATGAAGAGAGGTGGAAGAGATCCAAAAATTCCTTTGTGGTGCCATACTGAAGTGGCTTTCCGGGAGAATCTGCCCTTCCACGAAGCTCAATGAAGCCACGAAGCAGAAGCCTGTCGATAGCATAATCAGGGCTCACGCCTCGAATCTGCTGAATTTCCCCCCGGGTAACAGGCTGATTATAGGCAATAACGGCAAGAACTTCAAGTATAGAGTGGGAAAGCCTTCTGCGGATTTTAGGGGCAAGAAGTTTTTTCAGGATATCACTGAATTCCGGTTTTGACAGAAAACGATAACCACCGGCAATCCTCTGAATATGAAAGCTTCTTCCAGTTTCAGCATACTCAGCATTGAGTTGCTCAATAATCATCTGAAATTCAGCGGAATCAAGCTCCCTGCCGGTAACCTGCCTGATGGTGTGGAGGGTAACCGCCTCGTCAGAAGCAAAAATAACTGCTTCGATATTTTGCTGAAGTTGTTTGTCCTGCTTCTGCACATTCTTCTACGTAGTATGAGAGAAAGATATGCTGCCGGTTATTTTTTCCGTGCTGTCGAATAATTATGATCAAGGCAGATTCCCCCTTCAAAGCTGTACCAAAGCTCCTGACAGGGAAAATTGCATTCGTAAAGGGCTTTGCCGATAACAACCGAATCAACACCATAAAGCTTAAGCTCATCGAGTTTTCTCAAGTCTTCGGCATTGGTGACTCCACCTGAAGCAGTAATCTTCATACCGGCTTTTTCAGCAAACCTTTTGGTGCTGTCATAACCAAACCCCTGCATCATACCGTCACGGCTTATATCGGTATAAATCACCCGTTCAATACCCATCGCTTTCATCTGAAGAGCCAGTTCGTAATCCTTTAAACCACTGCTTTCAGTCCACCCCTTAATCTTCGGAATACCGTTTTCAGCATCTATACCAACAACGATCTTTGATGGCCGATATATTTTTAAAAGTTCTTCGATCAGTTTCGGATTTGTGACCGCTGCCGAGCCAATCACAACGCGACCAACACCGATATCAAGATAGCGCTTGACCGCGTCAACAGAGCGGATACCACCACCAACCTGGACAGGAATATCAAGATTAATGACGATTTGCCTTATTTTCTCAAAATTAACCATCTCTCCGGTAAGGGCGGCATCGAGGTCAACAATATGCAACAACTTGGCATTCTGCTTGCGCCAGATAATTGCCATATCAAGGGGATTGTCGAGATAAATTTTTTTCTGGTTAAAATCACCACGTGTCAATCTCACACACTTACCGTCCTTAATATCTATAGCAGGAATAATCAACATATCGGAATAACAAATATCGGTTTTAGTACCCGGCAAAGTTTTTCAGTACCTGTAATCCAGCTTCGGAACTTTTTTCCGGATGGAACTGAACTGCAAAAATACCATTTTTTTCAAGAGCTGAACAAAAGTTTTTTCCTGCAAACCAGGTTGTTGCAGCCACAGCATCAAGTGATACCGGCTCACAGTAATAAGAGTGCACAAAATAGAAAAACGAGTGGTCGGGAATTCCGCGGAAAAGAACACTCTCTTTCTGTTGATCGACCGAATTCCAGCCTATCTGGGGAATCTTGTCGGTGTCGCTTTTGAAATGGATTACACTGCCGGGAATGAGATCCATTCCTTTGTAAGAGCCCATCTCCTCACTTTCTGACAACAAGAGTTGCATCCCAAGACATATTCCAAGGAGCTGACCTCCTTTATCGACATGCTCCAAAAGGGCTTCGGTAAAACCCGATGCATTGAGTGACTCTATAGCATGACCGAAAGCTCCAACACCGGGCAGAATAACTTTTCTATAGCCTGCAAGTTTAGCAGGATCACTGCTGACGATTGCCTTAACGCCAAGATAGTCAAATGCCTTCTGAACAGAACGAAGATTTCCTGCACCGTAATCGGCTATAAAAACCATAAATAAACCTTTAAAATGAGAGACATGGCACCCAATAAACTACTGAAAACAGAGCACCTAAATTTCTGACACATTTTTATATTTAATCCAGAATGCTTATTATAATCACTTTTTCACCTTACCGAAAAAGAGCGAAGCTTCCACCATCATACGAAATCGAAAAGCAAATGCATAAGATTGTTTCTGCCATATTTTTAGCTGAAAATATCAAAAAAATTGAAATTGAGGCCCCTCGCATTGCTAAAAAAAGAAAAGCAGGTCAGTTTATCATGATCAGGGTGGGAGAAACCGGTGAAAGAGTCCCACTTACTATTGCCGATTCTGATCCTGAAAAAGGCACAATTACCATCATTGTACAGGGAATGGGAAAATCGACAAGGGAGCTCAACAGCAAAAATGCCGGTGATACCATCAGCGATATTGTCGGCCCTCTTGGAACACCATCGCATATCGAAAAGTTCGGTACGGCAGTCAGCATCGGGGGAGGTGTGGGTACAGCCATTGCTTACCCGACTGCAGTCGCACTGAAGGAAGCTGGTAATTATGTTATTACCATTAATGGAGCTCGTTCAAAAGATCTGGTAATCCTTGAAAACGAGATGAAAGCAGTAAGTGATGAAGCATACATTACAACCGATGATGGTTCTTATGGTTTTCACGGCTTTGTCACCCAGAAACTTCAGGAGCTGCTCGACTCCGGGAAAAAAATTGATTATGTGCTGGCTATCGGGCCAATTCCAATGATGAGAGCCATTGCCGAGGTTACCAGACCCTACAACATTAAAACCATGGTGAGTCTCAACCCTATTATGGTTGATGGGACAGGAATGTGTGGCGGCTGCAGGGTTGCGGTGGACAACCAGATTAAATTTGCCTGTGTTGACGGTCCGGAATTCGATGCTCATCAGGTCGATTTTAAAAACCTAACTGACAGGAACAAGGTCTACATGCCGGAAGAGAAGCAATCGGCTGAAGCATTTGCACATAAATGCAACCTGCTATAATCCGCGGTTTGCTGTATCACACGGTTATCATGACTTTCCTGCCGTTCATCTGTGCAGGTATGGCTTTTTTTGTAGAAACAAACCACATTTTTTAAACGAAAAATAATTATGGGCACACAACATATTACTGCCAAAGAGCGCCTCGCCATTCCTCGCCAGGTGATGCCTGCCCAGAATCCCGATCTGCGGAATAAAAATTTCAAGGAGGTCAATCTTGGTTATACAGCTGAACTGGCACAACAGGAGGCGCTTCGTTGCCTTCAGTGCAAGAATCCTACATGTATCTCTGGATGCCCGGTTAACATCAAGATCGATCAGTTTATCAAGCTTATCGCTGAAGGAAAGTTTCTTGAGGCTGCAAGAAAGATCAAGGAAGATAATGTGCTTCCTGCCATCTGCGGAAGGGTCTGCCCTCAGGAAGACCAGTGTGAGAAAATGTGCGTTCTGACGAAGAAACATAAATCTGTTGCTATCGGTAACCTGGAACGCTTTGCGGCAGATTACGAGAGAGAGACCGGTAATGTCGTTCTGCCAGCTGTAAAGGCTCCAACAGGAAAAAAAGTGGCAGTTATCGGCAGCGGACCGGCTGGACTGAGCTGTGCGAACGATCTTATACAATTGGGGCATTCGGTAACGGTTTTTGAGGCATTACATGAACTCGGCGGCGTCCTGGTCTACGGTATTCCCGAATTCCGTCTTCCCAAAGATATTGTACGGTCAGAAATTGATGGATTGAAAAAACTTGGTGTCGAGTTTATCACCAATGTTGTTGCCGGACGTTCGATCACTGTCGATGAGATCCTGAAAGAGGAGGGCTATGATGCGGTCTTTATCGGTGTCGGAGCTGGACTGCCATGGTTCATGGGTATCCCTGGGGAAAATCTGCTTGGTGTTTATTCAGCAAATGAGTTTTTAACCCGGGTAAACCTGATGAAGTCCTATCAATTCCCTGACAATGACACTCCTGTGTTCAACTGCAAGGAAAAAAATGTAGCCGTCTTCGGAGGCGGGAATACTGCCATGGATGCTGTCCGTACTGCCAAAAGACTTGGAGCGGCACATGCCTATATTGTTTACCGCCGTTCAGAAGCGGAAATGCCTGCACGTCTTGAGGAGGTTCATCATGCCAGGGAAGAGGGAGTTGAATTCCTCATGCTCATGAATCCTCTGGAATTTATCGGCAATGATCAGCAGTGGCTTACAGGGGCAAAATGCCTCCGGATGGAACTGGGCGAGCCTGACGATTCTGGACGCCGGCGCCCTGTACCGATAAAAGATTCCGAATTCATCCTCCCCATCGACATGGCTGTTATCTCTATCGGCAACGGTTCCAACCCGCTCATCAAGCAGACCACGCCGGATATTGATGTAAGCAAAAGGGATACCATTGTTGTGGATATCAACACCATGGCAACCTCAAAAGAGAGTGTCTATGCCGGTGGCGATATTGTAACTGGTGGAGCAACCGTTATCCTGGCCATGGGTGCAGGCCGTACAGCAGCCAAAGCTATTCACGAAAAACTGATGGGCATCGACGCGCATGAGTGAAGTTTACCGATTCGGAGTCTCCCTTGAACAAACACTTATAGATGCTTTTGACCGGCATATTGCAGCACAACACTATAAAAGCCGGTCAGAAGCAATACGGGATCTTATCCGTGAAGAGCTGATCAGAAAAGAGTGGAAAGAGGGGGGTTCCGTTGCAGGAGCAATCGTGATGACCTATGACCATCACAAACGCGAACTGGTCAATGTACTCCTTGATATCCAGCACGACTTTCAGGATACCATTATCTCAACCCAGCACGTTCACCTTGACCATCACCACTGCCTTGAAATCATTGCTGTCAAAGGCCGGGCTTCAGATGTCGAAAATCTTGCCACAACACTCAAGATTCAGGTAGGAGTCAAGCATCTCAGTCTGAGTATCTCTTCAGCTGCGGCGTAACCTGTTACCTCAATTTCATCTCTGTTTCTGAAATACCGTCCGTAACTGCTCTACCCGCCCGCGATTGACACCCAGATCCGAAAAGCCAAGCCTTGAAGCTGATCGTACATGGATAACTCCTTCCTTCGCACTCAGCCGAAACTCAACGTCATCAATAAAACCAAAGAGTGGGATAGTAAAGGTTGACCAGAGGTACTCCTTCTCTTCGGTATGCACAATCCCGCCCTGTTCGGTAATAATTGTTTTCAGAGCTGACCATGCCTGTTCAGGAGAACCTTTAATGGTGAACGGCTCGATCTTTTCTGCTGGATTGCTACTTTCACTGCTTACACAGTTAGGTGTTCCAGGGCATGGCCTCAGTTTTCCATTCACCAGTTGCGGTTTTTCCGTCAGCTTCGGCCATAAACCTGAAAGCTGATCTGTAAACGCACCGACTGCATCACTGATAATATTCATTTATTTTCTCCCTGTTGTTGCCAGTAAAACCTACTATCCCTCTATCCTCGAAGCCAGCTCTTCAGCCATTTTTTTATCGACAAGTTTGACAGTGATTTCAGCAATTTCACGAGCGGTATTGACGTGAAAAACCGATACATCAAAGAGATCACTCATTCGAACAATCGCTGTTAAATCTTTTATATATTTGCTTATTCCAAGAAAACTGAGAGGCAGCAGGCACTTCACATGAAAAGGATTGCTTAAAAAAATCCCGTAAGGCTGAACCTTGAGCACTGTACCCGTAAACAACTCTCCAATATCGGGCAGACGAACTGAAAACTCCTGATCGCTACCTGCAGGAGAGCCCTCAATTCGTGCCGGGTCTCCTGGCCTGACCTGCTCAATACGCTCTTTCAAAACTGATATATCACAATAGGCGATACCCGGTTCAGCAAGCAGCTCCCTTGCACTTAACCCCTGAGTGGAATAGACAATAACCTCCTTTCCCATCTCTTTTAAAGCCCTGATCAATGGAAGAAAATCACTGTCGCCACTGAAGAGTATAACGGTATCGTACTGATCGACACCAATCAAAGCATCAACGACAAGTTCAACATCGAGATTGCCCTTCATGACAATCACACCGGTCTCCTTGTTCACAATCTTCTTTACCGGCTTGGAAGTGATTCGATAGCCGTGTGCAGTCAACACTCTGGTAAATGCCGCATTTTCCTCAGAGACCGGTTCAGATGCAGGAACATAATAATTTGCCTGAACCGAGGCATAGCCGGACATAAAAAATGCCATAAGGCGGGAAAAATCTATCTGCCACCCAAGATGACGCTGCGTATAAAACAGGTTTGCGCCATCGATAAAAACTGCTGCGCGGCCCATACTTTCTCTCTCCTCTTCTCTTATTCAGGATTGGTCATAATATTACTGTGAAAATAAACACAAGGGAGACGTTAACCATTCAATTTTTCCCCCAGAAGATTCTCATTATGGCAAAATCACCGTCTGCCTTGCGGCTTCACCCTCGGAATCTCAGCTCTTACGAGCAGGGACGATTCTTACGTCAAGACCTTCATGCAGACTCTTGTCAGGCACAAGAGCAATTTTATCTCCTTTTTTAAGTCCCTGCACTACCTCAATAAAGGTCATATCACTGGCACCCTGCTTAATGAGCTGTTTTTTCAATCTACCATTGTCGATTTTCCATACGTAGTTCTGGTGGTTTTCCTCAAAAAGAGAACTTTTTCTGACAAGAAGAGCGTGCTGTCTGGTATTGTAGATGATATTTGCCGTAGCAGTCATGCCCGCCTGAATATTGCCCGCCGGTTTTACAAGAGTGAGATAAATCTTTGATGTCTTCGTTATCCTGTCCGTTTGAGGCACTATACGGGAAACAATTGCAGAGAGCCGTTTATCAGGATAGGCATCAAAAGCAACCGTTGCCGCCTGACCGTTACGAATCCGGGGAACATCAAGTTCATCAACCTCCACACTGACAAGATAACTTGATGTATCAACCACTCTTGCAATGAGAGTGCCGGCGGCAACATAATCACCTTCCTTGACGTTCTGCAGCGTCAGCGTACCAGAAAAAGGAGCCCTGACCGTTAGTTTTTTCAGATCATCTTCACGCATCTTTAAGAGAAGTGCTTTCTGCTGAAGCAACTCTTCTGCCTGAATGCGGTTTTTTTCGGCATCATCAACCTCCTGACGCGATATTGCCCCTTCCCGAAAGAGATTTTTCTGCCTGATACTATGAAGAGTATTGTCCTTCATCAATGCCTCCTGTTCAGCAAAGGCCGCTTTTGCTTGACGAACAGCAAGTTGAGGATTAGGACTGTTGAATTCCACTATTTTCTGACCGGCTGCAACATGCTGCCCTTCGAGGGCACCGACAGCACTGATTGTGCCTGAATATTCAGCACTTAGGTTGGCAACGGCATCTGCCTCAACAAAACCGGTGGCATAGATGGCTTGAACAAGTTCTGCATAGGTTACCTCTCCAGCCTCAATATCAACACTGTTACCTTTGGTGATCAGAAACACAACCGTTGCAATAAAAACAACTGCAAGCGCGATGGAATATTTTGGAAGAAATTGCTGCAGGGACTTCATGGGTTACATGTTTTAAAATTTTTTATCCTTTCTGACCTTGGTTTTTCCATAATTTTATCAATCTTTAAATTCATTTTCTTTTCATGCTTTCCCATACAGAGAGTATTGCATAAAAACCACTTAATCTACACCTTCAATGGGCGATAATCAAGATTTACAGAAAAGCTTTCTTGAAACCGTAAAATTCGACGACAAAGGACTTGTACCAGCAATCGTCCAGGATCATGAAACAGGAAAAGTTTTGATGATGGCATGGATGAACAGGGAGAGTCTGCAGATGACCCTTGAAAAAAAGAAAGCCTGCTACTGGAGCCGCAGTCGTAAAGAGCTCTGGCTGAAAGGAGAGTCCTCCGGCAACATGCAAACAGTTCATGATATTCTGATTGACTGCGACGGTGATACTCTGCTGTTAAAGGTCTCCCAAATCGGAGGAGCATGCCATGTCGGTTATCACTCCTGCTTTTATCGCAAGGTAAAGAATGAAGGAACAATGGAAATCTGTGACACTCTGATGTTTAACCCGGAAGAGGTATATGGCAAAAAAAGCTGAAGTTGCGATAAGCCAATCAAAGGAGAGCGCCAGAAACCTTAATCAGACTAAATCGAGGGCCTCGATTCAGAGAATGTTTGACGAAGTGGCTCCAACCTATGATTTTTTAAATCATCTGCTGAGTCTTGGCATAGACAATTATTGGCGGGCCAAGGCCACAAACAGAGCAAAACTATTCCTTGAGAAGAATCCTGCCCCCAGAATTCTTGATGTTGCTACCGGCACTGGTGACCTGGCAAACTCTATGTCAAAAATACCAGGAGCAAAGGTTACCGCTCTTGATCTTTCGCCGGAGATGCTGGCCATTGCACGAAAGAAGTACCCTGAGATAACTTTTATCGAAGGCTATGCTGAAAAACTCCCATTTAAAGATGCCAGTTTTGATATTGTCAGCGCTGGGTTTGGCGTGAGAAATTTCGAAGACCTTGGCAAGGGAATGCGGGAGTTTCACCGTATCCTGAAACCGGGTGGCCATGCGCTCATTATTGAACCAATGATACCACGCAATGGGGTAATGAAAAATCTTTACCTTGTTTATTTCAAAAAGGTACTGCCTAAAATCGCAGGATTGTTCAGCAAATCCACCTTCGCCTATGACTATCTGCCCCACTCTGTCGAACATTTTCCACAGACTGAGGCGTTCACCACTATTCTGAAAAAAAACGGATTCAAGAGGGCTGAGTTTTTCCCCATGACCATGGAAACCTCTATTCTTTATATTGCCAGCAAGTAAGAGAGTGGTACCCTTCCTTTTCTCACCCCGGAGCATACCGTCAGGAGATTATAACTGACGGTACTCCTGATAAAAAGAGAGGGTTCGAAAAAGCGGTATCGAAGCCATGTAGACCAAAATACCAAGAGTATCGGACAAAACATCAGCTACTTCTGCAGAGCGATAGGGCAAAAAGGATTGCTGGAGAGTTCTAATGGTTAATGATTTGATTGACTGATTCCAGTTCAGCACGGTATTTCGTAAAGTTATGGCATGCATGCTCTTCCTTCAGCCGATCTGCATGAATTTGCTTGATAAGCTTCACAACCTGCTGCGGTTTCGTTACATGAAAGATCATATGCATGTCGGATTTGGCAAAAAGTTTTCGCTCCATCACCTCACTCTCTAGCCAGAGAAGCAGATTGCGCCAGATTTCGCCATAGAGAATAATCGGCGTTTCACAGATATGTTCCACCTGAACAAGCTGCCAGGCATAAAAAAGCTCAAGGAGAGTTCCGATACCTCCTGGTGCCACAACCACGGCGTCGGAAAGTGCCATGAAGGTATCAAGCCGGCTGCTGAAGAGGTTGAACTCCTGCTTGATATCAAGAAAGGGGTTTGGTTCCTGCTCTCTTGGAAGCCGTATGTTTAGACCGATAGATTGGTTTGCAGAGTGCGCACTTTTAGAACCGGCATTTGCAGCCTGCATCAATCCAGGGCCACCGCCTGTGACAATATCAAACCCCGATTTCGCCAGACCTTTGGCTATTGCAAAAACATCCTTGTAATCCTTATCCCCTGCCTTAATCCTTGCAGACCCGAATATTGCCACCCTGAAGTGAAGATCCATTGTGTCTCTTGATGAATAAAATGTTTATCCTTTACTTCCGCCTTAAAGCATAGCTTCAAACTCATCCTCTGACACCACCCTGACGCCAAGCTTCACCGCCTTGTCAAGCTTGCTGCCCGAATCATGTCCTGCTACAACAATACCGGTTTTTTTACTCACCGAGCCGACCACCCTGCCACCCCGTTCAAGAACCAGTTCCGAGGCTTTCTGACGATCATAGCGATCAAGGCCGCCGGTAAAGAGCACACTCAGCCCCTCAAAATTGGTGTTAACCTGTGCTTTCGGCTCCGAAGCACTCAACGGCAAACCCGTTCTTTTCAGTTTATCAAAAAGATCCGATGTAAATGGTTTTGAAAAAAAATCTCTGATACTGCGGGCAACCACCGGCCCGATATCGGGCACCATTGAAAGCTCCTCCTCACTCGCCTCCTTCAGGAGATCAAACGAAGGATAGGCATTCGCCAGTTCGCGTGCTGTAGCGCGACCAACATGTCGGATACCGAGAGCATAGATAAGGCGTTCATAACTTTTTTCACAACTCTCCGCAAGAGCGCGTATAAGATTTTGCGCTGATTTTTTGCCCATCCGCTCAAGGCTTTCGAGTTGCGGTTCCTGCAGTGCATAAAGATCACCAACATCCTTGACAAGCCCAATGGCCACTAACTGATCAACCAGTGCTTTTCCAAGCGTCTTGATATCCATGGCATCCCGTGAGGCAAAGTGCAGCACTCTTCCCCTGATCTGTGCCGGACACTCATCCTCATTGGGGCAATAGTAACTGACCTCACCTTCAGGCTTTGCAAGAGGGGTGCCACACTCGGGACAAAGCAAGGGAACCCTCACCGCTTCCGCTTCTGAAGGTCGCTCGTCAAGCACAACACTGATCACCTTGGGAATCACCTCCCCTGACTTTTCGATAATCACCCGGTCATGCAACATAATGCCAAGGCGCTGGATCTCATCAAAATTATGGAGGGTAGATCGGGAAACTGTTGAACCGGCAAGCAGCACCGGTTCAAGCTCTGCAACCGGGGTTATGGTACCAAGTCTTCCAACCTGAAAGATAACAGTATGCAGCACGGTTTTGGCCTGCTGGGCAGGATATTTATAGGCTATTGCCCAACGGGGACTTTTAGCCGTAGCACCAAGTTTTTGCCACAGGCGGGCATCGTTGAGCTTCAGCACCACGCCATCGGTTTCGTAGGGAAGCTTCCAGCGCTTTTCATCCCACTCTTCGATAAAAGCACTGATATCCTGCAGTTCACAGCACAAACGGTAGTGGCCGCCGGTGTAAAAACCAAGCTTTTCAAGCTGCTTGAGTCTCAGAAATTGCGATGAAGCCTCATCATCATAACCTTTCAGGTAGTATGCAACAAAACTCATGTTGCGAAGGGCAACTTCAGCGGAATCCTGAAGTTTGAGAGAGCCTGCCGTGGCATTGCGGGGATTGGCAAACCGCTCTTCCTCAGGACGGCTCTCATTGAGTTGCTCAAAATTCTCCTTGCGCATGAATACTTCACCGCGCACCTCAATCTCGTCCTCTTCACTCTGAGCGAAAAGGCTGCCGAAATCAGGCAACCGCAACGGGATTGTGGAAATTGTTTTAATGTTTGCGGTAATATCGTCACCCTGCAGGCCATCGCCACGTGTCGCACCACGAACCAGTAGACCCTTGCGATAAAGCAGGCTTATGGCAACTCCATCGAACTTCAGCTCGGCAACCATCTCCTGTTCATGAACACCTTCAAGAAGAAGAAGTTTCCTGACGCGATTGTAAAACTCCTCCACCTCAGCCAGAGAGTAGGTATTCGATAGGCTCAGCATTGGTTCACGATGCTGCACCGCAGGGAATACCCGTGTAATGGTACCACCAACCCGCTGTGAAGGGCTGTCGGGGGTAACAAGATCCGGAAACTGCCGCTCAAGTGCTATAAGCTTTTCGAGCAGCTTGTCAAAGTCGTAATCGGAGAGTTCAGGCTTTGCCTCCATGTAATAGAGATGGCTGTGACGCTCTATCTCACTCCGAAGGTGCGCTATCTCCTCTGCAGCACTTATGATATCGGTCATTGATGAAATAACGTTATCTGACAGGTGAAAAAGCCCAACCGGCAAGATTTTTAATAAATCCTAACGAGCCCTGAACTCCAAGCTTCTCCCATGTCGCCGTCAGCACTTTTGGGTAGCGCAAGGCAAGCCGAAACATCACCACCATCAAATCCTCAATCTTCATCTCATCACGAAACATTGCCTGTCGGTAGCGTTCTGGCAGTTCATCAAGGACAATCATGACTTCATTCATCAGATCATTGACAAAGTTCGGCTCATCGGTAGCAGAGTTAAAACACATAAACTTCATGAGATTGGCCATCGATGCAACATTGGGTTCGTAGGCACTGATTCTTCCGAGATGCTTTTTGGAAAGGGTGTTTTCACCTATAGCCCGGTCAAGATCAGCTGTAAGATGAGGCAGGTTGCGTACCATTGAACCAAAACCACAAAAAGTCAGAGGAGAAGCAAGTGAAGCTGCGTCTCCGAAGAGAATAATGCGGTCATCGGCAATCTTCCGGGTTCGGTTAAAGCCATTATGACAATACGCAGGAATAATACCGTAAACAGGGCGATAAATATCAAAATCCTTACCAAGTTTTTTATACTCCGGAAGCTTTTTGAAGTAGGTCTCAAAAAGAGAGAGGAGGGATTTGTCGTTCGGAGAGTCGATCTCGTCGTAAAAGAAAAGGTAGGATATAAACTGGCTGTTTTCAGCGGGAAATCCTTCCCAGATAAGCTGCCGCCCTCTGCCCGGAAGAGTATCGGCAGGCTCTAAACTTGCAAGAATTTCACCGGTTTCGAAATCAATATCTTCAAACCCACTGGCTATGGTGCCGACCGTAGGGCATATGTGAGTCTGAGGAACTCCTTCGTTAAGCTCCATGGCGACAGGAGAGAGTATCCCCATGACATCGACAAGCACTTTAGTCTTGTAGTAGAAGGCTTTGCCTTTGCGATCCTCAACCTTGACAACGATATGGTCTTCAAACCGGTAACAGCACACAAAAGATATTTCTGCAAAAACAGCACTCCCCGAAACTGCCATTACTTTCTCTTTTGCCAGACCAAGCAGCTTGTCTGCATTAACAGCACAATCCAGCACATTTTCCATGTAGAGCCTCTTCTGGCTTCCATCAGGCTGGTAAAACTCAACCCAGCCGGTTTTGTAGCGACGGACAATAACCGAATCAACTTCGCTCTCTGTAAGCATACCGGTTGCAGAGAGATTGAGAAGCTCTTTTCTTGAAATATTCCAGTCTCTGGTAGATTTTGCCGGTGTCTGGCGATCAAAAATCATAACCTTCCGGCCATACTTTCCCGCCATCACTGCAGCATGAAGCAAACTGAGCGTTCCGCCCGCATAGATCAAATCATACTCACCGCTGATAACAGCATCTTTGGGAAGTTTATCGCCTGTCAAGATCACCTTCCGAACCGGCTGCTTCAACAGCTGCCAGTAGCGATCAAGCTCCATGATACCCCGAAGATGCTGCTCTCCATCCGCAAGTAATGAAAAGGCCTGGTAAAGGTTAGGGTGGGTAAGTTTGATCTGGTCAAGTAACAACGGCATAGAGTAGGGTATTAGTGTTGATCCTCAAGGTGCGTTTCAGTGGTATTTTCAGGCATCGGCCGCAGCCGCACGTCGCTCTCGATCTTTCCATCAACAAGATTGATGCGGCGCCCGGCACGGTTTGCAAACTCTTCGTCATGAGTCACGACAATAACCGTCTGATGCAGCTCCCTGTTCAAGCGGTCAAAAAGATTATAGACATTGTTCGCCGAACGAGAATCGAGGTTACCGGTCGGCTCATCACCAAGCAGCACTTTCGGCTCGTTTGCCAAAGCACGGGCAATGGCCACGCGCTGCTGCTGACCACCGGAAAGTTGACTTGGCTTGTTGGTATACTTGTTCTGCATCTCGACCAGATCGAGCAGCATCTTTGCTCTCTCCTTGATCTCCTTTCTGCTGCGCCGACCATTGATCATCATCGGCATACTGACATTGTCAACAGCATTAAATTCAGGCAGCAAAAAATGAAACTGGTAGATAAACCCAATTTTTTCATTCCGGATACGGTTCATTTCCGTTTCATTTTTTTCGGTAATCACATCTCCATCAAGCCAGACCTTACCGGAAGTTGGCTTGTCAAGACCACCCATGATGTAGAGCAGTGTTGACTTACCGGAACCGGACGGCCCTGTAATAGCAACAAACTCACCTGCGTTAATTTCCAGGGAAAGGTTGGGAATGATGGTCTGGCGGATATCCCTTGAAAGTTCAAGCTCCTTTCGGATAGCCTCAAGTTTGAGAATCAAAGCAGCCATCAGTTAGCGATTTCCGTCATAAGCTTTTATCACATAATTTATTGATGATATTATATAACAAAAAAGCCCTGAAAGAGGGAGCTGTTTTTAAGGAAACCTGGGTTATTGGCGTGGGGAGGTTATATTTTGGGAAGAATGGGACTTATAAGTCCTATAGTACCTATAAGGACTTATTGGGGAAGGAAAAGTGAAAGCATTGAGTAATTCGATGAGCACTATGTGCTTTGCGCTGAAGCTGCTGGGGCTGCGCAGTCACAGCCGGAAGGAGCTTCGGCAGAAACTTTTGAAAAAAGGGTACACGGTCGAGAGTATTGAAGCTGTCCTTGAGAAACTGACCTTGCAAGGTGTGCTGGACGACCTTATGTTTGGGAGGGAGCTTATTAAAAGCCGTTCAAGGAGAAAGCCGTCGGGAAAGGTGAAAATGCATGCGGAACTCCGAAAAAAAGGAGTTCCTGAAATCGTTATCGGTGACCTCCTCAAAGAGTATGAGAGTGCCGATCTTTGCTTCAGGGCTGCTGAAAAAAAACTTGGTTCGCTGCATGGAGCAACGGATGAGTGCAGGAAAAAAAAGCTTGCAGTTTTTCTGAATAACAGAGGATTTGAATGGCAGGATATTCAAAAAGCAGTGAAGCATTTTTTTCAGGAGTGCCCGGATCTTGAAAATTTCGATTAAGGTGCTTCACCCTGAACAAGTGAACCAATCTTTTCTCCGCATAAAAGCCTGGTAAAGTTCCCTTTTTCATTCATGTTCATGACCACAATGGGTAACACGTTTTCCCGGCAGAGGGTGATTGCGGTCATATCCATAACCCTGAGATTTTTACGAATAACATCGAGATATGATATTTTTGAAAAAAACTGAGCATCAGGATTTTTTTCAGGATCGGAATCGTAAACACCATCAACTCTGGTACCTTTAACAATAACATCAGCTTCAATCTCGATAGCCCTGAGCGCTGCAGCTGTATCGGTAGTAAAGTAGGGATTTCCAGTGCCGGCACCGAAAATAACAACTCTCCCCTTTTCAAGATGGCGGATAGCGCGCCTTCTGATAAAGGGTTCGGCCATCTGCTCCATTTTTATAGCTGTCTGAAGGCGCGTATAAACCCCTTTGCGTTCAAGGACATCCTGAAAGGCTATTGCGTTGATAACCGTTGCAAGCATCCCCATATAGTCGGCCTGTACCCTATCCATCTTGGCTGCGGCCTCCGAGACACCTCGAAAGATATTACCACCGCCAATAACCAGAGCAATTTCAGCGCCTAATTCTCGTGCCTCCCTTATCTCCTCGGCATAACGCTCAAGCATCTCGATATTGATACCGTAACCATCATGGCCAGCAAGTGCTTCACCACTTAATTTCAGCAAGATGCGCTTATACTGCAGCATATCCTTACACTCCGAAAAACAGGATTATTGAAACCAGAACTTAACTTCTATTTAAAAAAAAAGCCTCGAAAAACGAGGCTTTTTTATTTTTACTCTCCTAACTGATAGCGGACAAATCCTATCACATCGACCTTCGCCTGGTGCTTCTTTCGGAACTCATTGAGCACTTCGGAAACTTTCATGTTATTGTCCTTAATGAAAGATTGCTCGCTGAGCACAACCTCCTGGTAATACTTTTCAAGCCTGCCAAGCACAATCTTATCGACAAATTCTTCTTTCTTTCCCTGTTCGAGTGCCTGCTGTCGATATATTTCCGACTCTTTTGTAATATAATCTGCTGGAACAGCGGAACGGTCTGTAACAATCGGAGCGGCGGCGGCTACCTGCATGGCAAGGTCTTTCGCCAGTTCCCTGACAACTTCCGGTTTATCGGTTGCAACATGAATGATTGAGCCAAGCTGGGAACCAGGATGCGTATAGGCTTCAACAAGCCCATCGGGAGCATCACATAAAACAAGGCGTTTGAGATTGATCTTTTCGCCAAGCTTTCCTGTCATGGTCTTAATGGCATCATCCACCGTTTCACCACCGTAGGCTTCTCCAAGAGTAAGCTTTAAGAGTGCTTCGGGTGATGCTGTGCGATTGACAAGCGCAAGGTTCCCAAGTGCTGTGGTAAATCCGGTAAACACCTCACCGCGAGCAACGAAATCAGTCTCACAGTTCAGTTCAAGAATAACCCCTACCTTGTGATCCTCTGTCATGGTAATGAAAACCATACCCTCCCTCGCTTCCCGATCTGCGCGTTTGGCTGCAAGAGCTGCACCTTTCTTCCTGAGGTACTCTATTGCTTTCTGCGTATCGCCACCTGTCTCTTCAAGGGCTTTTTTGCAGTCCATCATGCCTACGCCTGTTATATCGCGAAGATTTTTTACATCTTTTGCTGAAATCTGGCTCATTGAAATCCCACTCTTATTAAATTATAAACTTTGTTTATTCGCTGATCTCTTCCTTTCCGCCATCCTCTTCCACTTCATCCAGATCGGCAAGAACTTCCTGTTCGACTTTCAATGCACGTGCATTGATAACAGTATCAGCAACGGCTGTAACCATAAGCTTGATAGAGCGTATAGCATCGTCGTTTGCAGGAATGACAAAATCAACAAGTTCTGGATCGCAGTTGGTGTCGACCATGGCGATAATTGGAATTCCAAGTGATCGCGCTTCCTTGATTGCAATATGTTCTTTCTTGATGTCAACAATAAAAAGTGCTGCTGGCAACCTTGTCATTGTGGCAATACCACCAAGAATCCTCATCAGCTTCTCCTTTTCGCGGGCAAGCATGAGGCGCTCTTTTTTAGTAATCATGTCAAAGGTGCCATCGGTAGCCATACGGTCGATGGAGTTCATGCGCCTGATGCTCTGGCGAATAGTCTGGAAGTTGGTAAGCATACCGCCAAGCCAGCGTTCACAAACATAAGGCATGCCTGCACGTTCGGCCTCTTCGGCAATAATGTGTTTTGCCTGTTTTTTTGTTCCGACAAACATCACTTCCCTGCCGGTCTGAGCAATTGCTTCAAGCGCTTTAAGTGCCTCATCGGCAAGTACAACAGTTTTCTGCAGATCAATAATGTGAACACCGTTTTTTTCCATGAAAATGTACGGCTTCATTTTTGGACACCAGCGGCGGGCAAGGTGGCCGAAATGGACTCCTGCGCGGAGCATCTCTTCAAGCTGAAAATGTGACATAACTGAGCTTTCCTGTGATTTAGTTGTTCCTCTACCATGACTTTACTGTCCGGTATCCGGCGCAGAGCGTCGGACACTTCCGGAAAGCTTCATCTGAACGGTGTTCAGAATGACATGATATGTGAAGTTGTCTTCTGCAATAAAAAAATGGAGATAATACAGATTAACGTTTTGAGAACTGGAAACGTTTGCGGGCTTTCTTGCGTCCGAATTTTTTCCGTTCAACCATGCGGGGATCTCTGGTCAGAAGCTTCTCTGTCTTCAGAAGTGCACGGGCAGCTTCGTCAAATTCAGTAAGAGCTCGGGCAATTGCAAGGCTGACAGCACCTGACTGACCGCTTACACCACCACCATGAACATTGACCTTGATATCGAACTGCTCCGACTTCTCGGTAAGCACAAGAGGCCTGAGAGCCTGCTGACGCTTGAATTCATCTTTAAAATACTCTTCAATCGGCAACTTATTGACAATAACCCGGCCTTTTCCCGGAATCATAAACGCTCGTGCCACCGAGGTTTTACGGCGTCCTACTGTATCGATAACCTCTTTCATTCCCAATTCTTTATTGTTTAGTTGACTTTCATTTCAGCCGGTGACTGCGAAGCATGAGGATGCTCTGAGCCAGTATAAACCTTAAGCTTCCTGAAAAGCTGACGACCAAGATTGTTGTGCGGCAGCATTCCCCAGACAGCACTTTCAATAATCTTTTCAGGTCTTTTTTTCAGGAGATCCTTGACATGATTAATTTTAACACCACCGGGATATTGAGAGTGTGAAAAGTAGCTTTTCTGTTCCTCTTTTTTGCCAGTCAATGTGACTTTTTCAGCATTGGTTACCACAATAAAATCACCGGTATCGATATGGGGTGTAAACTGCGGCTTATGCTTGCCTCTAAGGACTTTTGCAATCTCAGAAGCCATTCGGCCCAATACCTGACCATCGGCATCAACGACATACCACTTCCGATCGACATCTGTAGGCTTTGCTGAATATGTTTTGAAACTTAACGTCTTGCTCATGCTGTATACAATAGATTAGCTGGACTTTTCGGAAAAATAAAGTTCATCAATGTAAATTATTCCACTTAATTCTACAAATTATACCTTATATCTAAACAGGAATTCCCAGGAGAACTTGGATCAACTTTTTTTATCAAGACTGTATTTGTTCTTATGAAGCCTTTAATTGCCCTGGTAGGACGCCCAAACGTCGGCAAATCTACCCTGTTCAACCGAATCCTGCGCCAGAAAAGCGCCATTGTCGACCCTACCCCCGGTGTAACACGAGACCGACACATTGCTGATGGCGAGTGGCAGGGAAAGCAGTTCATGCTGATGGATACCGGCGGCTATAATGCTGATGGTGATATTATCAGCATGGCGATGCTTGAACAGACGCTGATGGCTATCCGTGATGCTGATATTGTCATTTTTCTGACTGATGCCCGCGCTGGCCTTTCCTATGAAGATCTTGAACTCGCAAGGCTGCTGCAGCGTACATTCCAGCACAAACAACTTTTTTTTGCGGTCAACAAGGTTGAAACCCCGCAACTCTCCTTTGAAGCAGAGTCATTTATAAGCACCGGATTTACAAAGCCCTATTTTATATCCGCAAAAGATGGCAGCGGCGTTGCCGATATGCTCGACGACATTCTCGATGCACTGCCTTCGCAGGAAAAAACAATACAGGAAGAGGAGAGTGCAATCAAGCTTGCTGTGGTCGGAAGACCCAATGTTGGTAAATCGAGTTTTGTCAATGCCCTTCTCGGTTCAAACCGCCTTATTGTATCAAACATCCCGGGGACAACACGGGACGCTATTGACAGTCGGTTTATACGCAAGCAGCAGGAGTTTATTTTAATCGATACAGCTGGTTTGAGAAAACGAACGAAAATCGATGCCGGTATTGAATATTACAGCTCGCTGAGAACAGAAAAAGCCATAGAACGGTGCAATGTTGCCCTGGTAATGCTTGATGCAGCACCAGGCATTGAAAAACAGGACATGAAAATCATCAATATGGCTGTTGAACGGAAAAAAGGAGCACTTCTTCTGATCAACAAGTGGGATCTGATTGAAAAGGATTCAAAAACAAGCAAGATTTATGAGGATAACCTGCGATCAAATATGGGGAACCTCTCATACGTACCGGTTCTCTTTATTTCTGCACTGACCAAAAAAAATCTTTACCGGGCAATTGACACAGCCCAGGAGATCAGCCGCAACCGATCCCGCAAAATCACTACCAGTGTGCTCAACAAATTTCTTGAGGAAGCGCTTTCACAAACACATGTGTCAACAAAGACGGGTAAGGAGCTGAAGATCAAGTATGTGACGCAAATCAATGCCGCTTGGCCGGTCTTTGCTTTTTTCTGCAATGATCCATTGCTTGTGCAGAACAATTTCAGAAAGTTTCTTGAAAATAAACTTCGCGAGCATTTCAGTCTGGATGGAGTTCCTATTTCAATGCGTTTCATGCAGAAATAGCTCCATGAACCGGACAACTGTTTTTTTACACAACACTTTAAAATCAATGAGCCCTATGTCCACAGTAACCGAGGCGCAAATCATAGAAGCGCTGAGTTTAGTTCAGGAGCCTGACCTGAAAAAAGATCTTGTCACCCTCGCCATGATAGAGGATATCACGCTTGACAGTGATAACAATATATCGTTTACCGTTGTGCTTACCACTCCGGCATGCCCGATGAAAGAGCAGATCAAACAGTCATGTATTGACTCCATCAGATCCCATGTGCCCGATGCAGCTGCTATTGAAGTGAAAATGACTTCTAAAGTGACCTCATCCTGTGGCCACCATCACTGCAATCATGAGCGTCCACTGAAACAGGTGAAGAACATTATAGCGGTTGCATCAGGAAAAGGTGGAGTCGGAAAATCAACCTTTGCAGTAAATCTTGCGGTCAGTCTGGCAAAAAGTGGTGCAAAAGTTGGTCTTATTGATGCTGATCTTTACGGTCCAAGCATTCCTACCATGTTCGGGATGTTGAATGCAAAGCCGGAGATGCTGGATAAAAATCTTGTTCCACTGGAAAAGTTTGGTGTAAAACTCATGTCGATCGGTTTTTTAGTTGAAGCCGAAACCGCGCTTATCTGGCGAGGACCAATGGCTTCGAGCGCTATCAAACAGTTTATCACTGAGGTGGAGTGGAAAGAACTTGATTACCTGATCTTCGACTTTCCGCCTGGTACCGGTGATATTCAGCTTACCATTGCCCAGACAATTCCTTTAAGCGGCGCAGTTATTGTTACAACACCACAGGATGTTGCCCTTGCTGATGTTTCAAAGGCCGTGAGCATGTTCCGCAAGGTTAATGTCCCTGTTCTTGGTCTGGTTGAAAACATGAGCTATTACGAACTCCCGGATGGAACAAAGGATTTTATTTTCGGACACCATGGAGGGGAGATATTTGCAAGAACCCAGGGAATTCCTTTTCTCGGAGAAATACCAATCGACAGGGCTGTCCGTGAAGGAGGCGACATTGGAACACCTTATGTGCTTGGTCATCCTGATTCTGCAACGTCGAAAGCAATTTATCGAGCTTCAATGGAGATAGCCCGCAGGATTTCCATAACAAATGCAGCACCATCAGAGGAACTATCATAACTTTGATATTGTTTTTTTGCGCAAGAGGTTTAATATTAAAGTTCTGAATCTCGCAGTAACAAAATATCAATCATTGTAAACCAATTATACCATGAGCAGCAGTAAGGATTATCTTCCAAATAGCGATGCGCTTTACGACAGGGTTATTGCCTCACTTGAAACCGTACGGCCCTACCTTCAAGTTGACGGCGGAGACTGCCAGCTTGTCGGAATTTCCAAGGATTTTGTTGTTGACGTGAAGCTGCTTGGTGCATGCGGATCATGCCCGATGAGTACACTTACGCTGCGTGCGGGAGTTGAACAGGCTATTAAAAAGGCAAATCCAGAAATTGTGCGCGTTGAATCGGTATAAACCCTTACTCTCCAAGATTTCTCAGTAAGAGTTCCAGAGAGTCCTCATTGTTGATGAGGACCTCTCTTGCTCTGCTCCCGTCAGCCTCGCTCACAATACCGTTGAATTCAAGCTGATCCATAACCCTTCCTGCACGGCTGAATCCCAGACGCAACCGCCTTTGCAGGAGAGAGACACTGGCCTGCTGATGTGTTACGACAAGCCTTGCGGCTTCCTCAAACATGGCATCGCGCCCGTCCTTTTCCTGATATCCCGATGACTGGTTCCCGTTTCCTTTCTGCATATCCGGAGCAGGCAGCACATATCTGTTCTTGAGAGCATTCTGAGAACCGATAAACGAGGTAATCTCTTCAACCTCACCCGAAGAGACATAAGGCCCCTGAATACGCATGGCTTTAGGCTGGTCAGAGGGCTGATACAACATATCGCCGTTTCCGAGAAGTTGGTCAGCGCCGGAACTGTCGAGAATAGTACGGGAATCAACCCGGCTCGCCACCTGAAAAGCAATCCGGCAAGGAAAGTTTGCCTTGATAATACCGGTAATGACATCGACGGATGGCCGCTGTGTTGCTACAATAAGGTGAATACCGACTGCTCGGGCAAGCTGGGCAATCCTGATTATCGGCTCTTCGACCTCCCGCCCGGCGGTAATCATAAGGTCGGCAAGCTCATCAATAACCACGACAAGATAGGGAAGGGCCTCCTCAGGAAGACGGCGATTAAGATCACCAATATTGCGAACTCCTGCTTTTTCAAGGGTTTCATAACGAAGTTCCATCTCTTTGACGACGCACCTGAGCGCATAAACCGCTTTCTGTGGATCGGTAATTATCTGTTCTTCAATGCCGGGAAAGCGCATAAGAAAATGGTTTTTCAGATGCTGGTATTGAAACAGCTCAACCCTTTTTGGATCAATCATGACAAATTTGACTTTATCGGGACTGCAGGCATAGAGCAGGCTGGAGATAATAACATTGATGCATACCGACTTTCCAGCTCCGGTTGCACCGGCAATCAGCAGATGCGGCATTGTGGCCAAATCGGCAATATAGACTTCGTTGGTTATGGTTTTGCCAAGCACAATCGGCAGCGTCTTTGTGCTGTTTTTAAATTTTTCAACCTGCAGCACCGAACGCAGCCAGACAGTTTTTGGCTTGCTGTTGGGAATCTCGACACCGACTGCGTTTTTTCCTGGAATAGGAGCAATGATCCTTATTCCCCTGGCTGAAAGTGCCATGGCAAGGTCATTCTCCAGAGCTTTTACCCGGCTTACCTTGACATCCGGCGCAAGCTCCAACTCAAAAAGAGTAACCCTGGGGCCAACCGTCGTGGTGATTTTTTTGACCTCAATCTTGTATATATTGAGCTTTGCAATAAGCTTCTGCTTGCTTTCGTCGAGGTGGTGCTGGTCGATATGATCATTATCATCCGGCACTTTTTCCAGCAGGTCTATCGAAGGGAAACGGTACGCCTCCCTGTCTTTTGTCTGTACTTTTAAACGGCGCTCGTCAAGGTCAGCCTCTTTTTCGCGAATGGTCTGGCGAATGACCATCTCAGGTTCTCCGGGAACCTTCGAAAAAGGAATCAATTCAGTTGTTTCTGCAGAAAGTGGCACCGTCTCTGTTAGCTTCTCCGGCTCAAACGGTTCATCAGGTGCTGGTGGAGGCAGAGAAGGCTTCAATGGATAGCGTTTGGAGAGCTGCTCTTTACCTGCCTCCTTGTTCTTTATTTTTTTCAACTCTTTCAGCTCTTTCCGCTTGAGCTTTTCGGCTTTTTTTTTACCACTCTCCTTGCGCCGCTCTTCCAGCCATGACTGAAAAGCAGCAATGGGCTTATTGAGATTATTTTGCATAGCCATCCATACACTGGTCATGGAGAACAATAAATCCCGGCCCATATACATGGTCAAAATAACAGCAATAACTGCAAGAAGAACCCATGCACCAGCTTCCCCCATGACCTTCAGCTTTTCTGCAAGCATTCTGCCGATCGCTCCAGCCATATGGTCACTGAAGGTGGCTGTGATCAGGCCAAACATCGATGCGAGATCGACTGAAATAACTGCGCTGTAGAGAAAATAAAGCAGGGCTGGTTTAAGGCTTTTTGCTCGAAACAGCGACCAACCCCAGAAAAACAAGGCTGTTAATGGAAAAATGACAGGATAACCGTAAGTGCCAATAAAAAAAGAGGAGAGCTTGACTCCTAAAGGTCCGAACGGATTATGGACTCTCTCGGCCGCATCCTGGGCGGCTTTACTGAAGATATCGTGCCAGCCAAGAGTCGCAAAACATGCTTCATCCTCGGAATGAAAACACAAGAGAAAACTGATCAAAAAAAAGGAGACCAGCATGAAAAGTATGCCAATTAACTCTCTCTGCAGCGACTGCCTGTCGTGACTCTTTATTTTGGCACCTTTACTCTCTTTTTTCATTTTCACCTGTACAATCGCTCCTTAATACCTTGTTGCTCTCATTCCAAAGATGTTGCTGTAACAAACGGAAGTGCCCTGATAACTCCGGGTTGGAAAGCCCCGCGAACCTCAACAAGAATGGAGGTACCCGGTTTGATATATTCACGCACAATATTGCAGGTGCCAATTGGCTCCTGGAGAGTCGGCGAGAGGGTACCGCTGCACACAAGACCAATCTCCTGGCGGTCGGTATTATAAACTTTAAAACCCTGGCGGGGAAGTACCCGACCATCAAGAGTGAAACCTGCTACGCCACGCCTTAAATCAAGCTCAACCTGCTGGCATGCCTCCTTGCCGATAAAATGACCCTTATTCATTTTTACCACCCATTTAAGTCTTGCCTCAAGTGGATTGGTATCCTGATCAATTTCATGACCGTAAAGGGAGTATCCCATCTCAAGCCTGAGAGTATCCCGAGCACCAAGCCCGACAGGCTGAATACCGAACTCTTTACCTGCTTCAAACAGGGCTTCCCATAACGGCAGTGCAATCTCATTAGGTAAACAGATTTCCACACCTTTTTCGCCAGTATAGCCGGTTCGCGCAATGAGAAGCTCTGAACCCTGAAAAAGGGCTTTACAAAATTGGAATGAGCCGAGCGATGCTGCATCAATCGAAGGAAAAACGGTTTCGAGAATATTTAGGGCAAGTGGACCCTGAAGGGCAATCAATGAAAGAGTGTCGGTATGATCCTCCAGTGCAACTCCATCAAAGGCTGCGATATGCTGCTGCATCCAGTCGAAATCCTTTTGGGCATTGCTTGCGTTGACAATAAGAAAATAGGTATCCTGATCAATGCGATAGATAATAAGATCATCAACGATACCTCCATGGGGATAGAGCATGAGATTGTACTGTGCCTGCCCCTCTTCCAGCTTTTCAAGATCATTAGTGGTAAGGAACTGTAGAAAATCCTTTGCCCGATGGCCTTTGACGTAGAAGTTTCCCATATGAGAAACATCAAACAGGCCCGCTGCGTTTCGGACAGCCCTGTGCTCGGCAATAATTCCCGCATACTGGACAGGCATAAGATAGCCACCAAAGTCGATAATCTTTGCTCCGGCCTGTTCATGCCAGGAGTACAATGCTGTTTTTTTCATAACTTCCTTCAACTAAATTTATGAAGCGGCACTACAACTAACTGTAAAAAAACATTTAAACCGAATAATCAAAACGCTTGTTCATGCGCAGGTAATTCGCAGATAAAAACCATATTTATTAACCAGTTCTTACCACCCTTTTTCAGCTTATAAGACGCTCAACAGTAAATACGCCCTCAACTTTTTTCACCTTATCCATAAGAGTGACGAGTTTGTCAGCATTACGAACATAGATCATGAGCGTTCCGACAAACATCCCGTCGCGGGCATGAAGGGAAATACTGCGGATATTGGTATCGAATTTAGAGATAACGGTTGTAATCTGGTTGATAATGCCAATACGATCTTCACCGACAATTTTAATACCCGCAAGAAAATCGGTTTCAACTTTCCTGTTCCATGATACCGAAACAACACGCTCACTTTTCAGCAGATTTTCATTACTGACATTAACACAGTTTTTGCGATGAATTTTCACAACCCCTTCTGTTGTAACAAATCCAATCACGTCATCGCCAGGAACCGGCTGACAGCACTTCGCATAAGAGTAGGCAATATTGCTCATACCGGCAACTGTGACCTCGTCCTTTTTTCCTGCACTACCTTCCTGTTCCTGCTCCTGACGAGCTTTCTGAAGATAGTCCTCAACCTCCCGGGCTTCGTCAATGGGAGTTTTTGCCGCCGGTTCTTCCTTACGCGAGCTTGTCACCCGCTCAATAACCTCTTCTCCATTGATCTGCTGGCGGGCAAGAGCGCTGAAAAAATCTGCCGGGGTTTTTATCCCATACTGTTTAACCTGCCGGATGATATCGTTATCTGAAAAAAGCTTTTTGGTACCGGAGAGCATTTTGTCCCACATGCCACGCCCTTTCTCAATCTGTATGCGCCGTTCCTCGTTGATGGCAGATCGAATTTTCAGCTTTGCACGCTGGGTAACAACTATTTTAAGCCAATCAGGCTTCGGCTTCTGGTTTTTTGATGTAATGATCTCTACACGGTCACCGGATTTAAGCTGCGCATTCAGACGGACAATTTTGCCGTTAACCTTGGCACCGATACAGCCGTTACCGACCTCAGAATGGATGGCATAAGCAAAATCAATCGGAGTTGCACCTGCTGGCATGGTTTTCATATCCCCTTTGGGAGTAAAAACGTAAATCTCGTCATGGTAAAGATTAAGCTTGAATCCCTCCATAAAAGCAGCAGCCGAATCAGCATCCTTTATCAGCTCTCTTGCCCAGCGAAGAAAAGAATCAACATTGGCATCATCTCTTGTTATTTTTTCCTTGTAGCGCCAGTGAGCCGCAACTCCAAGCTCCGCAAACTCATGCATACGCATCGTCCGGATCTGGATCTCAACCATGTGCCCTTTCGGACCTATGATGGCTGAATGAAGAGATTGATATCCATTATGTTTGGGTATTGATATATAGTCCTTGAAATGCTGTGGAATAGGAGGGTACTTCTGTGTAATAAAACCATAGACCGCAAAACAGTCGGCAATACGTTCCGTATCGACAATTACCCGAATGCCGTAGAGATCGTGAATATCCTCAAAACTTTTGTTCTTGCTGCGCATCTTGTTGTAGATCGAAAAGAGATGCTTGGCCCGTCCTTCCACCTCCACTTTAAAACCCTGTTTTTCAAGATCAGCCTTGATGGGAACAATCATTTTGCTGAGATAGTTGACCCGCTCTCCCCTGCTCATGCGAACCTTTTTCTGCAGAAAATCGTGCATTTCCGGATCAATAAACTTGAGTGCAAGATTTTCAAACTCTACCCTCATTTTTCCAAGACCGAAACGGTGCGCAAGAGGAGCATAGATATCCCTTGTTTCAAGAGCAATCTTCAGACGCCGGTGCTCAGGCAGCGATTCAAGTGTTCTCATGTTATGGAGCCGGTCACAAAACTTTATGAGAATAACCCGGATATCCTTCACCATCGAGAGCAGCATCTTGCGAAAACCTTCAGCCTGAGTATTTTCCCGGTTGATCATGATTCCGGAAATCTTGGTAAGCCCTTCAACAATCTCAGCTACTTCAACGCCAAGTTCGGCCACAATGTCTTCATAGGTATAACCGCTGTCCTCAATCACATCATGCAGAAGCGCAGCCGCAACGGAAACCCCATCAAGGGGAAGTTCATTGAGAAGAATGGTGGCAACTTCAACTGGATGAAAAAAAAATGGTTCTCCTGAAGCCCTTTTTTCGCCTTCATGTGCCCGATAACACATAAAAAAGGCACGCTGGATCAGCGATTCATCAAAGTTTTTGAGATTCTGGCGGGAGAGCACAAGTATCTCGTGGAGTTTATTGTAATGATCCTTCTCTATCTGGGCTAACATTGCTCTTAAACTCCTGTAAACAACATATTAAAAGGTAAGAGGCACTCACGTGTTCTTCTATATAATGTATTTCCCAATAAACAAACAGCAGAAAAAGTGCTCTATTCAACCGCCGGCGTATGTTTTATAGCCTGTTCAAGCTTTGATATCTCGTCACGCAGATATGCCGCTTTTTCATACTCCATATGGAGCGCCGCCTCCTGCATTTCAAGACGAAGCTCTGCGGCCATTGCATAACTTTCCTGAGGGGTCAATGTCTCAAGAAGGCCGGCAAGAAGCCTTTCAGGTTTTGGCTCCAGACCGAAACGCTTTCTCCGGTAGCGCTCCTCCGCATCGGCAACACTGGTAGTATCGAGAATCTGGTCAACCGATTTAATGATTGAGCGTGGAGTAATGCCGTGCTCTTCGTTATATCGATGCTGGATCGCACGACGCCTTGCCGTCTCATCAAGCACTTCACGGATGGATCGCGTTAAAACATCGGCATAAAGCACCACAAAACCATCGACATTGCGAGCTGCCCTGCCGGCAATCTGCATAAGCGAACGGGTATTGCGCAAAAAGCCCTCCTTATCAGCATCAAGAATTGCTACAAGGGATACTTCCGGCAGATCAAGCCCTTCACGAAGGAGGTTAACTCCCACAAGCACATCAATGTCTCCTACCCTGAGCTCCCTGAGAATCTGTATGCGCTCCAGACTCTTGATCTCCGAATGCAGATAGCGAGAACGAATACCACTCTTCCTGAAAAAGTCGTGCAGGTCTTCGGCCATTCTTTTTGTCAGGGTCATAACAAGCACCTTGTGGCCTTTGGCGGTATGAATACGGATCTCTGCAAGCAGATTATCGATTTGCCCCGCGACAGGACGAACTTCTACCGGAGGGTCAAGCAAACCGGTAGGACGGACAAGCTGTTCAACCACCACTCCACCTGAACGCATCAGTTCATGATCACTCGGAGTAGCACTGACACAGATCACCTGCGGCACCATCTCCTCAAACTCTTCAAACCGGAGTGGGCGGTTGTCGAGCGCTGAAGGCAGCCTGAAGCCGTGCTCAACAAGAATGGTTTTCCGGGAACGGTCTCCCCCGTACATACCCCGTATCTGTGGCAGTGTAACATGCGATTCATCAATGACCACAAGATAATCAGAAGGAAAGTAATCAAGAAGACAGTAAGGACGTTCACCCGCGTTACGCCCTGAAAGATGCCTCGAATAATTTTCAATACCTGAACAGTAGCCAAGCTCTTTTATCATTTCGAGATCATAGCGGGTCCGCTCTTCTATTCTTCGGGCCTCAAGAAAACGGTTATCCTGACGAAAACAATTTAACCTCTCTGCAAGCTCATTTTCAATAGCAAGCATGGCTTCATTGAGCATTGCGTCATCAGCGACAAACTGCCGGGCTGGATAGATAAACGCATAGTCATCAACTCCGAGCACCTCCCCGCTGTGAATATCAAAGGTCTGCAGGCTTTCAATGGTATTTCCGAAAAATTCAATCCTGAGAGCAAGTTCCTCGTGGGCTGGCACAAGATCAATAATATCACCTCTTACCCGAAACTTCCCTGAATTTGGCTGGACATCATCACGGACATAGTGAAGCGCTATCAGCTCCTTCAAAAAAGCATCCCGGTCTTTTTCCATACCGGAACGCAGTTCGATAATCTGGGCTTTCCAGTCGTCAGGTGAACCAAGACCATAAATACAACTGACTGAACTTACCACAATCACATCATTTCTGCCACTGAGCAAAGCACTGGTGGCCTTGAGCCGCAAGCGTTCAATCTCATCATTTATCCGCAAATCTTTGGCGATATACTTGTCAAGAGCAGGCAAATAAGCTTCGGGCTGGTAAAAATCATAGTAACTGATAAAATACTCAACGGCATTGTCGGGAAAAAACTGTTTAAGTTCGCCGTAAAGCTGGGCCGCGAGTGTCTTGTTGTGGCTTATAACCAGAACAGGCTTATTGACCTGGGCAATAACGTTGGAGATGGTAAATGTTTTGCCGGAACCAGTAACACCAAGCAGTGTCTGGTATGGATTCCCCGAAAGCACTCCCTCAGTGAGCAATTCAATAGCTTTCGGCTGGTCACCCGCCGGGCTGTAAGGACTCACAAGATTGTATGTTCCACTCCCGCTCTCCTGCATAAACAACGCTCCCCTCTTGACTGTTATTTCAATTGTTTTTGTCTACACTCTTTTGTTTGGTAGAGTATAACAAACCCTGAAAAACAATATAGGTGATAAGTCAGGAAAAGGATGGCGCATTATTGCGGAAGAGGAAACAGCTGGGGTGCTGACGGAGGCTCACTATTCAGATGCATTCGCTGATTTTCTGATCTGATCGGCCACTCTTCTTAATTTGAGTTGAAAATGCATCGACATATTTTTCCCAAAGGTAGAGCATATCAGGATCGAAATCCGCTCCATTTGGCCATACCACAGTCCCCACCTCATGATCAACAGAAACCTGTTCAAAAAGATCCCTTCTACGCAACGGCCCATAGAGTTCACCAAACAAAACAGGTTCAACGTTAATATCCTTAATGCTGCCATCATTAAAATGCACTCGCATTACATATCCATCGTCAAGTAGATCAACAGCAGAAACTCTTCTAAACTGGTGCTTCATCATTATAACCCTATTGATTTATTACTGTAACGGTTCAATTTTAGCCGGGGCTTTGCCTTCCTGTAACAAATCCCAATCTGACATAAGTTCAAATTGATGAATCTCTGCCCATGCCTCCACTAACCGCCGTTGCCTATCAGCCAAAGATCCCTCAATCATTTTTGAAAAAACAGCTTGCAAACCCTGATAATAAACGTGGAAATGCGACTTATGATGTGGAGAATCTATTTCAGCATGCATCCTGATTATAATCCCATAAAATCTTGTAATTTCAGGCATTATCTATATTTTACTTCGGATTGGTTTTGCAACGAAACATACGTATTCTGTCAGTAAGATAGTGACTATAGTTGCCTTTCCAAAACCCGAACCAGACAACAATATCAAGGGCGCTACATGTGCCATTAATGGCTGCTGCACCTATCAAAATCAGGTTATCAACTTTCGCTACATACACCAACTTGACCCCTAAAAATTGAGGTTTTCCGACCGTACAGAGCTTATATTACTCAGAAAGGCCATAGAAGAGGTTTGCAAGTATGGGCTTAAAATCCCATTATTATATTTTTGACCATGCGGGGTAATTTTCAGAGTTTCATAACCAGCCGTATCCCGATGTTCACCATCGGGATGCTCTTTTTACATTTAATCTCCTGTAAACCAATGATCCACGAAGATAAGCACTATCCATACACTACTACTCCGGGAGACTCACTCCATACAAGAATATATAGACTGAGTAACGGCTTGACGGTCTTCATGAGTCCTAACAGTGAGGAGCCGAGAATATATACCTCAATTGCTGTCCGGGCTGGAAGTAAAAACGATCCGGCTGAGACAACCGGGCTTGCACACTATCTCGAGCACATGCTCTTCAAGGGAACTGATTCAATCGGCTCTCTTAACTATGAAAAGGAACATGCCGAGCTTGAAAAAATATCGGAGCTCTATGAAAAATACCGATCAACATCGGATACTGAGAAAAGGGCTGCCATATACAAGGATATTGACAGCATTTCCAATATAGCTGCAAGCTATACTGTACCCAATGAATATGACAAAATTCTGAACTCCATTGGAGCCCATGGCACCAATGCCTACACCTGGGTTGAACAAACTGTCTATCTCAATGATATTCCATCGAACAAACTCGACCAGTGGCTGACCATTGAAGCAGAACGATTCCGCAATCCGGTCATGAGACTTTTTCATACCGAACTTGAAACCGTCTATGAAGAGAAGAACATGTCGATGGATAGTGACAGTCATAAAATATGGGAAAGCCTTTTTGCTGAACTCTTTAAAAAAAACACTTACGGCACACAGACAACAATTGGCAAGGCTGAGCATCTGAAAAACCCATCAATAAAGAATGTTCTTAATTACTACCGTACCTATTATGTACCGAACAACATGGCACTCTGCATCGCCGGTGATTTTGATCCGGATACTGCCATAAAACTTGTCGATAAAAAGTTTTCAGTGCTTCAACCAAAAGATATCCCTCTCTTTACGCCTGCGGTGGAAGAGGCAATCACCAAACCATCCGTTGTCAAGGTTAAAGGACCAGAATCAGAAGAGGTTGTCATAGGGTTCCGGTTCAATGGAATCAACAACACCGATGCCGATTATCTGACACTTATTGACAAAATTTTATTCAATCAGACTGCGGGCCTGATTGACCTTAACCTGAACCAGCAGCAGAAGGTCCTGGATGGCAGTTCGATGCTGGTGATGATGAAAGATTACTCCTCTCATATTCTGAGTGGTAAACCGAGGGAAGGTCAAAGCCTTGACCAGGTTAAGGAGTTGCTGCTCAACCAGCTCGAACTTCTCAAAGAGGGCAAATTTCCCGAATGGCTGCTGGAAGCGGCAATCAATGACCTGAAAATTGAACAGCTAAAACTCTACGAAAGCAACAAGGGACGTGTTGAGTCATACGTTGATTCGTTTGTCTGGGGAATGGAGTGGTCGGAACATGTCGGCCAGTTCAACCGTCTGGAAAAAATCACCAAAGAGGATATTGTGACGTTTGCACAGCATCACTACTGTAGTAATTATGTCAGTATATACAAGGAACACGGTAAACCAGAAAGCGAAGCAAAAATACAGAAACCACTGATTACCCCCCTCAAGGTTAACCGGGATAGTTCCTCACCTTTTGCAGAAAAAATCCTGGCTCAGAAATCCAATAAAATTGAACCATTATTTCTTGACTATACCAAGGATATAAAGTTTTTTGATATTAATCCAGATATCAAGCTCCACTACCTGCACAATCATGAAAACGAGCTGTTCTCTCTCTATTATGTGTTTGATATTGGCAAAAATGAGAGTAAAAATATAGAACTTGCTCTCGACTACCTCTCTTATCTCGGGACATCCAAACTTCCTGCTGCAGAATTCAACAGGGAACTCTATAAAATCGGCGCGAGCTTTTCAGCATTTACTTCGGATCATTTCGTATACCTGAAACTTTCTGGACTTCAAAAAAACTCCGCAGCAGCAATTCGACTGCTTGAAAGTCTTCTTGTTGACACCCGTCCGGATGAGGAAACACTTGCAAAGCTAAAAGCAGGAATCTTGAAAGAGCGTGCTGATGACAAGCTTTCCAAAAAGAAAATACTTTTTGAGGCCATGGCCAATTACGGGAAGTATGGCCCTGTTTCGCCATTTACAAACGTTCTCAGCAATGATGAGCTGGAAAATATCACTTCAAAAGAGTTGCTTGAAGTCATCGGTGAACTTTTGCACTACCGGCATCGGGTTCTTTACTATGGACCTGCTTCTTCCGACGAGATACTTGGTGAATTGCGTACGGTGCGGCATTACCCGGAATCATTTACAACCGTACCAACATCCAGCCCATACAAAGATCTTGAACAGAGTGCAAATCTTGTTTATGTAGTTAACTACGATATGACTCAGGCTGAGGTTCTTCTGTTGACAAAGGCCGAAGCGTATAACCCTTCAATGGTACCACTGGTAACCCTCTTCAACGAATATTATGGTGGAGGAATGTCGTCAGTTGTTTTCCAGGAACTTCGTGAAGCAAAAGCATTGGCTTACTCGGTTTTTTCTGTTTACAAAGCACCAAAACAGCAAAAAGAGCACAACTTTATTGTAAGCTACATTGGCACTCAGGCTGACAAGTTGCCTGAAGCACTCGACGGGATCACTATACTGATGAACAAACTGCCGAAATCACCTGAACTGTTCGCTTCGGCACAAAACGGTATTCTGCAAAAAATCTCCACTGAACGGTTGACAAAAACAGAGGTTCTTTTCAATTATGAAGAAGCAGTCCGACTTGGACACGACTATGATATCAGAAAAGATATTTATCGTGATGCTGCTTGCCTGAACCTGACCGATATCGAAAAATTCCACAAGGAGCACTTTGTCAATAAAAAACATGTAATGCTTGTCCTTGGCAAAAAGGAAAATCTCGACATGGAGACACTTCGGAAATACGGAACAGTTAAAGAGCTGGAACTGAAGGATATTTTTGGCTACTGATCCACAACCACCACTGGGAACGCCGAGCCCCAGCTCGGCATTTTGCCAAGTGCCTTGTACATGATTTCCATGAGTGAGCCGAGCTGGGGCTCGGCGCTCCCGGATCTACCCTTTCAACCACATCGCCTATGTGCAAAATAATACCATTGTTATCTCAAGTACCTTTTTTGCTTTGATGCTCTTAACACAGATAGAATTTCATGAAGATTCTCAACCGATACATATTCAAGCAGTTTGCAAAGGCATTTCTGTTTTCGTGCATAGCCTTTGTTTTTCTGTTCGTTCTTATCAGTATGGTTGAAAAACTTGACAAGTTCATAGACAGAAATCTCACCCTTTTGGAGATTGCCCGTTATTACATGCTCTCAGTACCCTCCACGCTCCTGATAACATCTCCGGTAAGCGCTCTCTTGTCGTCAATTCTTGTTGCTGGAAGACTCTCTGTTTCAAGCGAACTTCCGGCAATACGCTCTGCCGGTGTCAGTATGCGCCAGCTGCTGACTCCTTTTATTACCGGCGGGGTACTTATCTGCGCCTTGAATCTTGTCAATTCATGCTGGATTGCTCCGGCAGCATTTACTGGCATGAATTACTTTGAGCAACATTATGTCAATAATAATTCAGCACTGCCTCAGAAAAACGGAACTCTTCATATTCTCGAGCCGGGTAACCGTATTGTGTCGTTAAGTGCTTTTGATGGTGACCGGTTTAACGTCAGTGGAGTTTCCATTGAGGATTTCACTGCTTCTCACCTCGGCAGGCGGATAGATGCAGAGTCAATGCGTTACAACGCTACAATCGGAGAGTGGGTGATGAAGAATGCTTCTACCCGCATTTTTACCGGAAATCGTGAAGTTTTGAATAGAGTGCCGTCGAAATCAATCAAGCTTACCATTACACCGCACTCACTTGAGGAACTCAATCTGCAGCCTGATGAATTGAACATTGTCCAACATTACCGCTATCTTGCCGATAAATTGAATGCTGGATTTTCGGGGCTTGAACGCTCCATGGTGAAGTTTCATACAAAATTCTCCCTGCCATTTGCCTCTCTCATCATCATTCTGATCGGTGTGCCACTTTCGGCAAAAAAAAAGCGGGGAGGGCTGGCTTCTGAAATAAGCATCACGCTTTTTGCAGGTTTTCTCTTTCTCGGACTGCAGAAAACCATTGCCATTGCAGGCTATCAAGGAATTATGAACCCGGTGCTTGCTGCATGGCTGCCGAATATTCTTTTCCTCGGCATCGGTTATGCGATTTATAAAACCGCTATCGACTGACAATTAATGAGTATCAAATTGCCTCGCGTTATTGTTCTTATGACCGATTTTGGTTTGAATGACACCTATGTCGGCCAGATGAAAGGAGTTATTCTCTCGCTTGCTCCTTCTGTTCAGATTATTGACCTGACCCATTCTGTAGCACCCCAAAACATTGCTCAAGGTGCATTCCTTCTTGGTAAATCCGCTTCTTTTTTCCCCGAAAGATCAATTGTTATCTCAGTGGTCGATCCGGGCGTAGGTTCTTCACGCCAAGCAATTGCTCTTGAAACTGATAAACATACTTTTCTTGCGCCGGATAACGGGTTGCTCACCGCTGTTTTTCAAACACAGAACATTAAGCGCTGTGTAACCATCACGGAAGAGCGTTACATGCTCTCCCAGCGGAGTTCAACCTTTCATGGAAGGGATGTTTTTTCTCCGGTTTCCGCGCATCTTGCATCAGGCGTTCCGCTTCATGAACTTGGCGAAGAAATTGACCCGGCAGATTGCGTACAGATTCCTATGCCGGAATGCACTACTTCTGATAACGGTCAATCATGGGATGGAAATATTATCTATACCGATCATTTCGGTAATCTGGTTACTTCTCTGGACTCAAAACTGTTTGATGACCAAAAACAATGGGTGGTTAAGGCGGGAAACAATGAACAGATTCCGGTTGTCATCACCTATAGTGATGTTCCGGTTCAACAGCTGCTCGCCTACAAGGGAAGCAGCGACATGATTGAGATTGCAGTGAGAAATGGTAGTGCTGCGCATAGGCTCGGATTGAAAGATGGCGATCCAGTTACACTAACAATCAGATCCCAAAACAAGAGTTGATAACGTCTGCTTCTCTTGGTGCATAGGGAGGATTATTTAAGAACAAATTACCAAAAAGCAACTTTAGCTATTAAACAACGTCCCCTCTTTGTTGACTGATCGAGTGATCAGCTGCCGATATACTCCTTAAGGATTTTGCTGTAGGCTGACTGCCTTAAGCGGCGTATGGCTTTTTCCTTGATCTGACGGACACGTTCACGGGTCAGTTTGAATTTTTCTCCAATCTCTTCAAGGGTGAGCGGGTTATCCATGCCGATTCCGAAGTAAGACTTGATTACGTCTGCTTCTCTTGGTGCAAGGACGGAAAGAGAGCGTTCAACCTCAAGCGTCAGTGAATCACGGTTAAGCCCGTAATCAGGCAAATGGCCATCGTTCTGCAGAACATCAAGCAGGCGATTATCGTCGCCTTGGGCAAAGGGTGCATCGACCGAAACATGCCGACCGGCAATTTTCAGTGTATCTGCGACATCCTGGGAATCCATCTCAAGAAGAGTGGCAAGCTCCCTTGTATTTGGGTCTCGTTCAAACTCCTGTTCAAGCTGACTGTATGCCTTGCTGATTTTATTGAGAGTACCAACCCTGTTCAAAGGAAGCCTTACAATTCTCGACTGCTCGGCCAACGCCTGGAGAATGGATTGGCGAATCCACCATACCGCATAGGAGATAAACTTGAATCCGCGGGTTTCATCAAACCGTTTTGCCGCCTTGATAAGACCAAGATTTCCTTCATTGATCAAGTCACCAAGGGTCAGTCCCTGGTTTTGATATTGTTTAGCAACGGAGACTACAAATCGTAAATTGCCTTTTATCAATTTGTCAAGAGCACGTTTTGCCCGTTTGTATTCAGTCGTATCGACCGGCATATCAAAGCCCTCCTTGATAGCCTTGGTCAATTTGACCTCATCTTCGGCTGTCAACAGATCATATTTTCCTATCTCCTGCAGGTAACGATCAAGAGAAAGGCTCTCGCGATTTGTTATCTGTTTGCTTATTTTAAGCTGCCTCATTTATATCTTTCTCCTTGCGAACTTCACCGATTTAAACCTGTCCTGACGGCTTGCATGATACCGAAAAAACCACAAAATATCATTTCAGGCTGATTATATCTAAAAAAACGATTTTTTTCTTCCCTCCACCTTCTTGAAGCGTAAAGTATATAACCTTATAACTCGATACGCACTCAGTCATTAAGAACTGTCAAGTTGCTGTTGAGCTTTGAAAGATTATCCACAGCTTCACTGAGTTTTTCACGTTCTTTGGCAATAACATCAGGAGGTGCATTATCAGCAAATCCCCTGTTTGCAAGCTTTTTCTGGAGCGAGATAACATATGATGAAATATTACTGATCTCTTTCTGGAGACGCGCCCGCTCTTTATCAAAAGATATTAACCCCTCAAGCAACACAAATAGTTCATTACCCTCGACAACTGATCCTGCCGCATGTCGTGGTCGCTCTCCATCGCTCATCACCTTTGGAATACATTGGCCAAGCGCCGAAACAAGCGGAAGGTTAGCTTCAAAAACCAGGCGATCGACATCGTTGCAAGGCCAGAGCAGGATTTCAGCCTCGCTGCTGTGTGAAACCCCGAACAATGATCGTAGACTTCTGACCTCGCTAACCAGCTTCTGTATCAAGGTAAAGCCACGAACATCCAACCCGGAAAACCTGGGATCGGAAAGCGGCATCGGCGAAAGTGCAATACTTTCAGTTGAAGGACGCTGAAGAATTTGATGCCATATTTCATCGGTAATAAAGGGCATGACTGGATGCAGCGCTTTAAGGAAACCCTCAAGAACATGAACAGCAAGACAAACCGCCTGCTGGGCTTCCTCTCTTGTCAAATCTCCTGAAAGTTGAACTTTGAGCGCTTCAAGATACCAGCCACAGTATTCACCCCAGAAGAAGTCATAGAGTAGCCGGACAATATCATTAACCCTGAACTGAGTGAAAGCGGTATGGTAGCGGTCGAGCATGTTATGATAACCAGCAAGAAGCCACTCTCCGGCCAGATCAAAACTTCCGGCAAGTGGATTGAAATCCTGGTAAACCGCTGAAAACTCTTCATGATTACCGAAATACTTTTCACGCTGCATAAAGACAAGACGCGAGGCATTCCAAATTTTTGTGGCGAAATTTCGTCCAAGTTCACATTTCTCCTCGCCAAACAAGACATCCTGGCCGAGAGGAGCAATATAAATAATGGTGAAGCGCAGGGCATCAGTACCGTAGGTGTCCATGACCTTAATGGGATCAGGGGAGTTACCCAGGGACTTTGAAAGTTTCTGCCCTTTCATGTCGCGGATAATGCTGGTGAAATAGACATTCCGGAACGGCACCTCTCCTTTAAAATAAAGTCCTGCCATGATCATTCTGGCAACCCAGAAAAATATGATGTCCGGTCCGGTTACAAGGGTATCGGTCGGATAAAAGGATCTCAGATCGTCGTTATCGCTATGCTGACCACTCCATCCAAGAGTTGTGAGCGGCCAGAGCCATGAAGAGAACCAGGTATCAAGCACATCATCGTCCTGAACAAGCTTGTCCGTGCCGGCAAGATGACAGGCCTCATCATAGGTTGCAGCAACCCATACCTTGCCTTCTGTATCGTACCAGGCTGGAATGCGGTGTCCCCACCAGAGCTGGCGGGAGATGCACCAGTCCCGAATATTTCCCATCCAGTGACGATAGGTGTTGATCCAGTGCGGTGGATGAAAGCGGATATCTCCTTCGTTGACAACCTGCAAGGCACGTTCTGCGAGAGGCTCCATCCTGACAAACCACTGCTCGGAGAGATAGGGCTCAACAACCACATCAGCCCGTTCAGAATAACCTACATTGTGTTCATACTCTTCAACACGAACAAGATTGCCAAGCTCTTCGAGATCCTTGAGAATCTTTTTGCGCGCATCAAACCGGTCCATACCGCCATATCCGAATGTATCGGTCATCCTTCCGTCTTTTCCTACAACCGATATTGCCTGAAGATTATGTCGTTTGCCAACTTCATAATCGTTTGCATCATGTGCCGGAGTTATTTTCAGCGCTCCGGTACCAAACTCGATATCGACATAATCATCTGCAATAATAGGGATATGCCTGCCTGCTACCGGCACAATGGCAAGCTCGCCTACCAGATCACGATAACGGGAATCCCCCGGGTTGACAGCAATGGCCACATCACCAAGAATGGTTTCCGGCCTGACAGTGGCAATGGTAATGTATCGTCCGGGATGGTTGACCAGGGCGTACTGTACATAGACAAGATTATCCCTGCGAGGCTTCATGATCACCTCCTCATCAGAGAGAGCGGTCTGTGAAACCGGGCACCAGTTAATAATGCGGGTGCCACGATAGATCAATCCATCGCGATAAAGGGTAATAAAGGCATTGATAACAGCTTGTGAGGCGCGTTCATCCATGGTAAAAAGATTACGACGCCAGTCACATGAGATGCCCAGCCTGCGCAACTGCTTGAGAATGAGACCACCATACTCATCCCTCCACTGCCATACATGGTCGAGAAACTCCTTTCGCCCGAGATCGTGACGGGTTATCCCTTCGCGTTTGAGCTTCTTCTCGACCACAGTCTGCGTCGCTATACCGGCATGATCGGTACCGGGAAGCCACAAGGCCTCATGCCCGGTCATACGATTGTAACGAATAAAAATATCCTGGAGCGTATGATTCAGAACATGGCCAAGCGTAAGACTTCCTGTAACATTGGGAGGAGGCATGAGGACGGTATAGGGAGCTTTGCCGCCGTCCAGCACACGGGAGCTCTCGGCATGAAAGCTCCCTATCGCTTCCCAGTGCGCACTTCGCCAGCGGTCTTCTACCTCTTGATGATTATAGCTCTTGTCCAGATTGAATGATACCGTCTGATCGCTCATGATAAAAATATCGGTTACTTCTTATAAGGGTTAGTCTTTCTTTTCAGGCATGGGACGTTTTTCGAAAATAGAGTCGATAAGACCATACTCAAGAGCCTCGGTGGCGTTCATCCAGCGATCTCTTTCGGAATCCTCCCTTATCTGGACTACATCTTTCCCCGTATGGCGAGCAAGCAGTTCATCAAGCAAGTGGCGGATCTTTTCAATTTCACGCGCCTGAATAATGATGTCAGTTTCCTGTCCATGGGCACCACCGGAAGGCTGGTGAATCATTATCCTTGAATGAGGAAGCGATGCCCTCTTGCCTTTTGCTCCACTTGCAAGAAGAAATGCTCCCATACTTGCTGCCATGCCAACACAGACGGTTGAGACATCAGGACGGATATACTGTATGGTGTCGTAAATCCCAAGACCTGCTGAGACACTTCCACCCGGAGAGTTAACATAGATATAGATATCTCGTTCCGGGTCCTCTGACTCAAGAAAAATAAGCTGGGCCATGATCAAGCCTGCAACATGTTCGTCAATGCCGCTGCCAAGAAAAATAATACGCTCCCTCAAAAGCCTTGAAAAAATATCGAAGGCTCTCTCGCCCCTGCCCGAGGTCTCTATAACCATGGGAACAAGAGTGTTGGTGATGCTCTGCTCTATAGCTCCCGAATACATTTTTTTGGCGTGATGCTCAAAACCGAAATTAATATTTGCCATAACTTCCCTGTCGTTTGAATTTGTAGCGCAGTTATAAAATCAGAGCGGAATCGAATGAACCTCATGAAATAAAACCCGATTTCCAATCTCTGGTATGAAATAGTTAAAATACATAGTGATAACAACAAATCAAGAATTACGGTTCCAATTAGCAAAAAAGGATGCTTTCTGCCAAAAATGGAACAGCCGGAAAAAATGTTTCGGTATATTCAGAAAACAAAAATCAAAAACCACATTAGGGATATGCAGGTACGCCTTATTTCGGTCACAGCTCCGCTTATCCAGGTTGACAACCAGCAACTTTCTCCAGAAGGGCTTATAGCCTACTGTGCAAGAGTTTCCAGCCCTCGCCAGGAGACGCTTGATTATGAAAAACTGCTCTCCTACTGTATTGCGCACCGACACTGGAGCGTCTTTGAGATGGTGGATATGAGTGTTGAAATTGTGACATCACGAGCTATTTCACCGCAGATTCTCCGGCACAAGAGCTTTCAGTTCCAGGAATTCTCACAACGGTATGCCGAAGCGCAGGAGATTGAACGATACCAGCCAAGACGCCAGGACAGCAAAAACAGGCAAAACTCATTGGATGATCTCGACGATGCAACGAAACAATGGTTTGACAAGGCGCAGGAGCGGATTGGAAGTATAGCCCTTGAACAATACAAAAGCGCTCTTGAAAAAGGGATTGCCAAGGAGTGCGCAAGAGTGCTTCTGCCGTTGGGCACCCAGACAAAACTCTATATGAAGGGCTCTGTCAGAAGCTGGATACATTATCTGGAGGTACGAACAGATAAAAGCACACAACAAGAGCACCAGGAAATTGCCATTGCTATCAAAAAGATTTTTATGGAACAATTCCCTGTTACTGCTGCAGCACTCGGCTGGCGCTAAACCTTCAACATTCCGAGCAGACTGACCAGCTGGCTTTTCAGTTCCCTCCGATGGATAATACGATCAAGAAAACCATGATCAAGCAAAAATTCTGCGCGCTGAAACCCTTCCGGCAAATCCCTTTTAATGGTATCCCTGATCACCCTGGGGCCAGCAAAGCCTATAAGGGCTTTAGGTTCGCTGATGTTGATATCGCCAAGCATGGCAAAGGAAGCACTGATGCCTCCCATCGTCGGATCAGTCAAAAGAGAGATGTATGGCAAACCTCTTTCACTGAGGCGGGTAAGGCGGGCGGCGGTTTTGGCCATCTGCATGAGACTGAATGCACCTTCCATCATCCGGGCTCCGCCAGACTGGGAAATGATGAGGAGAGGCGCGTTCAGCTCAAGTGACTTATCTACCGCCCTGGCAATTTTTTCGCCTACAACCGAAGCCATTGATCCACCGATAAAACCAAAATCCATAGCTGAAACAACAAGGGTATGCCCACCACTCTCTCCATAGGCATTTCGGCAAGCTTCAGTTTTTCCACTTTTTTCAATAGTATCGTAAACTCGATCTGTATATTTTTTGGTATCAATAAAACCAAGAGGATCAGCTGCACGCAGTTGATCATCAAACTCGCTATACTTGTCGTCGTCAAAAAGTATTGAAAAATATTTATAGGGAGATATTCTGAAATGATGACCGCACCCCGAACAGGTATAAAAATGATCTTCAAGCTGTTTTTTATGAAGCATCGCGCCGCACTCTTCACATTTCCACCACAATCCTTCCGGCATATCGCGCTTGTCGGTGGGATGTATTGAGGGTTTTACCCGTTTAAACCAAGCCATTTTCACAATGAGGAGTAAAGATTATACATTAAAGATCAAGATATAAAGTCCGCATGAGATATCAAAAACAGACTTTACAGGCCTCTTATCATAGGTTTTTGAACCAGGAGTGTTACCATTGTTGAACGTAAGAATACTTTTCTACATAGCCGCACTTATTGCCGCATTTCTTCAGGAAGTGACAGCTCCGTCTGCAGCCGTTGCTTCGACGGCCACGATTGTCTATCCAGACACGCTTGCACTTCCCCAACACCGCTTTACCTTGCGTCCCTCGATGAGGCCTGCAAGAAAAACCGTTGGGCTTGCCCTCTCAGGTGGAGGAGCCAATGGACTGTCACAGATTGGTGTGCTCAAGGCTTTTGATGAAGAGGGTGTTCCTGTTGATTATATTGCAGGCACAAGCATAGGCGCCATTATCGGCGCTCTCTACAGTTGCGGATACTACCCGGATAAACTTGAAGAAATTGCCCACTCTCTTCCCTGGCAATCAATTATTTCTCTGAATAATGATTATTCCCGGTCAAACATTTTTCTTGAACAGCAACGAATCCGCGACCGGGCATCCATCTCACTCCGGTTCGAGAAGCTGAAACTTCTCATGCCAAAATCCCTGAATTCCGCTCAGACAATGACCGAAACCCTCGATCTTCTCGTTTTGAACGGGATTTACAAGAGTGCTGGTGATTTTTCAACTCTTCCAGTCAATTTTCGGGCTGTATCAACCGACCTTATTTCTGGCAAGCGAATTACGCTGACCAATGGCTCTCTCTCAGAGGCTATGAGAGCCAGCAGCACATTGCCGATTCTTTTCGAGCCAGTCAACCGTGACGGCTATGAACTGGTTGATGGCGGGCTGGTTGCTAATTTACCAGTCGATGAACTCGATACCGTCAACGCACACTATAAAATTGCCGTTGATACCCATGGCAGCATGTACTCGACCGGCAAAGAACTTGATCTGCCATGGAAAGCAGCCGACCAGACCATGACTATCCTGACAAAACTGCAATATCCTGCACAGCTTGCAAAAGCCGATATCGTCATCACTCCAGACCTTAAGGGACATAAAGCTACCGATTTTTCTGATATCAAAGCTCTTATTGATGCAGGTTATACACAAGGAAAAGTTTTTGTAAAGAGCATAAAACAGAGTATAGAAAACAAGGCTTCCCGCGGCCTCGCTATCCGGAAATATTCCAAAACACTCCTCTTTCCTGAAGATAGCCCGGAATTCAGGGAGCACTCCCTTATCGTTTCAGGCATTCTACAAGAAGCTTCTGACCTTGCAAAAACCCTGCACGACCTGCTTGCGACAGATATCTTCACCAGAGTTTATGCAGAGGTGGATAAGTACCGCAAAACGGTGACATTTCACCTTGATCCGCTGCCAAAAATAAATAAAATCACTGTCACGGGTGGGCCAGGCGATGCGCTTTCCCCAGAAGAGATTACCTCATGTTTCACTCCTGTAACCGGACAAATCTATACCAACGCAGCAGGAACCAGAGCTCTTGAAGCACTGATAAACAAATATCGGAGCAAGGGATTCTGCCTTGTCACTATTGAACGCACATCATTCAATGGGGACGCGCTTCAAGTGTCACTCTCTTCCGGCAAACCTGATGGTATCGAACTGAAGCGCGACAAGAACATCACAGGAGTTACCTCTATAAACCGGGAAATAAAAATTGATACCACTCAGGCACTTAGCCTGAATAAAGCCAAAGAGTCTGTCGATAATCTTTACGAAACCGGGGTATTTAGCTGCGTTTCACTCTCTCCTGAATCGCCGGCAGCCTCCTATACTCACCAAAATAGTCTGCTCAAGTTTTCTCTTGAAGAAAAGCCACCATCTGTGCTGAGGCTTGGATTGAGGTATGATGAAACAAACAACGCCCAATTTCTTCTTGATTTCAGAAACGAAAATCTCGGCGGAACAACCAGTTCAATCGGTGGCTGGATGAAAGAAGGAAAAAGAAACAACCTGATTAATCTTGAGTTCAATATTCCACGTATAGAGTCAACTCACTTTACCATGTCATCTCGTCTCTTTTATGACGAACATCTCTTTGATAATCGTGTTATAACATTTTCAAAAGCACTGTTTAATTCTCATTCAACTGAGTCTGGCAGCTATGGAATCCAGAAATATGGCATAAGCTCGGCATTCGGCACAAGAATCAATAAAAACGGACAATTTATTGTTGACATGACCATCCAGAACTCCCTCTCCTATGCTGATCAGGCGAATGGCTGGGCGCTCTCAACCGATAATCTCAATATCTTCTCCATTGGCACACAGTTTACTCTTGATTCAAGAAATGACCCCCTGATTCCAACTTCCGGCAGCTATACCAACTTCAGATATTCCAACTCTTCGGGATCACTCAACTTTCATGATATTTTCTGGCAGCTTTCTGGCAGCCATGAAGAGAACATCCCGCTCAGGAATCAAACCACACTGCAGCTTTCCGGAGTGTTCGGTCTGAGCAGCAGCACTATGCCACTGTCAGAAAAATTTTTCCTTGGTGGACCTGGAACAAGCTACAGCCAACAGTTCATCGGGTTGAAAGAAAATGACCTTCCTGGAAACAATATTGCTGCTGCTGGCATACATCTGCGCTACACTCCCTCGTTCGCATTGCTCTTTCCAACCTCCTTTGTCCTTCATTACAATGTCGGAAATGCCTGGGATGATAGGGATGAGATCTCTTTTGCACGTCTTATTCACGGCACTGGCACAAGCCTGATATGGGATACGCCTCTCGGTCCGGCAAGGTTCACGGTATCAAAAGCGTTCGCATTTCTTAAAACTGCGGCAAATAATGGCCCCTCATCGCTGGGATTTTCAGATACCATCTTTTATTTCAGTCTCGGTCATGACTTTTAAGCCGAACTTTTTTGTATTTTTACGCACCCGCGCAACATCATAACGAAACCAAGCTCATGATCAAGGAACAACGATAGCGTGCACACCATCCAGAAACCCCATATACTGGTCTGTAATGATGACGGCATTGAAGGCGAAGGCCTGCATGTGCTTGCCGCTGCGATGAAAAAAATAGGGAGAGTAACAGTCGTTGCACCAGCAGAGCCCCACAGCGGAATGAGCCATGCCATGACACTCGGGACTCCGTTAAGAATTAAAAAGTTTTTAAAAAACAATCATTTTTTCGGCTATACGGTTTCAGGTACCCCTGTGGACTGCATCAAGGTAGCACTGAGCCATATTCTACCATCAAAACCTGATCTTATTGTATCGGGCATCAATTACGGCAGCAACACAGCAATGAATACTTTATATTCAGGTACTGTAGCTGCGGCTCTTGAAGGGGCTATTCAGGGAATAACTTCTCTTGCATTTTCACTGACAACATACGAACATGCCGATTTCACTTATGCCGGGAAATTTGCACGAAAACTTGCACGAAAAGTGCTTCTTGAAGGACTCCCGCCAGATACCATTCTTTCTGTCAATATCCCTAATCTACCGGAATCGCAGATATCTGGTATTGTAGTCACCCAGCAGGGCCGTTCTCGCTGGGAAGAGGATGCCATTGAACGAAACGATATGTTCAACAACCCATACTACTGGCTGAATGGTACACTACTGCTCCTTGATGAAGATATGCGCAAAGATGAGTTTGCTGTACGGCAAAATTATGTAGCTATTACCCCGCTTTCATGCGATTTTACCAACCATGGTTTTATCGGCACGCTTGAACAATGGAACCTGCAAAAATAAAAGAGTGAACACCTTTCTTCTTGACTACAAACATATCCTGACACCAAAAAAGGGATTTTCAAAACTTTTTCGCGACTATACTGCAGATGGTTCCGAACGTGCAGCATTGATTTCGGAGTGTTTTCACCTTGATTACCAGAAAGAGGCGGATTACTACCGGCAACTTGGATTGCTCGGATCAAGAACGTTTGACCGCGAAACCATTACTCGACTTCTTGCAAGACAAAACAAAAGCTACGGATGCACAGAACTTCATCTGCGGGAGATTGAAAAGCTCCGATCTCCTCGATGTATGGCGGTGGTCACCGGACAGCAACTTGGACTCTTTACCGGACCTCTCTATACCATCTATAAAGCTCTGACGGCTATTATTTTTGCTGAACGCCAGAAATCGCTCTTTCCTGAATATGATTTTGTTCCGATCTTCTGGCTTGAAGGTGAAGATCACGACTACAATGAATCGGCCCACACAGCAATTTTTTCTGAAAACCAGATCGTTCACTTTAACCAGGATCCATACCGGCGCTTACCCGACCAGATGGTTGCCAACACCGTGTTTGGTGAAGAGGTAAGCCGTACGGTCGAGGCATTTCTCAAGTTTCTGCCAGATTCAACCCATAAAGAGAGCATATCGAACATCCTCAACGAGTGCTACTATCCAGGAAGCACCTTCGAAATGAGCTTTGCCCGTACCATGATGCAGTTGTTCAAGGAACAGCCACTGATTCTGCTTTCGAGCAATGACCCCGATTTCAAGCGACTTTCACGCAACATTTTTCTGCGGGAACTCTCCTCTTCGCCAGCATCCTCCTATAATGTCGTTGCACAGAGTTCCCGATTGGAAAGCCTTGGCTACACGGCACAGACAAAACCGAGAACAGTCAATCTTTTTTATATCAACCAGCATGGACAGCGTCAAAAAATAGAACACCCGTCAGAGGACTCTTTCTCCATTGTGCCCGACAAACAACAATATTCCAGACACCAGATACTTGAACTCTGCGAGGATCACCCTGAACAGTTCAGCCCCAATGTTGTGCTCCGGCCAATTGTTCAGGATTACGTTCTGCCAACCTTTGCCAGCATTGCCGGTCCTGGAGAGATCAGCTATCTGGCACAGTACCGCAAGAATTACGAGCATTTCGGCATCTCCATGCCTTTTATAATCCCGAGAGGAAGTTTTACGCTGGTTGAACCGAAAATAAACAAGATCATGGACAAACTGCTGAAGGTCACCGGAAAACCGGGATTTTCACGCAAGCAGATCTATCATGCAGTTTTTGGTGACCTTCAGCAGGTTAAAAAAAATGCGGTTGGTATCTCGGAAAACCCCCAACTTGAAGCGCTGTTCGAGCAGACAAAGGTGGAAATTCTCCGGGCTTTAGCCACTCTCGGTCCAGCACTTGCCCAAATCGATCCAACTCTGGAACCTCTTCTGGCCGCTTCAAAAGTACAATCGAGCAAAATTGTCGAAGGCATAGAACAGAAGACATGGAAGGCAAGCAGGCGCAAACACGAAGAGCTGCTTGAGCAGATCCTGAAAGCCGAAACAGCACTATTTCCGGAAGGAGTTCCTCAGGAAAGAGTGATCAATATTTTTTATTATCTCAACAAATACGGTATGGAGCTCATCGATACCCTGAAAAACCTGCTTAGCGGTCATTCAACCGAATCGCACATCATTGTCGAGTTATAGAGAGATTCAGAAACCTCAGGCTTTCTTATCTGTAACCTTTTGTTCATCATCTTTCTGCAGCATATGACAACAGTTACAGACAAGATTGCGAAGCTCATCAGACGAGGCCTCTTCACAGATTTTTTTAACCGCAGCTTTTATCTCCTGACGGTATACCCTGCTCCTTATTGATTGCATTCCTCGCTTCTTATGGATATACTGTGATACTGCAGCTGGAGTAACACCGAGTTTTTTGGCTGCCTGCGACTGGGTCATTCCCGTTTTGACAAGCTCAATAGCAAGATCAGCCCTGATTTGAGGAAGATGATACCAAACGGCTTTTTCACAGGGAAATATCACGACACACTATTTTGAAATTAACGGAATAGTTAAAAGAGTTTCATTCAGCACTGCCCCAGGAATACATGACTTCTTTAAAATCTGTTGCCAGCTGGTCTCTTCTCTTGCTCATGCTTATGCAATTCATTCCACTGAACCGCATCAACCCGCCTGTGGTTTCAGATTTTCAGCCTCCTGCTGTCATAAAAAGCTCATTGAAAAAAGCCTGCTATGACTGCCACTCCAACGAAACCCTCTGGCCAGCTATTGCCTATATAGCTCCGTTCTCCTGGTTGTTATCATCCACAGTCTCTTCAGGACGCAATGTTTTAAATTTTTCACTCTGGAAAAAATGCCAAACAGGAAAAACCAATCTCCAAAAAGCGGCAGTCAACAGGATCCTTGAGAATTACACCATGCATCAGCCACTCTATTACAGCTGGAATCCTGAAGCAAATCTATCTAATCATGAAAGAAAAATTGTTCTCTCCTGGATCAGCGACTCTATAGATGAACCAACTTCCCACATTAAAAATTCAGAGAATAACCATCAGGATAGAGGCTTTTAATGATGGCTATCGCCTCTCCAGTCAAATGCTACAGTTCAAGAAAATTCCTGATAATTTTTTTTCCCTCACTGGTCATGATGGATTCTGGATGAAACTGCACACCATAAAGCAAAAGCTGCTCCGAATCCATCCCCATGATCACCCCATCTTCGGTCCAGGCTCTTATGACAAGAGTATCTGGAAGTGTTTCACGCTCCACAATGAGAGAGTGGTACCTGGTTGCTACAAACGGATTTTCAACTCCACGGAATATTCCCTGCTCGTCATGATATACAAGTGAGGTCTTGCCATGCATGATGCTGGCTGCCCGCACCACCTTTCCACCAAGAGCTGCGCCGATAGACTGATGACCAAGGCAAACCCCCAAAAGAGGAATCCTCCCTTTTACTGCCTGAATCAAAGGCACTGATATACCTGCATCATCAGGCGTACCGGGACCCGGTGAAATAACAATCTTTGCAGGAGCGCACTCTATAATTTCTGCAACAGAAAGCTCATCGTTCCGGTAGACCTCAACAGTTTCCCCGGACTCGCCGATATACTGCACAAGGTTGTAGGTAAACGAATCATAGTTATCGACGACAAGAATCATGCATACTTATGCTTAAAAGTTATACAAATAACCGGTCAGAACCCTCCATTGCAGCAACAATACGAAACATGGAATCGTAGGCACCGCTCATCACAACATTGCGGCGCTCCATAACCATCCTTGCTGTTTCAACAGCTTTTTCAATCTCATAAGGCTTAAATCCTCCGCTGCTACCCCATGAAAAAGAAAAAACCTCTTTTGGTGGAAACCCACTGTCGAAAATATTTGCTGCAGTACCAACCACAGTGCCCGTATTGAACATTGTATTGATAGAACTCTTACCGTGATCAGCCATTAAAAGCCCGAGAAATTGCAGGCCAGTCATCTTTTCCTGACCGTTAAGGAGAAGCTTTACTGGACTGTAGTTATTTTTAAGGTCACTCGTATTAGTGCCCGCCCCAAGATTACACCAGGAAGAGATGTAGGAGTGCCCAAGAAAACCATCATGCTGCTTGTTGGCAAACGGCTCAATGAGAGAGTCCTCAACTTCACCGCCTATTTTGGAGGCCCTCCCAATGGAAACATTGCTATAGATATTTGCGCCGGTTTTAACCCTTGAACCGGGAGCAAGAAAAACATTCTGCATAAGCACTGCCTGTGGATCTACAATCGCACCATCCCCGACAGCAACAAATCCATCATCACCATCAAGCACTGCACCTGCCTTCACAACTGCTCCATGACCTACAAAGATGTTTGAAGGGTTGACAATCACAGCAGAGGGATGCACCTTGCCTTCAACACGACCAAGCCTCAGCGTTTCCGCATCCCGCAGAATTTCATCGGAATGGAAAGCTATCACATCCCAAAGATGCTTGATAATCCTGAAGCCTGTAACCGATTCACAAACAAGCTCGCCTGCAAGTCGTCTGGTGTCAATGAGATCCGGCATCAGGCCACTTTCGTCAGCAACAAGTCGGCGATGAACTCTGGCAAACAGAAGATCATCACCCTGCATATATGCCCTGCCTGGTTCAACAAGAGCATCAGTGATCAATTGCGTGGCAGCCTCGTTGCAGACCAGTCGTCCATTGACCAGCAGCAATTCATCCTCTTCAAACCTGTTGAGCACAAATGCTGGATGCTGTTCGGCGTAATATGGAGCCAGATAGCGCCGCAGATGCCAGGTCAGCTTTACCCGCCCCCTTATCGAATGCTCAAACTTTTCCTGTAAGGAACGAAAGCCGGTATAGAGACCATAAACTGGCTTAAGGTTGACAAGAGGCTTCAGCTCCGAAACTTTATTATCTTCAAAAACTATAACCTGCATAGTAACACCCTGAGTTTTACAGGCACGCCCTTTCACCATGCCGCAATTCAGCTACAAACTTCACCGCAAAAAAAGTGGCTGTTTCCCTGCCACGCCAGTAAATATAAAAAAATCAGGTAAGCTTATGGCCTTAATCACATAACACTGGTAAAAATGCCATGTTTGAATTCCCGGGATAATCCGGTGTTATCTCGTCACACAAGCATGGTAACACCTTGTGGACAAACTGAAATTTCGATCTTACCCCGAATATTATCATAAACCTCCCCATCCATATGCATGACATCCGGTTTCGCCAGAGTCAACTCCACAGCCTTCGCCTTGCAGTAAAACACTTTGGCATCGTTGATCTGCGTTCCATTCAGATACTTGAACACATAACGGAAAAATCCAAATGGAGAAATTGCCTTGAGAATGCAGACATCAAGCAACCCATCTGTCAATTCAGCGTGAGGCGCAATCCTGAATTTCCCCCCTTCAATTTTGCCGTTCGATACCGAAAAAGCAAAAACAGGCTCATGAATCTCAAGAAAAGAGTCTTCCAGAGTAATTTTTATATTCATTTGTAACGCTCTATGCCCAACAAGCACACGTAACAGCGCATAGAGGTAACAAAGCTCTCCTTTTAACCATGGCGCACCTTTAACAGCTTTCGCCACTTTTCCGGTAAATCCGACACCCATAGAGTTGATAAAATACCTCCGGTCAGCACTGCCAAAAACAACACTACCAAGATCAACCTTTCTGCTCAATGCATTGAACAAATGGCTGATACCAAGGTTTGAGCTGTTAGGAGGATTTAGTGTTCTGATAAAATCATTAGCGGAACCAATCGGTAAAATCCCGACCTTGACCCCTTTTCCGGCAACACCATTAACCACTTCATGAAGAGTACCGTCGCCACCACATGAAATCAGGCATCTGTTCTCCACTATCGTGGATCGGGCAATATCTTCTGCATGTCCGACATGGGTCGTCGTAACCATCGCTGAATCTTCCCTTCCAGAAAGAAAAGCACTGAGCCATTCCACCTTCCTTGCCGCACGGCCTTTATCCGCTGCTGGATTAAAAATAAACAGATAGTGAGAACTATTCTTCATAGTAAATAGAGATTCAAACATCCAGTCAACAATCTGATCAGATAGAGCTACAATATTATTCATTACCCAGCCAAATCTTTGGGGGTTCAGGATACGTGTCGATAATTCAGGCACTTATGCTCAAATTGTAATTACTGCTATTGTGCGTACTTAAAATACAAATAAAAGTATTTTTAACTGGGAAATGCGAATTTCATTGGTATTCCTAAAAAAATATTCATATTACAGCCGATAACACGTCGGGAAGTGATGATTACTTTTGTTCTGAAAAGGGAACTGAAAGGGGAGAAAAAGAACATAAGCTCTTTTATACAGTAGACATTACTTCGAGCTTTGCATAACACCCCCTAATAATAAAAACAATGAAAACTGAAGCAGTACAAAACAAAAAGTCCACTCTTGATTTTGAAAAAGAGATTGCCGCTCTCACAACGAGAGTTGCCACCCAGGATATGGAACTCACAAGAGTTTCCACAGCAATTGCAGAGAAAACTAATGCCTTGAGGAATCTTCTCGATCAAATACACGCCCTTGAAATTGATGCCACTGTTAAAAGGCATATGACTGATTCGTGTTTGAGCCTAATTGAAACCGAAACAATTGAAAAACGGCTGAACATTGAACTGACTGAGACTGACTCTTTCTTCCTGTCAAGATTGCAGAAAAAACATCCCAACCTCAACCAGCGAGAACTTAGAATAAGCCTTCTTGTCAAATTGAACTACGACACCATTGATATAGCACGTTCTGTCGGTATATCAACAAGGGGCATGGAAAGTATCCGCTACAGGATGCATAAAAAACTTGGCCTTGGAAAACACCAGTCCATCAAAACCTACCTTTCAGATCTCTCTGTCACTTTTTAAGCAATAGCACCTGCACCTCATTCGTCAAAAACCTCTTGTTTAAAACAAAACAAGAGGTTTTTGCATGTTATCATATATAAATAAACAATCTTATTGATTGTATAAAAAAATCGAATTAAATTTGAAATTACTCTGAATAATGACAGCGCTGAATATATTTTATTCTCAAAAATGTCATTAACGTTTCCAAAAAAGTGTTAACCTGTACCAGCACTCATTGAGTTTACAGCACACCTGACGGCAATCAGATGCTGCGGCATAGATGAGCAACAATTCAAGGAAATAATCACTAACACTGATCACCAGGGAGAGTAGACAATGTCTAACAATATAGGAGTAGGGTTCAGTTGCCATGCTGATTCGTTTTCTGCCGGAAAAGAAGCGGCACATGATGCAATAGAAAAACTTGACCACACGGCTAAAGTTCTCATTGTTTTTGGAGCAATGCGCTTTGATCATCGTGAACTTCTGGCCGGAATTTCATCGGTTTCCGGTAATGTCCCCATGGTTGGCGGGACAACTGCCGGTGAAATCTCCTCAACAGGTTTTTCTACTGGGTCAGTTGTTGTCATGGCCCTCAGTAACGAAGAACTTAAGTTTGTTACTGGTATAGGTCATGATATGAGTAAAGATGAAGCTGCATGCAGTGTCGAATTGGTGAATAATATTCTTGGCAAAGTTGCGTTTGATCCCAATGCATCCCTCCTAGTCTTTCCTAACGGAATGGGTGGTGACGGACTTAAAGTGCTTGAGGGCCTGCAGCATAGCTTAGGGAAAGATTTTGAAATTACCGGCGGCTACCTTGGCGATGACGAAAGGTTTGATAGCACCTTCCAGTATTTTAACGGGATGGTCTATAAAGATGCCATAGTAGGTCTCATGGTAATTAAAAAGAGAGGCTTCAGAACAGGAATCGGCGTACGGAGCGGTTTTACATCGATCGGAAACAGTTTTATCTGTACATCATCTGAAGGAAATGTTGTTAAAGAATTTGAACACACCAATGCGCTTGAGTTGTATAAGGATTTTCTTGGTGAAGAAAGAGCCGCAAGACTGCCCGCGGTTTGTCTGGAATATCCATTTGGCATTATTGACCACAATCACTCCAGCGGAAGTGATGCCCAGTTTCAATTACGCTGCGGTTTATCCATCGATCAGGAAAATGGAACCATTTCGCTGGCAGCATCCATTCCTGAAGGCAGTGAAGTGACCCTGACAATAGCCTCAAGAAGTGATATCATCAACGGTGCAAAGGAAGCTGCAGAACAGGCAAAGCGATCTCTTGCTGGTGCAACTCCCCAGGCAATTATTATGTTCAGCTGTGTTGGAAGAAAACTTGTTCTTGGTCGGAGAACTCAGGAAGAAATTGACGTTGTAAGGAATTGCCTGGGCAATGATGTTCCTGTTATAGGATTTTATACCTATGGAGAGATCGGTCCTATTGATAAAACAAAAAAGGAACTTTCATCAGTAAAATTTCATAATGAAACCATTGTGCTCTGGGTGCTGGGAAAAGAATAATAAGCTCCCATCAACGCCATAACCTGTTTCCCCCAAATCGGTCATGATAAATACAGAATACCATAATCTCCAGCAACGGCTTATAGAGCTTGAAAAAGCTTCTCTAAAAAGCAGCCGTATAGAACAGGAACTTCTTCAAAAGCAGGCAGCTCTCCTTAATCAGAATATAAAACTGATTAAAAAATCAATCGAACTTTCAGATATTAAACGTCAACTTGAAGATAAAAATTATGAGCTCGAGTTGTCGCAGGCAAAACTTGAAAAAGCTGTAAACTCGTTACTTGAAAGCCAGAACACCCTCAACTCTGTGCTTCTCAACAGTCCCGATACCATTATTGCCGTCGACCGTGATCACTGTATAATTTATACCAACCGATCCCTGCCCGGTCATACAAATACATTACATATCGGTGAGCACCTCTGTAACTACATTACTGAATCGGATCATGATAACAAATATCACAAGACGATCGACAAGGTTTTCCTTACCGGAGAACAGGCCATGCTTGAGTGTGAAATTGCTCTTCCTCAAGAGGGTACCCTTGAAATAGAATCACGTTTTGGCCCCTCTTTGATCAATGGTATAGTAAATTCGGTTATTATACTTTTTTCAGATATTACGGAACGTAAGCGAATGGAAAGAGAGCTTAAAAATATGCTCCTCGATCTCGAACGCTTTAACCGGGTTATGATAGGGAGAGAACTTCGAATTAAAGAGCTGAAAACACTTATTGTACAATTGAGAGAAAATCTTGGAAAACATATCGGTGTTATTAATAACAGCGGTGAGGTTTCCGTCCAAGAGCAGGATGATCTCATAATTGATCATGAATTTTTTGAAGAAAATGATCCTGATGAAGAAACACTGGATGATAAACTTTACCGGGAACATCAGAGAGCTATACTTCTCAACCTTGTTGAAGATGCTAACCTCGCCAGGAATGAGTTGCAGGCAATAAATTGCAAACTTGAAGAGAAGGTTAAAGAAGCAAAAGAGGCTAATGCAGCTAAAAGTCAGTTCCTTGCCAATATGAGCCATGAGATCCGAACTCCAATGGGTGGCGTTATTGGTATGTCTGATCTGCTTATTGATACAAGGCTTGATTCTGAACAGCGCAAGTATGTTGAGGCCATTATTAGCAGCGGGCAAAACCTGCTTGAAATTATTAACGATATTCTTGATTTTTCAAAGATTGAAGCAAATTGCCTGGAGCTCGACATTGTTGATTTTGATCTGCTCGAACTCCTTGAAAATGTTTGTGGAATGCTTGGATTTGCAGCACAGGAGAAGGGGCTCGAATTAACCATGGTAACTGGAAGAAATGTTCCCTTTTACTTGAAAGGCGATCAAGTTAGAATTCGACAGGTACTTATTAATCTTATCGGTAATGCCGTAAAGTTCACTCATAAAGGTGACATTATTGTAAGCGTCATGCCTGATCAGGAAACATCAACACATGTCGTGATCAAGTGTACCGTCAGAGATACTGGTATTGGTATAAAGCCTGAAAGTCTTAGTACCATATTTGAACCGTTTATTCAAGCGGACGGCTCGACAGTTAGAAAATACGGAGGCTCCGGTCTCGGGCTGTCGATTTCAAGATTTCTTGTCAATAAGATGGGTGGCAGAATCGTTGTGGAAAGCAAACACGATGAAGGTTCTCTGTTCAGCTTTGATATTTTGCTTGAAAAACAGGACAAAGCTCCTGAAACCCTGCGGTTATCTGAAAATGGAGCTACAAAACCAAGAGTTCTGGTGGTTAACAGCAATAAGAATGCAAGAGAGATGCTCTGCGATCTTCTTGATTCCTGGCAGTGTCTGTGTACGGCGACTACCAGTATTGAAGCATCTCTTGCATTAATCAACAACACTCGCAACACACTGAAGTCAGCTCAATTCTGGGATGCCATTATTCTTGATATCAATATCCAGCATACAGAGGCAGATGAGATAGAACGTTTTTTAAATGCTGTTTATACAATATCAAACTGTCAGGTTATCATGCTTGCGTCAACCATCCGATATGGAGAAATTAAAAACCGTTTCGGCACACAGGTCTTCAAATTACTCCAGAAACCTGTAAGACGAACAGAGCTTTTCAGCTCTCTTACCGATGTTCTGAGTTCTACCCGGAGAATAGATGATAGCCATGATGAACCTCATAACCTAACGGTGCAATCACAGACGCCTGCGCCAAAAAAATTTAATATTCTTCTCGTCGAAGACAGTCTGGTCAATCAAAAAGTTGCCATCTCCATGCTTCAGAAACTGGGGCAATCTCCTGATGTTGCTCCAAGCGGAAAAGAAGCGCTTGAAGCCATGGAAAAAAAAGTATACGATCTTGTTTTTATAGATTGCCAGATGCCGGAAATGGACGGATATGAAACCACAAGAATTATAAGAAACAACCCTGAGCTTTGCAAAACACCAGAAGTTCCAATTGTGGCCATGACAGCTCATGCCATGGTAGGTGACAGAGAAAAATGCATTAGTTCAGGCATGGACGATTATATCTCCAAACCAATCCGAAAAGCTGATCTTGAAACAATTCTTACCAAATATCTGGGAGATCATTGCGAACATAAACCCGATGGCCTTTCACTTTGTCGTTAAAAATCTCGCACTGGCCGAACACGTATGATACTACTCCTGGAAAAGTCGCCGCTCTGAACCCCACTGTTGTCGAAATACTGGAACCATACCCTGTTAGCTTTTCCCTCCGTCGAACTCCAGTAGATGAGATCAGTAAAACCACCAACAACCGCTTTATTGATATAAAGCTGGTTCAGCTCCGCTCTGGTCGGCAGTCGCCAATCTATAAAACCGTTAGTTTTAAGATTTTTACATTCAATTTTAGCTCGATCCCAATCCATTGAGAGATCTAAATCACTTGCAGCCGAAATGAGCCCGTGCTCACCGGTACCGTCGACATAAAAGACAATGCCTCCACCAAACTTTTCTCCAATTTTATGCGGGACTGCATACGTTACTGCTGACACAGAAACCATGCTCAAACTTATAAGCATGAAAATAATCCATAGCTTTGCGATACCTGTTTTTGCAAAGAGTTTCATAATAGTTCTCGCTAAGTTATTAGTGAAGATCAGGCAAAATATTTATAAAAACACAGGCGCCACACCCTGGGAAGATAATATTAATCACTCTGAAATAATTTGCATATCAATGCTCCTTTTACAGTATAATCATAAATAAATTAATTTCCAGAGAAAGGTTGGGTAACTCCTGCCACAGCACTGAGACCTGCTAAATTTTTTAACCTTTCCGCTGACTACTGGATGAGTCTCCAACAGCGATGCGACCTTTATCTTGCAAAGAATGCAGAGGATCTTCTGTTACAAAGCATAACCCCTTTAGCTACTCTTTGATATTCATTGTTCATGTTTGTCCTCAACACTGAAATCACTTCCCGGCATAAATTTCAGAGTATCCTTTATGTTCAATAAAGTTTTGGACATATCGATCCACCAAACGCTTATTACCTTTCAGGATCAACAGATTCTCCGCATTTTTCTCTTCAGCTGCCTTAGTGAAATTGAATGACCCAGTCAGTAAGGTGCTACGATCAATAATGATGATTTTGTTATGGGCAATAGCATGAACAGCATCGATATAGGACATGGGTACCGTTTTTGATGTAATAATGCTCTTTGGAATTACTGCGTTGTAGTGCCTTTTTTTTAAGGCATACCCCCGTCTTTACTGGCTTTACAGTGTTTTATGTATGAAGTCAGGAGGCCAATTATCTGTATTCTGGCGTATTCAGCTTTTCACTATCTCCAACGCAGGAAGTGAACTTATCAAGTCCGGCAACCTGATCGGGCAGCACGGATTCTTTTAACCGTCATTGCCCATGAACCTGAAGCAGTCATCAGGGCTTTAGCACTGATGAAGCTACGCCTCATAACTCAACATCAACTCAAGCCTCTTTTTGGCCGTTCTGTATATCCAACACAATAGTATCAGAACTAAAATCCTGTTCGTTCGGCCACATAATACCACGGTGAGCGGGACGAACGAGGCGAAAATACGATTCGTCCTGAAGTTCTTTAAACTCACTCCCACCGAAATAGGGTTTAACATCAAAAGTCTCCGAAATGCCACTACTCGTCACAATTTCAATAAGAAAATTATCCTGCGGAATAGCGCTGATGATTTTATCCATATCTCTCTCCTGTTATTTTAACGGGTCAATCTTAAAAACAGGCTCACCGGCAACCGCCAGCTTCCAATCAGCCATCAAATCTTCCTTATGAATCTCAATCCATGCCTGGACCAGTTTCATCTTGGCCAGCGGCAGACTCCCAATAAGAACTTCACCATCGTCTATAGCTATTGATGCGTGGTGGTCTCCGTATTCTGCATGGATATGCGGTCGAGCGTGCTTTTTGTTGTCATAAAAATCCATAGTCAACTGATTTTTTCAGCCCTTATCTTTTCCGAAGAGGGAAATAGTGTCTCATCGAAGAGCTCAAGGCGGTTGGAGTTCTCCCTATTACTCGCCTTTTGTGGCGGCAAAAGCGCTGGAAAGCGGCAGGAAAGAAATCTTTTGCTCAGGAAGTTCTGCATACGGGTGATCGGAAAAGACCAGTGCTTTGCCACACTCAGGATACGAAGCAAGAAAGAGATGGAGGCTCCTCAAACTGCCGGTAGCACCGCTTTTTACCTCAACCGGATGAATCCTGCCATTCAGCATACCAGAGAGGTAGCGCATCAATCCAACATCAAGCATGAGTGCCTTGATTAAGGTGGCATAACATTGGATATTTAAAAATACAAGGCAATTTGATCGTTAAGGAGATAAGCCCCTGGCTCAAGCAAGCCAAAGCCGACAGGACGGTTACAGCAGACGCTTCCCTTTTTCGGTCAAGTAATAGTGCTGTCGAGAACTGGTGGGCTTCTGGGGAATGGTCATTGCCAGAATGTTTTCCTCCAACAGCGGTTTGACATATTTGTTCCGGAACTTGCTCCGGTTTTTCCATCCCATCAACGTCATCAAGCTCTGCATAACAACTGGTTGCTCACAAAAACTTAATAATACCCCGACTTGGTCCCGACTTAGTCCCAACCTGGCACCAACTTGGTCCCGACTTAGCCCCAGCCCTCTATCTAAAGGCTCCCAGGCAGACTCTACCTTCAATGACAGCGTTCCATTCGCCTTGTAATCTTTTTTCAAAAACTGAACCTGAAACTGAAGCCCCCTCTCAAACCATTTAAAGTCGATTTCCGGATACTCTTTCAGTTCATCAGCAATCAGCTTCAAACCGTTACCCCATTGATCGATAATTCCAAGCTTTTTGAATACCGGCGCTATAACCTTGTTGCGAATATCGGACTGGCGAGCGTCCATTTCATTAAAATCTATAGAGGGCAGTAACTTGCCAGGACTGGTGATTTCAAGCATGTCGTCATAGATGGCCAGTTTGATATCTTTACCTGCAAGAGAGTAATCTCGATGAACCACCGCATTACGGATTGCCTCCCTGATGGCTATCACCGGATACTCCCAGCGGCTTTCAGTGTAGACACCTTTGACAGTCGCCCCCTTGTTGATGTGGCGAAGTACAAAATCATAGGCCGATTCCGCCTGAACAGCAATATTTCCGGCAACTGTTTTCTGGTCGATAAACTCATAAGAGGAGGTGCCTTTAAAGCGTGCACACTCTATTTTTGCGTAGGGAAAGATCTCATTTTTTACCGCACTGTCAGAGAAAAGCACATAAGCGTTTGTCGGCAATACAGAACCCTGAAAATCTTTCAGCAGCTCCAGCTTCCTCATGGCAGATTCAGTCAATTCCTCACCGGTTTTATCTTTGAAGAATCGCTGAAAATACTCAAGAGATATATCTGTAAACGGTTTGTCGTACACCAGCTCACTATCGAACGAAATATTTCTTCGCTGCCGTTCAAGCGCTGCTATGATTTCCGCATCAGCCAGGCGATTGGAAGAGCCAACCCGAATGTATGTGCCTGCCAACTTTCCCTTTGAGCGGAGGTAATAAGGCAGATTGCTGCCCCGGTATATCTGTACTTTGATGAAACGGTTACCATCAATGCCATGAAAAGAGATATCAGGAATGATCACCGGATAACAGTGGTCGTGAATGAGATTGCTGATTTGCTCTTCGAGTGCCATAACATCATCTTCGGCAATACCAGTTATCTCTCTCGGCTCATTTTTTATTCCAATAAAAAGATCCCCACCAGCATCATTGGCAAATGCCACAATGGTTTTGGCAAGATCGGAAACCGTTGGCAGTGACTCTTTAAACTCGACTCTGCGCCCTTCCGGTTGATGGATAAGTTCTCTAATCACCTCTCTTTGTAGCAAAGGCTCTTTATGTTGACGAATTCGCGGATGCCGTAGCTGGAGAGTTCGCGACCGTAGCCTGATTGTTTTACTCCCCCAAAAGGCATGCGTGGATCGGATTTTACCATGCTGTTGATAAAACAGCAGCCTGCATCAAGTTGATCGGCAATGGCAAGCGCCCTTTCAGTGTTGCCGGAAAAAACCGCTGATCCAAGTCCGTAGGGGGTATCATTGGCAATAAGCACTGCTTCACTGTCGTCCCTGGCTTCAATAAGGGTTGCAACTGGCCCGAAGGTCTCTGCGCTATAGACCTCCATCCATTTGTGAACCCCGGAGAGTAGGGTTGGCGGGTAGAAAAAGCCTTGTCCTTCAGGGATTGTGCCACCGCAAAGCAGACGGGCACCCTCGGCCACACTCCGGGTTACCTGACCATGAAGCTGCTCGCGGAGGTCGTGGCGGGCAAGAGGCCCGATCTCTACACCTTTCTCAAAAGGGTCACCCATCACCGCCGATTGCATACGTTGCAGCATGAGACGTTCAAACTGCTCAAAAACACGAGCGTGGACAATAAAGCGCTTGGCTGCTATACAGCTCTGGCCGCTGTTGAGCAGTCGCGCTGCAGCACAACTATCGACCGCCTGAGAAATATCGGCATCATCAAGCACAATGTAGGGATCACTGCCACCGAGTTCAAGCACACTGGTTTTCAGTGCTTTACCCGATTTTGCTGCAACAGCTCTCCCTGCTGCAGTGCTTCCCGTCAATGATATACCCTGAATGGCAGGATGCTCAATGATAAAACCGGTCAAACGGTCAACATCGTCAAGAGCGATATGGACTGCACTGTAGAGATGTGAAGGAAATCCGGCATCGCGGAAGAGCTGTTCAATGGCAATGGCTGAGCCGGTAACGTTGGGCGAATGCTTCAGAATAATACCGTTGCCCGCCATAATAGCCGGAGCGGCAAAGCGGAAAACCTGCCAGAAGGGAAAATTCCAGGGCATGATGCCAAGTACAAGGCCAAGAGGTTCAAATTTCACCACTCCCCTTACTCCGCCATCAAGCTTGCTCTCTTCCGGCTTTAAACATGATGCAGCATGTTCGGCATAATAGTCGCAGACCAATGCCGATTTTTCCACTTCCGCCAGGGCCTGTGAGAGGGGTTTGCCCATTTCAAGGCTTATCAGTGCGGCATGCTGCTCTTTTTCGATGCGAAGGAGTTTGGCAAGACGTTTCATCAGCATGGCGCGCTCCGGGAGGGGACGCTCACGCCAGGCAATAAAGTCCCAGTAGGAGAGGGTTATTGCTTCCCGAACTTCACCGGATGTCATGGCTGGATATTCGGCAATCGGTTCTGCTGTGGCTGGATTGACGGTAATAATCATTGGTTGAATCGGTTCAATGATGAGATAAACCAGTTAACAAATGCAGGTGAAGCACGAGGCACGAGAATCAACTCTCCCGGTCAATGCTTTCATAGATTGCAAGATAACTCTCATAACGCTCAGAATCAATATGGCCTGACTCAACTGCCGCCATAATCCCGCACTTTGGCTCTACTGTATGGGAGCATGAAGAGTAGGCGCAGTCAGGCATATAGGTGAGAAACTCTTTGAAGTAAAAGCGCAGGTTGTCGCGGGTAATGTCGGAGAGATTAAACTCTCGTATACCAGGCGTGTCGATGATGTAGCCTCCTCCAGGAAGCAGGAGCATCACGGAGTTGCTGGTTGTATGCAGGCCTTTGCCAGTCTTCTCACTCGTTTCACCGGTTTTTAAGCGATCGTGACCAAAGAGCTGGTTGATCAGGGTCGACTTTCCAACGCCAGAGTGACCGCTGAAGGCTGAAAGCTTGCCGGAAAGAGCTTTCTTGAGATGTTTCATACCACGTTTTTTTTCGGCACTGGTATAAAAAACGGTATAGCCGAGAGCTTTGTAGGGCTTCATCATCTCCTGGGTCTCCGATGTATCGTCAAGATCCATCTTGTTGACCACAATAATCGTGTCAAGCTTTTCGGATTCGGCAAAAACAAGATAGCGATCGATCAGGCGGGTATTAAGCAGAGGATCGAAGGCAGAGACCACAACAACGAGCTGATCGATGTTGGCGGCAATGACCTGTGTTTTCTCTTTGCTGCGGTTGCGGCGAACATCCCTTTTTCTGGTGAGGGCACTTCGGCGAGGCAGCACCAGCGTGATAGCTGCTTCACATAACTCGGTTCCCGTCTCAATGACTTTAAGTTCCACCCTGTCGCCAACGGCAACCAGTGAGGTATCGCCATTGCCGGTTTTTGTGCCGGGAAAGGTGCGGGCGCGGAACTCGGTTCCGTCGTCGGTAACAACAATATAGGATGCACCGGAAACCTCTGTAACAACTCCAGCGTGGGCCGGTTCATGCCCGCTTTTCATATCCATGTTCATGTTCAAACTGCTCTTCTCCATTCCGTTCCTCTATTCCGTTAAAATCTACCCGATATCAGCAAGTGTGGAACGTTCACGATAATAGCGCTCATAATAACTCCTCATCATGCTGTGACCGGGGTCCTGCAGGCGGCCATCCTGTTCAACAAGTTTGAATGCCGCAGAGCGGGCTGACTGCATGATATCAAAATCAGAGTTCAAGTCGGCAATCCTTAATCCGCTCAAGGTTCCAGACTGCTCTTTTCCGAGAATATTGCCTGCGCCCCTTATTTTAGCATCAATTTCGGAGATGAGAAAGCCGTCAGTCGTTGATACCATTGCATCAAGCCTTTCGAGAGCTTCGTCCGTAAGCTTTGCATAGAGGAGAAAACAGGTGGAGCGGTGCTCTCCCCGGCCAACCCGACCTCTGAGCTGGTGCAGCTGGGCAAGGCCAAAGCGATCGGCATGCTCGATAATCATGACCGTAGCATTCGCCACATCAACACCAACCTCAATAACTGTTGTGCCCACCAGAATATGAAGCTCTCCCCTCCGGAACTGCCCCATCACCTCCTCTTTCTGGTCGGGCGTCATCTGACCGTGAATCAATCCAAGACGAAGATCAGGAAAAACTTCCTCAGAGAGCTGCTGATAACTTTCCACGGCGGCTTTCATGTCCATTTTTTCTGACTCCTCAACAAGAGGATACACAATATAACCCTGCCTTCCTTCCGCCACCTGCGAACGAAGAAAATCATAGACCTTCGGGCTCTCTTTTTCACTGATGCGATAAGTTTTCACCGGTGTGCGACCGGCTGGCATCTGACGGATAACCGATACATCGAGATCTCCAAAAACACCCATGGTAAGCGTTCGTGGTATGGGCGTGGCCGTCATCAGGAGCACATGGGGATTTAGTGACTTCTCCTGGAGCGCCTTGCGCTGCAGCACTCCAAAGCGGTGCTGTTCGTCAATGATAACCAGTCCGAGGCTTGCATAGCTGACCCCTTTTTCAATCATGGCGTGAGTGCCGAGAGCGATAGTGATCTCTCCGGAACTGAGGCCTGCAAGAACCGCCTGCCGCTCTTTTTTACCCTGCTTGCCTGTCAGGAGGCCGACATGAAGACCGAGAGGCTGGAAAAAACGCTTCATGCCGAGATAGTGCTGTACAGCAAGAATCTCGGTGGGAGCCATGAAGGCTGACTGAAGACCGTTATCAACCGCAAGAGCCATGGCAAACATCGCAACAATGGTTTTGCCTGAACCGACATCTCCCTGCAGAAGGCGGTTCATGGGGCTGCCGCTTTTCAGATCGCGGTATATTTCGCGCACGGCATGTTTCTGGGCATCAGTCAACTCGTATGGAAGAGCGGCATAGAGCTTTTCGGTAACTGTACCGGAATGGGTAAACCTGACCGCTGATTTGATCTGCCGGATCTCGTTGTGGCGGATGGCAAACAAGAGCTGAGCATAAAAAAGTTCACTCCACTTCATACGGTACCGCGCCCGGGCAAGCGACTTATGCGATGAGGGAAAATGAATTTCACGATAGGCCTCGGGAAGCGGAAGCAGGTTGTACTCTGAAAGCATGGAGGAGCTGAGGGTCTCCTCTTTACCCGGTACAATCGCTTCAAAGGCCCGGACAATAAGGTTGCGCATCTGCCGGGAGGTGAGGCCAGAGAGTTTCATAGCCTCGCTTGTGGGGTAGAGTGGTATAATCTTGCCGGTATGATAGAGATCAAAATCGCTGGCTACCCCATCACTCACTTCATGAGGGGTTAAACTGAGACGATCGAAATCGGGATGCTGCATCTGAGCCTGATGACCAAACCTACTCACCTTGCCATACACAGCAAGCGCTTCGCCCGGAAGCACAGTTCGGGAGAAATAGCGCACTCCCCTGAACCAGGTGAGTTCAAGCACGCCCGTTGCATCACCAAGCCACACCTTGAAACGTGCCCGTCCGGGACTCTCCCCCTCAACCTGGGTTTTCAATACCTTACCAACAACGGTTACGGTTTCACCTCCCACAAGGGTTCCGATGCTTTTCATGGCTCGCCGGTCAAGATATCGGCGCGGAAAGTAATCAAACAGGTCATCGATGGTAACAATACCAACCTCTTTAAGGATTGATGCCTTTTTCGAGCCGACTCCTTTCAGGTAGATTATTGAGGTAGCACCGGTCATATTAATGGTTGTAACTGGATTGAAATTCTTGTATATTTGCACCTTTACAATTTTATTGCCGGTCATTTCATTTATTGTACGACAAAGAGAACGAAAGTCATGAAACAAGATATTCATCCAAAGTATACAACCGTTACCGTTAATTGCGCCAACTGCGGCAACTCCTTCGAAACACGTTCAACCCGCCCGACCATTAAGGTTGACATCTGCTATAACTGCCATCCGTTCTATACCGGAAAACAGACACTTGTCGATACCGCAGGACGCGTCGAACGCTTCAACAAGCGCTTTGCAAAAGCCACAATAGGACATGCAAACGCTCAATAATAAAGAACGTTGCACTTTTTTTTGGAACCAGCACTAACCTATCGGAATCGCTATGAGTGTCAGAGAGGTTTATCAGAGAACTGAGCCCAAGATGAAAAAAACTATTGAGGCTTTTCAGCATGAAATTGCTTCAATCAGAACAGGAAAGGCTACAACGACCCTGCTTGATCGAGTCAAGGTGGAGGCTTATGGTCAGCAGATGCCACTGAAACAGGTTGGCAATGTAGGGGTTCTTGATGTTCATACCCTTATGGTGCAAATCTGGGATAAATCGATGGTTTCTGCTACGGAAAAGGCTATCCGCGATGCCAACCTCGGACTCAATCCGGCAGCTGACGGCCAGAATATAAGAGTAAGCATTCCACCACTTACCGAAGAGCGACGCAAAGAGTTTGTCAAGCTCACCAAGAAATTCGGGGAAGACTCCAAGGTTTCCCTGCGCAATCTTCGCCGAGACATGATTCACGAGATTGAAAAACTCGAGAAAGATAAGTCGATCAGCGAAGATGATAAAAACAAAGGGAAAAAGGATGCGGACGAGATGCTGCACAAGTTTGAAAAACAGCTTACCGAGCTGATTGTGCTGAAAGAGAAAGAGATTATGGAAGTTTAAAAAAATTTCTGCGTTCTGAGGTGCGAGTGCTGATTTTCAGGAGAAAAGATGGATTCTTCGGCAGCGCCTCAGGATGACAGTGCAAGGCTACTCTTCGAAATACTCCTTCATTTTCTGGAACATCTCTTTTTTTCCAAGCAATCCGCTGATCATGCCAAGCACTGTTGCTGCTCCTGCAGCAAAGAAAAGTGGCCTGGCGGAGATGTTGTTGGTATAATAGATCGCCGGGATTCCCCGCTCTTTGGCAAAACTATCAAGAGAGGTGGTACCGATCACCAGATCAGGTTCATAATCAATCACAGCCTGCATATCCTCCTCAAGATATTTCCGGTAACGGATTTCTGTACCAAGCATCGACAATACCTTGTGATCTTCCTCTCCAAGTGACATCCTTGCAATGGAGGTTGAGGCATAGGGCACCTCAAGGCCGGCCTCAAGCAGAAGACGAACAAGCGGCAATTCATTACCTTCATAGCCAGCAACTATAACTTTGCCCTTCAGATGTTTGAACTGGGCTAGCACAGCGCGTGCTTTCTCGCCCTCCTCTTCGGCAACGGTCTGAACAGTCACAGGATCAAGATCAAGCGCTTCTCCAATGCGGCGTATCCATTGCACGGTTGTATTCGCTCCGATCGGATTCCCCTTGACAATCTTTACTCCCTTCGCTTCGAGCAGAGAGACCGATCTTTCATAAAATGGATGCAGCACAGCACAGGCCTCAGCCTGCCCTGCCTCGATATAGTCCTCAAGCGCTGTTCCCGGCAGTGTGATTACCGACTCAACACCAATTTTCTGGAGAATAGCGCCTATAGTCATGGCATCGACGGGAAATATCTCCCCAAGCACAACCAGTGATTTTGCTTTTTTATGATCATCAAACCGTGCAAAGCGCTTCAGAAGCGTTGCAACAGCAACATCTTTTGCTTCCGGATGCGTCCTGATCTGAAAGGCAGGCAGACGAACCAGAACCACCTCTGCGTTACCAGCTTTCCGTGGCAAAAGTTCTTCGGCTATCCCTGCAGTTTCAGCAACACACGTGCTGACAACGGGAATAAATTTCACCGCCGGATCGAGGGCAATAGCCTCTATGGTACGCCTGAGATCGTCAATCATTGTTCCGCCTGAAATCTGAACATTCATGAGTTCAGGCGATATAAGAGATTTACGTGCAGCGTAAAAATGAGAAACAAAGGTCAGTCCGTAAAGGCAGCCCTGATCGGCGACCAGACAAACCTGAACGCCGTCGATTCTTGTCAGTACCCTCAGTCCACCGAATGCAGGACACATTGACTGAGGGTGCAACGTTTTACAACCCTTTTTTTCCATAAAAAACACCTTTTTTTGAAACCTGTTGAATAGAGGCGCTGCCCGCATTTTTTTTTTGCATACCCTTGAGAGACTCTGCCGCACCATCACGGTTTGCATATTTGCCAGTCATGACTCTGTAATATTTCACAGCATTGGCAGATACCGGCCAGACATAAGCTATAATGCCCTCAGCATGTAACCGTTCCAGCTCATTCTGTGCAGTTCGTTCTGACCGAAAGGTTTCCAGTACAATGGTATACTCTCCTTTTTCCAGAACAAGAGAATCGGCAGTACTCCCTGTAGAATGCACAGCAGGAGCCGGTTGATCCCGGACAGTAACCCTCTCTTTATGAACCGCAGGAGTTACTCTGCTCTCTACCTGTTGCTGTGTTGAAATTAAAACTCTGGAGCCAAATTTCCCGAAATTGAGAGCGGCAAGCACAAGCAGCCCTAAAGCAAGTGCTGAAAGAGAGAGTATGATGACGCGGTGATTCTTACTCTCTTTATTGTCCTGCGAACTATCATGCAGGGGAAGCATAACTTCTTCCAGATTCTGATACTCCCTATTAAAAAGCTCTTCCAGAGAGCGTTCGGGAATAAAGCTATAGACTGCCTCTGCAAGAGAAAAACGACCCAGTCCATTGATTCGCAGCTCTTTTTGCTGCTTGATCGCTTTGGAAAACACAATGGCAAGAGTACGACCCAAACGCTCGGCTTCAGAGAGATTCATCATCATGCGTGTAACAGCAATACGCACAGTATCATCTGCACCGGAAATCCTGCTGTCGAACGTCAGCCTGTTACTGGGAGGGATATAAGTGACGCCTGATGCATTACTTTTTTTTTTCAAGGCAAAATGCGTCACTGTAAACGCGCCAAGCCCCGCGACTGAAAGTTTCCGTACCGCAAGAAGTTCGGAAACCATGGCGCTGAAAAAACGGTTCAGAAGACGCACTGCCTCTTGCCGGTCGATAGCAAGCAATTCAGCCAGTTCTTCTGTCAGCTCAGGGTTTATCATAGAATCAGGGTAGCAAAATAACTGCTCAAGAGCTTACGTTTGTTGGGTATTTTTCCTGGTGCCTTTTTTTACTACAGGAAGGAGTGAGCGAAGGGCTTCATGTACAGCTTCGTGATCGGGGAAATATTTGGCCACATCGGGATCGATAACAACAACATTTTCACCCTCTGCATATCTCCTTGCATACTTTCCCTTGACGCCACTACTGAAATCATATTCTTCAAGGATATCAGGTTCATCAGGCATTACTTTCATAGTATGACCTGTTTTCGTTCATTGCTTTTTCCTTTTTCAATATTCCACTCAAAAGATAACATATTTTACATTGTTTGCATCTTACTGCAAGTATAGCCAATGATTTTGACTTTCATTTGGAATACCCCAAATTGAGAACGTTTATTGAACAAAATTTTATATATTTTAATAAATTACTGATATCAAATAGTGATACTGTTCTGTGAATAAAAATCAACAGGAAATTTTAAGGCAAATCTTTGAAGATCCCATACGTGCTGATGTGCAATGGAATGACATTGAAAAGCTGTTACGGGGAGTGGGAGCAGATATCAGTGAAGGAAAGGGATCAAGAGTGCGTATTTTCCTTAACGGTGTACGTGCAGTTTTTCACAGACCCCATCCTGAAAAGGAAACAGATAAGGGCGCACTCAAATCAATGAGACGTTTTTTACAAGAAGCAGGAGTTGAAAGCAATGCTAAATTATAAAGGATACACCGGACATATTGAGTTTGATGATGAGGCTGGACTTTTTCATGGAGAAGTAGTCGACACGAAAGATGTTGTCACATTTCAAGGAAAGAGTGTTGAGGAGATTGTGCAGGCTTTCAAGGATTCTGTTGATGATTATCTCGACTTTTGTAAGGAGCGTGGAGAAAAACCGGATAAACCGTTTTCCGGCAAATTTGTTCTGAGAATGGAGCCGGCACTTCATCATGCAATTCACGTAAAAGCTATAAAAGCAGGAAAAAGTCTTAATAAATGGGTCAATGATATTCTCGAAACCGCCTGAGTAACGTTTATTTCCAATAAATACGAAGAGATACACAGTGTCACCTGCATACCCTCATAGCTCTTCCAAAGAGATTCTTTCTGTCAGCGAACTAACACAACAGATCAAAACCAGGCTGGAAACTCTTTTTCCACAAGTTAAGATCAAAGGTGAAATATCAAATTTCAAGCGCCACAGTTCCGGGCACACTTACCTGACACTGAAAGATGAGGGTGCCCAGATTACGGCTGTGATCTGGAAAACCACAGCGAGCCGTCTTGCTGTTACGCTGAGGGATGGCATGAGTGTTGTTGCTGAAGGTCGTCTTGAGGTCTATCCTCCCTCCGGACGTTATCAGCTCATCTGCACATCGATCACGGAAGCGGGAGTGGGTGCGTTGCAGCAGGCCTATGCCGAACTGCTTCAGAAACTTGCAAAAAGAGGTTATTTCAGCACTGAACGAAAACGAGCGGTGCCTGAAATTCCTGAAACCATCGGACTTATCACCTCTCCTACCGGAGCGGTCATCGAGGATATGAGCAAAGTGCTGGAGCGAAGATTTCCTGCGGCAAGAGTTCTTCTCTATCCAGTCAGTGTTCAGGGTGCAAATGCTGCTGAAGCGGTTGCATCAGGGATAGCCTATTTCAACAATACAAAAAAACAGGGCCACCGACCTGAAGTGATTATTATTGCCAGAGGTGGCGGTTCACTGGAAGATCTGCAAGCCTTCAATGGAGAACTTGTTGCCAATGCCATCTATCACTCAGCACTGCCAGTCATCAGCGCCATCGGTCACGAAACCGATCTCACCATTGCTGATATGGTTGCAGACCTCAGAGCAGGAACACCCTCCATTGCTGCAGAGCTTGCAGTTCCAGATACCGGGGAGCTGCTCCGGCATATCGACAATCTTCAATCACGGCGGGAGAGCCTCCTGCTCGGAAAGCTTGATGGTGCAGAACGACAAGTCTATTCGATCTGCAGCAGCTATGCATTCAACCGCCCTCTTCTGCAGATGCAGCATTTTGATAACCGGCTCAACACTCTTATCGATCAAATGTCGAGAAGAATCAAGAGCGGATATAGTGAAAAGGTACAACAATATGCTTCCACCCGTCAGCAGCTGGCGCTCCTTGATTACAGAAAAACTCTTGAGAGAGGCTATGTCCTTGTGAAAAAAGAGGGAAAATTTATGACCGGCACAAAAAAGCTGCACCCGGCCGATGATGTAGAGCTTCTGTTTCATGACGGGGTGCTTCCAGCGGTAATCAGCCAGGCGAAGCGTCCCTGATTATTCGGCGAACCAGTTCAAGGTCCTCGAAAGTGTTGACCCCAGGCTTATCAATGAGCGTTGTAATACACTGTATACGGAACCCGTTTTCAAGCAGCCGGAGCTGCTCAAGAGATTCAGCCTCTTCAAGCATCGATGGAGGAAGTCCTGCAAATTTTTCCAGTACCACCGCACTGAAGGCATAAAGCCCGACATGGCGATAACAGGTTGTCGTTGAGAGCATATTGCGCCTGAAAGGTATCGGAGAGCGCGAAAAATAGAGGGCAAAACCCTTAGAGTCCATAACCACCTTCACCACATGGGGATCATCAATCTGTGCATTGTCATCGGGGTGCAGAGGAAAGACAAGTGTTGAGCAATCGGGAGGTTGAGGGGAAAAAAATGGTTCAAGGGCAAGATCGATATTCTCCGGAGAGATCAGTGGCTCATCACCCTGCAAATTAAGAAAAACATCTCCCCTTATCTGCCGCGCAGCTTCAGCAATGCGTTCAGTCCCGCAGCTCGCATGAGGGGAGGTCATAACCACCTCCGCACCACGCTCTTCAAGAACAGCTGCTATCTCAAGGCTATCAGTAGCAACAACAACCCTCTCTGCCAGACGCGATTTCAGCGCCTGACGCCAGGTGCGCACAATAAGCGGTTCACCACAAAGATCGGCCAGCATTTTTTTTTCAAGACGGCTTGAATCAAGCCTTGCGGGAATGAGAATAACAGCTTTCATTTATTCATGTCTATCAACAATAGGATTCGAAAAATGGGGCCGCTGCTTCTAAACTTATCCCTTCAAGCATTACCGTTTTTGTACGCGAAGTGTTGCCGGATATGATATGAACCCGGGAAGCGGGAATGCGGAAAACCTTGGAAAAGAGCTCACAGCACTCCTTGTTGGCGGCATCGTCGACCGGGGCGGCTTTAAGGCTAACCTTCAAACCACCGTTATAGATGCCGCAAATTCGGCTTTTTGATGAGCGGGGCTGTGCCTTGACAATAAAAACCACATTGCCGTTCTTTTCGCGAAGCTCCACCACCATTCGACAGCTATCCGATTACCTTGGGCACCTTGAAAAAGCGATCCTGCTTATCAGGAGCATTCTGCAATACTGCGGTTGAGGCAAGCGCTTGAAGCTCAACATCATCCCGAAGCACGTTGATGTGGTCATGAATACTGCTGAGCGGTCTAACGCCTTCGGTATCAACTTCATTGAGCTTTTCAACATAGCGCAGAATATTGTTGAGCTCACTGGTCATTGTCAGCATCTCTTCATCCGTAAACCTGAGTCTCGCCAATTCAGCGATATAGGCAACATCTTTCGTTGTAACCGACATAAATATGGATCAAAATAATTAAACGATGCTATCAATCGGATGATCAAACATGATACATCCTTCACAAAAGACTATAGCCTACAAATACCAAATTTCTCCTCATCAATCCTGTTTTTCGGGCGCTTTTCAATCGACATATATGATCGCTCTTCTTCGCCGAGATAGATCTGGCGTGGTCTTGCAATTTTCTGCTCAGGATCCTTAACCTGCTCAGTCCACTGTGCAAGCCATCCTGGAATCCTGCCGATCGCAAAAAGAACCGGAAACATATCAAGAGGAAAACCCATTGCCTGATAGATCAGCCCTGAATAAAAATCAACATTGGGATAGAGCTTGCGACTGACAAAATAATCGTCTTCAAGTGCAATTCTTTCAAGTTCAAGTGCAATATCGAGCAGAGGGCTGCTCCCTGTTTCCTCAAACACCTCAAAAGCAATTTTCTTGATGATTTTCGCACGAGGATCGTAATTTTTATAGACCCTGTGACCAAATCCCATTAAACGTCCTTCCCCATCCTTGACTGATTGAATAAAGTCAGGCACCTTGTCAAGCGAGCCAATTTTCTTAAGCATATGAATAACCGCCTCATTTGCTCCGCCGTGCAAAGGGCCATAAAGCGCCGCGCAACCTGCTGCTATCGCGGAAAAAGGATCTACGCCAGAACTGCCAACAGCCCGGACTGCATTTGTTGAACAATTCTGTTCATGATCGGCATGAAGGATAAAGAGAACATCAAGAGCGTGCTCAAGAACCGGGTTCGGCTTGTAGTGCGGCTCGGTCATTTTGAACATCATTGAGAGAAAATTACCGGTATAGCTCAATTCATCTTCAGGAATAACATAGGGAAATCCCATGCTGTGACGGTAACTCATTGCAGCTATGGTAGGTATCTTGCCAATAAGGCGGCGTACCTGCACCTTTCGTGACTCTTCATTGTTAATATCCTTGGCATCTGCATAAAACGTCGACAGAGCACCAATGGTACCTACAAGAATACCCATCGGATGGGCATCATAACGGAATCCATCCATAAACTTGATAACATTGGCATGAGTCAGGGTATTGCTCCGTATGTTGTAGGTCCAGACAGCCAGACGTTTCATGTCGGGAAGTACTCCTTTGATAAGAAGGTAGGCAGTTTCAAGAAAGGTGCTTTTTTCGGCAAGCTGCTCAATAGGATAGCCGCGATAACGCAAAATACCCTTATCCCCATCTATAAAAGTGATATTACTTTTACAGGAAGCAGTGTTCAGATAACCGGGATCATAACCCAATAAACCGAAATCATCAGGTGATACCTTAATCTGCCGGAGATCAATGGTGCGAATTGTCCCCTGCTCAATAGGAAAATCATAAGATTGCCCTGTACGGTTATCAGTAACTGTCAGAGAATTTTGGAGGTCTGTATCTGCCATAATTGTACTGTATTGATTGTTTTAAAGCATTTACCGCTAACAAAAACAACGTCCTGCCATGCACAACACGCGCAAAATAATTGTGTTCGTGCGTAGCGCACAAAGTTATAAAAATCCAGCTAAATACGGAGAACGAAAAGCCGCTTTTTTTAAATAACAGTAAGAACGCCGAAATTACTTTCAAGGTAAGGCGCACCATAAAAAAAGAGATAAACGGAAAATACTTTTTGGATATTAAGTATTAGATCAATACATTTACTACCTCTTTAATGGAGCTGTAGCTCAGTTTGGTTAGAGCGCCTGCCTGTCACGCAGGAGGTCGCGGGTTCGAACCCCGTCAGCTCCGCAACCAAAAAAGCCTTCCTTCTGGAAGGCTTTTTTGGTTTAAACAATCGACAAAAAGAAAAAAAACTACCATCACACTTTTTTCCGTTTGTCACGAACGTAGATTGTTTTTGACTGGCCTTCCCCAGTAATCCGTTCATCGAAATCGAACAGTTTTGTCGCAGCCAGTAATTCTCCCAATTTGGTGTAGCCGTAATTGCGCGGATCAAACTCGGGTGATTGTTTTGCTATATTGCTTCCCGTCGCTGCAAGATGTGCCCAGCCGCTTTCATCCGATGAGGCTTCAACCGCATTTCTCAATAACCGCACCAGTCTGGTATCCTGTTTCAGTTCTACGGATGTTTTTATTGCAATCGATTCACTTTCATTGATTTTTGCGCGAAGCACTTCGATATAAATAAATTTGTCACAGGCAGAAACAAACGCTGCAGGTGTTTTTTTCTCTCCGAAACCGTAAACAATCAACCCTGACTCCCTGATCCTCGACGCAAGTTTTGTAAAATCACTGTCGCTGGAAACAATGCAGAAGCCTTGAAACTTACCGGTGTATAAAAGGTCCATGGCATCAATAATCATGGCGCTGTCTGTGGCATTTTTCCCTTTGGTATAACCGAACTGCTGTATGGGTTGAATCGAATACTCCAGCAGCACCTCTTTCCAACTTCTCAGAGCTGTCGAGGTCCAGTCACCATATATCCTTTTAACACTGGATGTTCCATATTTTGCAACCTCAGCAAGAAGAGCTTCAATAATTGTTGCCTGTGTGTTATCGGCGTCGATAAGCACTGCCAGACGCTCTGTTTTTTCTACGGCCATGACACCGTCCGTGCTTTTGTTAGTTAAGATTTTACCTTAAACCCCTGCGCCTCGATAACCGCTGTAATAGTTGTTACGCTGACCATTTTCGGATCATAATCAACAGCTACAATCCCTGTGAGTTGGGACGCTTCAACCTCTATGATCCCTTCAAGATCTTCAAGGGCTTCCGTAACAAGCAGTTCACAATTGCTGCATTTCATGCCGTTTACCTGTAACTCTTTTTTCATGGCGTTGGTAATAAAATTCGTTGTAACCCTTTTAAAAAGCTCAACAGACTCCCGAGACATTAATTCAATAAAAATAAGTTACGTACACTGCCATCAAATCGGAAATATTTATGTCAAATCCTTATTGAACTTCATCAAGATTGGCAGATCACTCATAGAGTGAGTATATTAATGTACTATGATAAAATCATTACCACATTCAAGAGTCGGTATTCAACGTATACCTCTCCTTCTTCTGCTTGCCAGTCTGACTTTGCTGGCTTCATGCAGCAGTTCACCAAGTGACCTTAAAACCCTGCAGCAGCAGGTCTGGAAAAACCCGAAAGATGCTGGAGCTTATATGCTTCTCGGAAACGGGTATGCACGAAGTGAGCGTTACAGCGAGGCAGCGGAAGCATATAAGAGTGCACTTGCAATCAATCCCAAACTTGATGAAGCCAATCATGCACTTGGCGCCGTAGCGTTCAATCAGAAAAACTATACCGAATCACTGAAATATTTTCAAAAACACCTCGAGCACGCTCCAAAAGACTCTCTTACGCTCTACGATATCGGCAATGCCTATATGCAGCTGAAAGAGTTCGACAAAGCCGCCAAATCTTACAGCGAAGCCATTGATAACAGCGAATCATTTACAGAGGCTCACTACAATCTTGCTATCTGCTATCTCAATACAGGACAAAGAGCTGAAGCTCAATCGATTTATGAATGGCTTCTTAAGAAAAACAATTATCTTGCTGTATCTCTGCAAAAGCATTTCAAAAAAGATACCATACGATGATTGGGCCGCGTTGTGATTACTGACCAGTTTTACATAACAAATACTGAAATTAAAGTTTTTTTCCCTCATTGGAAACCGTTACTGATGAATTGTTGTAGAGTATGGTACAAGAAACGGACTATAGCAGTGTTTGAGAGTTACAATGCCGACAAACGCATATGAGTGAGCACCACAGGATCATTACACCTTCAGAGGAACCTTTATCCATATTCAAGGCAGTTTCAAAGCTTCAGAAAGCTTTAAGCCTTTTTGAAGACGAGATCCCCTCACAGGATCACCGTGCCAGAAATCTGCTTGTAACGTTCACTCAGCCTGTTCTCCCTGCAGACATAGCTGGATGGCTTTGCCGTCAGACGGTATTTCCTAAACTGCTATGGATGAACAGGGAAAAGGATTTTTCAGTTGCAGGCATCGGCATTGCAGATACCATACGGTTTGATGGAACTGGAAATAATGAAACCTCTTTCCAGCAATTCGGGCACTCCATGGCGGATAAAGAACCCTGCGCACGCTACTTTGGAGGGTTTCACTTTAATAACCAGGAAAAGCAGGAACCTATCTGGCACAAGTTTCCCTCGTTTTCTTTTGTGCTTCCACTTGTCCAGTTAACCGTTGAAAACAATACCTTTGCATTTTCATGCAACCTTTGGCTTGAAAAGAGCGATGACCTTGGTATAAAAATCAGTGCCATCAGGGAGATCCTTGACCGTGTTATTTCCGATTCGGATTGTTCAGCCATGAAACTGCCCGAACTTCTGGATCTCTCCTATAACCCGGATGAGAAAAACTGGATTGAACAATGTCAAAAAGCACTGCAGACCTTTAACTCAGGCGGCATGGAAAAAATCATGCTTGCCCGCCAGACTGTGCTTGAATTCAGCAGCAGCTTTTCGCCACTCCTTTTTTTGCTGCAGTATCCCTATCCACAGAATGCGGTCTACAGGTTCTACTTTGAACCGGCTGAAAATCAAGCTTTTTTCAGCTTTTCCCCTGAACGCCTCTACAGAAGAGAGGGCAACATACTGCTCACTGAGGCCCTTGCTGGAACCTGTTCAAAAGAGAGCATCAATGGCAGTGACTTGGAGGCTTCTGAAACACTGTTGAGTTCAGAAAAAGATATCCGGGAGCATAAATTCGTCAAGGACATGATCTATCAGGAACTGTTCAAAATATGCAGCGATATTGATATGCCTGAAGATGTCCAGGTACTGCAGCTCAATCGTCTTGCACACCTCTACACCCGTTGTACCGCAAAACTTAAACCTGAATTCGAGAGTGACAGCGCCGTACTGAAACTCCTCCACCCTACTCCAGCTGTAGGCGGAGTGCCAAAAATCGAGGCCATGCAGCATATCATGGATCTGGAGCCCTTCAGCAGAGGCTGGTATGCCGGACCTGTGGGCTGGATAAGCCGGGATGCCGCTGAATTTTCCGTTGCTATCCGTTCAGCCCTTGTCAATGGTCGTTTTGCCTATCTTTACTCCGGTGCCGGCCTTGTCAAAGGCTCAAATCCATTTTCTGAATGGGAAGAGGTTGACCAGAAAATTGGGGATATTCTCGCCATAACGCGCATGGAAGTATGAATTCCCGCGAAATAACCTCACTGTGGAGTAGTATCGTTATTGAAGAGCTGATCCGGCAGGGTGCAGAATTTTTCTGTATCTCACCCGGCTCTCGCTCGACACCTCTTACGGTTGCCATTGCAAGAAACCCTAAGGCACGGTGGAAAATGTTTGTTGATGAACGTTCCGCTGCTTTTTTTGCTCTCGGCTATGGACGGGCAACCGCCAGACCGGCAGTGCTGATCTGCACTTCAGGGACGGCTGTTGCCAACTACTTCCCTGCCGTGGTTGAGGCTTCAATGGACTTTCAACCAATGCTTATCCTCTCTGCCGATCGCCCTTTTGAGCTGCTTGAGTGCGGCGCGAACCAGACCATCAGGCAGGAAAACATGTTTGGCAGCTATACACGGTGGAATATGCAGCTTCCTCTGCCATCAAGAGAGGTTCCACTGAAAGCTCTGCTCTCGACCATTGCTTATGCGGTTGCCAAAACAGCTGGATCGCCAGCAGGTCCAGTACATCTGAACCAGCCCTTCAGAGAGCCGCTTGAGCCGGAGATCCCCGATCTGAATGATACATGGCTTGAACATCATCAAGAGTGGCTGAAAACCGGCAAACCCTCTGGACTTTCGGTATTTCCCGAAAAACATCCTGATACCACAACAGTTGCTATGCTGCGCAAAGCACTTTCAGCAGCAAAACAGCCACTGATTATTGCCGGTAGCATGCATAGCGCTGAAGAGGCTGAAGCGGTCATGGAACTTGCTCTTGACCTCCAGGTACCCCTCTATGCCGATTTTTCATCGGGAATGCGCCTGAAAAGCGGTATCCTGCCGTGGCAGCTAGCATTTCAGTTACCCACGTTTATCAGACAGTTCAGGCCAGATATTGTCCTCCATTTTGGTGGCCATATCATCGAAAAACATCCTGCCTCGGCCCTCCGGGAGTGGAAGCCAGAGCACTATATCGTCATACGACCCCATGCCAACCGATTTTCTCCCGATCATAACGTAACCCTAAGCATTGAAGCTTCACTTGCCTTGACCTCAGCCAGCCTCAAAGGTTCCCGTACAACCTTGTCCGGCATGAACATGGAGCGTACACAAGAGTTCTTCAGATTGGCTGGTGAAGAGATTGATGCTGAAACCCTCTCTCTGCAGCCAGTTACCGAAATTTCAGCAGCCCGACTGACCTCGCGCCTTATCACCGAACAACAGCTGCTCTTCGTTTCAAACAGCATGCCGGTCAGAGACATCGACAACTACGGCGTCACCAGCCATCAGAACGGCATCACATGTGGCCTCAACCGCGGAGTAAGCGGCATAGACGGCATTCTCTCCACAACTTCAGGATTTGCCGCAGGACACAACAAACCGGCAACACTGCTCATCGGCGATATCGCCTTTCTGCACGACATCAATGCCCTTTCACTCCTCGGCAACCTCTCTGTTCCCCTGCAGATCATTGTCCTGAACAACAACGGCGGAGGCATATTCTCCTTCCTGCCTGTTTCCGGATACAGCGATGTGTTTGAAACCCACTTTGCCACACCCCAGAACTACAGTATCCACTCTGCGGCACAAACCTTTGGTGTGGACTACGCATGCCCGCAGACAAACGGTGAATTCATTGAAATCTATACCGCCGCTTCCCGGAGCAACCGGAGCATTGTTATAGAAATAAAAGGATCCCGACAGGAAAACCTCCAGCAGCACCGCGCACTGCAGGGAAGAATCAATGCTCTTGCTGAAGAACATCTATTCGTTCTGTAACCGAAAGCTAAAAAAAATTGTCACGCACTATTGTTCATGAGATCATATCTGTGACAAAGGCGTAAGATCGCGCAATTCCGGCAGATCGGCTGCGAGCCAATGTCGGGTAACCCAATTGGGCTCGCCTGTCGGCAGATCACTGTCATCCTCATAGCGAAACCATTCGGTCAGTTCACCCTCGCCATCCCAGCGATTTTCGTTGAGAGACCATGACAACCACGAACTTCCAGCGGCTGATCTTACAAAAAACTCAACTCCCGAGTCTGCATCCCATAGCCGAGCGGTGCTATCATCGCCTGCTGTCACGATGCGCTTCCCGTCCGGAGAAAAGGCGCACGCCAGAATCAAGCCTGAATGACCTATAAGACCTGCTATTCGAGGTTTTACGGGTAACAACCCTGAACTTGAAGCGAAACCATGTGATCGTGGCCATGTGGTGCCAGTCAGATCGGCTGACGCAAAATTTGCTTTTGCAAGTTGAGCTTCTGCAAGCCTTGTCAGACGTATTCTTGCACCAGAGAAGTCCGTATTGGAAGCCTGGAGATACCGCAGGTCGGCACCATCAAAACAGGCATTAATACATTTTGCATGGTTCAGGTCAAGATGCTGACCTTTGATTCGTAGAAGGCTGGTACCAACGAGACTTGCTTCTGCAATGCACGCATTGTCAAGCATAGCATCGTCAAGTCGAGCCCCATCAAAACTGGCTTTTTCAAGAACAGCGTTAGAGAGAGTAGTACCACAAAGGTCGGCATTGCTAAAATCAATCTCATCAGCACAAAGCAATGTCAGATTTTCGCCGGAAAGCTGAGCACCTTTCAAATGTGCTTTTGGAGGGATCATTTGCTTTTGTACCAAGCGAAGCTGCTCCGGAGCCAATAATCGCCGACGTGATCTTTGCTCTTGTGGGATGGCCTGGAAACGGTACTGTGCAGTACGATAAGCAATCAGAAGGGCATTCTCGGAGGTGACTTCAGTATAGGGGTTTGCAAGAATGGTACGGATTGCACCGACCAATTTATCGAAGCTCTCTTTCGCTGATTCAGTCAGGTTAAGCAGAAATGTGGTGGCTTCAGGATTGATACGGCCAAAGGTCAGAGCTTTGGCGAAATGCCCCTCCTGAAGGGCGCGAAAGAGTGCCCGGGAAAAAAAGAATTCGAGAAAGCTTCTGTGCGAAAAGCGGTAATAGCCGTCAGCACTGCGCACAAGAAAAGTTGCGGTACGCAGTTCAAGGTCAACCCGTTCACTGTCGAGGCTGCGGGCAAGTCTACCTTCATGATGAAGCAGCGCGGCGAGGTCGGTGTAGGGAATCTGATTACGCGGTCTGATCCAAAGTTCACAAGCCATGCGTTCGAGCAGATCCCGCATGTGATCAACGTTTACCTCTCCCTGAGTCAGACGGACCGTGTTCAACCAGCGGGTTGTGTAAGTCAGGTAGAGTGACCCGGTAGTTACTTTCTCTCCCTGTTTTATTAGATCGGGAAGAGTCGCTACAATGATGTCGAGTAACTGGGGTGTTGATGCGATATCTTGAAGACCATATCTCTCTTCGATAAACCGGCGTGCCTGATCACCTTCAACTATGCCAAGACGTTTCTGCAGGTACTCGGCAATCTGCTCTTTTGTGAAAACTGGCAGGGTATCGAGCGTAGCATCGAAAGCACGGGCAGCTTTGCCAAGAGCTGAATCCGCTTCAAAAAGTTTGTCGCCACCCTGAACTGCTTGCATGGCGCTTTTCCTGTCGCGAAAAAAGTGGCTGCGGGAGGTTATGAGTACCCGATTGCCACACGGATTGCGACCGGGGTTGGCGGTTGGACAAGCCAGTTGGCGGAACTGCTCTTCGACGCTGCGTCCGGCCTGAGCAACGCCCATTTCATCAAAACTGTCGAGCAGGAGGACTACTCGCCCGGCTTCAAGCAGGTGCAGCACAATCTCGGGATTGAGTAGAGTACGCAGTTCAGTTTCGAGATGCTCGCGAATCAGGCTTTCAAGCGAGATGGCATTGGGAAACTGGCGCAGGTTGATCGCGACCGGAATCGGGCTGTCGGGATTGTTTTCGCCATTGAGGGCCAGTTCGTAGGCAAGTCGCTCAACCAATGTGCTTTTGCCGGTACCGTAATCGCCGAGCACCAGCCACAACCGGCTTCCCGCTCCCGAAACCCATTCGAGTGCATAAGGCAACATCAGTACCGGCTTTTCGTCGTGCTGCTTTTCAAGGATCAGATACTGGTCAACATAGTTGCCTGCAAACGTGCTTGCTTCGTAGCGCTGACGGATGCGGGCAAGGTAGGGTGCGTTCCAGTTCATCGTAGGTAAGCGCCTGTATTCCCTGCTCTCGTGCAAAACTGCGAGCAGCCGGACTGAAGTCGCGTGCAGAAACGACCATGCCACGTGTCTGCATCTCTCTTGCAGTCGGGCCATCGAGCCACGTTCTGAATATCTGCACGGTCTCTTTCGGAATGACGCTTTGATGATCCTTGCATTCGACCAGATACACCTCTTCGCGACCGAAATCGGCACGCTTGCGGGCACTGTTCTCGTTCGACAGTGTAACCGAGCAGGCGCAGGAGATGGGCAACACGTTCCTCGAAACTTTTGCCTTGCGCATGAATCTCCTTGTTACGGCGGACAACCAGATCGGGACGGGTATCGTCACTGCGGCGGGCCGACTCGGTCTCTGCGATAACCTGCTGGCGCACCATGTCGATTCGACGTTCCAGATCGTTATAGGCTTTTGCTACCGGAGTATCGGGGCGCGTTGCTGCGTAAAGTTCTTCAGTGAAGAGCAGACGCTGATCAAAAGGAATAGTGATCAATTCGGCAGGGGCCAGGCCAAAGGCTTCCTTCCAGATTTCCTCTCCTTTTGCACGCAAATCGAGTTCATCAGCAATCGGCGATGCAACCAGGATGCGCGTAAGGGGTGGCAATGCACCGCGCGGGGCAATGCGTCCCTCGCTGGCAGGTTGAAGAGCTTGCCAGACATGGGCAAGTCCTTTCGTATTCTGACGGCCGTAGTTGCCGACAAGAACTGTGGCATGTGATAACAGAACGGCAAGCAGTCCGCCGATATCGGTGATGCCAGTCCGCGAGTCGAGCATAACAGTTTCGAAACCAGCTTTTCCAAAGGCATCAAGAATTCCGCGAAAGAGTGCGAGACCGCTGTCGAGGTCACGAACCAGAAAATCATCCCACCGTACACTTTGATAAAGTCCTGCAAAATCTTTGTTGTCGCCATAGGCAGGAAGAATAAACAGGCGATCCTGTTCAGGCGTCTGGCAAGCAAGCTTGACAAGTTTGCCAAAATCAGCATCTTTCGATGGCCGTCCTGACTCCTGCCATGAAATCATCCATTCAAAAAAACCCCTCTTTGACAGTTTTTGCTGGTGTCAGACCCGAGATGTTGTGCAGCCCGGGCGCTTCGATATCGAGATCCCAAAGCAGCGTTTTGCCGCGCCGCGCACTGAGAATGCCGATATTGGCGGCAAGCAGGCTGCGCCCGACGCCGCCTTTGTAGCTGTAGAAGGTGACGATGAATGGTGTCATGCGCTTTTCCTGAAGTCCCTGAGATAGCTTGCAGCCCGTTCAGGGTAATGATTGTCGGTGGTGCCATTCTTCCGATCCTCCTGCTCAGCAATCTTGCGCCCAATTTCAGTGAGCTGCAACAGATTGTCACGTCCACGCTTTCTTTTGCTTAGCAGTCCATGGCCTTCAAGCGGTCCGATAAGCTGGGTGATACGTCCGGAGGTTAGTTTGACATCAAGACGATTTGCAAGCTCTGACTGACTCATTTCGTGATTCGCAGCGTTGAACAGCAATCGAAGAATTGTGTCAACATGAAGGCGGCTGAGTTGAGTTTCCGGGTTAGCATGAGCAAGATTGAGTCGCCTCGCTTCGAGCATATCGCTGGCCTCCTGCCATCGGTACCTGAACTCATCAGGGAGTGTCGCCATTGAATTTGCCCGTTTAAGAGCATAATGGATAAGGCGCTGCCGTTCCGATATACCTTCGCGATCGCTTGCGCTCGCAATAGCTCTCGCCGACCAGACTGATATGAGACGATTGGCGACTTTCAGAGCTGTTTCATTCCATGTATCGAGTGAACGGATAGCAGCAAGAAGTTCCGCTGCTGTCGAGCGGTCAACCAGCATTGCCGGATCACTGACGTTCAGATTTAGGGCGATCATAATACTAAACTGTCCTAAGGTTTTAGATTCAAAAATAATTTGAAATTATTTAATGGATAAAAAATTCTTCCAAGAGAGCTATTTTATGCGTCTGAGGTAATTATCTTTTCGAGCCACGGTTACAAAGGCTATATCAGTTGTACAATCCTCACATTTTTCGTGATGAACAAAACCCGGCTCATATCCTTTGATGCCTGGCATCTCCTGATTGGCAACGGCTACAACGGTTCCGCCTGTATCATGCAATGGTTTTGCTGCGGCTTTCTGCGGACCAAGCTTTTCACTCATGCTCGGAACCAGCAACCAGTCGGGGGATAGTAAAGACAAAGCAGCGGCAGGTTTTCCATCGAACAGATCCTTGCAGATAGCCATTGCCATTAATCCGAGAGGTGTCAGTAAACAGGTCAATGGTGTAGTGGGGCACACTCTATATCTTCCTTGCCCTTCTCGAAAGTGACAGATCTGCGTTTGTCACAACCGAAAAGGAGAGTCCCATCCAACCCAAGAATAGCCTCTGCATGGTTTCGCCACCCAGTATCAACCTGTTCGTGGAAACTACCAAGCACAATGACAGTGACTGAAAGTGCTTGATTTTCACCATCCTTTTCATTCAATAGATCAAGACTATTGGCAATTTGCCTGCGAATAAACGGGGTTATCGTAAGCTCAGGCATCACAAGAATGTGTGTTCCTTCGCTTATTGCTGCACTGATGCATTCGAGTGCTTTTTCGAAGCGAATTGCCTCATCGCTGAGGTCATTGCAAACAAATAAGTGAGGAGCATTGTAGGTCATTGTCGGATAAATACCGTCAGCAAAATGGATGATGGCGATCTTGACAGTATCGCCAATCAACTGCTGAATCGCCCAATCCTTATAGCCCTGCGGAATTTCAGCTATAGCTACAGACATACTTGCCGGCACATCCTGAAGATTGTTGAGTGTAATGACGCGATTGTGCCTTAGCCAAAATGCTGTATTTCCATATTGTTCGCGTCGTTTACCGCCACCGGATCCTGGATATATCGGAAGTACCCTTGAATCCCCATCGCCATCATCAATATTGTCATGTGGCTTAACACTGTCTGGAGCAAATACGCGATTGCAGTGTTCATCAAGCGCCTGGAACCAAAGCAGAGGATCTCTCTCGATTTCATCTGATGAAATGGTAAATTTATCATTACCGAAGCACTCCATAGCCTTTTTGATGGTATCAGCTTTTTCCTCATCGCTATGAAAATGATTTAAATGCAAATTTTCCCAATCATCAAGCACCAGTCGTTCGTCCTGGGTTAACCATTGAGCGATACGACAGAGACGGGCAAGAGCTTCTCTGTAATATTCGTTATTAATGAAGTTAGCTACCTTGTCCATGCACAAAGGTTACCTGTTATTCTGAGAGACTCGCAATATTCGTGATTTTCGAGTTTATTATTACGTAATCATGCCGAACCTGTAGTTTACAAAGTTCTTTCTGATCTGCCAATTGTCATTCTTTCGGCAAAGGAGTTTCAGCACTGAATTGTGGTTTATATATTGATTCAGTATCGTTCTGGACGACAACCGTAATCGAGCCAGGCAATCCAGATAACCATAGACATGCCATGCCATCATCAATACAGGGAGTCCCCTTTCATATCCACAGCACAGGGGATAGTTCACTGCCCCGCATCATCTTTCTGCATGGGTTTCTTGGTTCCGGAGGCGATTGGCTCCCGGTGGCAAGGAAGCTTTGCGATGACCACTGCTGTGTGATGGTTGATCTTCCAGGACACGGGCAGGCAGGCTTCCAGCAGACAGCGCCGGAAAATGGTTTTTTTGAGCAAACAGTCGATGCGCTTGCTGAACTGCTGCAGCAGTCGGCTTCCTCTCCAGTCTATCTTGTGGGCTATTCGATGGGTGGCAGAATTGCGCTCTCCCTGCTGCTTCGTCATCCAGCACTCTTTTCAAAGGCCGTTCTCGTTTCAGCTTCGCCGGGGCTCAGGACAGAAAAAGAACAGCTTGACCGGATTGAGCATGATGAAAAAGTTGCCAGGAAAATTGAAAGAAACTTTGAGGGATTCATCAAGGCATGGTATGAGCAGCCGCTTTTTTCAACGCTGAAAGATCATCCTGTATTTAAAGCGGTTGAGAGCAAAAGGAAAATCAACGACCCCCGAAACCTTGCCCTTGCTCTTAGAGTGCTTGGAACAGGACGACAACCTTCACAATGGGAGGCAATGCAGCACAACAAAGTGCCAGTTCAGTTTTTTGCAGGGGAAAAAGATGAGCGCTACGTTGAGATTAACCGCCAAATGGTTAAGTTATGCCCTGGCTCTAATCTTGAAATATTTCCGCATTGTGGTCATACCCTGCAACTTGAAAACAAGGATTTGTTTCTGGATCGTTTGAGATTTTTTTTCAACCAGCAAGAAGAAAAGCACTTATGAGCGTTGTAAACTGGATACAAACAGGTGATTTTACCGACATCCTCTACCATAAAGCTGAAGGCATTGCAAAAATCACCATCAACCGCCCGGAAGTACGAAACGCATTTCGTCCCCAGAGTGTTGAGGAGATGATTGCCGCCCTTTCTGATGCAAGGAATGACAGTTCGATTGGAGTGGTCATTCTGACCGGTACCGGAGAGAAGGCATTCTGCTCGGGAGGCGACCAGAAAATACGCGGTCACGCCGGCTATGCCGACGCAAAAGGGGTCAACCGACTTAACGTCCTTGACTTCCAGCGCGATATCCGTACCTGCCCTAAGCCGGTCATTGCCATGGTTGCAGGCTATGCAATCGGTGGCGGCCATGTGCTGCACATGCTTTGCGATCTTACCATTGCAGCCGACAATGCTGTTTTCGGCCAGACCGGCCCCAAAGTTGGTTCATTTGACGGTGGATGGGGCGCAAGCTATATGGCACGGCTTGTAGGCCAGAAAAAAGCACGCGAAATATGGTTCCTCTGCCGCCAGTACAATGCCGATGAAGCGCTTGCCATGGGACTGGTGAACACGGTTGTGCCGCTTGAGCAACTTGAAAAGGAGACCGTCCAGTGGTGCCGTGAAATTCTTGCCAACTCCCCGCTCGCCATCAGGTGCCTGAAATCAGCACTCAATGCGGATTGTGACGGACAGGCTGGGCTGCAGGAACTTGCCGGAAATGCCACTATGCTCTATTATATGAGTGAAGAGGGACAAGAGGGCAGGAACGCATTTGTCGAAAAACGGAAACCGGATTTCAGTAAATTTCCAAAAAGACCTTGAAACCGGATCACATACTTCTCTATCGATATGCCATTCCTTTTACAGAACCAATACTTGTAAAAGGACGCCGGCTTATGCAAAGGGAGGGCATTATCCTTGCTTTGAAAACCACGGAAGGGAGTCACACCGCTTATGGTGAAATTGCTCCGCTTCCGGGTCTGCACAAGGAAACCCTCGAATCTGCCGAAGAGCAGCTTGTGGAGGTACTTTCCATACAGGGATTTGTCGATCACAGCATTTTACATGACAAACTCTTCCCTTCGGTGCGCACAGGGCTGGAGATGGCAATAATCAACCTTGAAGCAGTTACATCGGGAGAGAGTCCAACCTTTTCTTTTGACCTGGAACATGCAGCACAATATGTGCCGGTCAATGCACTGCTCTTCGGCGAGACTCAGCAGGTCATACAACGTGGAAAGGAGTATTTCAATCTCGGATACCGTACTTTCAAGCTTAAAGTCTCATACGGTGACATTGACACGGCCACCAGAAGCATTGAAGCGCTTCACCGCATCTTTGGAAGCACTATTGAACTGCGGCTTGATGCCAATCAGTCGTTTTCGCTTGATGAAGCACTTGACTTTGCCGGAAACATCCCCAAGGGAATCATTGCCTATATTGAAGAACCACTCAAAAGTGCGGAACATATTGGTGAGTTTCACGCCAAAACAGCTATCCGCTCTGCCCTCGACGAAACCCTCTGGCAAAAGCCGGAACTGCTTGAACAAATTTCCCCTGAAGCGCTTTCAGCACTGATTCTGAAACCAAACCGGCTGGGCGGAATATTCGTAGCGCTGAAATTGGCCCGGTATGCAAATAAAAACAAGCTGCTTGCAGTGTTCAGCTCAGCTTTCGAGAGCGGAATAAGTCTCAGCTTTTATACATGGCTGGCAGCATCAACGACTTCCGAACCTGCAGCTTGCGGGCTGGACACCTACCGTTACCTGAAGCATGACCTCCTGGAAACCCCTTTCGGGGCCGAAAACGGAGTGCTTGATGCATATAAACTCTTCAGAGAGGGACGTATCGTCAATCAGAGAGAGCTCAAGATGACCTCTCTCTGGACAATATAAGCTTGTCATTCACTCCCCCCTGGAAGCTTTTCGCTTGAGTCTGAGAACAGCAAATGCTCCTCCAAGACCAGTTATCGGAGCATAAAAAGCACCGGAAAAAAGCATGTTCATCAGAATATCAACAAAACTTAACTTGACCGGTGCAAGAGCCTGTTTCTCAGCCGCAACAAGCGCCTGCACCTGCTGCTGGATCTCAGGCCTTCCTTTTGACATCTCAAGCGCCCAGTCAATCACGAGAGCAAGACTCTCCGTCCCCGGCCTGTAGTTGAAGAGTTCCATAAGAACATAGGTAACACCCTCAGAGACCACGCCTCCAACCAACCCGGCAAGACAGCCGAGAGCAAACGCCTGATTGTAGGTCAACCGCACCTGAAAACGCATAATGGTATGGTGAAGCGCCACTGTTCCTGCAAGAAATATTCCGGCAAAGAGAAAAACATTAAACAGTGTCAGGTAGGGGACGGTAGTCGACAAAAGAATGATGGCACTACCCAGCACAACAGTGTAAAGCTTTCCTTTAAATGGCAGAGGGGATTGATTCACTTTTTCAATAGCCATATATCTTCAGGCGAGCCGTTCATTTAAAAAATCATCCATCGTATAAAATCCCGGGTTTGTTGCATGACGCTGGGCGAGCCAAATTGCAGCTTCAACGGCACCGGATGCAAAACCGGAACGATTTTTAGCAGTATGGGAGATAACAATCTCATCAGCATCCGAATCAATAAAGGCTGTGTGCTTTCCAAAGACAGAGCCAAGCCTCAACGATGCAACCTGCAGCTCTTCCGCCGCAAGCTTCCTCTCATCCGACAGCTCGCGAACAACAGTTTTTTTCCGGCTGTTTGCCGACAGAATCATATCTGCCGCTCTGAGCGCTGTGCCGCTTGGAAAATCGGCCTTGCCGGTATGATGCTGTTCGGCAAAGGCTATATCAAACTGGGTAAACGGAGCAATAAGCCGCGCCGCCTCGCGCACAGTGCGGAGAAATATGTTGACGCCAAACGAGAAATTTGCAGAATAGAGAAGTGAAGCACCGGCCTCCGTGACCTTCTCTTTGACATCACCCATGACATCATCCCACCCTGTTGTACCAACAATAACGGGCACACGGGACAAAAGCATGGCAGGAAGATTGTTGAGAAATGCCTCCCTGACCGTAAAATCAATAATGGCATCACTGCCTTTAAACACCTCAGGAACAACGGGGGTATCAACATCAAGAAGGGCAGAAATTTCATGGCAGCCTGACTGACCGATCACCAAAGCGACCTGTTGGCCCATCCTGCCATTTCCTACAAGAGTAAACCTCATAATTATTGTTTATAACTTAACATTTGCAGTGAAAAAGATGCCGTTTCAACCGGGCCTGTTCACTCATAACTCATAATATCAAGAAGCCTGTCGAGATCGTCATTTGAAAAATACTGGATATGAATTTCACCCTTGCCTCCTTTTTTTTCAACAATACGAACTTTTGTGGCAAGTTTATCCCGAAGTTGTGACTCAAGCTGTGTAAGATGGGAAGTGCGCTCTGTGGTGTCCAGTGGCAGGGGTTTTGACTGATCCTTGAACATACGGTTTACCAAAGCTTCGGTCTGACGAACTGAAAGCTGACGACTGAGTATTTGCTTCCACACCTTCAACTGCTGCTGCTCACCGGGAAGGTTGATCAATGCCCTTGCATGACCTGATGAAATCTCCCTGTTCCTGATGCTGTCCTGAATCTGTAACGGTAACTTGAGAAGTCTGAGAAAATTGCTGACAGTTGAACGATTCTTGCCAACTTTCTTCGCTATCTCCTCCTGGGAGAGACTGCATTTTGTTGTCAAACTTTTAAGCGCAAGTGCAACCTCAATGGCATTGAGGTCCTCGCGCTGAATATTTTCGATAAGAGCAAGCTCAAGTTTACTTGAATCATCATGAGCCTCGATAACATAGGCAGGAATAAACTTGAACCCGGCCTGCATCACCGCCCTGAGCCGACGTTCTCCACTGATGAGCTGATAGCCATCCCCATCCCTGCAAACCGTTACCGGTTGTATAACGCCATTTTCAATGATGGAGTTTTTCAGCTCTTCAAGAGCAGTTTCATCAAATTCCTTGCGAGGCTGAAATGGATTTGCACGTATTTTTTCAATTGGCAGACTGCCAATACTCCCTTCCTGGGCCAGTTCCCGTTCCTCATCCTTTGAGCCAGAACCCGAATCAAATCCTTCATCCGGAATAAGTGCTTTCAAACCTCTTCCCAGTGCATTTTTTGACATATCCCCCCGTCAGCTTACCGGTCAGCTAAGGCTGCCGGACTTTAAATTTATTAATATTACCGTCCCTTTCGAAAATCTCCTGAGCCAGATCAAGATAGTCTTTCGATCCAATACTCTGTGCGTCATAGAGCAACGCCGGTTTACCATGGCTCGGTGCTTCTGAAAGCCGCACATTCCTGCGGATATAGGTACTGTAAACCTTGTCCTTGAAAAACTTTTTGACCTCTTCGGCAACCTGAGAAGCAAGACGAAGTCGAGCATCGAACATGGTCACCAGCACCCCTTCGATTTCCAGTTTCGGATTCAGATGCTTGCGAACAATACTGATGGTATTAAGGAGTTTCCCCAGACCCTCAAGAGCATAATATTCGGCCTGAACCGGAATAAGCACCGAATCCGCTGCTGTGAGTGAATTAAGGGTGATCAGCCCAAGTGAGGGCGGACAATCGATAATAATATAATCGTACTGGGAACGAATCCCCTTGAGCGCTTTCTGCATCACATACTCGCGTTCTTTCATATTCACCAGTTCGACCTCCATTCCAACAAGATTGACATTGGAAGGAAGAACATCAAGATACTCAAGACTTGAAGACTTGATAGCATCCTGTATGTTACCCCCTTTTACCATAACCTGGTAAAAAGTATTATCGATTTCATCACCTATTTCAAGCCCGAAGCCAGAGGTGGCATTAGCTTGAGGATCGATATCGATAAGCAATGTCTTAAACTCAGAAATAGCAATAGAGGCCGCTATATTAACGGCGGTGGTTGTTTTTCCAACCCCCCCCTTCTGGTTTGCAATCGCAATAACTCTGCCCATGTACTAACCAGGGAAATTTATAGCAGTTGAAGTTGTGTCTTGACTTGGTACATTATAATACTTACATGAACCATTACAAATTATTAATCTCGCTTCATGGAAAGGCTGGAACAACAATTTTATGAACTCCCCACACTGGAACTGAGTGAAAAACTGCTCGGTAAAATATTTGTACGTCTCTTGCCTGGAAATATAGCTCTGAAAGGGAGGATTGTTGAAACAGAAGCCTATTGTGGTCGTGAAGATGAAGCATGCCATGCGTGGCGCGGCAAAACTTCGCGAAACCGGATAATGTTCCAGGCACCCGGAACCCTTTATGTTTATTTTAGCTATGGATGCCACCACCTCCTTAATATAGTCACTGAAGCTGAAAACACTCCAGGAGCAGTACTTATAAGAGCTATGGAGCCAGTTGAAGGAGCGTTGTTTATGCAGGAAAGAAGAGGAACCAGTCTTAAAACCAATCTCATGAGCGGCCCGGGAAAATTGACCAAAGCGCTTGCTATTGATTGCAGCTGCAACGGAAAAAATCTTTTCAGTGAAGAGTTCTTTGTTGAAAATGCCCCGCCATTGCCGAACCGCATGATAGGTACAAGCACTCGGGTGGGCATTTCAAAAAGCAGGGAGCTTCCCTGGAGAAAATTCATTCTCAATAATCCTCATGTATCGAAAGTGCGGGGTGTATGAGTAAAAACCATATAAACATGCTACAGGAAGGTGAATCACTTGAATTCGATATTGTGTTTATCGGCGCCGGGCCTGCAAACCTTGCATCGGCAATACACCTGCAGCACCTCCTGAAACGCCATAACTCTATGGTGGCAAATTCTCTTGAACCATCAATAGCCTTGATTGATAAAGGGCGATATGCTGGCGCTCACCTGCTCTCTGGCGCAATTCTTGATCCAAAAACCCTCGATGAATTTTTGCCCGACTACAGGGATCGGGGATGTCCGGTTGAAGCTACAGTATCGAATGAACACATCTGGTATCTGACGGCCAAGCGGAAGTTCCCCTTTCCGTTCGTACCTGAGCCATTCAGCAATAAGGGCAATATGCTTGTTTCGCTCAGCCGTCTCGGCTCATGGATGGCTGAAGAGGCAGAAAAAGAGGGTATTCAGCTCTTCGACAATACCGCAGCTCTTCTCCCCTCTCTCGAAAACGGCAGGCTTGCAGGCATTATTACTGACGACAAAGGAGTTGACAAAAACGGTCAGTATAAAACCAATTATGAACCATGCCTTTTACTTAAAACTAAAGCTGTGGTCATAGGTGAAGGCTCTGACGGCTCCTTCTTAAGAAAACTTTTCGAACACTTTCCGCTTCACAGTAAAACCATTCCGCAGCGTTACGAAACCGGAGTAAAAGAGACATGGCGGATACCTGCAGGACGCCTCATCGCCGGGGAGGTTCACCAGATGTTTGGCTATCCTCTTTCGTCAGATCTCTATGGAGGAGGATGGCTCTATGCTTTATCCCCGACATTGCTCTCCCTTGGGTTTATCACATCGCTTGAGCCATCATCGCCTGTTTGCGACCCACATCGTAACCTTCAGCGCTTTAAACAGCACCCGCTGCTTGCCAAAATCCTTGAAGGAGGAAGCATGATTGAATCGGGCGCAAGAACAATAACCTCTGGAGGAGCTGAGGCTATGCCTCCCCTCTACGGCCCAGGATATCTTGTCACCGGTGAATCGGCAGGAATGGTAAACATGCAGCGCCACAAAGGGCTCCATCTGGCAATGAAGTCCGGAATCCTTGCCGCTGAAACCCTTTTTGAATCAATTCTGCACAATGATTTCTCAACCGATCAACTGAAAACTTACAGCGAACGGTTCAGAAATTCATGGGCTTACCTTGAACTCCATGCAGCCAGAAACTATCGGAAAGCTTTCGATCATGGACTCTATTCCGGTTTGGTTCAAGCAGGACTTCAGCTTAAATTTCCTGGTCTCTCAATGGCTGCAAACTTTGGGAGTAACCGAGATGAGAAAAAAAGACCAGCTTTACAAAAAGAAGCCTTCACTCCGGATGGCAAACTCACCTTCAGCAAAAGAGAGAGCCTCTACCGGTCAGGAACCATGCACGAAGAGAATCAGCCATGCCACCTGCACATAAAACCTGAAGATATCGAGGAGATATGCCTGAAAAAATGCACTGCCGAGTTTGCCAATCCATGCCTGCACTTCTGCCCGGCAGAGGTCTACGAAATAACCGGCAATCCACACCGAACACTTAAGCTTAATGCATCGAACTGTCTGCACTGCAAAACATGTGAAACCGTCGATCCTTACGGCATAATTACCTGGACACCCCCTGAAGGTGGTGGCGGCCCAGGCTATAAACTCAGTTAACTTATGAATGTGCAAAAAAAAGTTGTGGTTGGTATTTCAGGCGGAGTTGATTCAGCCGTTTCAGCATGCCTCCTTGTTGAGCAGGGTTATGCCGTTACCGGTTTAAACATCAGGGTACTTGACTCACTTGACGAGAGCCCCTCGCTTAAGCCATCGCCACTGGTTATAAGCGACCATCCAGATTTTCAGATTCCGGTTTTCAGTCTGAACCTCAGCAGTAAATTTCGCGATGATGTCATTCACTATTTTCATACTGACTATCTTGGCGGACGGACGCCAAACCCATGCATGGTCTGCAACAAAAAGATCAAATGGTTCGGCCTTTTTGAGGGTTTGAAACTGCTTGATGCCGATTTTATAGCTACCGGACATTTTGCTGCCACCTCTTTCTGCAACGGAAGATACCGACTCTATAAAGGCGCTGATCAGGAAAAAGACCAGAGCTATTTTCTGTGGATGCTCTCACAGAGCGACCTGGCAAAAACCCTTTTTCCTCTTGGCAAACTCACCAAACCGGAAGTCCGCAAGCTGGCTCACTCCTTTGGCGTAAGGGCTGCTGAAAAAAAGGAAAGCCAGGAGATATGCTTTGTTCCGCAGGACGATTACTGCAGCTACCTTTCCAACGCTATCCCTGGCCTTGCTGACAACGTTGCGGATGGAGATATTGTTGACGACACAGGCAAGGTTATCGGCAAACACCACGGCTATCCTTTCTACACCATCGGCCAGCGGCGCGGGCTCGGCATTGCAGCCAAAGAGCCCCTCTATGTTACATCGCTCGACACTGAACATAACCGTATTCATGTGGGGAAAAAATCCTCACTGGAGTGCACTGGACTCATCGCTTCCGGACTTAACCTGATTGGTCTGGAGAGCCTGACCGGCCCAATCGAGGCCAGCGGCAAGATCCGCTATCGTGACAAGGAAACCCCCTGCATTATTCAACCTCTCGACGACAACTCCGCAACAGTATCGTTCGCTTCACCAAAGAATGCCGTATCAACTGGACAGGCAGCGGTCTTTTACCGCGACAGCGAAGTGCTCTGTGGCGGGTTCATTACCCAAATCATAAACAAACCCTAACTGTAACCCTGTTTCACCTATGCTGCAACGTAACAATCTTTCGCTCACCTATCTGGAGCTTTCACCTGCAAAACCGGAAAATGCCCCGCTCCTCATCATGCTCCACGGTTACGGCAGTAACGAAAAAGACCTGATTCAAATTGCTCCAGCACTGCCGTCAGGATTTCGCTATATCAGTGCAAGAGCACCGCAAACCATGGACTACGGTATGTATGGCTGGTTTCCCCTTGAATTTACTCCGAATGGGATCACGGTCGATTACAGTGCAGCAGAGCTAGCCCTTCAGCAGTTTATTGATTTCACAGGAGAGCTTATCCGGGAGTACCGACCTGCTGGAAACAAGGTTTTTCTCATGGGCTTCAGCCAGGGAGCAGTCATGAGCTATCTGACCGCCTTTAATGCCCCGGAACTTCTGCATGGTGTTATTGCGCTGAGCGGACAGCTTCCTGAAAAATCACTGCCGACTGAAACAGCAAAACCTGCACTGAAAAGGCTCCCCTTTCTTGTGATGCACGGAATCTATGACGATATTCTCCCAATTATAAAGGGACGGACGGCAGACGAGTGGCTGCAGCAAAACGTGGATGATCTGACCTATCGTGAATACCCCGTAGCACACCAGATCTCCGACAGTGGTATAGAGCTGATCAGAACATGGCTGGAAGAAAAAAGGCCTTAACCTGAAAACCAATCCGGAGAGCAAATTCTGAGCTTTGCTGCCAGAAAAGGTAACCGCAGAATATCAGTAGTGCAGGCATTTCCGGGAAGAAAGTAATTACCGACTTAATCGTATATTATATTTTTTGTTAACCGCAGTCGTCGCATAACGAATGAAGGACTCACTCTTACATCTGCTCGAACAGCGCATTCTTGTGCTGGACGGTGCCATGGGTACCATGATCCAGCGCCATAAATTACAGGAAAAAGATTACCGTGGCTCACGGTTTGCAGACCATTCGCATCCGCTTATGGGGAACAATGATATCCTTGTTCTGACACGTCCGGATATCATTTACGCACTTCATTGTGACTTTCTCGAAGCGGGCTCCGACATTATTGAAACCAACACCTTCAATGCAAACCCGATTTCCCAGGCAGATTACAATGCCTCAAATCTTGTAAAAGAGCTGAATGTTGAAGCTGCCCGACTTGCAAGAAGAGCTGCCGATGATTATACAGCACGAACCCCTGATAAACCGCGCTTTGTTGCTGGCTCCATAGGCCCGACAAACAAGACCCTCTCGCTCTCCCCCGATGTCAATAATCCCGGCTTCCGGGCAGTCAGCTTCCAGGAGGTTGTCGACAACTACACCCTGCAGCTTGAAGGACTTATGGAGGGTGGTGTTGATCTGCTGCTTGTTGAAACTGTTTTCGATACCCTCAACTGCAAGGCCGCACTTTTTTCCATTGAAGAGTTTTTCAACCGCACAGGAGTTCGTATTCCGGTCATGGTATCGGGAACTGTTGTGGATGCAAGCGGACGAACGCTCTCAGGACAGACCACCGAAGCATTCTGGATCTCCGTAGCCCACATGCCGGATCTGCTCTCCGTAGGTCTGAACTGCGCACTTGGCTCAAAACAGATGCGCCCCTTCATTGCAGCACTTGCTGGAATTGCTGATAGCTATGTGAGCGTCTATCCCAATGCCGGTCTGCCAAACGAGTTCGGAGAGTATGACGACTCACCGGAGTACATGGCCACCCAAATTGCTGACTTTGCGACATCCGGTTTTGTCAATATTGTAGGAGGATGCTGCGGCACCACCCCTTTGCATATCAAGGCCATTGCCGAAGCGGTCAAAACCCTGAAACCGCGTCAGCGTCCCGCAAAACAGCATGAACTGCTGCTCTCCGGCCTTGAACCCCTGCACGTCAACAGCACGACAGGATTTATAAACATTGGCGAACGAACCAATGTTACCGGATCAAAAAAATTCGCCCGTCTCATCAAGGAGGGTAACTACGATGAAGCGCTCTCCATTGCCCGCCAGCAGGTGGAAAGCGGCGCCCAGGTTATTGACGTCAATGTTGATGAAGGCATGCTCGACTCCGAAAAAGTGATGAAGGAGTTCCTCAACCTTATTGGTTCCGAACCCGATATCTCCCGCGTCCCGCTCATGATCGACAGCTCAAAATGGTCGGTCATTGAAAACGGCCTGCAGTGCGTTCAGGGAAAAAGCATTGTCAACTCGATCAGCCTCAAGGAGGGGGAAGAGCTTTTCAGGAAGCGGGCACACAAGGTATTACAATATGGCGCCGCCACCGTTGTCATGGCGTTTGACGAAGATGGGCAGGCCGACAGCTACGAGCGACGCATTGCGATCTGCAAACGCGCCTATGATATTCTGACGCTTGAGGTTGGCTTCCCGCCAGAAGATATTATTTTTGACCCGAACGTTCTGACCGTTGCAACCGGCATTGATGAACATAACAACTACGCTGTCGATTTTATTCAGACCGTGCGCTGGATCAAGGAGAACCTTCCCTATGCAAAGATTTCCGGCGGTATCAGCAACGTCTCCTTCTCTTTCCGCGGCAACGAACCGGTCAGGGAGGCCATGCATGCAGCGTTTCTTTACCACGCCATTCGTGCTGGACTTGACATGGGTATTGTCAATGCCGGACAGCTTGCCATCTACGAAGATATAGCGCCTGAACTGCTTGTCCGGGTTGAAGATGTGCTGCTCAACCGCCGTCCTGATGCTACCGAACGACTGGTCAGTTTTGCCGAAACGTTAACCAATGACGGAGAGAAAACCGAAGCAAAAGCCGCTGAATGGCGGAGCGCGCCCGTTGAAGAACGGCTGCGCCACGCACTGATCAAAGGTATTGTTGAATATATTGACGAGGACACCGAAGAGGCCCGCAAACTCTACCCAAGCCCCCTCCAGGTCATCGAAGGGCCGCTGATGAACGGCATGAACGCTATCGGTGACCTCTTTGCTGAAGGCAAGATGTTTCTGCCACAGGTCGTTAAAAGCGCCCGCGTCATGAAGCGCTCTGTTGCCTGCCTTTTACCCTTCATCGAAGAGGAGAAGGCACTAAACAAGGATACCCGTGCTGCAGCCAAAGTGCTGCTTGCAACGGTCAAGGGTGATGTGCATGATATTGGCAAAAATATTGTCGCTGTTGTGCTTGCCTGCAACAACTATGATGTTGTTGATATCGGGGTCATGATGCCCTGCGAAAAGATCCTTGAAGCAGCAATACGTGAAAAGGCTGACCTGATTGGGTTGAGCGGTCTCATCACCCCTTCACTTGATGAAATGGTCTATGTAGCCAGCGAAATGGAACGGCTCGGCATGACCATCCCGCTCCTGATCGGAGGCGCAACAACATCGAGAATCCATACCGCAGTAAAGATTGCCCCTGCCTATTCAGGTACAGTCGTGCAGGTACTCGATGCTTCAAGGAGTGTTCCGGTAGTCAACAGCCTGCTCAATCCTGCGCTCAGCCCGGACTATATTGCACAGCTTAAAAAAGAGCAGGCCTCACTGAGAGAGAGCCATGCCTCGCGCACCTCATCCAAAAAGTACCTCGCGCTGGCCGATGCGCGCCGCAACCATCCTATTCTCCAATGGGAGAGCACCACACTCTACACACCACTCAAGCCTGGAATTACCATCCTTGAGGATATCACTGTCAGCGAGTTGCGACCATATATTGACTGGACGCCCTTTTTCATGGCATGGGAACTGCGAGGGGGACGATATCCGCAAATTTTTGATCATGCTGAGTATGGCGTGGAGGCAAAAAAACTTTTTGATGATGCAAACATCCTGCTCGACAGGATTGAAAAAGAGAGCTTGCTCGGAGTGAAGGGAGTTGCAGGTATTTTCCCTGCCAACAGCACTGGAGATGATATTGAGGTCTATGCCGACGATAGCCGGACAACCCTGCTCTTAACCCTGCACACCCTTCGCCAGCAGCAGGAAAAAGGATCGGGGGAGCCAAATCTGGCCCTTGCCGACTTTATTGCATCAAAAGAGAGCGGTCTGAAGGATTACATCGGAGGCTTTGCCGTCACAACCGGGCTCGGCATTGAAAAACTGCTCAAACAGTTCAGCGACGATCAGGACGACTACCATCGCATCATGACGCAGGCACTTGCCGATCGCCTGGCAGAAGCATTTGCCGAGATGCTGCATGAAAAGGTGCGACGTGAACTCTGGGGCTACGCTTCAGCTGAAACCCTCAAAAACGAAGAGCTGCTTTCGGAAAACTATCAGGGCATCCGCCCTGCTTCCGGCTATCCATCCTGCCCGGATCACACAGAGAAAGCAGAACTCTTTACCCTGCTGAATGCCGAAACCAACACAGGCATCACACTAACAGAAACCTTTGCCATGAACCCGGCCTCTTCAGTCAGCGGCCTCTACTTTGCACATCCCGCATCCAGGTACTTTATACTCGGCAAAATCTGCAGGGACCAAGTCGAGGATTACGCCATCCGCAAAGGCATGAACATCAAGGAAGCAGAAAAATGGCTTGCTCCGGCATTAAACTACGAACCTGAATAACCGGAAGCTTCAGCGTTTACCCGCCACAAAACCATGATCTATTGTGATATCTTATAAAGAACAATAGATCATGGTTTTTTATGCTGATTATCCGGTAACCCACTCCCCGGTGACACGATGGTGTTTTTTCCACATTTGTGCAAGCTGCAGATTATCACGCTCGAGGCAACAGTACATGTGTCAAATCACACTCTTTTTTTTTCAGCAACTGATAAACCGCACTGGTAGTAACGCCGAGTAGCCTTGCGCTCTCAGCCAGAGAGAGGCCATACTCATGGACAAATTTCAAGGCAAGTTCCTTTCGCAATGCAGGCAACGGCTTCATGCGTCCTCCTGACTGAAATTGCGGAACTGTTATCCCGGCACCAACACTCGCTTGCTGAATATCCTCCTGTACCTTCTGCATGATCTCAACCATAGGCATCTGACTCCGTATGTGATCCTCTGCCTCATGGAGAATCGATTGGACAAAATCGCTGCTGCCAAGAATCCGTTCATCGCCAAAAGCTGCCACACCCTGCCTTCTTTTGGACTGAACAACCGACCAGCCACCGTGAGAACGAACCAATCCACCACCAGAAAGCTCTGACTGCTCCCCTTTTCCGGCTTCTTTGGCAATAAATTCCTTATATGCCTCTCTGGCATCCGCTTCGTTCAATCCAAAGCTTTGCAGAACAGAACCACGATCCTGCCAGCGATTTTCCAAACTTTGTACAATCACCCCATGACCACACCAGGGATAATGCTCAAGTTCATTCAGAGATGCAACCAGTCCTGCCCTCAGAGGATTCAGATGGATATAGGCAACAAGCCTCTGAAAATAGGGCTCCTCCTCACAGATGATCGATTTATAACGGTTCTGGAACAGGTGCCCGGAACGATGATGACGGCGATTGAAATACTGCGCATAACCCGACAACAGCTTTCTCATATAGGCCGGCAGTCCTGCGTTACCGCTCCGCAGCAGAATATGTGCATGATTGGTCATGAGCGCCCAGGCATAAATGAGAGTATCCGTTCCTTCCGCAAGACGGCTCATCCTCTTCATAAATTCCTCGCGGTCGGCATTATCTTCAACAATAACGCAGCCACCAATCCCCCGAAAAATCACATGATGCAATGTTCCCGGATAATCAAGCCTCGCGCTTCTTGGCATGCTCTACAGTTTAATCATGGGTAACGGACTGAATGGATGAGTTTTAAATCGCTCTACAATCAACGCAACAAGCTTTTTATGGAATCCTGCGTTGGGAAAAGCAAGAATAACATTGGTAACAAAATCATCAGGCAAATGACACCGTAGCAAACCGCCAGAAAGATCTATCCAGTCCGCTTTTCTGAATGTTTCAACAAGCCATGAAGGATTCAGCTTATACTTTGAAACCTTGTGATGCTCACCGATCATTGCCTCTATTTCATCGCCCCACGCTTCTCTTTTTGTGTGCTCAAGATAACGCCTTGCAAGCAATTGGGATGGACGGATGTAGTCAAAGGTGTTATCGCTCCATATCCCGATATCATGAAAAAAAGCAGCAACAGCTATTTTATCAGCATCTGCACCTTCTCCTGCAAGCGCACAACAAAAGTTAAACACGCGTAAACAGTGATTTCTGTACCCATCATAATCAATACCCAACATTTGCCTGTAAGGCGCAAACAACTCATCAATCAGAGCGGATTCGGGGACGACATTTATTTCGCGTAATTTCAATTGCTTTCCTTTTTAAAAAATAAGATCGTGTGGATACATGAATATCAACCTCAATAAGCAAAAGAAATATAGTAATTCTTAAACTTCTTTCGCTACTCAACAACGTCCCGTTTCCCTACTGCGAGTTGATCTATTTCGAGCTTTTTGATGCGGGCGTGGTTGATGGTAAGTTTGCCAAGAAAAAGTTTTCCAATGGCGAGAGTGCCGATAGCAAGTGCTCCGATGGCCAGGGCACCGAGAGCCATTGCACCGTAGGAAACCGCTGGTGAAGCATGAAAAATGTTAGCCTTGAGTGGTTCGGAGCAAACTGTTTTTTTTGCCCCAATCACCGGATTCCTGTGGAAAAACTGTTTCATAATAAAAGTGATTAAAAATTTAATGATAATTGATCCCTTTCGCGTTCCTGCTGCTCTTTAATCTTCTTTATCTCTTCTTTCCGAAGACGTATCTCCTCTTCAACCCGTTTCATTTTTTCTATCTGTAGACGTTTGCTCTTCTGGAGCTCCTTGAATGACTGTTTATTGAGTTCACTACCCATCTTTTTCACCACTTCCCAGTGTGGAGAACGCCTCATTTGAAATTCTTTCATGCGGGCCAGGGCCTGTTTGGCGGAAACCGGAGAGGCTGGTTTCGGCATACCAGCCAACGTAAAGTATTTTTCAACCTGCAGGAAAATATGTTCATCCGCAACCTCGTAAATCAGCGGAAGGTTCAAGGCCTGAAACACAGGACTCCATCCCTGCTTGTTTTCAGGTTCAAGAGAGCGTACTGAAAGTTTCGGATTGAATTGATACCACCCTTGTATTATGCGTACAAACAACGCCCGGTTGTAAGCATAATCGCGCTCGACTTCGTTGCGTGCAAGAACTCCTGAGAGATACTGCCTCCGGTTGCGTTCAGGATAAACAACATTGACCGGCATATGCGCCCATGCTTCAAGAATTACCTTGGTATCAAAAGCTCCGTAAAGGTTCGGCAGCCGATGGGTGAAACGGGATTTAAAGAGTACCCAGAGTGTCTGAAAGAGAAAGTATTCGGAGAGATGGCGATCAAGGCGCACAAGACGATCACCGGTATTAACGTCAACACACGGTGGTGCCAGCAGTTCATAGAGCACCGCAAAATTTGTGCGGGCATAGTCGGAATTACCGAATGCTTTACGCATTGCCCAGTGGAGGGCATTGAATCCATACTGATCAGCCTTCTCCCTGTCTGCTCCCCGCTCAAGCAGCGCTTCGATCAAAGGAATATTACCGGCAGCTGCAGCAGCCATCAGCGGCGTCTGGTTCATGGGAAGCCGGTGATCAATTCCATACTGATCACATTGCTTTAGAATATTCCTGGTCTGCTGGCTGAAGTAGGGCAGATAACTTTTCCGTCCAAGTGTTTCAAGCTGTTCATTGAAAGTTTTTTTCGACTCAAATTGTACATCCTTATTGAGCCGTTCAGCCAAAACTGGCTCATCATGATAGGTGGCATATTCATAAAGCTGCTGTTTCTGTTTATTGCCCGGGACCTTTTCACGGAATACTTTAAGGAGCGACTCACGTATATGGGCTTCATCAAAAACCGGCCATGGTGGTGGAGTTTGCTTGAGAATAGTCCGGCGAATAGCCTCTGCCTGCTCCTGTTTACCCTGCAGTTCAAGCTTTCTGGCCTCTTTCTGCCACTCCTCAAGCGATGATTGCGCTGCTTCGACCTTCACTTTACCATCAACTTCCAGATCAAGCAGGCTGAAGAGCCGATGAGCTGTATCGGATTCAATGATATAAAGATTCTTTATCGCTCTGGTCAGTGCAACATAGATCGCATTGACAAAAAATTTGTACACCTCAAGGGACTTGTCGCTCTTATCTTTTGCCCGACGATAATCAAGATTTTCCACAGCAAGATCATCCTTGCCTACACCATCGACAATTTCGTTAAACTCGCTCCGATGGCCGGATACAAAACGATAAAGCACAATATTCTCATACTCCAGCCCCTTGGCTTCATGAATCGAGAATAACAGGGGTGTTGCAAAATGTTTGCGTGCCTCCTGCTTGTCTTCATCACGCATGACAAGCACGGCAAAGCGGGTTGATTGTTTTGTTTTTTTATCGAGATCACGTTTTACAGCATCATTATCAGCCATCAGTGCCACCTTTCCTGCCTCCGCACCAACTGCCTGTACGAGAAAATTGCTCTCCCGGTCAATAGAACCAAAGCGCCGCTGCTTGATTTTAAGCAGTTGATTGGCAACACGGGTAGCTTCCGTTCCATTGCGGAAATTAGCCGTAAGCACACTCATCTGCTGCTGCCCCGCAAGTTTCGGGTCATTCCAGAAAAGAGTTTTTACCTGACTCCATGAAAAAAAGTTAGGATGAACAATCTGGTTTGAATCACCGCAAAGCAGGAAATTACCTTTCTTTTTAAGGGTCTTAAGCACGAGGGAGAGCTGCGCAATGGTGAGATCCTGCACCTCGTCAATAACAACAAAATCGTATCGGGGTGTCGCCACACAGTCATGAACAACAATGTTCAAGTCGAACAACCCCTCTTCAGCAAGCCACAGACGATATTTTCCGAAAAGCTCATAGAGCTTCTCCCACTGATTTTCGCCGAAGATAGATTGACGAATACCAAGCTCTGAGTATTCCTCGCGGCTGAGAATCCCTGCGTCACCGGCAGTAATCACCCCGCGAATCTCCTCAAATGCCTGATGTGCGTCGATACCTTTAAACGAGTTCTGCATCCGGGCAAACCACCTTGAAAAATCGCGCCAGGTGGCTTCACGCCCGGCAGGCACACGAATCGATTCAACAAACTCACGGTAGGAGAGAAAGTGCGCCTCCTGCCCGGAGTGCTCAAAACCGTGGGCATAGTAGATATTTCGTGCATTCTGAGCCAGATAGACCGAATGGGTAACGTAGAGCACCTCGCCCTCGGCATGTTTCAGCTTTTCAAGAGTCAAGGCTGTCTTGCCGCTGCCGGCACTTCCAACAATAATCAGGGGAGGATGCTGCCGGTAGATCATCTCCTGCGTATCGTCAAAAGAGATAGGCTTATCGAGCAGGTGAATTGCACTATGCTCAGGATGCAGATAGCGTAAATGCTCAGCATCTTTTACCGAGTCACTGAACTCAACAGTGGGAATTTTAGATTCGTCGATGACTGCACCCCGCAAAAAACGCGACTTGTCGTAATTATGGCTGGCAATAACCTCAAGCATCAAGGCACACACCTCATCACCATGGCGAACCAGCGTAAAGAGCAGCCGGTCGGCATCATCAAGTTTTGCGCGATAGAACTTGCCATGAGTGAGGTTGACAAGTTTTTTAACCTGCGCTGCGCGGAAATCATTGCGGGCAAGGGCATCAGTTACCTTACGATAACCTGCCTTGACATGGGAAAAATCAAGGCCGGTATATTCAAGAATTTTCATTCAACTTATTGGCTGTACATTCACAACATCCACCGCACAAATCGAACATCGCGGGAAAAAGTTTTTTTGCAATGAACACAAGGATCTGCTGGCAGGAAAAATAACAAAAGGGCAGCAAATATTTAATCCAGTTGGGATCATCTTGGCTATATCAAGCACCACTTGAAAAGCATCAAGATTGCATACTCTTCAGTTCAATATTAAGAGCCTTCACTCCTTGAATAGCTGAGATCAGTTCAGTTCGGATTTCATGTTTTTCGGTGTTGTAGTGGCTGAAAGCGTTAAGAACAAGATTGCGATATTGTTCAATATCTGTTATAGTTTTGGGGTGCAGATCAGGTTTTACTTCCTTCCAAAAATCTTCTGATGAATAGTCTTTCAGTCTGGATTTGAACACCAGTTTCTTTTTCTTTTTTTCGCAGTAAGTGCGGATAATTTTTTCAAAGGCTGAACGGGTGTAGACTGCTGCTGCTTTGTAATCGGAGTGTTGCAGATGGTATTCAGCTTTTTTCAGGAAATCCTGATCATCGAAGATGCAGGGTATTTCATATCCCTCTTTTGTTTGCTGGGCATAGAACTCCATGGTCTTCCACTCTTTTTTGTTCTCGATAAAGCCTTTGGCGTATTCAAACCACGGTTTGTCGTAGGTGGTAATAAAGATCTGATAGTCAGGAAAGTCATGTTTGAGTATGTCAAGCAGAGGTAACCGGTTGGCAATATCAAGCCCTATGAAAATGTCATCGAGAAATAAAATCTTGCAGGGAATTCCCTGCACGTGCCGCTTGATCATTCCAACGTAGATGGAGATCGCTATTGCTGATAATTTCGCTTCATTGAGAAAAAGGTGTGGATATTTTATTTTATTTTCTTTCCTGCATACCGAAGTTCAATACCAACATTACACTCCTCTACCGCAGAATAGTCTTCTGAGGGACGCACCTGTGAAAAACGGAGGGTCACCTCAATATTGTGGTTAAAACGGTCAAGAATCGGTTTGGCGTGCTTGAGAATGTACTCAGGGCTGTCGGGCTTAAACAGTTTAAAGGTAAGCATTTTAAGACGGGTTTTACCCCCTAATAATGAAAGCATTACCAAGGTGAGTGAGGAAATGGGTCTTAACGATCAAACGATTCGGAACTGGGTCAAGCAGGCTGCAGGCAGTCAGTTGCTCATCGAAGAAACAAGCCCACGTTTCATTAATGCGCAAGAAAAGTATCTTATTGTTAAACAACGCAGGGTTTGCGTACCATTGATCGCCAAATTCTGCCGAAAAAAAATGGTCGATTTGTGATTTGACTGCCACTTCAATCTTCTCTATTTCCCCAAGAACGATTTGCCGCAACTCCCGATCAAAGCAGTACATTCTAAATGCAGCACTCAATGTTGAACTCGGTTTAAACCGATGGTCAGTTTTTGGAGTAGCAAGCAGGGTGTACCAGTATCCGCAAAGGCAGTAATAGCCAATATGTTCTAAAAGGTGGAGGGCTTTTTTGTCGTCGTCAATAATCAAGCCCCGTTGCTTTAAAAGCGCAAGCTGTTCAATGCAGGAAAGGGAAGGTTTTGTATACTGTGAGGTCATAAGCAGTATAAAAAGAAAAAGCCCCCCTGAGCGCGCTGTTCTTACGGGAAGCGGGGGAGGCGTGTTGCTTTGGATTTAACCCTAAAATAAAAAGAAAACAAAGAGAATTGTATATGACCCGCAGATAGACAACTTGTCATTGCATTTATCTGCGCGCGTATGCCGCATGACATAAAGCGAACCTACTTGCTGAATGTCTCCTGCAGGTTGGCGAGGTAGCGTTCGATCATGCCGGTGAATTCCATGACAACAAGCGGGGAGATGATGAACTCCAGAAAGGAGGGGAAATCAACCGTAAGATCGCCTTTTGTGTTAAGCGCAACCTTTGTTCCTTCTGCTTTCTGGGTTATTGTCCACTCCCCTGAAACAATGGCGTTACCGACACCTTGAACCGGAGTCCAGGATACCTTGCGGGAAGCAGCATCTGCACTGTAGCGAGAGGCATAGATGGTTTGCTGGAGGGTATAGCCGCCGATACCTATTTTTTCCATCTCCCAACGGTAAGTATTGTCGCCAAGATCAACAAGCTGATCAACTTTCGGAAAATGAGAGGCAGAACGGGGTACATCGGCAAGAAGCTTGAACACTTTGTCGGGGGAAGAGGAAGTCTCAAACTCCCTTTGAATGTTTATTGCTACTGAAAATGACATGGTTTACAAGCCGCAGCTTTCCTTTTAAAATTTGGGTAGAGGTTTATTAAGTGCATTCAGCACAGCATTGTCCCTGCTATAAACATCGTCACGGAACAGGATATCGTCACCGTCCGCAAAAGCTGTGAGGTAGAGGATATAGACTGGAATCCGTTTCGGAAGAGAAGCTGTTGCTGTTTTTTTTGTCGCGACGGCAGCCTTTACCCGATCCATATTCCATTTAACACTATCCTGAAGTACCAGACCGGCAAGTTCCAGTGGATTTTCAACTCTGATGCAGCCGGAACTGAAGGCTCTGGGACTCTTTTTAAACAGCTCCTTATTCGGAGTGTCATGCAGATAAACAATATGCTTGTTCGGGAGCATGAACTTGATCCTCCCAAGTGATCCCTGATCTCCAGCTAACTGCTGAAGGCGGTAGGGAAGGTTTTTTTCTGAGTAGTGTGACCAGTTAACGGTTGCAGGATCAACAACATTGCCGTTCTGATCAATAACTTTCAGCTTTTTGTGGCTGAGATAGGAGAGGCTTTTGCGAATGCCGGGTAGTGCATCTTTGGCAAGAATGGTTGGAGGAATTACCCATTGTGGATTGAAGATAATATACTGCATCTCAGCTTTGAAAACAGGAGTTTCGCGGGCGGGTTGCCCGACAATGACCCGAGTTGTCCAGCGATTGCGACCGTTTTCAACATAGTGAAGTCTATAATCAGCAATGTTAACCATAACATAGGCAGGCTCAAGGTCATTTATAAACCAGCGGTACCGCTCAAGGTTGATGCGAATCTGGCTAATAAGGCGTTCGACAGGAATATTCATGACTTTGAGGGTAGCAGCTCCAACAGATCCGTCGGCACCCATACCGTTACGTTTCTGGAAGCGCTTGACAGCCTCTGCAAGCTCATGGCTGTAGATCCTGGAAGTATCACTTTTCAGGGCTTCGATATCACCCGATGCTTCAAGACGTTTACGGAGCTTGGGAACGCGTCTGTCCCTGGCTCCCTCTCTCAGAATCGTCCCTTCCTCCAAAGTCGACCAGCCGCCTTCGCGGGCAATTGCCCGGTACCGTGTAAGCCCTTCCCGGAGCTTGTCGTATTCGGCGTTCTGTGGTCGAACCTCCTTTAACACAAAAGCAATCCGTTCCGCAGCAATGGCATTGTGAAGCCTGTACTCCAGTGCGCTTCGACTCACGGTATAGCTGAGATTCCAGTTGGGGTCAAGGCTCTTTGGGTCAACCTTCCCGAACCGGAGATGACTCGCAAGGGTAAAAAAAGCATCACTCAGAAGCAGATCATAACGTGCCTGCAGCTCCGGAGTCACCGGTGGCTGGTTGTAAAACTCCCTGATTTCACCAATATGGTAATCGGAAGGATCAAGACCCTCATCTGCCGCTCCATCTATTGCACTGATAAGCTCGGAAGCCATTGCCGGTTTTGTCCATACAGGCTGAAACCTTCTTGCTGCATAAAACCGGGCAAGAGGCTTGCTGAACATCTCTGATTGTGCGATAGCTATATGATTTTCCTGCTGGGGCTTCCGGTCGAAATAGCGTCGAATATGTTCTGCTATGGCATTGCTTACCACACTTTTTGGCCGGTGACCCGGACTCTCTTTCTGGCGATGAAGCTGCTCCTGATGCTGAACTGCGGGTTCTGGAGCAGGCTGAACAGGACTAAAAGCAAGCCAGAAAAGAAAAATACCGATCATGCGTTGTTGTATGTGTTAAAATAATGGTTCGGAGACAACCTGCAGCCGGGCAAGATCCGGATTAAGAAGAGTGGACTTGTTTGCGTACTCCCTGCCACCATAAGAGATAAACAGACAGCTTCCTCCTTTGATAAGATCAATAACCTGCTGCAAACTCTCGAAAGAGATTGCAGGACAACCCTGACTGCGGCCAAGACGGCCATGCTTTCTGATGTAATCGGAAGAAACATAGTCCGCACCATGAATCACAATACTTCTTGATTCAGCATTATCGTTAATCCCCCGCTCCATCCCATAAAGTTTGAGAGAACAGCCGTTTTTGCCGTCATAGGTATCGCCGGTTGTATAGAACCCGAGACTGCTCTGATGAGAGCCTGAATCGTTGGAAAAATGCTGTGCATAATTATCACCGCTGCCGCTGCCATGAGCAACAAGGGTTGAATAAAGCAGAATCCCTCGGTTGACATCAATAACAAAAAGTCGCTCGTCAACTGAGGGACGGTTAAAATCAATCACGGTCAGAATACCATCGCGATTGACCTTCCCCTGCTCTTTCAGTGAGTAGTAACCAGAAAGCGCCATATTGAGCACCATCGGGTCTATTTTATTCTCGAGTTCGGGAGTTTGGGATAGTTCGTAAAAGTTATTTCGAATAGCGTGATCATCAAAACCCAACGAGCGGCCGTCTGAAGGAAACGCCATCACCAGCATCATAAAAAGCATCGTAATCAATTGAATCATAAGCAACCTCAAGCTGTATTAAGCCAGTGCCTTCATAACGAAAAACCGGCATAGCAATAAAAATAAATTATTCGATCTCCTGTATCCCGACCTTCAACAACTGCAAACAAGATATCCAGGGGAGTAGAAGTGCTGTGGCAAAAATATCCAGAACGATACGATTTTTTTTTGTTACCGTCAAATCTGCGGTACTGCAGCTGAAGCTCCAAGTTCTGGCAGAGCCCTTTGCTCATCTGGCAGGAAAAGCGATAAAACGCCACCTTGAATTGATGGTAACGACGATATCCTGCTCTGCAGGGGCTATTTCGGTTGGAACTGGCGATGGGGCTGCCCTCATGGCCATGGCCATTTGAGGATGATCACTGTAGGTTGGCTGGTTAACACTGACCTCAATCAATTGGCCGGCACGACCCCCTGCGGCTTTCGCCATGATACCGGCATCTCCTCGGGCATTTTCAACAGCCTGTGCAAGTGCTTCCTTACGAAGTGCGTCATAGTGACTGGATGAAAAACTGATACTTTGTACTTCATCAGCTCCTCCCTGCACAACTGCATCAATGACACGTCCGATTTTTTCCAGATTACTAACCTTGACCATGATGGTATGACGCGCACTATAGCCTTTAAGAACGCTTTTGCCTTTTGAGGGATCCCACTCCCATTGTGGAGCAACTGTATAACTTTGAGTTGGAGAATCCTCAAGAGAAATTCCCGCCGTTCTGAGAGACTTCTGAACCGCGCGATACTTCTCGGCTGTTTCTGCAGCAGCTTTGTCGGCAGTTATGGCATCCGATTTTGCCACAACACCGAACTTCGCCATATCGGGCTTTACGGAAACCCTGCCTGTAGCCGATACTACAACCTGACTCTCCTCGGCATACACAGCAGGAGAGAGAGTACTCCATACGGCAGACAGGCATAGAGTACAAACAAGAAGTTTTTTCTTCATTTTGTCAATAGTTACCAGTCAGCCGAGTAGAAACCCATAATCTCCTTGTACGCTATTGCCGCCGCACATGCTGAAACTGGAATGCTGACGAGAAGGCCTACACCCAAAGCAAGCGTCCCAAGAAGGTTAAGGGCAAAAAGAGCAAAGGAAAATCCAAAAAAAGCAAACCAGTTTTTGGTAATGATTTTACGGCTTGTCTCCATAGCCTGCCAGAAATCCATGCGATAATCAATGATAAGAAAAGTGGTAAACATATACCCGACATAAAGGTAAATACCTGGAATGAGCAGGAGCACCATACCAACACTCACCAGAAAACCGCCGGCAATTGAGAAAAGAAAAAGAGGCAGAAAATAGTTGAACCCATTGAAAAAATCCCCGAATTGCAACGGTTTTCCGCTTAAAAGCTTGAACGCAACAATACTGTATCCAACAGAGAGCGGAGCCGCCAGAGCAGAAATAATAAATGACCCTGCAAAAGCAAATTTAGAGCAGACTCCATATGCGACGAACAGAAGAAGCGTAAATCCGACAAACTCCCCGATATGCTCTTTGAACATCTCCCATCCCTGCCTGATATAGTCCTGCACATTAATATTGCAGTGTGTATTGAGCTGTTTATCGAAAAGATGCGGATCGACTTTCACACCAAAATCAAAAGCGGCCATGATTTTTCTCCTTTGTTAATTAGCATTAGTAAACTGCAAGCACCGAGAAGAAAGAAAACAGTTCCATATCCCGGCACAGTTTACATACAGAAATCTGTATGACACATATTTGATTTGATAATATTTATACCAGTAATTTACAGAAGGGAGAGTAACAGACCAACAGAAATCAGAATTTATCTTCTTCACAAGAGAGACTCATATGCTGTTACCTCCCCGCCAGGGGATATAGAACATAAACTATCGGCAAAAAAACGCTGGGTATTGAATTTGCATAAAAATGCTGCCAGAGAATTGTCACGGCGCATTGCAACAACTGCTCCATCCTGCCAGATTCCATTTTCAGAATACCACTGGCTGTCGGGAGGATCTCCCTGATTCTGATGAATATTGTGTACCCCGTACCCTGTTCTGAAGCGCTCCCCAAAAATAAAAAGCTTTCGTGAGTGTGTCAGAAGAGGCTCCAAATCCCTAAATGCAGCAGGTCCCGTTCCGTATTTCCATGACACTGGCACTGCCTCGTCAACTGCTGCCTCTTGATGTTCAGAATGAGAGAGAGCCTGCCGGCAGTCGCAGGTTGGCTGAAACTCCGGACTGCGATAGTAATCGATGGCTCCTGAACCGGGTTGTGAATCGAGCGAGTGCCACCCCTCCTGAAAATGAAGAATCTGCCGCAAAGCGCCGGGTGCGAGCTCCACCACGCGCCATTGAACCCCATGAGCATCTTTTTTGTGGTCAAGATCAACCGGGCAGCGATAAATTCTTCTTCCAGCGCGAACCTTCAGATTACAGTGGTAGTATGTTTGCGGGCTGAAAGCACGGTCACAGTAATATTTCATCAAAGTACCTACCAGAACGCCGTATCCATCGTAAAGTGGCATAAAAAAAGAGGTTTTCCGCTATACCGGGGCTTCTTGAAACACAATGATGCAAGTTACACAACTCTCCCCTAAAGCCTGCCGGTATTTTGTATTCAACCAATGATCATGAGAATGAAACTCCTGATCATGAAGAAATTGCTTATTTTTGGGCAACCAAAAAGAAGGAAAAAAGCTGATGGATACTGCCTCAAATAAATCGTTCTATAGTGGCACTGAAGCTGAGATAACGGAGCAAGCCGCAACACTTATTATTGCTGAAGCCTACCATGCCATAAGTGAACGTGGCAGATTTTCGCTTGTGCTTGCCGGGGGAAACTCGCCACGGTCACTTTATAGGCAACTTGCACGGGGAGTTGCAAACAACGGCAAGGTAACGTTCATACCCTGGGAAAAGAGCTGGCTTTTCTGGGGGGATGAACGCTCTGTTCCTGCCAACCATCCAGAGAGTAATTATCAGATGGCCAGAGAGACGCTGCTTTCACAAGCACCCATACCAGAGAATCATATTTTTAGAATGCCCGCAGAAAAAGAGGATGGAAAAGAGGCTGCAAGAGAGTATGAGGAAACCATCCGAACTTTTTTTCAAACTGCTTCTCCTCACTCCTTTCCGGATTTTCCGATTTTTGACCTTCTCATCCTTGGGCTCGGTGATGACGGCCATACAGCATCACTCTTTCCGGACAATGCTGAAGCACTTCAGGAAACAAAACGATGGGTTATTGCTGTCAACGAGCCTCATGCAAAACCGCCTGGAAAGCGACTGACCCTTACCTTTCCGGTTATCAACCATGCCAGGAATGTCCTTTTTTTTACCACTGCCCGGGAAAAAGCCGGACTTGCAAAAAAAATATTTTCAGCTGAAGAGAGAGGTGTTCCGGCAAGTCGTGTCAAGCCTTTGAAGGGAAAAACATTCTGGTTTACCCTTCAACTGTAGATTTTCACAACCGACTCCGGTCCGTGGGAATGGACAGGATAAAGTTCAGGGAAAGTACCATCAACGGCACTCCTTATGGCATCTACAATCGCCCATGAATATTCGACGCTGTCCTGGCGAATAAAGTTCATCTGCTCCCCTGCAATGGCGTCAAGCAGCAGGCGATGATAAGGAGTCATGCCAGCCTCGGTAAATGATGTTTTATAATCGAATTTCATATAGACGGGATCGGTAATCACTGCTTCACCAGGACGTTTTGCTCCGAACCTCAACGCAATGGTCTCTTCAGGCTGGATGCAGAAAATAACCTGATTTGCTATATAGCTACAGCTTTCAGCTGGCCCGAAATAGTTCTGAGGAGGGCATTTGAAGGTAATGACTATGCTGGTTTCCGTTTTAGCAAGGTTCTTGCCTGCCTTGACAAAAAAGGGGACATCCTTCCATCGCCAGTTATCGATATAAAATTTTACAGCCGCATAGGTCTCAACCAGTGAATCCTGAGCAACATGTTTTTCAGAACGATACCCTTCATACTGGCCAAGAAGCACTGAATCTCCGGCATTTTCGGGTAAAAACGGACGAATGGAACGTAGAACCTTGGCTTTTTCATCGCGCACAGAATCTGCCGAGAGATCAACCGGAGGCTCCATGGCAACTGCGGCAAGAAGCTGAAGTGCATGATTCTGCATAATATCTCGAAGCAGCCCTGCCTCTTCATAGAAGGCGCCGCGGTCACGTATACCAAAATCCTCTGCTATGGTAATCTCTATATTGGCAATATAATTCCGACTCCATAAGGGCTCAAATATCCCGTTGGAAAAACGGAATACCATGATATTCTGTACCGGTTCCTTGCCAAGGTAGTGATCAATACGAAAAATACACTCTTCGCTGAATACCTTTCCAATGACAGCATTGAGTTCACGCGCTGTCTGAAGATCTCTTCCGTAGGGTTTCTCAACAATGATTTTTCGCCAGCCTCCAAGGGAGTTGCTATATCCTCCAAGCCCTGCCTGCTGGAGGTTCCTGACAATAACCGGCGCAAGGTCTGGAGGAGTTGAAAGATAAAAAAGGATATGCTCCGAGAGAGCCCTATCGGGCGACAGATCCAAAAGCTCCCGGTAAAGGGCTGTATAACCAGAGGTATCGAAAAAATCAAGTCTGACATAAAACAATCTGTCGGAAAAGGCTTGATAACGCACTTCATCCAGCATAATACCCGGTGAGTTTCTCAATAGCTTGTCGTAAACCTGGGCTCGGAAATCCTCCTGAGAAAGAGCAGCCCGACCGACACCGATAATGCGGTACTCATCGGGTAAATGCCCCCATTGGGCAAGCTCATAGAGTGAAGGATAGAGTTTACGGGCAGCCAGATCGCTGTTGGCACCAAAAATAACAACCGTGAAATTATCAGGTTTTTCCTGCATGGGTCTATCTCTTTTATGGTTTTTCGCTGAAAGCGTGCCCACCGAACTCATGACGTAATGCGGCTACAACCCTGTCGGATAAATTATCTTCGGCCCGTGAACGATAGCGACTGAAAAGAGAGGCTGCAATCACTGGAATGGAGACCTCATGTTTAAGAGCAGCCTCAACCGTCCAGCGACCCTCTCCTGAATCAGCAATGCGTCCGCTGAGATAGTCAAGCTTGGGATCTTTATGAAATGCCTGAAGCATAAGATCCATCAGCCAGCCACGGATGACTGAACCATGTGCCCAAACCCTTGAAACCTCTTCAAGGTTAAAGTCATAACCGCTTGATGCAAGCAAATCAAACCCTTCGCCAAGTGCCTGCATCATACCGTATTCAACACCATTATGGACCATTTTGGCAAAATGGCCTGATCCGGACTTTCCCATATAGCCATACCCTTTTTCCACACAGAGATCTTTCAGCAGCGGCTCGATAACATCATAAGCTGTTTTATCACCACCAACCATAATACATGCCCCGTTCCGTGCGCCTTCAAGACCTCCGCTTGTGCCTGCATCAAGAAAATAAATCCCTTTTTCATGAAGGTATGCCGCCCTTTTCTCTGAATCGGTATAGTGTGAATTTCCTCCATCAATCACAATATCTCCCGGCTGCAAGAGCGGTATAAGAGTCTCAAGCGTAGAGTCAACCGGATCACCGGCAGGCACCATCAGCCATAGAATGCGGGGAGATTGCAACACACCGGCAAGTTCCTGCAGAGAGGAAGATGCAACAGCCCCTTTTTCGGCAAGAGCAGCAACAACCTCTTCAGAAAGATCGAAAACGACCAGATTATGATCGCATTCAAGAAGATGCTCTACAATATTGAACCCCATTTTTCCGAGACCGACAAACCCTACATTCATGATTATGGTATTGTGGCATTAGTGAAAAAAACCGGTCTCAGCATCACTTGATACATCAAGCAACACAACCGGCTACAAAGTTAACCATCTTCTCATACCGATCGATCACGACACTGTTAATGGCCAGCCAAGACTTTGTCTCTGCAAAAGCAAGGCCGTGAGCTTTCAGCGCGTGGTATAGAATGGAATTTTCAAGCAGTTCAAGGGATTTAGTAAAAAAGTCCTCAACATCTCCAGAGCGGGCAATAACTCCCCCTCCCGATCTCTCAACAATATCCCGGCAACCCCCGTCATCAGAAACCACCACTGGAAGACCGGAGGCAAGAGCTTCAAGTGCGACATTACAAAACGCCTCTGTGATTGAAGGAAAAAGAAAAATATCACCACTCGCATAAGCCCGAGAGAGTTCCGTTCCAGTAAGATATCCGGTAAAAACGGCGTCAGGCATTCTTCGCTTCATTTCCGCCTCTTCGGGGCCGGAACCAATCATGACAAATCTGACTCTGTCGGCATAACCAGCCTCCATAAACCGCTCATAAACACTCATGACAACCTCGATATCCTTGTAAAGCACAAATCGCCCGGCATAGACAAAAACAGTCCTGCCAGCACTGTTCCATGCTGAACGAAGTTCTGATGAACGGTGTGCTGGGTCAAAAAGCTCTTTATCTACACCCCTCGACCATATTTCAACATTTCTGATATTCTGATCTGCCAGTTTGCGTCGAACACTCTCACTTGGAGCAAATACAATATCACAGCAGTTATAAAACCAGGTCAGATATCTCCAGAAAGGCTTCTCAGCAAACTTGAGGCGATAATATTTTAGGTAGGAAGGAAAATCTGTGTGAAAAGCAGATGCAAGCGGCAATGATTTTTTTTTTGCATAAAGAAGAAACTCTCTTCCCACAATATCAGGCGTCGAAATATGAACGATATCGGGTGCAAATGCATCCAGCTGACGCCTTGTTTCAGGCCTGAAAAAACCAAGTTTGTAGTCAGGATACTGTGGTATCGGCACAGCAGGCATGGTGTGCACCGTTAACCCGTTGTGATTATCCTGCAGTGAAACATCCGGAGACCAGACTGTTACCTGATGACCTTTTTTTCTGAATGAAGAAACCAGCTGAGCAATGGATTTTACAGCACCGTCCTTGTCTTTGACATAAGTCCCCGAGTATAAGGCAATCTTCATAAAGAGGCGTAACAATATCCGAATATAACCCCTTATGGGGATCCATCAGCATTCATGAACAAAAAGCAACATTTTCTCTTAAAATCCAGCATGAATGCAGAAATCACTTCACTGCCAGAGAGAGCTTTGCTACTTTTGGATGAACCAATTTTTTATAATCATCATAGGAAAGCCGAAGCAGCTCAGTGTGTGCACCTGCATTGAATGCTATTTCATCGTCAGCTTCAAGTTCTTCGGATACAAAAACTTCCATGCCGAACAAGTTACCGAAAGGGGGCATGGCGCCAATTTCACATTCAGGAAAGAGTCCTGCAAATTCTTTTTCGCAAGCCAGTTCAACATCCCTTGTTTTTGTCAGTTCACGCAAAAGCTCAAAATCAAGCTGACGTGAAGCTGGCAAGATCACCATTGCCATTTTACCGTCAATATTGACCATGACCGTTTTGGCCAGCTCTTTTCCCGGAACATGAGCCGAGGCAGCAACTTCCTGTGCTGTATAGGCAGGAGAGTGACTAACTACAAAATACTTTACAGCATGACTGTCAAGAAACTCCCTCAATTTACGAATAGGCATTGAATCCTCCCTTTTTTAATACTTTAAATTACACATTCCAAAAACAATAGTCAATAACTTTCTAAACCGGAAAAGTATTCTCCCCTTCAGCCCATAATTTCAGCGCAGGCAGGGCAGCCCGATACCCTGCATCAAAAATATCCGGCACCTGGCCGATATTGATCAGGTTAAATCCAGAGAGATCCGGCGAAATACACAAATCCACAGAGGCTATCTGTATTGCTGTGGTATTGGTAATTGAACTATAGAACGCGTTCAGGAGAACACCGATAATATTATCAGGTTTTGTGAAAACGTGGCGAGCCAGCAGATCAACACAGATAACCGATTGGGCACCACTCTCGACCAACGGAGAGACTGGAACATTTTCCATAAGCATACCGTCAACAAGCAGTTTCCCCTGATACTCTACAGGTCGGAAAATACCGGGGATGCAACTGCTTGCCATGACGGCCAAGGCTACATCTCCATGGGTAAAGAGAACTTTTTTACCCGTTCCGATATCAGTAGCAACAATTGAAAGGGGTAGCGAGGCATCCTCGATATTTTTATGCCCCAACAGTTCGGTAACAATCCCGCCAAATTTTTTATTTGAAAGAAGACCATATTGTGAAAGCACAAGACCTGACAGATCAAGCCAGTCGAGATCGAAAGCAATATCACGAATCTCCTGCCAGCTTTTGCCAAAGGCGTAAAGCGCTGCAATAAACGCCCCAATACTGGTACCACTGACCATTGAGACAGGAATATGCAATTCAGTCAGTGCCCTGAGCACACCGATATGAGCTGCACCGAGAACTGCTCCTCCCCCAAGCGCAAGAGCTGTTTTTTTCATACTGATACTTCAACCATTAATGGAACAATGTGACTATGCGTTTGAGAAAACGTAACTTTCTTCTGCCATAAGGAGGATAACGAAGATCAGGATCGGGAAAGATTGATCGCTTCAGAACACTCCGCTGAAAGGAAAAAGTGTCAAACCCAGCCTTGCCATGGTAAGAGCCAAATCCACTGCTGCCAATTCCTCCGAAAGGGAGTCTGGAAACTGATGCCTGGAAGAGCAGGTCATTGATGCATACTCCACCGGAACAGGAGTGACGCACCACTTTATCCTGCAACTTCGGGTCAGAAGAAAAAAGATAGAGTGCAAGCGGCTGACTCACGCTGCGAATGGTAACAAGCGCTGCATCAATATCGCTGTAAGCTATGACGGGCAACAAAGGGCCAAAAATTTCCAACAGCATAACCTCATCACCCGGAGTCACTCCCTGAAGAATCGTTGGTGCGACATAATAATCATCCTCATCGGTTATCCCTCCGCTCCATGATGAAGATGCGGCAAGAAGTTTTTCAAGCCGATGAAAATGATGCCTGTTGACAATACGGGGATAATCCGGACTCATGCGTGGATCACTACCATAAAAGTCGCTGATAGCTTCCCGCATCTGGCCAAACAGCTCCCCCTCAACTTTCTCATGTACCAGGAGATAATCGGGCGCTATGCAGGTCTGCCCTGCATTTAAAAACTTGGCCCATACAATCCTGCGTGCTGCCACCCTGAGATCTGTATCTTCATCCACTATACAGGGACATTTTCCTCCGAGTTCGAGCGTCAATGGAGTCAGATGCCTTGCTGCTGCATGCATGACCTCTCGGCCAGTTGACTGGCTACCGGTAAAAAACAGATAGTCAAAACGCTCTTCAAGCAGCGCTTTGGTTTTTTCCACACCTCCCTCAATCACGCATATCGCACGTCGATCAACATAACGACCCAGCCCTTCGGCAATGAGTTTTGATGTGTGGGGTGCAAGTTCCGATGGCTTGACTACTGCACAGTTACCCGCTGCAATGGCACTGATAAGAGGTGCAAGAGAAAGGTTAAGGGGGTAGTTCCATGCTCCGATGATAAGAACTACACCATAAGGCTCACGACTGTAAGAGCCTTTGCCTGGCTGGTAGATTAGAGGGATGGAAACCCGGTGGGGCTTCATCCATGATTTCAGGTGCTTGAGTGCAAAGCGGATCTCGCCACGAAGGTATCCGGTTTCAGTTAAAAAAGTCTCTGCTGGCGACTTCCTGAAATCATCATGCACTGCATCTGCAATATCCTCTTCACGCTCAACAAGAAATGCTTCGAGTGCAAGCAGCTGCGAACGCCTCCATGAAAAATCGCGGGTTATACCTTGTTCAAAGGTTTTTCGCAATACCGCCAGTTCAGGAAACACCTGATCATTTTGCATAAAAGGATGATATACAGGTGTCAGGAAAGGATTACATTCTGCAATGTAATGAAAAAACCTGTTCAGCGAGAAGCAGACAACCCTTTCACTTCCTGCTTTTTTGCCTGGTACATTCTGTTCACTACATTTCCTGAAAAGAAGGAACTTGATGATAACCCTTATCCCGCGACACATGGAATGGATCATGCAGCCGGAAACCTGGATTGCTCTTGTAACATTGACGGCTCTTGAAATTGTCCTTGGCATCGACAACATTATCTTTCTTTCGATCATGGTAAGTCGGTTGCCAAAAGCACAGCAACAAAAAGGCAGGATAATTGGCTTAGGGCTCGCTATGATGACAAGAATCGGCCTTCTGCTCTCAATTACCTGGGTTATGGGGCTGACAGCCACTCTGTTTTCCGTACTTCATCACCATATTTCAGGGCGCGATCTGATCTTGATTTCTGGGGGACTCTTTTTAATTGCCAAAAGCACCCAGGAAATTCACCAGAGTCTTGAAGGAACAGATCAACAGACCATACAAAAAGTCACAGCTGGCAACTTTGCATTCACGGTGGTGCAGATTGCAGTGCTCGATATTGTCTTTTCACTTGACTCGGTTATTACCGCGGTCGGACTGGCAAAAAAAGTTGAAGTGATGATCGTCGCCATTGTCATCGCGATCGGTATCATGATGCTTGCAGCCAAAGCCATCAGTGATTTTGTCGATGAGCACCCGACCATTAAAATGCTTGCTTTGAGTTTTCTGATTCTTGTCGGTGTCACCCTTCTGTCTGAAAGCGCTGGCTATGAAATCCCGAGAGGATACATCTATTTTGCCATGGCATTTTCTGTAGCCGTTGAAATGCTCAATATCCGTCTCCGTAAAAAAACAGCTGAACCTCTGCATCTGCATAATACAATGCCTGCTGATGAAGATAGTGTTTGAACCTCTCTATGTTACTGTAATTTGCTACATTCTTAGTAGTATATGGGTAACTTGAAAAAAAGATCAACCCTCATAAGGAACGATCGGTTATGGCTCTCCCGGCAAAACTTTCACCAGAAATACTCTACAGAACCTGTAATCCGCAGGAGTTCAACTTCTCGACTACAGCGGAGCTGGACAGCACAGTCAAAGCTACCGGTCAGGAAAGGGCGTTCGAGGCAATAACCTTCAGCATGGGAATAAAGCAGGATGGTTTCAACCTCTTTGCCCTCGGCCCGAACGGTACAGGAAAACAGAGTGCTATCATGCACTTTCTTGGCAATACAGCTCCAGGAGCGACCGTCCCCTCTGACTGGTGCTATGTCAATAACTTTGAAAAGCCTCGTCACCCAAAGGCTTTGAAGCTCCCTGCCGGAAAAGCATGTTCACTGGCCCGTGATATGGAACACCTTGTCGAAGCGCTTTTTACCGTCATTCCGGCAGCATTCAGCAGTGAAGAGTACCAGGCCCAGGAAAAAAATATCCGCGAAAATTTTCAGGAACAACAGGCCGATACAATAGGAGAACTGGAAAAAAAAGCAGCTGAAGAACACATCGCACTCATAAGAACACCGGCCGGGTTTGCCTTTGCTCCGGAAAAAGAGGGAGAAGTAGTCAAACCGGAAGAGTTCATGATGCTGAAAAAAGAGGAACGGGATTCAATCGAGGAAAAAATCATCGCTCTGAAAACCGCGATGCAATCCATCATGGCCCAGATACCAAAATGGCAAAGAGAGACTCAGGAAAAAATCAAGGAGCTGAACCGCAACATTGCCAGTTTTACGGTAAAGCCCCTGATTGCAGAAATCAGAAACAGCTATGAAGCAATTGAAGAGGTTACCCGTTATCTTGTAACGTTAGAGGCCGACATTATAGAAAACTTCGACCAGTTCCTTGAAAAAGAGGCTGATCCGAGGGAGCAGCTGCTGGGAATCTATCCAGGCAGATTCTCACAGAAAGGAGCATCGTTTAAACGGTACCAGATCAACGTCATTGTCGACAACAGTATTACCGAGGGTGCTCCCGTTGTCTACGAAGATAAACCCGCATGCCAGAATCTTGTTGGTGACATTGAACACATCTCTCAGATGGGGACACTGCTCACCGACTTCACACTGATCAAGCGGGGTGCGCTGCACCGGGCAAACGGTGGATATCTGCTTATTGATGCAAGAAGACTGCTGGCAGAACCCTTTGCCTACGAAGCACTGAAAAAAGCACTGAGAACCCGGCAAATCCGCATTGAATCGCTTGCCCAACTCTATAGCCTTGTCAGTACCGTATCGCTTGAACCTGAACCGATTCCGCTTGACCTCAAGGTTATTCTGCTCGGTGAACGCCGGCTCTACTACCTCCTCAGCGTCTATGATCCCGACTTCAGCGAGCTCTTCAAGGTTGCAGCGGATTTTGATGACGAACTACCATACGACAGTGACGGAAAAGTCTCCTACGCCCATATTATCAGTTCAATCGTTAACAGGGACAACCTGCATCATTTTGACAGGGGGGCGGTTGCAAGGGTTGTTGAGCATGGAAGCAGACTTGCAGAGGATGCATCAAAACTGAGTGCCCACATCCAAAGCATCTGTGATCTCGTTCACGAATCCGATTACTATGCTGAGGCAGCAGCAAGAGCAGTTGTGCAGGCTGAAGATGTGCAGCACGCCATTGATGCAAAAACTTTCCGTTCATCAAGAATCCGGGAAAAAATCAGGGAAGCAACCCTGAAACACTCCATTCTTATTGAGACGGACTCGGAAAAAATTGGCCAGATCAACGGCCTTGCCATCTATTCACCTGGTGGACAGAGCTTTGGACATCCCGGCAGAATAACCGCAAGAGTAAGACTTGGAAAAGGAGAGGTGATAGACATTGAACGCGAAGTTGAAATGGGAGGGCCTATCCACTCCAAAGGTGTCATGATTCTTTCTGGATTTCTTGGAGCCCGGTTTGCCCTTGATCAGCCACTCTCACTCTCAGCCTCGCTGGTATTTGAGCAGTCATACAGCGGTGTAGAAGGTGACAGCGCCTCCTCTGCTGAATTATACGCTCTGCTTTCAGCCATTTCAGGTGCAGCTATTCACCAATGCTTTGCCGTCACCGGTTCGGTAAACCAGTTTGGAGAGGTGCAGGCAATCGGAGGGGTAAACGAAAAAATTGAAGGCTTTTTCGATCTATGCAAGGCAAGAGGATTGACTGGAAAACATGGTGTCGTGATCCCGGCTTCGAACGTCAACAATCTCATGCTTCGCCACGATGTTGTTGAAGCAGTCAGAGAGGGACTCTTCTCTATCTTTCCTGTATCCAATGTTGATGAAGGGATTGAGATTCTGACAGACATACCGGCTGGAGAACTGGATAAAAACGGACACTACCCGCCCGACACTATCAACGGTATGGCAGTTGCGCGACTGAACGAGATGGCTGAAAAGCTGAAAAAATTTATTTCATCTTCCAGCGATAACAATGAATAATCTGGCATCGGAAACATAACAGAGCTTGATATTATGCCAGAGCAACCAAAATTTACACTCATCCGCCATATCGCTGTTGCGCTTGACTGCTCGCCGCACAGCATAGCCTCACTAACGATCGCTGCAGAACTTGCCCATAGTATGCACGCTGAACTTACCGGCATTTTTGTTGAAGACATCAATCTGCTCAGGATGGCTGAACTTCCTTTCTGCCATGAAATCCGCATCTATACTTCGGAACCGGAACATATTGACGCTTCACAATTTGAGCGCTCACTCAAATTACAGGCAAGGTCAGCGGAAGAATCCCTGCAGCGTATTGCCGGAGAATTTATGATTAAGCACTCGTTCAGGGTATATCGGGGAGTGGTACCGGCAGAGGTGATTTCAGCGTCGATTGAAGCAGATCTGCTTGTACTTGGGCGCAGTGGCAGATCCCCTACATGCCGAAAAGGGCTCGGTTCAACCGCAAGAAAAGCACTTGCAGAAGGGAAAAAACCGTTATTGCTCATTCGACCAGGTTTCTCTGCAAAAGAGTGGCCGTTATTGGTGCTCTATGACGGTTCAAAAGGTTCAAAACAAGCTCTTGAGGCGGCTCTCGATCTGACACATCCCGGTATGACGCTCAATGTTCTGATCCTTGGCGAAACCCGTGTAGAATCCGAAGAGATGGAGCACCAGCTTTCAGAGACAATAACACTTCCTGGCAGCATCATTGAGTACCATCACCTCCCCCTGAAAGATGGGAAACCCCTGATGCGCTATATCCGCATGGCCGATTCAGGCCTGCTTGTACTGAGCGACCGGATGAAGATATCAAGGCAGGCCGTGCATGAGCTTATCAACGAGATAGACTACCCGGTGCTGCTGGTGTAACCCAGGAGCAGAGGAGTAAGCATGGCTTTTTTCAGGAGAGCACCATACGCTCCATAAGAATGGCAGCTGATACGGAGGCATTCAGTGATTCTACGCAAACATTTTTTCCGCCATGCGGTATCCTGACAAACAGATCGGAAAGCGCTCTAACTGCTGCACTGACACCATTGGCTTCGTTACCAATCACCAGTACCTGCTTTTCAGGCCAGGCACTGAACTCCCTGAAATCCTTCCCATCAAGCGATGCAGAGATAATAGAATAACCAATTGTCTGAACTCTCCGGAGTTCTTCGGCAAGGTGTTCGACCCCGTAATGGTGAATGCCATAAATGCTTCCGGCACATGAGCGAACCACTTTTGGATTATACCTGTCAGTTGTCCCGGCACTGCATATCATTGAGTCAGCACCAAACCATACCGCGGTTCTGAGAATCGTTCCCACATTGCCTGGATCCTGGAGATCATCGAGCGCAACAATAAATGATTTCGCCGGTTTTCCGCAACTGGTTTCAGCGGCATGTGCAGTTCGGGAGTGCTGACGGAAAACGCCAAAAATCCCTTGCGGGGTTGAAGTACCGGAAAGCAGGGAACACTCCCTGTCACTAATGGAAAAGAGCTTTCCTTTATAAAGTTTGGCAAAACCATCACTCTCCAACTCACCCTCCCTTATAAGAAGCGCAACAAGCATCTCCTTATCCGGCATGTTCTGACATAGCTCCCTGACTGTACGGAGACCTTCAGCAAGAAAAAGCCCTTCTGAATCCCTAAACTTTTTCTGATGAAGTTTTACATAGTGCTTGACCTTAGCCTTGCTTAAAGCAGGTATGTCAAGCGAGGTCATGAAGAGGCTCCCGGTTTATTGAGCTTTGAAAACACCGCTTTCGGATCATGAGAAAAATCCGCTGGCATAGCACCGGTTCCCCTGGAAAGCGCAACACTGTCAAGTTCAACGGAAAAGCCATTGTCTGCACTCTCCGACTCCTCATCCGCAACATTCATACAGCGCTGGATATACTCATCGAAACTTTCCCTATCCATTGAATGTCCCTCAAGGACACATTTCTCCTCCCTGTCGCTTTCGCATGCTTTTGAGTTGCCATTGGTCATGAGCGTAATTTTAAGAATCACCTCCTCGCGAGAAACATCGCCGAAACCCACTTTTTTCACAAGCCGGTCGAAAGATGCATCATCAATTTTTTCAATCATCTGCAGCAGCTCCCCAAGCCCGCCATACATCTCGGCATGAACCCTGATGGCCTCTTCAATGGATGCCGTGACCGGCAATACCGGTTCTTCTCTGCCTGCAGAATGCGCTAAAGAGGGCTTCTGGGGGTTCCATTTACCACGATTCAAAGCCTTTCCTCCAAGAAACTCCTCATCAACATCATACTCTTTGAGCCTATCCTGCATGATATCGGTTTTCTTCTCTTTTGCACGTCGCATCGAAACCGAGTCAATATCATTAGCACGCTCCGCAAAAAGAAATCGTACAACAAAAGCAATGCCTATCAGGGCTGCCACAACTATAAAGCAGAGAAGAATCAGCTCAAGCCTAAGCCCGAAGAGCACAACAACCAGCACTTCAGCTGCAATAAGCCCTGAAAAAAGAGCCAGCAGAAGCTTCAGAAAAATACGTTCATTCATTGATTTTATCTCTTCTTGTTATACCGTTATGTGCCACCCCTCGTTGAGAACTCACCGAATTTAAGTGTTCTTGTACAAATAATAGCAGAGGGATTTCACTGGAATTCTAACTCCAAAAAATTAATTACCGGGAATTCGTCAGGTAAGCGCGGTTGTGTCGTTGACTATCCGTTCAAGTTGATTGACCAGATAAAAGGGAATGTTAATAAGCCTGAACGCTTTTTGCTCCATGTTCGCTTTTGCTGTCAGTTCATGAACGGAAGGTTTGGCTGAACTGATTCTGATGGCTTCGCTGCACTGTTTTTTTACAACATAGGAGTGCAGCGATTTTATGGTGCCGCCGGTACCTGATTTCACTTCTACCGGATAGATCCTGTTGCCACTCTCGTAGAGAAAATCAATTTCAGCCTGACCTTCGGATTTCGGGGGTTGCCAGTAGTATAACGCAGGGTTTATGTAACCGGCTTTCGATGAGAGCAGTTGCTGCCCCACAAACTGCTCCGCGATGATGCCGCGATTGGCAAGTTCCAATGGTGAACTCATGATGCTCTGTGCGGGAATGCCCTGCGCTGCCAGAAGCAAGCCGATATCAATAAATATAAATTTGCTGATCCTGATTTTTGTATCGCCACCAAGAGGGATGGTGTCAGCACCGGAGTGTACAACACGATAAAATAATCGCGCTTCAAGAAATCGTTTGAGAGCATCGTTCAACTGGCGATTGTTGCCACTGGTGTTGAGCGCAATTTCATTGGCCTGTTTATGGGAGAACTGCAGCCCGATCTGACTGATAATACCGTTAAAAAATGCGTTGAGTTTCAGTGCGGTTTGTAAACCGGTATACTTTGAAAAGTCATCTTTGTATGCCTGAAGAAGCTCTGTTTGATATTTTACTATTTCAACATGATTACCATGAGTCTCAATGGCAGTCTGAACACAATAGGGCATCCCGCCTGTCAGGGTGTAGCGCCGCACCTGAGCCATCAGATCCTCATGAACAGTGTCAGGGATCAGGTGCATGGCATTGAGCGTGAGCTTCTCAATGGCACCGATAGCTTTCAACTCTCCGGTGGCCACAAGGAATTCTTCGAATGTCAGCGGACCCATAAAATATTGCTCAAGACGTCCAACAGGAGTCGGGAGCTTATAGTCATGGAGTACCTGATCCAGTAAAGAACCGGTTAAAACAACAGCAAGGCCTGGCATATCCTCCCAAAAATATCGCAAACACGAATAGGCTGATGGTGTTGCCTGTGCTTCATCCAGAAAGAGAATTGCTGTGCTCTCACGACTGAAGGGTTTCCCTGAGATCAGCGAAAAATTAAACAGCAACTCTTCGAGCTTGTAGCTCCTGAATAAGGGTTCAAGGCCGGTATGACGCTCAAGATTAATTTCAATAATCTCAACAGAGAGTTGGCTAGCAGCAAGCCGGACAGCAGTAGTTTTACCCACCTGCCGGGCACCGCGTATAACCAGCGGCTTGCGCTTGCTCCGGTTGTACCAGGATTTTATCTCTTCTACAGCGCGTCGGTTAAACATTCTCTCTCTCAAAATCCGGCTTAGTTTTTTATTCACCACCAGTAATCTACCACTATTATTCTTTATTTGTTAATAAATGTGCCATCTTAATACAGGAATTGAATAATGATGGATGATCAGCGCACAGTGGGCAAACTTGCCAAAACAGAATACGAGAATATCTGAGAGATTGTTATTGTACAGAAAATGTTAATGAATGGACATGCAGGAAAAATCTGTTGAACTCATTGCACCTGCAGGGGACTTAACCTCTTTGCAAACCGCACTGAATGCCGGGGCGGATGCCGTTTATTTTGGAGCCGAAGGGTATAACATGCGCGCTGGAAGCAGCAACTTTACCATTACGGAGTTCCCCGCCCTCAAAGCGCTCTGCACTGAGTTCAACGCCAAAGGCTACCTGGCACTGAACACCATTATCTATGACGGCGAACTGAAAAAGATGAAACAAACCGTTGCAGCGGCTAAATCAGCAGGCTTTGATGCGGTGATATGCTCGGACATGGCGGTTATTGAAGCCTGCCGGAAAGCCGGTATGCCATTCCATGTTTCAACACAGGCTTCGGTCAGCAACTACAGCTCAGTAAGGTTCTATGCCTCTCTCGGAGCAAAAATGATAGTGCTGGCCCGGGAACTCACCCTTGAACAGGTTCGCCATATTACCGCAAAAATAAAGGCTGACGGGCTTGACGTGCGCATTGAATGCTTTGTTCACGGGGCGATGTGCGTCGCTGTTTCGGGGCGCTGCTTTATGTCGCAGGAGGTTTTCGGACGTTCGGCTAACCGCGGGCAGTGCGTTCAACCCTGTCGTCGGCAGTACCTCATTACCGATCCGGAGGAGAACGAAGAGCTTGAAATTGGTACCGATTATGTGATGAGCCCCAAAGACCTCTGCACCATCGAATTTCTTGACGTTCTTATCGATGCCGGAATCAGTGGCTTCAAAATCGAAGGAAGAAGCCGCAGCCCGGAATATGTCCAAACCGTCACGGCGACCTATCGCACAGCAATCAACTTCTGCAAAGAGCACCGCAGCGAGCCGGAATTCAGAACTCAGTACAACAATCTCACCCACAGGCTGAAAAAAGAGCTTGCCCTTGTCTATAACCGCGGATTTTCAGAAGGGTTTTATTTTGGAAAACCATTTGAGGCATGGACGCGTGAGTATGGCTCAATGGCAGAAGAAAAAAAAATATTTATCGGAGACGTAAAAAAATATTATCCGAAAGCAGAGGTTGCTGAAATCCTCATCTGTGCCCGCGGTCTCAAGAGTGGCGACAAGCTCTCAATTCTGGGAGCTAAAACAGGAACAGTAACTGTGATGGCCGAAACTTTTTTTGCCAATGATATGCCAGCCACATCTGCCGAAAAAGGTGACAACGTCACCATCAAGTGCACAAAGGTCAGAAAAAATGACAAGGTTTATGTGCTTGAAAAAAGGGTGTGAAATACACTGTTTTTTTCTTCCATAGAGGTTTTGTGTACCTTTCAGGAAAACTATCTGCAACTGTTACCGAACTCTTTCTTTAGAACCAAAGGGAAAGGAGTATGGCGCGATGATATACAAAGTTATTTCAAAAGCTGAGTTCAAAAGATTTATCGATGCCCTTGTCAGGAATAACAGCTCTTTCGGGCCGCGCCAAGTTGATTCTGACTTCCGGGGAAAAGCACTCTACCAGTTTCTGCCTGTAGCATCATTTGATGACATTGCTTTAGACTACACCGCTACGTCATCATCGGCCAAACATTTTTTTCTTCCTTTCCGCGAGGAGTTATCGCGTTTTATCTTTCACGATGAAGATTGGGAGCAGCAGATAACCTACGATGCAAACCCGATTGTTCTTATTGGTCTGAGGCCATGCGATATCAGCGCACTGAACATTCTCGACGATGTTTTGCTCAACGGGCACTACCCCTCCCCCTATTATCTTGCAAAACGCAAGAACACCTTTGTCATCGGCATGGATCATCTGCCGCTACCCGACTGTTTCTGCAAGTCCATGAATCATCATATTGTCTCAAGCGGCTTCAATCTCTTCTGTTCTGATATCGGCGAAGAGTACTACCTCTCCATAAACTCATCGAAAGCCTTCAATTTTCTTAAGGAGTTTGATACCCGTGATCCTCTTGATGAAGAGAACTGCCGACTCGCTGAACGGCGAAAACTTATCTCAAACAGCTTTCTTACTGAAATTGATGTCACCGGGTTGCCGAGTATTCTTGATATTGAGTTTGACTCCCCCGTCTGGGAAAAATGGGGAAACAAATGCCTAAACTGCGGCACCTGCGCTATGGTTTGTCCATCATGCTACTGCTACTCAGTCGAGGAGTCGATGGAAACTAATCTGAACGGCGCTGTACGTCAGAAAAAACTTTACTCGTGCAACCTGGTTGATTTTGCTGAAGTTGCTGGAGGACACAATTTCCGACCTAAAAATGGCGACCGCCTTAAGTACCGATACTACCATCAACACCGTGGATTTGCTGAAAATGACAACCAGCAGATCTGTGTTGGTTGCAACCGATGCGGAAGGGCATGCCTTTCCGATATAAATCCGAAAAATGTGATCAACGACCTTAGAATGGAGAAGGAATCATGCTTGACAAACGTTTTGTCATCCCCCTGCAGGAGATAAACCGGGAGGCTTTTGCCTCGTCAATTCCGGATTTCAACCACCGTTCGGAGATCATGAAAACCGACATGGGGTATAAATGCACCATCACCAATATTGTTCGCCTCACAGAACAGGAAAAACTTTTTCAGCTCCGCATTATCGACAATCGGGAACGGGATATTTTCAAGTTCAAGCCCGGTCAGTTTCTCATGCTTGAACTGCCCGGTTACGGTGAGGTTCCAATCTCGATTTCAAGTTCAAACAGCAACCATGAGTTTATTGAACTTTGTATCCGCAAAGCAGGCCACGTCACTTCCGCGCTCTTCACTGTTGACGAGGGATCGCATGTTGCCATAAGAGGGCCATTCGGATCATCATTTCCCATGGATGAAATGGCCGGACACAATGTTCTCCTGATTGCAGGAGGACTTGGAGTTGCTCCACTGCGTGCACCGCTTTTCTGGATCAACGAACACCGAGACAGATTCCTCAATGTGCATTTGCTTTACGGTGTAAAAGAGCCATCTCAGTTGCTTTTCACCTATCAATTTGACGAATGGGAGCTAATCAACCATATCACATTGCATGCCATTGTGGAGCACCCTACTGGAGAATGGCAAGGAAAAAGCGGAATAATCACCGAACTTTTCGATGATATTTCCATCGATCCGGAAAATACCTATGCTGTGGTCTGTGGGCCACCAGTCATGTTCAAATGTGTCTGCAACTATCTCGACAAGCTCGGCATTCCCATGAACCGCATGTTTGTCTCGCTTGAACGAAGGATGCACTGCGGCATGGGGAAATGCTGCCGCTGCATGGTTGGATCAACATTCACCTGTGTTGACGGTCCGGTATTTAATTACTGGTCTGTCATGAATCTCAAGGAAGCCATTTAGAAAGATCAGCATGATGCATAAGGGAACTACTTTTGAAAAGCTGAAAATCGCATCCTTTGATTTTACCTGCTGCGAAGGATGCCAACTGCAGCTTGCTAACAGAGAATCAACGCTTACCGATTTTCTTGATCTGCTTGATATCAGAAATTTCAGGGAAATCTCCTCCGAACAGCACAATGATTACGATATCGCACTTATAGAGGGAAGTATCAGCCGGCCCGATGAGGTGGAACGACTTCAGGCAATACGACGCCAGGCAAAAACTCTTGTGGCATTCGGTACATGCGCCTGTTTCGGAGGAGTCAACAGCCTGAAAAACAGGTTTTCACTCAATGAATTGGCAGTTGAAGTCTATCCGGGCATGGAGGTAGAAACCGGTCTTGTAAAAAAGATCAGCGAAGTTGTCAAGGTTGACCTCTCCATACCCGGATGCCCTGTAAACAAGGAAGAGGTAGAACGCATCGTGGTAAGCCTGGTTACCGGTTCGCAGGTAACACTCCCTAAGTACCCTGTATGCATTGAATGCAAGGCACAGATCAATACCTGCCTGTTTGATCTTGGCGAAATCTGTCTCGGCCCGATCACCCGTGCCGGATGCAATGCGGTATGCACAACAGGAAAAACTCCCTGTCTTGGATGCCGTGGCCCGGCAGAGGAGATCAACATGGCGGCCTTTCTTGAACTGGTCAAAGAGAGAGGGCTCAGCGAGAATGACCTGCGGGAAAAACTGGCTTTTTATAACGCCTTTGAAGGACTCTACCAGCCATGAAGCATGACTTCGCGCTTAATATCCATCACTTGCCAAGAGTTGAAGGACATGCCGACATCAAAATCACGGTCAGGAATGGCAAGCTTGTCGATGCCCGATGGGCTATTGTTGAAACACCGAGGTTTTTTGAGATTATGGTAAAAGGCATGAGCGCTGAAAGAGTCCCCTTCCTTACATCAAGAATCTGTGGAATCTGCTCAATCAGTCACGCACTTGCAAGTATCAGGGCAATTGAACGGGCAATGAGCATCGAGCCTCCTGCAGCAGCAGAAAAAACAAGGCTTTTGGCCATGCAAGGCGAAACTCTTCAAAGCCATGCACTGCATCTCTTTTTTCTTGTTGCCCCGGATTTTACAGGTACGGGTAGTGTTCTACCAATGATTCACTCCCATCCCGATCTTGTCAGAGCAGGGCTACAGCTCAAGGAACTCGGCAACGAGATCAGCTCGGTGACAACAGGTCGCTGCACACATCCTGTTTCTCTTGTTGTCGGGGGGGTGAGCAAAGCTCCCGAAAAAGAGCAGCTCTTAAAACTGCGCGCAATGATCCTTGAAAGAAAACCAGCACTTGACACCGCATGCTCTTTTTTCCAATCGCTTGCCATTCCTGACTTCAAACGCGAGACAGAATTTATCTCACTGTTTAACGGATCAAGCTATCCGTCAATCGGCGGACGCCTTATTTCAACCGATGGTGTTAACCGGGATGAGAATGACTACCTTTCAATGACGAACGAGTACACCAGGGATTATTCAACCTCAAAGTTCACCAAGCTCAGTCGAGAATCCTCTGTGGCGGGCGCATTGGCACGTTTCAACAACAACTACCTGCTGCTGCATCCGAAAGCAAAAGAGATGGCTGCAAGCTTCGGCTTCCAGCCGGTCTGTCACAATCCATTCATGAACAACATTGCCCAGCTTGTTGAGTCTCTCCATATTCTTGAGGATGCCGAAGAGCTGATAAATTCACTGCTCGACATGGATCTCCGGAATATAAAAACCACCTACACCACAAAAGCCGGTTCAGCAACCGGAGCAGTTGAAGCGCCACGTGGAATTCTTTACCATCATATCGAAACTGATGCTGCGGGAAAAGTTGTCAAGGCAAACTGCATAATCCCCACCACACAAAATAACGGAAATATCCACAACGACCTATGGGCCATTACTGAACAAGCGCTCAGAGAAGGAAAAAACGACAGGGAGATAGAGAAGCTCTGTGAAATGTTGGTGCGATCCTACGACCCATGTATATCATGCTCGGTGCACTGAACATCCAATGTAGTGAAGAAAGCAGGAGAACCAGAGCGCTCTCCTGCCTCCCAACTCAAAGAATCTCAACAAGCTCAATCTCAAAGGTAAGATCCTGGCCTGCAAGCGGATGATTGGCATCAAGCGTTACCGCCGTATCGCTTATATCGACAACCATCACAATTGCCTGCTGGTCATCGGCAAGCCCAACCTGAAGCTGTTGACCAAGTTCAAGTTCCATATCAGCTGGAAACCTCTCCCGATTCACCTCGGTAACCAGCTCCTCGCTATGAGCTCCGTAAGCCTCATCTGCAGGGATAACGGAAACCTTGATGTCCCCTATAGCCATATCAAGTACAGCAATATCAAATCCAGGTATAACCTGCCCACCACCTATTGTAAACTCCAACGGCTCACGGTCAGCCGAGGTATCGAAGATCGTACCATCATCAAGCGTTCCTGTATAATGAACCTTTACTGTATCCCCTTGTTTGGCTTGAGCCATGCATCCCTCCATTTTAACTGATCGAAACTGTTCCCTGTCTAACACCCTTATCCTTGCTATTCTCCTCTCTATCAAAAAGTGTCCGGCAAAGATCAGAATAAGCAGCAAATTTATGAGAAAAAACAACAAAAATCACATTTTTTTATTCTTTATCCGCTACTCTCATCTGTTCCATCTCCATGGTCACTTTCGGCAACCATCCTGGATAATTGCGTTGGATAAACTCAATCAACTGTTCACGCACCAAACAACGCAACTCCCAGAGTTCCGGGGTGTTCGCCGCACTGACGAGTGCCCGCATCTCTACCGAGTTCTCGCTTGTATTGGTCACATGCATCTTGACAACCCTTTTGTCCCATAGCGGCGTTGAAGAGACAATCCGTTCCAGTTCCTGACGAAGAGTTTCGGGCTGAATAGTATAATCCATGTAGAGGAATACCGTCCCAAGAAGTTCGGAGGAAGTGCGGCTCCAATTCTGAAAAGGACGGTCAATAAACCAGGAAATAGGAACAATCAGGCGACGCTGATCCCACAGCTGAACTACTACGTAGGTCAGGGTAATTTCCTCAATTCGTCCTCTCTCATTTTCAACAACAACAACATCATCAATACTGATCGGCTGAGTAATGGCAATCTGGATACCGGCTATCAGTGTTGAAAGACTTTTTTGCGCGGCAAAACCAAGTATCACTCCGGCAATGCCTGCAGAAGCAAGAATGCTCAATCCGACCTGACGAACTGTATCAAAGCTCATCAGAATACCCGAGATAGCCACAAGCACAAGAATGACGTTCATGATCTTGCGGGCAAGACTGATATGCGTTGCAATTCGTCTTGCGGCCTCGTTTTCCCTGACTTTAAGTGTATAGCGCGGCAAAATAAACTGCTCAAACAACAGAAAGAGCCGCATCATGAACCATGTTATCCCGGTAATGGAAATGATGAGGAGCGTGTGATGAAGAACATCCCTTGTAACCGCAGTGAGAGGCACATAGTATAGCAGCAGGGGGAGGGCAATAAGGGAGACAAGCAGCCGGAAAGGCCAGATCATTAACTCATACTGAACGTTAATTTCCTTGATCGATGAGCGGATGACCTTGATGACTCCTTTGAACAGCGCATTTGCACCAACATAAAAAAAAATGGTAGCCAGTACAATGACAGCAGGTATCAGGAACGTGGCCTGAAGATAGCTCCAAAATGTAACAACCTTCTCCATACACAGCCCCTTAAGGTTGCCCTGGACAGAATTGCCCAGGATTTCTGATATCCTATCCTTGCAGCCTATCGAATTCACTCCGCGAACGGCTCACACAATCCTCAATAGCCATACCGCCGAAGTAGTTGCCGGTTAACAGAAGACTCTTTTCCCCCTTCAACATGGCATTTGTTTTTTCCAGCCATTGATGATGACCCAGCCGCAGCGACGGGACAGTGTTGATCTTTGAAAAGGTATGTTCAATCTTCGACATGCCGACACCCAAAACCTCAGTTATCCGACTTCTTTTGGTCTTGTCATCAAGACCTGGCTGAAAATGGAAGACAAAACCGCGATAGTTGTCGTCAGGCACTGTATCACGCGACACAACCGAAAAAAACACATCATTGGGTGAAATAAGAGCCGCAACCGGTTTCATCGAAATATTTTCCTTGCTGACAATGACTCCGAGAGAATCGACCTCAGCAGCCTTAAGAACACCGAAATGTTTGGCTATATCCGGCTTGATATCCCGAAGAAGCTTTGAAGTGACCAGAGAAGGAGTTGCCAGCACAAGGGTTTTGGCGGAATACTCTCCACCATCTGCAGTTCTTACCTCATACAAGCCATTAACATAGCGCAGTGAACTTACTTCCTGACTGGTAAAAACATTCAGACCGCTCCTTGCAGAAATCGTCCGTGCAACACTCTGCAAACCATCTTTGAAGGTATAGTTCTTCAGTACATCCTTTCTCTTCGGCCTGCTTTTAAACATCATGTCAGCCGGAAAATCATCGGTCAACTGTGAAGGTACTGCATTAAAAAAGTGGCTGATTACCTCCCGATAGTTCTTTGTACCAACAATTTTAGAGTAATAGGACTTCACACTTTCACCATCCTTCTTCAACTTGAAGAGGTTTGGGGCTGAAAAAAGCAGTTCCGGAATATTGAGCTGGGAAACAATCGATTTGATTTTTCCATCCATAAAGAGGGTGAAGGGTACTTTGGCGCGGGCAACAATTGCATCCTTCATACCACACGTCTCAATAATCTCCAGGAGATTTTGATACGAGCTGTAGCAGGTGTGTGCTCCCATTTCAAGCCAGAATTTTTTGCCGTTTGCACTGTAGTGAGGAGATGCAAAGGAGCCGCCGGTAGTATCGTTTTTTTCAAGTATTGTGGTTTTCATGCCAGCCTGCACACAATAAAAAGCAAGGCTGAGGCCGCTAATACCACCGCCGACAACAACAACATCGTTTTGCATCATAACATGACAAAGATTTTCTGTAAGACGTTCAAAAAAACAAGAGTGTCGAGGCAGAATAAACAAAATCAAGATCTGCCGGGAACAATCAAAAACTTCTGGCTCAATTTAGTGAAATCAGTCAAGAACACCACTGAAAAAAAAGGAGAATTCAGGGTAATAAAGGACAACAAAGACAAAAATGGCATTTCCAAATCTCTTGGCAGGCTCTTTATACTATTTTTGAGTGGCTTTTTCGTCCTCAAGATAGTTCTGCGAATAACGCACATAATTTTCCGGCGATTCCTCAATATTGCGACGCTCATCCTCGGTAATCGGCCTCATGACCTTGGCGGGAACACCGGCAACCAGCATTCCTGACGGTACGGTAAAACCCTGCCTTACCAGTGACCCAGCTGCAACAATCGAGTATGGTTCAACAACACAGTCGTCAAGCAGCACCGCGCCCATGCCGATCAGTACATAGTCCTTCACGGTGCAGGCATGCAGCACTGCCCCATGACCTATGGTTACGCAATTCCCAATGGTAAGCGGGCCGGTATCGTGCGTAACATGCAGCGTGACATTATCCTGTACGCTGGTTTTCTCTCCGATACGGATAGGACAAACATCACCCCGTACAACAGCATTGAACCATACACTTGAATAGGCACCAATATGCACGTCACCAATAACAAAGACACCGTCCGTCATAAAAACTGTTTCATGAATCTGCGGCCATACTCCCTTGTAAGACATTACTTTTCCCATACGATAAAATCTATAAAGTTTAATAATTGCTTTTTAATTACCGCACAACAACAAAAACAAACACACTCGATGATAAAAGACAGAGATTGCATAGAGAGCGATCTCAAGAACATAAAATATTTTTTTATAACGGTTGGATTCTTTAAATTGATAGTAGAATGTATTTAACCCTAAAACAAGTGACCATGAGCAATATATCAGGAGTTTTCACCGGCTGGGGAGAGGCTTACGGAAGATTCGTTGAGGTTTTTATAGATGGGCACTGGTGGGTTGTAGGCGACTCTCTGGAAAATATTGGCAAAACAACGAAGCGCCTGCTGAATAATGCTTATCCTTTTTTGTATGGTGGCAGTGCATCATCAGGTCTGAGAGGTTCTTCTCCCAAAGTCTCCGGATATGCCAAGCCAGGCAAAGATATTGAACGCCGATTCAAGGACTGAAAAAATCCATTACCATTTGAACCTTGACCCTTTCACTTGAAGGTATCGAATACAAAAACGAGGCTTAATGCCTCGTTTTTCATTTTCAGCACATGCTTCCCGGCAAGCTCTTATTTCATGCTCTATTTTTCTAAACATTGTAAATTATAAAACTGGTTCAACTTCCTGAGCACTCTACGCAAAGCTACCAAACCTTACCTTTTCAGTACCGGCATGAAAGCAACTCTGAGCTGCAGCAAATTAAAGAAGATCTACAACAAACGTGAAGTCGTCAAAAGCTCATCCATCGAGGTAAAGCAGGGTGAAGTTGTAGGGCTTCTCGGGCCCAACGGTGCAGGTAAAACCACAACATTTTATATGATTGTTGGCCTTGTTCGACCTGACGGCGGCGATGTTTTTCTTGATTCTACAAACATCACCCGTCTGCCCATGTACAAGCGCGCCCGCCTTGGCATTGGCTATCTCCCTCAGGAAGCATCGGTGTTTCGCAATTTGACAGTTGAAGAAAACATTCTGAGTGTACTTGAATTTACCCCCCTGTCAAAAGCTGAAAGGCAGGAAAAAACTGATATGATGCTGGAAGACCTCAACATTGCAGCAATACGAAAAAGCATGGGCTATGCACTTTCCGGTGGCGAACGACGTCGCACGGAAATAGCAAGAGCGCTGTCACTTAACCCAAAATTCATCTTGCTCGACGAACCTTTTGCCGGAGTTGACCCCATTGCTGTTGAGGATATTCAGCAAATTGTTGAAGGGCTTGCCAAACGCGATATCGGGGTGCTCATTACCGACCATAACGTCCATGAAACCCTTTCCATTACCAATCATGCCTACCTGCTTTTTGATGGCAGCATCTTCATGCATGGCAGCCCTGAAGAGATAGCATCAAACCCCGAAGTACGTAAAATGTATCTCGGAGAAAAATTTACCCTCGACAGATATTAGGTCAAGCCCATATATATTTATACGGGAAACTTTATAGATACATTTCAGCGTTATATATATATACAGGAATAAGCCCTTAACTTTAACAACTTTTTCCTTTATGAGATTTAATCGAAATGAATTACCGGAGTTAATCCCAACATGAATATTCTTCTGATCTATCCCGAATTTCCTGATACCTTCTGGAGTTTCAAGCACGCCCTTAAGTTTGTCAACAAAAAAGCATCGCTTCCTCCTCTTGGTCTGTTGACTGTAGCGTCAATGCTTCCTGAATCCTGGAATAGAAAACTGGTCGATCTCAATGTATCTCTTCTTACAGCAAGGGACATTGCTTGGGCCGACATGGCACTCATAAGCGCTATGGCTGTTCAGCAGGAATCTGCAAGAAAGGTGATTGAACTCTGCAACAAGGCCAATTTGAAGGTAGTTGCCGGTGGACCACTCTTTACATCGGAACATGATGCTTTCCCTACGGTCGATCATTTTGTATTGAACGAAGCCGAGCTTACGCTTCAGCCATTTCTGGAAGATTTGAAAAAAGGAACTCCCAAAAAAATCTATACCTCAGAACTTTTTCCTGATATTACCCTTACACCCGCTCCAGAGTGGCATCTGCTCGACATAAACAAGTATGTCGCCATGGCAGTACAGTTTTCAAGAGGTTGCCCCTACCGTTGCGACTTCTGCAATGTAACCGCACTTTTCGGCCATAAAATCCGCACAAAAAAAAGTACCCAGATTATTGGTGAACTTGATGGCATAAAGCAAATGGGATGGCGCGACAGTATCTTTTTTGTTGACGACAACTTTATTGCCCACAAAAGCTACCTGAAAAAAGATCTTCTTCCTCAATTGATCGAATGGCAAAAAAACAACAAATCAACCACCAAATTTTTTACTGAATGCTCGATCAACCTGGCTGATGACCCGGAACTTATGTCGCTTATGGTGCAAGCCGGGTTTTCCCAGGTCTTTATCGGCATTGAAACTCCTGATAACACAGCTCTTGAGGCTTGCGGCAAGGAGCACAACACCTCAAGAGACATGCTCGGAAACATCAAAAAAATTCAGCAGGCAGGTATGGAGGTACAGGGTGGCTTTATTGTGGGTTTTGACAGCGACACCCCATCGATTTTCCAGAAGCAGATTGAATTCATCCAGAAAAGCGGTATCGTCACCGCCATGGTTGGCATTCTTCAGGCACTGCCCGGTACCAGGCTCTATGAGCGCATGCAAAAAGAGGGGCGTCTGCTGCACAATTCAAGTGGCGACAATGTTGACAGCAATACCAACATTATTCCGAAAATGGATATTGAAATCCTGCGCAAGGGATATACCGACATGATGACACAACTCTATGCTCCGAAACAGTATTATACAAGAATCAGAACTCTTCTCAGGGAGTACCGGACACCGGTCTTAAAAGGAAGCTTCCGTTTTAGTAACCTTCTTGCCTTTGCCCGTTCAACAGTTTTACTTGGGGTAGTAGGCCGGGAACGTTTCCAGTACTGGAAGATGCTGGTATGGACATTCTGGCACCGCCAGAAAGCCCTGCCGCATGCAATAACACTGGCCATCTACGGCCACCATTTCCGAAAGGTCTGCTCGCTGCATCTTAAAGAAACAAAAAAGGCCGCAGGGTAACCGCACACTCTGAGCTATTATTCACCCATATTTTGATCATTTTTATCGTGCTTTTTACCCGGAAAGACAAGCGAGTATAGGATTATTAAAAAGGTTATCCCCATTGAAATACACGATTTTTGTTCGTTTGTCATATTATTTCCTTCTCTTAACCTAATATTTGCTGGAAATAAAGCATCCTCGAAGCCAAGATTTGTAGAGATGATCCTCTCCATTACAATATAACTTTTTTATATAATATCGTATTATCATCTTATTATTACTTAACAAGTACAATAATCCGGAATTCTGTTATTTCTGAACTCGGCGAATTCCCGATCCCGAGAAATTCTTTAACCTCCTGAGATTTCATGATAGCCGAGCACTTGCTTTTTAAATCTGACGGTGGATTTATTCGCATACCCATCTGGGGGCACATACCACTGAGCGGACCGCTAAAAAAAATACTTTCCCACCCTTCGTTTCTGCGTCTTAAAGGGATACGGCAACTCTCCTTCTCGCAGCAGGTCTATCCAGGTGCCACCCATACACGGTTTGAGCACTCGATTGGGGTTTATCATCTCATGAAGCTTATTCTGCAACGCATGCTGACCAGCCCACTGGCTCTAAGCCTTCAGGATGACACCTTTAAATTCGATGACCACAACTGCCGGGTACTTCTTTCGGCATGCCTGCTGCACGATATAGGTCACTTTCCTCATGCCCATATCATTGAGGAACAGATTCCGCTATGCGGTTCTGAACCGGTATTTTTACATCATGAAGAGCTTTGCCGCCACTTTATTTATGAGAGTAATCCCGGAGTTCCCACGATAGCTGAAATTCTGCAGAAGGAGTGGAGAGTATCCCCCGAATCAGTTATCAGCCTCATCACAAGCAGTGCCGGAAACCGGTTTGGGAAGCTTATCAGCGGCACACTCGATCCTGATAAAATGGACTATCTCATGCGCGATGCACACCACTGCAACATTCCGTATGGAAGCATCGATATTGAACGGCTGATAGAATCATTTGTGCCTGATCCGCAGCATGAACGGTTTGCCATAACGGAAAAAGGGATTGCGCCACTTGAAAGCCTGCTTTTCGCCAAATACATGATGATGCGCAACGTCTACTGGCATCACACCAGCAGAGCTCTCTCGGCTATGCTTCGCCGTCTCCTGCAGGATATTGCAAGCGAAGGGTTGCTCTCACCCGATGCCATACGTAAACTTTTTTACGGCAATGCTGATGACCGGGTGCTGCATGAACTGAAAAACCTGTTACCGGAGAACAATCATCCTCTTGCAGCCCTTCTCGAAGATATCCTGATGCGAAGGGTCTACAAACGGGCAATAACTGTCCAACCCTACATTAAGGACACTGCCCAGGCCGACGACCGGTGGTTCATCTATACTACTGACAGCACAATGCGCAGGATGATGGAACTTGAGATTTGCGGCTTTCTCAACAAACGATGCCATCTCGGACTGCAGGGCCATGAAGTACTGATTGACCCTCCGTCGAAAAAAGATATTTTTGATTATGCCGATTTAAAAGAGCTGAGGGTCTACCCTACCCGTTCTGAACACCTACACTACAACCTGCAGCTTGAATCCGAGTACATAAGGTTTGACGATTTGCACGAGTCTGTTTTCCGGTCAGATTTTATTCTGGCTTTTGAACGCTACACAAAAAAATTCAGACTGCTCTGCCGACCAGATCTGGTAGATCGCATTATAGAGTTCCGCGAAGAGATTATGAGTATGTTAATGCAGTAAATCTTATATTATTTGAAAACAAAACCTCATAGCACTATGGAACAACAGGATAAATTTTACAAGGGCCTCTTTTTCGGAGCAGTGCTTGGCGCGGCTGCGGGTACTATCATGGGATTGCTGTTCGCTCCTCACAAAGGAAGTGAAACACAGCAGATTATTTCAGGCAAGGTTAAACTTGCGCTTGACAAAGCAACTGATTTATACGAAAGCAATGAGCACGATGGAGCCTACAGCAATGATGCAAAAAAACGCTCTCAGGAGATAATCGACACCGCTCGTGATGAAGCAAAAAAAATTCTGAATGAAGCAAACAGCATTATCCGGGATATAAAGGGATATCCAAAAACCCAGGAAAACTGATTTATGCTCTCATACTTAAGCGCAGGAACAGCAACAAGTGGCAATAATAACAAAGCTGTATTGTTGTTGCACGCATTCCCTCTCTCTGCCTCGATGTGGCGGCCCCAGATTGAGAGCCTTGGCGAGGCGGGTTTCACAGTTATAGCACCGAACGCTTTTGGCATTGAAGGTTCAGAAGAAAAAAAGAGTTGGACATGTACTGATTACGCCCATGAACTGGCGTTACTCCTTGAATCGCTGGAGATTGAAAAGGCAACGATTGTTGGCCTTTCAATGGGTGGCTATCAGGCTTTTGAATTCTACAGACTTTACCCCGACAAAATCGCATCTCTTGTTCTCTGCGACACGAGAGCGGAAGGCGATGCACCCGAAGCCCGATCGGCGCGCGAAGAGTTCATAGGCGCCATTGAAACTGGAGGCGCCAAAGAGGCGATACGGCGCATGATACCGAATTATTTTACCCACTCGACCTATACAAGCAGAGCTGATCTGGTCGCACAAGCCGAAAATATGATCGGAGCACAGTCTGCAGCTGTCATTACCGCAGCAATGCGGGCAATCATGATGCGTTCCGATGCAAGCGCCCTTTTTGCAACCATTCACTGCCCTGTGCTGGTGATTAACGGAGCTGAAGACAAACTCACAACTCCTGATACAGCAAAAAGCATCAGTGCCCGAATTCCGGGTTCACAGCTCCGGCTGCTTGCAGATGCTGGCCATATATCTAATATGGAGCAGCCCGAGGCTTTCAACCAGGCACTGCTTGACCATATCGAAAAAGTCCGACTGACCTGAAAGTGAATAACTTCTGGACTATCGAACTTCCAGACCGTCAATCATTTCAAAAAAATTCGGAAATGAAACGCCTACCACATGGATATCGGTAATGTCGAGTGCTGCCCCAGTAGCCTTTCCCGCAATAGCAAAGCTCATCGCGATCCTGTGATCATCAAAACTGTCAATGACAACTGCTCCTGAAGGGGTCATGATGCGGCCCTTGACAATAAAACCGTCTGGATACTGCACACAATCAAAACCAAGGCGCTGAAGATTAACCACAACAGCATCAATCCGGTCACTCTCTTTGGTTCTCAGTTCAGCTGCGTTATGGAGTTCAAACTGACCGGTCGCAAAAGCTGACAGCACGGCAAGCATGGGTATTTCATCAATGATAAAGGCAATCAACTGAGGATCACTGATCAGAAGAGGTTCAATCCCCGCACTGTTCCGGACAAGAATATCTCCAAGAGATTCACCGCCGATTACCCGCTGGTTTTCAATTGATATACCAGCACCAGCATCAAGAAGAATATCAAGAAATGCAGCCCTTGTTGGGTTGAGACAGACATCTCTGATTATGATTTCAGAACCGCGGGCAAGCAGGCCAAGCGCAACGATAAAACATGCTGCTGAAGGGTCTGCGGGGATATAGAAAGGTTTTGCGGCTATACCTTTTCTACCGGGCACGACAATTATCCTTTCGCCATCCTGCTCAAACGTCTCAAGACCAAGCATTACTTCGGTATGGTCACGCGAACGCACCGGCTCAATAATCCTGCTTTCACCTTCGGCATGGAGAGCAGCAAACGCAACAAGGGATTTCACCTGCGCGGAAGGCACCGGAAGCCGGTATTCGATAGGTTTCAGCTCTTGTGTGCCATGTATCCTGATCGGTGCAGTTCCTGATGCTGAAAGTTCCACATTTGCCCCCATCTGGCGCAAAGGGTCGGCAACCCTTTTCATTGGGCGCTTCATCAGTGAACTATCGCCTATCAGCTCACTTGAAAACGGCTGAGCTGCGAGAATACCTGAAAACATGCGCATGGTGCTGCCTGAATTGTTGCACATCAAGGGAGCGGAGGGCGGCTGAAAACTCCATAGTCCTCTTGATTCTATGACAACTTTCCTGATTCGTCGGCTGTTGGTACCATCACTCTCTTCCTGTAGAAGCGTTATGCCTGCATCCTTCAAGACGCTGAGGGTTGATTGATTATCAAATCCTCCTGAAAAGTTTGTGATCTCTGTTATGCCTTCCGACAATGCGCCAATAAGTGCCGCACGATGGGAGATCGACTTGTCGGGCGGTAACGCAGTAACTTCACCCTTGAACACTCTCATGAGTCAAAATGGATTGGTGTTGACAAAAAAAAAGCAACTCCCGTTAAGGAGCTGCTTTGAAAACTATCCTGATCTGAATGATCATGAATTGCGGTCTTCATTTGCCCTCTGGGCTCTCCGCCTGCTTCTTGAGCGCTTTAAACGGCCATCAACCGAAGGTTTAACAAAGTATGCGTTTGCACGAAACTCCTTTAAAACACCTGCCCGCTCATACTTCTTCTTGAAGCGCTTCAGCATTTTATCGATCGACTCATTATCATTTATCTGCACACTAACCAATGTAATTCACCCCCTTTTAAAAGATCAACGTCTAAGTTTTAATTTAATAATATCGGTAAGGCTCTCCGAATTTTTTTCTTTTGAAGAAATCAGCTGCACATTTTCAAGAAGCTGTTTTCTTCCGCTTTTACAAAATTCCACAATAATAACAAAGGCACCACTTCCAGTAGCCTGTTTTTCCCTGACAACTCCAACTTCACCAAGCGCCTTGTGATAAAGCGCATCACCTTTGGCGTAAATCCCATGGGGTGAGTATACTTGACAATCTTCGGCTTTAAGCTCTTCAGGGCTGACCTCACGGTCAATCTGTATCTGCCACTCCTTGAGCAGATAAACCTGATTGCACTGCGAACAGCGAATCCAGTACTGGTTTTCAGCCGCGGGGGGCAACTCTCCGGAACCGTTCTTGCCATCTTTCTGCTTTTTAACCGGAACTACCGTCAGAAAATCATCATCCTTTGGTTTATCGCTTGGGATCCATTCACCAACAAACACTTTGTCGGTTATCTGGCCGCACCCTTCACAGAAGCAAGCCTTGATCTTACCCTCTAAAATGAACTGCCTTTTTCGGGACTCTACCTTCATATAATATTGCTGGTGGTTAACCCGCTCATCAATCGTCGGGATCTTCTCTCTGTTATTTTTTCCAGCGTTCTTGCGCAATATAGTGCATCAAACCTAAAAAAAAAGAGGAATGTTCAGTGGTGCTTAGATAAGTAAATCCTGTCAAAAAAGCAACCAGATAATTTTTTTCTCTTCACTTATGGGTCAAAGCATCAATAAGATCTGATTTGGTAAGGAGTTGAAGTCTTCCATCCGACATACTTATCAATACCCCGGATGCACTTTGCTGCAGTTTATCAGAGAGTTCAGAAATCGTAGCATCCAGCTGGCAAACGGAAAAAGGCTGCTCCATGAATCCAACTACCTTGGAGTTCATCGCCTCATCGTTTTCAATAAGTATGGAAAGAATTTTGTTTTCACTGATACTGCCAATTGGTGCGTTATATGAAACAATCGGCAGTTGGGAAACATCATTCTGCTTCATCATTTCAAATACTTCAGCCAGGGTATTTTCAGGATATGCAAAAATCAGATTCCTGCGTACCTTCAACTGCAGAATATCTTCAGCGGTAATCTGCTCAAGAGCTGATTTCGCCTTGCGGTAAAAGCCCCTCTTCCGCATCCACTCATCACTGTACATCTTGCTCAGGTAATAACCACCAAAATCATTCATCAACACTACGACACAATCGTCATTATCATATCCCTTTCCAGCCTGAAGCGCCGCAGACATCACTGCGCCTGATGCACCACCGGCAAAAATAGCCTCACTACGCAAAAGCTCTCTTCCACAGTTGAATGCGTCATAATCACTTATCTGTATAACATCATCGATAACCGACGGATCCCAGATATCCGATTCCTGTCTGGAACCTATTTCCTCCAGCTCAGAAAAAACTGGATTACCTGGTTTTTCATCGTTCAAGAGCCCTGCATAAACAGAGCCCTGCGATTCAACACCTATAATGCTGATTTGGGGATTTTTCTCTTTCAGAAAACGGCCAAGGCCGGAAGCCATAGCCCCGGAGAGCATCGGTACAAAAACATGGGTAACCTTGCCCTCGGTCTGGCGAAATATTTCACTGCCTGTAGCCTCACTGTGAACCTTGATACTGACAGGATTTTCATACATGCCGGTAAAAAAGGCGTTAGAAATACTCTTTACAAGACTTTCAGCAACATTTTTGCAGCTGCGCGGCTCTCCAGGCAGAGCGTCTGAGGGGGTAATAACCAGTTCTGCACCAAGAGCCCTGAGAACCTCCTGCTTCTCCCGCGATATGTTATCAGGGGCTGCCAGAAGCAGCTTGTAACCACGTCTCACACCAGCCATGGCCAGAGCAATCCCGCTGTTGCCGCAGGTCCAGTCCACAAGGGTCATGCCCGGATGAATCTGCTCCCGATCTTCAGCATCCGTAATGAGGGCGGACGCAACCCGATAATAGTGCGAACAAGCCGGGTTGAGGTACTCGAGCTTGGCCATAACCCTGGGACGAATGTGGCGGGCCATCTGTTTAATAAGAACCAGCGGTGTTTCTGCTGCCAGCCCGAATATATCGTGGTTCGACATGATAGTAGCTGAAAAATGGTTTAACGTGATAACAAGCCCTGAAAACACTCAAAGAAAATATACATTAATTGCTCAATTCACGATAGGTGCGGAATAAGCCTCTAAATTCAATGTTTGATAATCAGGAACAAAATATGTTTTTTTACAGAAAGTTCCGGAACCAGGGCAACCTGCCCCTGTAATCACAAAAAGGCAACCGCTTTATGGATAAACAAAAACCGGGCTCTTCTGCAAGAGAAATTCCTCTTGAAACCATGACTGAAGCTCTTGTTTCTCTTGAACACCTTACCAGGAATACACGCCTTATCCGTGAAAGGATAGCCGGGAAAGCCCGCATCATGGGTATCGTTAAAGCAAATGCTTACGGACATAACGTCCACAGAGTTGCCGAGACTCTTGAAGCCTCTGGGATCGAAGATTTTGGAGTAGCAAACATCCATGAAGCCATTGAACTCAAAACCGGAGGCGCACTAAAAAATCCAGCAAAGATTCTGGCCTTTTCTTCCCCGCTTCCCTCCCACATTGAATTTTTTCTGAAATACGGCATCGACATGACTCTCTGTGACAGCATAACCCTTCAAGCCGCAAAAGAGGTTGCTGCCAGCTATAACACAACGCTTGCCGTACAGGTAAAAGTCGACACCGGTATGGGGCGACTCGGCATCTCCCCTTCAACAGCAATGGAGTTGCTCAGAGAGATCGACCACTCTCCTTTCCTTGAGCTTAAGGGCATCTATACCCACTTTGCCGACAGCACATCAACCGATGGCTTCACAGAAAAACAGGTGGCACTGTTTAAAACACTCGCTGCAGAATACGAGCATGCAGCCGGTCGAACAGTATGCAAACATGCCGCCAACAGCGGGGCAATTCTTTCACAACCTGGCTCCTGGCTTGATATGGTTCGCCCGGGTATCCTGCTCTATGGATATCATCCAGCAAAGAACACCCCTTGCCGTCTCGATGTAAAACCGGTCATGCAGTTCGAGGCAAAAGTAATTTTTATAAAAACTGTAGCTGCGGGAACCACGGTCAGCTATAACAGAACCTGGGCTGCACCTGGACCACGGCATATTGCCACAATCGCTGCCGGATATGCCGATGGCTATTTTCGTACTTTATCAGGTCGAGCAACGGTCATGATCAACGGCAAAACTTACAAGCAGATCGGCACCGTAACAATGGATCAGATTATGGTTGACCTCGGTACACAACACAACGTCAAAACAGGAGACAAGGCCATTCTCTTTGGATGGGATGGACCTTCAGCTGAAGAGATTGCAGAAATTGCCGGCACCATCAGCTACGAAACACTTTGTTCGGTTTCTTCGAGGGTAAAGCGTATTTTCGTATAAAAAAACGTAAAACCTGAACACTATGAATTTCCTTGAAAAGCTGGCCATCAAACTCAGCCTCACCAAAGCTGAAATTTATATGGTCTCGATTCTTCTTGGATTTCTAATGCTTGGAGTTATCATAAAGAATATCAGTTCGGTTGAGGAGGCAGACCTCCTTATTAAAAAGGTGGAGAGAGCCCGATACCGAGATACAGAAGTCGACAGCCTTATCCAGCTTGCCACAGTAGAACAGGCAAGGGTCAAAGAGGATGTCCGGCAGGAAGTTGCAGCTGAACAAAAAGGTGAAACCATTGAGAAGAGGCCGCAACACCTCATAACAGTGAAAAAGGTATTTGCCGGAACAATCTCTTTTAATAAAGCCAGCAACGCACAGTTACAAAAAATTCCAGGAATAGGGCCGGTGATGGCGGGTAGACTGATTACCTTCAGAACAGAAAAAGGCGGCAAAGTGGAACAATTTCAGGACTTTCTTGAAGTCAAAGGAGTGAGCAATAAAAAGCTTGAACTCCTAAAACAACATTTCACTCTGGAGTAATGAGTAAAAGTCAGATAGCATGTTCCATCACCACAACAGAGAGCACTGTTGTCCGGCTTAAAACATCAGGAACTTCCGGATACAGCCTGACAGCATGTAAAACACTTCAGGTTGGTTTTGAGAACCTTGCGTCAGGAAAAGGGAGACGCGTCCTGAAGAAACTTGAACGTCACCTTAAAGAGTGGCAGAAAGAGGAGCTTGCGCTCTGTGTCGAACCTGGAACCTACTTGCCCCTTCCGGCATTCTTTCCTGCCGATGCCAGCCCGGATGAGTGTAAAGAGTACTGCAGAATTGAAGCTGGATACTTTTTAACCCAACCTGAAAAATACAGTTGCGATGATACCGGCTATAGCGACAATAGCTGCAGCGAATTGCATAACAAACACATACTGCTCTTCTATCCTGACGAACAGTGCAAAAGAGCTTTGGAAAACTTTTCAACCAATCATCAGATAGTGTTCAGTGGCTCGCCGCAAAAACCTCTGCTTTACCTCTCGAAGTTCACCAAAGAAGCGCAAGTTATCCTTGAGCTTGAAACAAACTATGTACTCCTGACAATATCAAGAAAAGGACAAATTGAAAAATTTTCGTTCCATCATGTAAAAAGCAGGGAGGAGAGGGAGTATTTCACCATTAAAGTGCTTGCAGAAAACCCGATCTGCCGTGAAAAAGGGGTACAGGTTACCGGCACAATGGCCGACAAGATTATGATGGCACTGATCGGAAAAGAGAGCTCAATTGCTCTGACAACACTCATTATACCGCCATCAATAACTATCAGTAATCCGCAGAACTTTTCCATCTCTTCAGCTTCTGCCGTAAAAGCCATCAGCACAGCACTGATGGCTCTTGCGGAAAATGAGGAAACTACAACTTTTTCGCGTTGACAACCTCGGCAATCTGAACTGCATTGGTTGCCGCACCTTTTCGCAGGTTGTCGGCTACTATCCACATGTTCAGTGTCTGTGGATGCCAGTAGTCACGGCGAATCCTTCCTACAAAAACCTCGTCACGCTCATAAGAGGTGAGCGGCATGGGATAGATGCGGGCTGAAGGATCATCCTGCAGGATAATCCCCGATGAACGAATGAGAAGCTCACGCACCTCATCGATATCAAACTCCTGTGCAAGCTCTATATTCAGCGACTCTCCGTGCCCGCCATAAACTGGAATACGAACCGTTGTCGGTGAGATGCTCATGGAGTCATCGCCCATGATCTTCCGGGTCTCATTGACCATCTTCATCTCTTCCTTGGTATAACCATTCTCCGTAAACATATCGATCTGCGGCACGGCATTGAAGGCTATCTGGTGAAAATGGGTAAACTCATCCTGCTTCTCGCCGGCCAGCTCGCTTTCAAGGGCATCACGTCCAACCTTTCCTTTACCAGTAACCGATTGATAGGTTGACACCACAACTCTTTTTACACCGTAACGGTCATGCAGAGGTTTGAGCACTACGACCATCTGAATGGTTGAACAGTTGGGATTGGCAATAATGGGTTCAGGTGTACCGTCCCCTTTAAAAATATCTCCTGGATTAACCTCGGGCACAACAAGAGGTACATCAGGATCCATGCGAAATGCCGATGAATTATCAATAACAACAGCACCTTCCGCAGCGGCAATTGCTGCCCACTCTTTACTGGCTGTGGCGCCGGCTGAAAAAAGCGCTATATCGACGCCACGAAACGCCTCTTTTGAAGGCACCTGAACTATAAACTCCCGCCCCTTGAACTGCACAACCTGACCGGCACTTCTCGAAGAAGCAAGCGGAACAATGTCGCTTACAGGAAAATTTCTCTCTTCCAGAACCTTGAGCATAGTGCGTCCGACCAGGCCGGTGGCACCAAACACCGCTACACGACAGTGAAGATCCGAGCTACTCATAAAATATTTTATATTTATTACTTAGTAATTTAATTCAAGTCTGCTTGAATGGTCATTGAGATATTCCGCACCATCACGGATTGTCCCCTCCCTTGCATATCCTTCGCACTCCTCGCCATATGCAAGAAGAATATCGATAACCTGCTCCCAACCCTCCTCGCGTACCAGTTTATTGCGTACCCGTGATACCATCGGAAGGCCTTTCAGATAGGTTGCATAATGCCGACGCATTTCCAGCACTCCATACTTTTCACCCTTGAACTGAACTGAAAGCTTCAAATGCTCAACAGCGGCCTCTATCCTTGCCCGAAAATCAGGCAAAGGCATACACGTCCCCGTTGTCACCAATTGCTTGGCACGCTCAAAGATAAAAGGATTTCCTATTGCACCCCGGCCAATCATCACCCCGTCCGCTCCGGTATGGTCAAACATGGCAACAGCATCTTCGGCTGTCCATATATCACCGTTCGCAATAATCGGTATGCGCGCATGCTCTTTCGCTTCACGGATCCAGTTCCAGTCCGCTTTCCCTTTATACATTTCACTTCTCGTACGACCATGTATGGCAAGAGCCTGAATGCCAGCATCCTCAAGGCGATGCATGACATCAACAATATTAATCGACTCCCTGTCCCAGCCTATTCTTGTTTTGGCGGTCACCGGAATGCTTACCGCACGGACAACCGCTTCTGCAATTTGTGCCATCTTTTCAGGTTCCTTGAGCAATGCCGCGCCAGCACCCTTTCCTGCAACTTTTTTGGTCGGACAGCCGAAATTAATATCAAGGTAATCAGGACTGTACTCTTCAGCTATCACAGCGGCCTCAATCATCGACTCGACACTGCTTCCAAAAATCTGTATGGCAAGCGGTCTTTCGACCATATCTGCCGTCAGCTTGCGCACCGACTTCTCAACACCCCTGCGCAAGGCTTCGGCACTGATGAACTCTGTATAGACAATGTCCGCTCCATGCCGCTTGCACAGCTGCCTGAATGCCCTGTCGGTTACATCTTCCATTGGGGCAAGCATAACAGGACGGTCAATGTCAATCGTTCCTATTTTCATACCTACCCGTTTATAATCTCTGCAGGCCGGGCCATCAACTCCTTGACCTGCTCATGAATCTTTGCATAGAGTGCAGGATCTTCGCGCAATGCCTTTTTGACGGTTTCACGTCCCTGGCCAAGCTTATCCTGGCCATAACTGAACCATGACCCTGCTTTTTTTACAACACCAAACTCAACACCGAGATCAATCAGCTCTCCTATAGCCGATATCCCTTCACCGTAAAGAATATCAAACTCGGCACTTTTGAACGGAGGTGCAACCTTGTTTTTAACAACCTTCACCCTGGTACGGTTCCCGGTACTCTCCTCACCATCCTTGATCTGGGCAATTTTACGGATATCAAGACGCACCGATGAATAAAATTTCAGGGCCTTGCCACCGGTCGTCGTTTCAGGACTGCCGTACATAACTCCGATTTTGTCGCGAAGCTGGTTGATAAAAATACAGACACAGCTCGATTTGGAAATAGCACCGGTAAGCTTGCGGAGAGCCTGACTCATGAGCCGGGCCTGCAAACCCATGACACTGTCACCCATTTCGCCTTCGAGCTCAGCCTGGGGCACCAGAGCAGCTACAGAATCAACCACCACAACATCAATGGCTCCACTCCTGACAAGCGTTTCAACAATAGAGAGTGCCTGTTCACCGGATTCCGGCTGACTGATAAGCAGAGCATTGATATCAACACCAAGCTTTCGGGCGTAAGAGGGATCAAAGGCGTGTTCGGCATCCACAATAGCAGCAATACCTCCCTCTTTCTGCGCCTCAGCAATAACATGCAAGGCAAGAGTTGTCTTGCCCGATGATTCGGGCCCATAAATTTCGGTTACACGACCACGAGGCAATCCACCCACTCCAAGCGCAAAATCAAGCGCCATCGATCCGGTTGAAATGGAGAGCACCTTCATAACTGCGGAATCGTCACCAAGGCGCATGATAGCTCCCTTGCCAAACTGTTTTTCGAGAGCTTCGACTGCAAGGTTGAGCTGCTTGAGTTTTGCCGGGTCAACACCAATGACCTTCTTTTCAGTTTTTATAGTATCCATAAAACAGGCATGATAAAATTTGAGAAATAGTATAACCTCATGGTATAATGGTTTTAAGCGTTTCAGAGAGCTCGCGGTAACTCAAGTTCAATTCCTGCACTGACCTGGTGTTGCTGTACGCAAGAAGCCTTGATGAAATACCTATGCTTTCCAGACTGATAAATGAGGGGCTATTTGAAAGCATCGACCAGATTTCACCTCCAAAACCAGCCAGCAGTCCAATACCGTAAGGCACCATAAATGTGTGACGGATGCTGCTGCCTGCAAGAGTCCCGATACGGGCGAAAAGCTCACGAAATGTGAGGTTGTTACCAACAACAACATAACGCTCTCCTGAACGCCCTCTTTCCCATGCTGCGATATGAGCATCAGCCACATCCCGGACATCGACAAAACCTGTACTTCCTGAAGGAAGAAAAGGGAGCTTCCCCTCATAGACAAGACGCAACACATCATTCGATGAACTGAGAGAAGCCGGATTTTTGCGGTCAACACCAATGACAACACCGGGATTCACCATCACAACATCAAGTCCCTCTGCTACGCCACGCAATCCCTCAAGTTCAGCCAGGTGCTTGGACTCCATATAACCATTCCTGCGTTGCCACTCCTGAAAGGATGTTGACTCGCTGGCAGGCGTACCGTCCTCTGTTGCTCCGATAGCTGCGATGGAACTGGTGACTACAAGCTTTCGGACATTGTTGAAAAGAGAGGCGTTGACAACGTTTCTTGTTCCGAGAACGTTGGTATCATAGAGCGCATTACGAAAATTCCTTGTATAGGAAATCAACCCGGCACAATGAAACACCGTATCGACACCCTTGAACGCTTCCATAAGCGCAAGAGAATCAAGAAGATCCGCATGGACAATATCAACCGGCAAACCCTCAAGAAAGAAGCAGTCCGAGCTCTTCCTCACAATCACCCTGAAGTTGACCTCACCTGATAATTTTGAAAGCAATGCAAGAACGAGCTGGGATCCAATATATCCGGTAGCGCCAGTTATGACAATTGATGATTTTAGCATTAAATCGCTGAATATTTCCGCCTTTATTTCCGCTTATTATTTAGTAAAACCAATAACAACAACCGTGATTTCTCACTTATGGGATAAGATGCCAGCAGTTTTATTGTCGCTGTAAAATAAGCGAATTTTTACCAGTAAAGAAGTAAATGACGGCAAATCTTCACTGTTTACAAAAATAAGAATTAAAACTACATTGCATTAAATTCCAGTCACAAGCTTTAGAAAATATTTAGTAATGTCAAAAGAAAATTTCCGGCATCCGACAGTTCCTGCATCTGAGGAATCGGTTCATCAGAATGAACTGTCGAACGGATTAAAAATTGTTACCGATTCAGTTCCTTATGTACAAAGCATTACGCTCGGTATCCAGATTGATGCTGGTTCACGCGATGACCCCCAAGACGGCCTGGGGTTGGCTCATTTTATTGAACACGCACTCTTTAAAGGTACAGGACGGCGCACCTATATTGATATAGCCAGAAATATCGAAAAAAACGGCGGCTATCTCGATGCCTTCACAACCAAGGAACAAACCTGCATCTATCTCCGCTGCCTGGCCGAACATCTCGAACCATCTTTTGACCTGCTCTCGGATCTTGTCTGCGATCCGGTTTTTCCTCCAGAAGAGATCAACAAAGAAAAAGAGGTTGTTATTGAAGAGATCAGCAGCGTTAACGATACTCCTGAAGAACTTATTTTTGAAGAGTTTGATCTACGTTCTTTTCCCCTCCATCCTCTTGGAAAACCAATCCTCGGTACCGAAGAGAGCGTAGGAAATTTTACGGATGATAATCTGAAAAACTTCATGCGGCTCCACTATGTACCGCAAAAAATGCTTCTCACTGCTACAGGAAACGTCCATCACGATGAGATCATGCGACTTGGCGAACGATTTCTCGGCAAACTCAGAGAACCGTCGGGTACCCGGTATGTTCGCCAACCCTTCCTTGCACAAGATTATACCCCTTTTACCCAGACACTTAAAAAACGGGTCTGCCAGGCGCAGATTGTACTTGGCACAGCCATAGAACGGCATGATCCACTCTTTTACAGCCTGATGGTACTCAACTCAATGCTCGGTAACGGCATGAGTTCCCTTCTCAATCTTGAACTTCGCGAAAAGCGGGGCCTTGCTTATAACGTCTATTCATCAATTACCTTTTATGACGAACTGACCGCGCTGAACATCTATGCCGGCACAGACAGCAACAAGACAAAGGTCACCCTTGAACTCATCAAAGAGTTGCTCCAGAGCGATTCACTGAAACATCCCAACGCAGAGGAGGTGCTGGCTGCAAAAACAAAACTGATCGGATCACATATCATGGGTATGGAAAAAATGACACGCAGAATGTCTCAGATGGCATCCGACATCTCCTATTTCGGCAGATATATTGAGCCAGAAGAAAAAACAGCCGCTATTTCGGCGGTCACTCCAGACGATATCGCTGAAGCGTCCATGCGGATACTTCACGACCCACCCTATTCCACACTGGTCTACAAGCCAGGGCGCTAAACCGAATCCCGGAGAAGGTCTGTTTTAAAAAACAGGATTAATTCGTATCTTCTTAACTTTCAATTTTTCACACTTACTAATTAACCAGAGAGAGCCTTGCAAAAGAATATCAAGAACGTCAGCGAAACCGAACAGGAGCTGGAAATCATACTTTCCGCGGAAGAATTCGGTTCCGAATATAATAAGGAACTTGAAGAAGCCAGAAGAAGCATACAGATCAAGGGATTCAGAGCAGGCCACGCCCCTGTGGGCTTGATAAAAAAACTGGCAGGGCCATCCATTGAGGCAACAATTGCCGAAAAGTTGGCATCACAATATTTCGGAGACATTGTTGAAGATGAAAAGATTAAACCGGCTAACCGCGCACAACTTGTCAAATTCACCTTTGAACCCGATCAGCTTACCCTTCTGCTCTCCTATGAGATACATCCTGAATTTGAACTGCAGGATTTCAGCACATATTCTTTTACCAAGGCACTCTATACTGTCACCGATGAGGATGTCCAACGTGAACTAAATCTTATTCTTAAAGGTCATTCAACGTTGGTCAGCATCGATGAAGCAGCATCAGCAGCTGACACAGTGATCGGTGATGTCTACAAGCTCAATGAGGCTGGCGAACCTGAAGAGGATCATAAAACCGAAAACTATCACTTCAGCCTCGAATACCTCCCTGAAGAGAACCCCTTCCGCATAGCGCTTATAGGAAAAAAAGCAGGTGAAACAGTCGAGATTGAAAACAATCAGACAGATTCCGATGCAAAGCCTTCCCGCTTCCGCGTTGCCATCAGTGAGATCAAACGACTTGAACTTCCTGAACTGACTGACGATCTGGTTAAAGAGATCACCAGACAGCAATTTGAGTCAGTGGCAGACTTCATCGCTGACGTCCGCATCCAGCTCGACACTTACTTTTTATTGAAATCCGATGAGGAGTTGCTTGAATCGATTTCGGCGAAACTGATTGAGGAAAATCCGGTACCCTCACCAAAATCCATGATCGCATCCTTTTCAAAAATGCTTGTTGAGAATGCCAAACGCCAAATGGGTGGCAACTTCCCGAAAGGATTCAACGAAGAAGAGCTTTTGGCTTCCATGAGACCAAATGCCGAAAAACACTCCCAGTGGCTTCTTATCAGCCAGAAAATAGCCGAACTCAATAATCTTGACGTATCGGAAGATGACATCAGGGCTTTCGCGGCAAAAGAAGCTGGCAAAAATGGTACACAGAGTGAAGAAGATCTTCTGAACACCTATCACTCAGCTGAATTCAAGGATTATATCACCGATACCATCATTAAAGAAAAGATCTACGACATTATCAAGTCCAAGGTTACAATCACCGAGGAAGAAAGAGCTATTCCAGTTCATAAAGCCTGAGTTCTTTATCACAAAACAAAGCAGGAGTGGTTTATCTCACTCCTGCTTTGTTTTGTTATGAGCCTTCAATCAGAGCTGTCGCAATCGCAGAGTGGCGGTCATGAGCGATAGATATCTTAATGGAAGAGCTGTCGGGAAAACAACCTTCATCAGCTGCTCTGACAAACGGACGACCTCGTTCATCGTTGAATATCTCAAAACTCTTCCAGTGCACATGGCCGGAAAATCCGGTTCCAAGAGCCTTGACGACCGCCTCCTTCGCAGCAAAGCGACCTGCAATACTGGCAATAACCTGAGGTTTATGAAGACAGAGATCTATCTCTTCCTCGGAAAGAAACCTCTGGAGAAACTTCATTCCGTAGTGGCTATAAACTCTTTCGATGCGATCGAGATCAACAATATCTACCCCTACCTCCATATTTCTCCTCTGTCAAACAAGATCAATTTTCATTGAAAGATCAAGGGCTCGAACGCTATGCGTCAGTTCACCTATCGAGATAAAATCAACACCTGTTTCGGCAACTTCCCGCACATTGTGCATCCCGATATTTCCAGAAGCTTCGAGAAGCACAGCACTGCACGCAGCCTTGACATAGTCGACGGCCTCCTTTATGAGATCTGGAGTAAAGTTGTCAAGAAGAATAATATCCGGAGCACAGACCAGAGACTTGCTCAGCTCATCCATGGAACGAACCTCAGTTTCTATCTTCACATCAAGGTGTTTTTTTTCCCTGTATTTCTGTGCACGGCGGATTGCCTTGGCAATACCACCAGAGGCATCAATATGATTATCCTTGATAAGAATCATATCGAACAAGCCAAAACGGTGGTTTACCCCTCCACCTATCCGGACTGCCTCTTTATCAAAAAAGCGCAGACCAGGTACAGTTTTTCTGGTATCGAGAATTTTGGCATTGGTATGGCTTACCTTCTCAACGTAGGTCTTTGTTCTGGTAGCTATTCCCGACATGCGCTGCATAAAATTAAGCGTAGTACGTTCACCAATTAGCAGAGGAGCAAGTTTTCCCTTAACTTCAAGAATAATGTCGCCACAACATACGGCTTCTCCATCCCTGCAGTGAAGCACAACCGACAGGTCTGGGTCGCAGGCAGCGAAAACCTGCACGGCAACATCAGTCCCGCCAATAATACCCTCATCCTTGGCTCTGATAACAGCACTGCCTTCCTGAAAAGGATCAATAGTTGCCAGTGTGGTAATGTCACCCGTGTAACGGTCTTCTTCAAGGGCAAGCATTATAGCCCTTGCACGGCATCCCTCGTAAAAATCGTTACGAGCATTGGTCTTCATAATTGCCGCTCCTGATACATTGAAAGAAATAATGTTCCGCGTTAAAGTAATTAAATTAATTGGTTTTTTTGGGAACCCTTTCAAGCCGGATATAATCTGTAAAAAAGCCAGGGATGTTAGCTCCCGGCATTTGAGCATCTACAAGGCTTACCGGGCAGAGAAAGCGCACCGGCACCTTAAATAAATGATTTTATACCCCATTTTATAACGAGATAGAGAATTATTATATTACTTTATGTCCGGTATGGGCAGATACCGGCTTCAACAATTGCATCGAAACCCTGCCCTGTTTCATGGCGTTTTATGCTACAGAGATGGAGACAAGCAAAATTAAATTCAAGGCCGTATTTCAGCAGATTTCCTCTCTTCAAGAGAGTTGGCAATTCTCTACCGTAAATAGCCGTGACGTCGATTTTCTCGATTTCAGACAACGATCTGAATGGCTTCAGTACACAGGGCTCCATGACAAAGATGGTCATGAAATTTACGAAGGAGATCTGTTACAGTGGGCTGACTATATTGTTGAGGTTGTTTTTGATTCAGGAAGTTTTAAAGTATTAAATGACGGAAACTCCGATATGCTTCTCTGGTATTGTGTGCCTGAGTGTGAGGTTATTGGCAATAAATACGAGAAAGATATCAAACCTTGATCCACTTTGTCCAGCCATGTTCGCTCGCATGCATTGTGCGTGAATCCATATGAATTATGAAAAAGCAAGCACTCCCATGCGTACGGTTGACAAATATGGTTTTCTATGCACACCATGGTGTACTCAAGGAAGAACATACGATCGGGGCAAAATACGAAGTTGATGCAGAACTTTTTTTCGATTTCACCGATGCTGCACGTAACGATGATATTACAAAAACCGTCGATTACGGTGCTGTGTACAGGAAAATACGGGAAGCGCTCACTCTGAAAAAATTTTTTCTTATTGAGGCTGTGGCCTATGAGATCGCCAACGACTTACTCAAGGATTTTCCAATAATCGAAAGAGTAAGCATAAAAGTCCGCAAACGGAACCCTCCTGTTGATGGCATCTGTGATTACGCAGAGGCCGATTACTCCATTGCCCGTCCCGAAAATAATGCTCATGCATAAGGTCTATATCGGGATAGGTTCAAACATAGGAAACCGTCTCCTCCACCTTCAGGAAGCTGTTGATCTGCTTGATCTTCTCAATAATACATCGGTTTGTAAGATATCATCGATCTACATGACAGAACCGGTTGGTGAAACTGAGCAGAACCGCTTCTATAACGGTGTCATTCTTCTTGAAAGCACCCTTCCGCCTGAAGAGCTTCGCCTGCATTGCAAAACCATCGAACAGGAACTTGGACGGCCCGCAGCATACCCGCGCTGGAGTCCGAGAGTTATAGACCTCGACATTCTGCTCTATGACGATCAATGTTTCCACGCAGGAACGCTCACGATACCCCATTCAGAACTGCATCGCCGAAAATTTGTGCTTGTCCCGATGCTCGATATTGCCAACCCAGTGCATCCTGCAATGAAGCAAACAATCCAGCAACTTCTTGTTAACTGTAATGACCGATCGGTTCTTATCAGGATAAAAGAAATGGTTGTAATCAAAAAGAGAGAGAGCGCAACGTAAAGCACTCTCTCTCTTTTTTTTATACGCAGTGAGGTCGGTTATCTCAGTTGGCAAAGGTAATATTGAGGTTCCCTTCAGCAAAATCAGCACCTTCAGTCTTTCTCCCAACAAGAACATTGGGCAGAATAATGCTCTTCCGGAAGTTGTTGATATCAACCAGCAGCTCATCACCCTTTATATTCACATTCAGCTTTGTCACCTCGACATTCGGCAGATAAAGGCTCAGTACATATTTACCATCAACTTTCTCCAGTATCTGGGTCTTTTCATCAATGTATAGCACATCAGCAGGATTTTTGTCGCCGAAAATCTGCTGACTCAGTTCATAAAGCCTGTCGGTATTGATGATTTCCGCGATAGACTGTTTTGCCTTGAAAATCGGCACAGGATAGAAACAGTTATCAATCACCCTGAGATATTTTGTCTGAATATCGATAAGACTCTGCAAGTAGCTATCAGATGAGCTTGGAGGAAGAATCTTGTTAACCACTGCAGCATCAAGCTTATAGCCGAAAAGATTGAGGTAGGTCTGCACCCTCAGAGCCTCCTTTATAACCATATTTTCAGGATTCAGTACTACCCTGAATGTCGTTATAGATTTATCCTGAAGCATTGAATGGAGCTCTTTCATGTGCGAATTTACCTCCGGCATAAGCTTGAAGATATTTTTCTTCGGCATAAATTTGCTTAAAAGAGGAGCCGCAAAACCAATAGCTTTTGAGTGCCAGCCTCCTATTTTGTCAGCATACCATCCATAAGACTCCGGCATTCCAAGCAAACGCATGGTCTCGCCTGTTGGAGCCGCATCAACAACAACAACATCATATTTACCTGACTTGGCGGCCTTCCATATATAACGAAGACTTATCATCTCCTCCATCCCAGGCATAATCGCAAGTTCTTCAGCAACAACTTCATTGGCACCATCATGCATTAAAATCGATGAAAAGTAGGAATAAAGCTCAGTCCAGTTCTCTCTGATTTCTGCAAGAACATTCACCTCCATGGCAAAGAGATTCTTTTCAACCTCCACAGGCGTGGAAGAGAGCTCAACACTTAAAGCGTCAGCAAGACTATGAGCTACATCGGTACTCATAATCAAAACCCTCCCTCCTCTTCGAGCAATTGCTGTTGCAGTGGCAGCAGAAACGGTAGTTTTACCTACCCCTCCCTTACCTAAATACAGAATAATTCTCATGTTGATTATAAAACTATTGAATGGACTTGATTTTGAATGAACGCTTTTACCGATGAGTTTGTCCTTCGTTATCCTCTTCACCACCAGCCATCCTGCTGGCATCACCTGAGTTTTCAGCTGCCGATTCTTCGCTTATTTCTTCTGCAGGGATAATTCTGATTTTTTTCCTGGGTGCGGTGACCTCCCCACCTCTCTCAATACCCATTCCTTTACCATTTATCTCTGAATCTGAAGAAATATCGTCCATGCTCATCATATTTTTTACAATCGGAAGCACCTCCTCTTCAGGGGTTGTAATCGTAATCTTTTTACGCCGCGGAGCAGCATCGGCGTTCAAGTCATACACAATCTTCTTTTTTGATGCTGGTGCTGATGCTGCTGAAAGAGGATTATTTTCGATCCCCGTTATATCACTCCCGAAACAATCATCATTCAGCGTTTCTTCATCATCGCTTTTAATATGAATGCTTTTTCTTCTAATGGTACTTTCATGATCGTCATCCACACCGCGCTGCTGATTTTTCGGCAAATCATCATTTGAATCATGAGCGCCAGCTTTCGGCGAACTCTTTCGCGTTGTTTTGTTGCCTCCTCCACCAAAACTGGAAGAGAGCTTCATAAGCTTATTCACCGAAGCAATCATCCCGTCATTGCGCACCGCAGTTTTAACAATATTCAGAACAAAACGCTCGGCCTGTGGATTATCAGCAATACTGATTACAAGCTCATTGAGGGCTGTGAGCATACCGGGAACATGCTGAAGATCGTTTTTAAGCTGCTCACGGATTTTGAAAGGGGCATCTCCAACCATCTCCTTTATTGATTCGGCAACTCTTTTCAAGGAAGCAGGGTCAGTGGGAAGGATATTTCCAATTCCCTTGAGAGCATCTGCAGGAGAAAACCCCTGCTTAGGCCCCTCTCCGCCTTGCCCCCCCGCTGGAGAGTGGCTGTACTGCTGTTGTTCAGGGTTAGCATACCCTATCGTTGCCTTATATTGCTCAAGAAGATCCTGACCATAGCCAATGTGGCTGTCCTGCTGAGCTGGAGGAGCATCGAATCGAAGGGAAATTACCCGAGGAACACAAATACCCCTTGCTCCACGCAGAATAGGAACAGAGACTTCGTCAGGCAGTTCTTGGTGGTAATTAAGACCGAGGTACTCTTCTATGATTGACTCAATGACGGTATGAAGCCTTGTAATCAATTCGGCTTCACGCAGTTCAACCATATCAAAAATTACATAAACAGGCTCCTTCTCATTACGACGAACCTTAAAATTCAGTGTAGCAAAATCATGGTCTTTGTTCCGACTGTTAACAGTGACGGAACCAAGATCAAATCTATCCAGATAGTCCTTGTTCGAGCCTCTCGCCCAAAAGTAAACTGCCTTGTCGGTATAGATCAAATAATCTTGAAACGCAATATTGCCGACACGTTCCTGATGTGACTCATAAAAAACCCCTTCAAAAAAAGCAATCGGATTCTCACCGGCGTTCATGAGGCCTTTCTGAAAAAACTCAGTGACATCATTCTGTTCTGTCTGTCCTGAGATATACAAAGAAAAATTAGCCATTAACCACACTCGTTCACTTAATACTATTGGGACGTTGAGCCGAAATCTATCAAATTTTTAGAATAAACAGAAATTACTCGATTAACCGAAGTGCTTTCGTCTTCATAAACTGAGTACGGCTGATTTTTAAACTGGACTGGGATATCAAAGCAAGAACGGACATCATGCATCAAATGAAAGAAGGAGGCTGTTATTCGAGATGGGCTTACTACTACCAAAATAAAAAAGGCAGTGAAACCAAATACTTTTCACTGCCTGAAAACGGAAATGTTGCGGTGCTTATTTCGCAAATTTTGATGTTACTTCTTTCGAAGGAACAGCATAGCCTGTGACTTCAGGTGAAGAACCACGAAGACTTGTGCCTCCGCCCATGTTGCCATAAGCATTGCGGTTGATTCTCATGGTACCTTTGCCTAAAGAATCAAACAACATACCTACGGTCTCCCAATGCCCCTCAACCATTACCTCAAAAATACGTCCGGCTGCGGCCAGGATATCGGTAAAAACTCCACCACCACTCATAATTCCTCCTAGAAATTTAATTATTGGAAAGTTAACAGAATTTAAAACACTATTCTTTTATCAATTTACAGTAATAAACAAAAAAACACAAGAAAAAGATTTGTTCTAACGAAACAGAAAGAACACTGGAAAAAAACAAATCGTTCTATTTTCTTATAGGACCTTTCTGAAAGGATCCTGCAAAATTCTTCACCACTTCAGAAGCGGAAACCCCTGCATCACCAACTGCTGTTGCGGCATTGCCTGTTGCATTTTCCACGGTTTCAACCGCGCTGGCATACAACTCATTGGCAGTTCTTGACGCATCTTTAACGGTAATAGCCACACGATCGATGGTCTCACCAACAACTCCACCCGTACTGCCGAGAATGTTTCCAATGCCCGATGCGTCAATGACAGCACCCAAAGTACCTGTTACCGTATCAAAGATATTGCCTGCAATATTCAGACTGCCAACAACAGCACTCTGCCCGGTTAAAAGGACGCTTTCAGCAAGAAACGTAAGGCGATCAGTAAATTCAAGCTCTTTAAAATCCTTACGAAGTTTCTGATACGATTCCGACATATTACTCTCCCTGGAATTGAGACCGTTCTCACGAGGCCTCTGTTATGATTATGACTAACGATTATATATTTGAAAAATTTAAACATAAAAATCGATCAAAGCAAATGCTCTCCGCTCAAGGGAAATCAGCCTCTATCATAGGCCTTTTGCTCTTTGTGGTGGTGGCTGTTATTGTGCTGGTCAAGATCAAATGGAATATGAAGCCATTTATCCTTGAAAACTGCATCACCGGGCTCAAGTCCTGTAAGACTGATCGGAAGTGTAATGATTTTACGCTGATTACCAATCTGCACATAGAGCTCATCGCCAGTTACCCAGACATCAATATCGACAGGATTGGCAAACATAAGCTTCAACTGCACCTCATAGACATTGCCATTGCGGACAAACTTGATCGGCGGCTCGTCATACATCATGTCTGATGGGTCAGTATCACCATACATGTCTTTAGCAAACATCTCAAGAGATTTCAGACCGACAATTTCCTGTTCGTACATCCGGAGTTTTTTAACAGGAAGAGGAGAGAACCCTTCTTCTATCTCACCAAGGTATTTCTGCTGAATCGCTTTCCAATTCTCCTGATACCCACAATCCTCGTTGACATCAAGCAGTCTGTTCACAAGAACCATATCCACCTTAAACCCATAAAGATTCAGATAGGTCAAGGCACGCATGGTCTCCTTGATCGACATCTTCTCGGCATTCATCACCAGGCGCACTGTAGACTTTTTATTATTCGTCAGGATTTCGCGAATATCTTCAAGCTCATCAAAGACCTGATCAACTGAATCAATGGCATCAGCAGGAGGAATAAAAAATGCAATTTTATCTGACATCCTCGAAAGAGGCTTGCTGAGCGGCTTGATAAGATATTTATTGACATTTTTAACTGCTTTCATGCCCCATGCAAGGGTATCGGGAAGAGAAAGAAGTCTTAGGGTTTCACCGGTCGGGGCAGTATCGAGTACCAGAACATCATAAAGTCCAGATGCTTTATAGCGCTTGATTCTCAAAAGAGAAAAAAGCTCTTCCATACCAGGAAGGATGGTCATCTCATCAGCCATGACCCCGGATACACCCTGAGCCATAAAAATTCTTGTATAATACTTCTGTACGGACTGCCAGTTCTGCTTGAGATCAACATAGGGGTTGACCTCAATAGCATCAAGATTTTCCCTGATTTTTGTGGGCTCTGCGCCGAGAGGCAGGTTAAATGAATCCGAGAGACTGTGTGCGGGATCGGTTGAGAGAACAAGGGTACGATAGCCAAGCTGCGAACAACGGACAGCTGTAGCCGCAGAAACACTGGTTTTGCCTACCCCGCCTTTACCTGTGAAAGTTAAAATACGCATGAACCAAACATTGGGATTTTATGTATACAGAGGAAAAATCAGAAAAGCTAAAGATATAACACTGAGCTGACACTACAAAAGATCTAACATACACACTTCAGCCAATGTTAAAAATTATTCGGTTATTATTATTTTTTAAATGTACGTTCTGCTCGCTTAATTAGTCCATCTCAGTTAAACGTCATCTTCTTTAATAGTCTTTTTATGCTCGAAACAAACGCAATTGTTGATGTCCGGGCAACTGTCACCCAGACCCGGCACATCGGCAGAGATGTAAGCATCATCACCCTTGAGTGCCCACCAATTGCGGCTGCGGCAAAACCCGGAAACTTTGTTAACATAAAGGTTAACGGAACGACACAACCACTGCTCAGACGACCTTTCTCCATTCACAACGTCCATGGAATCTTTATTGATATCATGGTAAAATCCATTGGATACGGCACTACCCTGTTCTGTGATACCACAAAAGGTTCAACAGTGATGGTACTTGGACCACTGGGAAATAGTTTTAATCTGACCGGCCAGGACTTTAACACAGCTATTCTTGTTTCCGGAGGAATCGGCACCGCTCCAATGCTTTTTCTGGAAAAAACACTGACCGCAAAGGGCAAAAAGGTCATTAACCTGATCGGAGGAAGAACAAAAGATGAGCTGCTCCCCCAAGAGCTTGACAATTGCCTGCTCGCAACTGATGACGGCTCCATGGGTTTCAGCGGCAACGTTGTAGAACTGCTCCATAGTGAACTGCCTGCTCTCAAAAAAGAGGGCTCGCTCAAAATTTTTTCATGTGGCCCCAATCCAATGCTGAAAGCACTTGCACGATTCTGCAGAGCACACCAGCTGCCTTGCGATCTCTCGCTTGAATCGGTGATGGGTTGCGGCATTGGTATCTGTTATGGATGCAGCGTTGAAATCAACACACCGGATGGAGGCACTCGAACCATTCTCCTATGCAGGGAAGGCCCCGTTATCGATGCGAAACTACTTGTAGTATAAGACGTAAAATTGTGATATCTTTTTAAAATATGGGAACAGCATTCCCGAAAGCTTTTTTAAAAAAAACGGAACAGCACTATGGCAAAAGGAGTTAACAAAGTAATACTTCTCGGCAGACTCGGTGGGGAACCAGAAAGTCGACAGGCTGGATCGACAACAGTAGCAAACTTCACGATAGCAACCAGTGAAAAGTTCAAAAACCAGCAGGGAGAGCTTCAGGAAAAAACGGAATGGCATAGAGTTGTTGCATGGGGCCGGTTAGCCGAAATATGCAAGGAGTATCTCCACAAAGGATCACAGGTTTATGTTGAGGGAAGACTACAGACACGGAACTGGGAGAAAGAGGGTGTCAAGCAGTACACGACCGAGATTGTAATCAGCGACATGCAGATGCTTGATGGCAAACCGTCCGGTCAGGCTTATAATGAAGGAGCTCCACATAATTATGAACGTCAGCAAAGCAGCCAGCCTTCATATTCAACACCCCCTTCTATCCCGCTGCTTGAAAATGAAAAAGATGATCTTCCCTTTTAAACTTTTTTAACGTTCAGGGCGCACTCCGGTGCACCCAGACCCTATGGAAGCACTGAAAAAAAACATTCTTGCCGGCACCATTTCCCCGGTTTATTTCTTTTATGGCACCGAGAGTTACCTTAAGGAAGAGTGTGCCGACATGATCAGAACCGCCATGTTTCCATCAGAAGCCGATGCGGCCGCCAACACGCACATCTTTTACGGTACCGATCTCACACCGGGCGAATTGATATCGAAAGCCTCTGAATACCCAATGTTCACCGCAAAACAGCTCATCATTGTCCGTCAATTTGACAAAATCAAAAAGCCATCAACAAAAGAGCTGCAAAAACAACACGATGAAAAATTCAGCAACTACATCAAGAGTCCTGCAGAATTTTCCGTCCTGATCTTCGATGCCGACCAGGTCGAAAAAAAAGAACTTGAAAAAAGCTCATTCGCCACACTGAAGAAATACCGCCACGATTTCCCAGCCATCAAGGCACCCGACCTCTTCGCCTCCAACAGAGCCAAGGCTTCCGGATGGGAATTTGACACTGACGCACTCAAGGCATTTACTGCCTACATACAACCATCAGCTCGGGAAATATGTCACGAGATTGAAAAGATAATTCTTTATGCATCCTCCCGAAGCGCTGAAAAACGCATCACGCCACCTGATGTCTATGAGTGCGTCGGTATATCGCGCACCTACAATGTCTTCGAACTTGAAAAGGCCCTTGCAGAACGAAACCTGAGGCTCTGCAGCGGCATATCGCTTATGATCATGGATCAGGAAGGGCAGAAAGAGGGGCTCGGAAATATAGTCCGTTTTCTGACGACCTTTTATATTCGCCTCTGGAAACTCTCTCTGCCCGACGTCCGGCAGCTTCCCCAGACAGAAATCGCAAAAATTCTCGGCATGTATGGCAAACAGGAATATTTTGTTAAAAACTACCTCACTTACCTCAGATCATTTTCTCTTCAGGATGCTGAACTGGCTATCACTGCACTGAGAGAAACAGATGCCGCGCTCAAAGGACTGCTCCCCTACCCGGACGAAAAATATCTGCTTCTCCGACTCATGCAGAAACTGCTTGGCTGATTTACAGCCATCCTTTACGCCGGTACCAAAAAATTGTTGCTGCAACACCTTCAGCAAGAGATGTTTCGGCAGTAAAACCCAAATCACGCTCTGACTGTTCCGGAGAGCAGACCCAATAATCCTGCACAAGTTCATTCGCCTTGTCGCGATTGAGAAGCGGGGGCTTTCCGAATAACAAACCCGCAGCGCCAATCACCATTCCAGCAAAAAACACAAAGGGTTTCGGCAACAATATCCTGTGCAGCTTTTTAAAACCAAGTACGGGCCGTGCTGCAGCAATAACTTCATCCCATGAGAATGAGCTTGATGATGTAATGTAATAAATGCGGCCAACAGCCCGCTCCGAACAAGCAGCCATCATGATACCGTTAACAAGATCGTCGACATAAATCATACTGAAACGCTGCCTCTCCCCACTGCCAGCCGTCACCAATACTCCACTGGCAAGCATTTGAAAAACCTGCAGTATATCCCGATCCCCCGGACCATACACCGCCGGTGGGCGAACTATGGTAATCGGAATATCAAGTGAACTTTCAAGGCAGAGTGTTTCCGCTCTTAACTTGCTACGCCCGTAGGCGCTAACAGGGCTGGCTTGATCAGACTCCCTCACTCCGCATCTACCTTCCATAGCCGGACCTGCTGCCGCAAGCGATGATACAAGCAAAAACCTCTTCAGTGCAGGGTTATGCTCCTTGATGACAGCAAGCAGGTTTCGCACCGGTATTACATTTCCTGCATTGTATCCGGCTTCATCAACAGCTTTCGTTAACCCCGCAAGGTGCACAATCCGGTCAATACCCCGCACCGCTTGACCGAGAGCATCCAGGTCACTGAAACTTCCCCGAACAACCTGCACCCCTTCAGGTAATCCTTGACCTGAACTTTCAGGTCGAAGAAAAACCCTGATCGTCGAACCTCCCTCAGCAAGATAGCTGAGCATCCTTGATCCGATAAATCCAGTCGAACCCGTCACCAATATTGTTTCACCCATTTACGTTATGATTTGCCATTAGTTCAGCTGTTCACTCACCTTATCACTATAGAGGCTTTTCCATCAAGAAAAAAACCAGACCGTGTTTCAAGAAAAAAAATAAAAATTTTAATACATTTCGTTTCATGGGTAAAACCAACTTGCCTTAAACCCGGTCATTGAAGGATATATCAACAAAAGACGACCGTAAAAACAAGAAATTCCAGCTTTTTCTGTTCCAGCTGAAGTAAATTTGCGTTACTGTGGATAAAACAAAAGACCTTTTTAAAAAATGCATTGAGTTTACCCTTGCCGACGAAGTCAAGGCTCAAGGCATATATCCCTTTTTTCATCCCATAGACGAAAACGAAGGTCCGGTTGTCTCATTTGGGGGACGGAAACTGGTCATGGCCGGCTCAAACAACTATCTTGGACTTACAGCCGACCCAAGGGTAAAAGAGGCCTCAATCAAAGCTATCAATAAATACGGCACAAGCTGCAGTGGCTCCCGCTACATGACAGGAACCGTCAACCTGCACGTAGAACTTGAAGAAAAACTTGCCGACTTTTTTGAAAAGGAGCGCTGTCTGCTCTTCAGCACCGGCTATCAGACAGGACAAGGCATCATCCCGACACTTGTTCAACGCGGTGAATACATTGTATCCGACCGGGACAACCATGCAAGCCTTGTAGCTGCTTCCATCATGGCTCAGGGAGCCGGAGCAAATCTTGTACGGTATAACCACAATAACATGGAAGACCTTGAACGCGTGCTTCAGAACATTCCGGGAAATACAGGACGACTGATTGTTTCTGATGGAGTCTTCTCGGTTTCAGGTGAAATTGTGGATCTTCCTGGTCTGGTTAAACTGGCCCAAAAATATGATGCACGAATACTTATTGATGACGCTCATGCTGTCGGTGTAATCGGTAAAAGAGGCAGGGGAACGCCTTCAGAATTCAACCTTGTCAATGAAGTTGACCTCATCATGGGTACCTTCTCGAAAACCTTCGGATCACTCGGAGGTTACGTGGTTGGCGACCGGAGCGTCATCAACTATATCAAACACAACGCATCCTCACTTATCTTCAGCGCCTCTCCTACACCGGCAAGCGTGGCTGCTGTACTGGCCACACTCGAAATCATCCGCAATGAGCCAGAACTTATGGAACGGCTTATTTCAAATACGGATTACGTTCGCCAACAACTTCTCAACGCAGGGTTTTCCCTTCTGCCATCACGTACTGCTATTGTTACGGTATTGATCAAGGATCAGATGAAAACCCTTCTTTTCTGGAAAAAGCTGTTTGATGCTGGCGTTTACGTTAACGCCTTCATCCGCCCCGGCGTCATGCCTGGCCATGAAGCACTTCGCACCAGTTTTATGGCAACCCATAAGCATGAGCACCTCGATAAAGTTGTCACTGAGTTTATATCCATTGGTAAGGAGCTTGGTGTCATCTGAAGCATAACCTCTTCCAAGAGAATATTTTCGAATTCCCCGGCAAACACCGGGGATTTTTTGTTCCAGGGTTTTTGTCTGATCTCAGATAAACCTTTTTGCTCTTACTCTTCGGTTATAGTAATAGTTGCACCTTTCTGTTTTTTTTTATTAGTTTACAAATACTTGATATTTGAAATATACTCGCTGTTCTGATTGCTGATATGCGGTCTTGTTGATTATGTTCGCAAACAAGGTAAAGAGCTTGTTGACCTTTTTTTGTTCGTATCATTACAACCAAACCATGACACAATCATGAAAACAAAACATGCAGAGGCGTTTCGCTTCGTCCGTTTTGTTGTATCGGCGTTTAGCCTTATCGCTTTGCTGGTACCTCTCCCCTCTTACGGAGCAGACACAGGAACCATTAAGGGTAAAATCACCGATAAAGCCGACGGAGAAGGTGTTTTCGGTGCATCGGTAACAATTGCCGGTACTAACATCGGAACATCAACCGACGCAAACGGCAACTTCACCATCAACAACGTCCCCGCCAAACAAGAAAAAATCTCTGTCTCCATCGTAGGTTACGCCCCGACAAGTCAGGTTGTATCCGTTACTACAGGACAAACCTCAACAGCTAATTTCACTATTGGCCAAACCACTGTCATGGCATCCGAGGTAGTGGTCGGCGCAGCACTTTACAAACAGGACCGCCTTGAAGTACCTGTGACCGTCAATGTGGTCTCACCGGAAAGAATCAAGCAGCAACCTAACCCCACCCTTGATCAGGTGATCGAGGATGTTCCAGGAGTTGTCGTCAACCGTGCAGGAGGTCAGACCACTTCGACTGTCGCCATAAGAGGCTCCAATACTTATCAGGGGGGTGCTATCGGTACCAGAGTTCAAGGCTTCTATGATGGCTTCCCACTCAATACTCCTGAAACGGGTGAAATTGTATGGTCATCGGTAAACATGAATGCTGCCGACAAGGTTGAGATCCTTAAAGGTGCAGCAGCAACCCTCTATGGTTCGGGTGCCATGGGTGGTGTTGTAAACGTTTTCGGCCACCTCCCAGAAAAATTTGAAGTTAAAGCCGGTTCCAGTGTTGGATTTTATGATGCTCCCCCATCAAGCGACCAAAGCGTATACCGTAACGGATATACCCCTTGGTTCTGGAACTCTTATGTAGGCTTTGGCAACAAAAGTGGCAACTGGAACTACAACGTTCTCTATACGCACAGCAACGATGATGGCTACCGCCAAAATACTCAGACATTGATGAATGACGTCAAACTGAAAGTCCGGTATGATATCGATGCGAAGCAGTACCTCCAGTTGAGTGCTTTCTACAACGAAAGTAATGGTGGCTATGCGATGACATGGCCCTATACCATAACAGGAATTGATGCTGTTACGGGCCCAGTATGGAAAGGATTTCCTGAAAGAGGTTATGATGTAACCAATTCAGTATATACTGACGATACCGTGAAACGCAAAAATGCCTTGACAGGACTGAACTATGTAAACTTGTTGAGCGAGAAACTCAGCCTTGATGTACGGTTATATTATACCCATAACGATAGCCGTCTGGATTATAACCCTTCAGCAGCAACTCAAACTTTTGCATTTTTTATACCGGTTGGACCTGTTGTTATTCCTTATACAGTTTATAACAGGACTCCTGGTGAATTCAACGAAACATCTTCCGACAGATATGGTTCCGGCATCAAGCTTGACTGGCGTGCTTACGACAATCATCGCCTGCTCTTTGGTGTAGATGGAAATATCACTAATGTTTTAACTAGTCAGTATCCAGCTATTCTTCCTGTAAAGAACACCCTTTTACCCATCCAGGATAAAAATGCAGCTGCATTTGTGCAGGATGAATGGAAAATCTCTGACCAGTTGACCAGCCTTCTCTCACTTCGCTATGACTGGAGCGGAATCGATGCAAATACGGTTACATACACTAACTATGCCAGCCCTGCTGTTTCTGGTTTTGGTCCTACCGCAAAGGTTACCTATCCAGCAAAAACAGATCCTATAGCTAATCAGTCAGTGGATGCCATAAGTCCTCGTATTGCGTTGAATTACAAATCTTCAGACGATATGTCATATCGTGCATCATGGGGCAGAAGCTTCCGTGCACCGACTCTTGCCGAACGATTTGTTCGTGATGCCGGATTTTTAATGGGTATTCCAAATCCGAATCTCGACAAAGAAACAATGACGGCTTATGAAATCGGTACATTTAAAAAGTTCAGCGATAATGTTTCATTTGATATCGCAGGCTTTTTGAACGATTATGACAATTTGATTGAGTCAGTTTCTTTGACAAATTCAGCACGCACTCAGTATTTTACATACCAGAACATTACCAAGGCAAGAATCTGGGGTATCGAAAGCAGCCTGAACGTAAAACCAAGCAACGACTGGATTCTGAACATGACATACACCTATATGAATGCCAAAAACAGAAGCTATGTCAAGGGTGCTAATCCAACACGTGATCTGAATCCAGACCCAACATGGCTGCCTATGCGCCCTGAGCATACAGCATCAGCTAATGTAACATGGAAACCGATCAATAAACTCTCTCTGAACCTGACCGGAAGGTATGTCAGCCAATACCAAGCTGTTAACTTCTATACAAATTCTTCCGCGACAAACTACCCTGGCGGTTTTATAGTGATTAATGCCGGGGCAAAGTATCAGATTGATAAAAATATCAGTACCAGTTTGCTGTGCAGGAACATCGGGAACATTCAGTATGAAGAAGCCGAATGGTTCTTAGCCCCAGGACGTGCCTATGTTGCCGGGGTGGATTTCACCTTCTGATGTAATCCATAAGCAATAAGCCGTGAGTACCTGAGCCAGCCCTTTTTACTGAGGGGCTGGCTCTTTTTTTAATCGTTAGTTTACATCACAGGATTTTATTACATTTTGCAATCCTGTTAAAACCACATCAAACGCACATCTTTTGTAATTCTATGCACGATAAAATCAGAATTGCCGCTATTGTCGGGATGGAGCAATGCAACCAGCGGGTATGGCGCGAGGTAACCTCCAAGGTAGCAGCACACATCGAATTGACCCAATGGACCGATCAGGATCTTGAGCATCAGAACCCTGAAGCCGCTGAAGCAATCCGTCATGCCGATTGTATTTTTACCACCCTTATACAGTTCAAGGTACAGGCAGACTGGCTCCATGAGCAGGTCGAACAGTCGAAGGCAAAAGTGATTTTTGCCTATGAGTCAATGCCTGAAGTGATGCAGTTGACAAAAATTGGCAATTATGTGGTGTCGGGAGATGGAAGCGGCATGCCCGATATCGTCAAAAAAGTTGCGAAAATGCTGGTAAAGGGACGCGATGAGGACGCGCTATATGGTTACATGAAGCTGCTGAAAATCATGCGCACCATGCTACCGCTGATCCCTAAAAAGGCAAAAGATTTCAAGAACTGGATGCAGGTCTACACCTACTGGATGAACCCGACCACAGACAACCTGGCATCGATGTTCAATTATATTGTAGCAGAGTACTTCGAGGTAAACGTAAAGGCTGAGAAGGTACAGGAAGTGCCAACCATGGGCTTTTATCACCCAGATGCCCCGGAGTATCAGAAAGATCTGCACCACTATGAAAAATGGCTGCACAAACGAGACAGGAACTCAACAAAAAAACGCAATATCGGCATGCTCTTCTTCCGAAAGCATCTGCTCCAGGAAAAAGAGTATATCGATAATACCATCCGTGCCATAGAGGCCAAAGGCCTTAATCCTTTGCCAGTCTTCGTTATGGGCGTTGAGGGACACGTAGCCGCCAGAGAGTGGTTTACGCATAACAATATCGACATGCTGATCAACATGATGGGCTTCGGCTTTGTGGGAGGCCCGGCGGGCGCAACCACACCGGGCGCGTCGTCAGCCGCACGCGAAGAGATACTCGGAAAGATCAACGCCCCGTACGTTGTATCGCAACCACTCTTTATACAGGATTTCACCTCGTGGAAGTCGCAGGGAGTTATCCCGCTGCAGTCGGCCATGACCTATTCGCTGCCAGAGATGGACGGCGCAGTATGCCCTGTTGTACTTGGTGCCATCAAGGATGGACGACTGCAAACGGTGCCTGATCGTCTGGAACGACTTGCTGGAATTGCCAAAAAGTTTTCAGAGCTTCGACAGGTAGCCAACAGTGAAAAAAAAGTTGCTCTCGTCGTCTATGACTATCCTCCTGGCATGGGTAAAAAAGCCAGTGCCGCTCTGCTCGACGTTCCAAAAAGCATCTACAACATTCTCGCATCGCTTCGTGCCGAAGGGTACAATATTGGTGAGCTGCCTGAGTCACCGGAAGCGCTGCTCGCCATGCTTGACAAAGCCACTGATTACGAAATTCAGGCACACGAACAGCAGTGCTTTTCAATTGACCGGGAACAGTTCAACAGCATCACCAGCGTCAGGGAACGCGAACGCATTGAAGGACGCTGGGGCGGTTTCCCTGGAGACATTGCACCGATTAAACCCGACAGACTTTTCATTGGCGGTATAACGCTCGGCAATATCTTTATCGGCGTTCAGCCTCGTCTTGGCATCCAGGGTGATCCAATGCGTCTGCTCTTCGACAAGGAGAACACACCTCATCATCAGTATATAGCCTTTTACCGCTGGATCAGTCGCGTCTTTGGAGCCAACGCTCTTGTCCACGTTGGTATGCACGGTACTGTGGAGTGGATGCCTGGCCTTCAGCTCGGCGTAACCGGCGACTGCTGGTCGGATGCACTGCTTGGCGAGGTTCCGCATTTTTATATCTATCCAATCAATAACCCGAGCGAGGCAAATATTGCAAAACGTCGTGGTTATGCTACAATGATCTCGCATAACATCCCTCCGCTGGCAAGGGCCGGACTTTACAAAGAACTGCCGGCATTCAAGGAGATGCTGAATGATTACCGCGAGCGCGGTCTTGAGAAAATCGTTGACGTTGAAACGGAAGAGGTCATTATCACCAAGGCGCAGCAACTTAATCTGACAGATGACTGCCCGCGTGTCCAGGGTGAGAACTTCCAGGACTATATCAGCCGCCTCTATACCTATATGATGGAGCTTGAGGGCCGCTTAATTTCAAACTCGCTGCATGTATTCGGCGAAACCCCGAAGCTTGAAACGCAGGTGACTACCATTACAGAGTACCTGAAAGTACGCGGGAATGAAAAGTCACTGCCATCGATCATCATGCAGGCAATTGGTGAGGACATTACCTATGGTGATTATGCTTCGCTGGCCACCCGTGCACGCAAGGGTGAACAACTTGCCCTAAAATCACGTGAGACCGTTGACGAGCATACCAGAGAGTTTATTGAGAAGAGTATTTTTGGACAGACCAACCCGACAACCATCTTCAACAAACTGACCGGCGGAGCAAAAGTATCACAGGAAATGGTTGAGGCTGTCAACACAGCACTGCAGGATGGGCTTGCCCTGAAACGTGCACTTGAGGACAACCGCAATGAAATGAAGGGCTTCCTCCGTGCCTTGTGCGGTGAGTACATTCCATCAGGTTCCGGCGGCGACCTTGTGCGTGACGGTGCAGGCATACTGCCGACCGGTCGTAACATACACGCCATTGATCCATGGCGTATTCCTTCTGAACTTGCCTTCAAGCGCGGCAAGCAGATTGCTGAATCCATTCTGCAACGCCACACTGAAGAGAACGAAGGCCAGTACCCTGAAACAATTGCCCAGGTGCTCTGGGGTCTCGATACCATCAAGAGCAAAGGTGAAGCTGTTGCGGTAATCATCCACCTCATGGGCGCTGAACCGGCATACGACGCACAGGGCAAGATCAGCCACTACCGCCTCGTTCCGCTTGAAAAACTTGGTCGTCCGAGAATTGATGTACTGATCCAGATCAGCTCCATCTTCCGCGACACCTTTGGCGTGCTTGTCGATCATCTTGATAAACTGGTCAAGAATGCAGCAAAAGCAATCGAGCCGCATGAGATGAACCATATCAAAAAACATGTTGACGCCGCACTAAAAGAGGGCAAGGATTTTGAGAGTGCTACATCGCGCCTCTTTACTCAGGCGCCAGGAGCCTACGGTTCGCAGGTTGAGGAGCTGGTAGAGGATTCCGCCTGGGAATCCGAGGAAGATCTTGACAACATGTTCATCAAACGTACCGGTTTTGCCTATGGAGGTAACCGATACGGCGACCAGCAGACTGACATCCTGAAAGGGTTGCTCAGCACCGTTGATCGCGTTGTGCAGCAGGTAGACTCAGCTGAATTCGGCATTACTGATATCGACCGCTACTTCTCTTCCTCGGGGGCGCTGCAGCTTTCAGCCCGTCGCCGCAACCCGAAAGGTGACAATGTTAAACTTAACTATGTTGAGACCTTTACCGCCGATGTTAAAATCGATGACGCCGACAAAGCTTTGAAGGTAGAGTTCCGCAGCAAGCTGCTCAACCCGAAATGGTTTGAGACTATGCTTGATCAGGGCCACAGTGGTGCAGCCGAAATCAGTAATCGCTTTACCTATATGCTTGGGTGGGATGCGGTCACCAAGGGCGTTGACGACTGGGTATACAAAGAAGCAGCTGAAACCTACGCCATGGATCCAAAAATGCGGGAACGCCTCATGAAGGTAAATCCAAAAGCTTTCAAAAATATCGTAGGCCGTATGCTCGAAGCCAGCGGACGTGGCATGTGGAGCGCAGATCCAGACATGATAGAAAAACTGCAGGAAATTTATTCCGACCTCGAAGACCGCCTGGAAGGTATTGAGATTTAACAAGTTGCGATACCATCTGTTACAATAACAAAGCACGGCTCACACCGTGCTTTGTTATTTCAAAGAAATGTCAGTTAATCCGACCAATTGATGTAAAAGAAATTCTGTTCCTGACCGCAATGCCATCGTGAGCGAAGTATTGTCATCATGAGCGAAGCGAACGATCTATTCAGAACGGCATCACAATAGCAACACAGGTTTCTTTTTTGCCTAACCGTTTGGTATATTTTTAAAAATATATACTTATGGACATAGGAAAGGGAAACATTCTACGCAGCATCTGCCGTTCTCTTGAGGTACTGCTGTTTTTTATGATTTCAGTTGTTGGATTTAACGTTCTTGTCAAAACCACATCGTCCAACTCCAAATCAAAAACAAATTCACTTTACGGGGAAACGCTTCCTTGCAAGCGATCCCTATCTGAAATTTCTCACACCCTGCACTACAAGATTGAAATTCTGGACTGCTTTTTCAACTTGCAACACCGACAACCCACCTCGTCATTTACCAGATATTCTGAGGTTTCAGCTTTCCCCGACATTCTGCATCACCATCATTTCTCCATGCCGCATAGCGGTATCAACCAGACAATAAACTACCTTTCCATATCTTCTCTTCAGCACAAGCCACTCAACCTCCTTCAGCAAAATCCCGTCTTGTTGATTTGATACCTCTCTTCCCTTTTAAGGTTTTCCCTACAGCCTCAGGCTGACATATTAAAATTGAGGGATCGCCATACCGAACGCTCAAACCGATAGAGAGAAGTTGACGGTAATAACTTTTTATTGAGAGGTTATACTTATGCATTTTGTGTTCCTTACCATGGAAGCCACCAACAACAGCGCTCTGAAAGCCGCTGCTGGTGAGCTGAACAGAAAGTTTCATACCGGTCTTGAAGTTTCAATCTTCAGTCTCGGCCTTCATAACAGCAAAAAACTGTGGGAAACGCTGGAAACTGCTCTCCCGAATGCTGATATGGTATTCGGATCAATGCTCTTCAGCGAGGAGATTGTACGACCACTGGAAAAGCTGCTTGAGCCCCTTGCCTGCCCCGTCTGTATGATTACCAGCAATCCAGCTCTCATAACCCAGACAAGACTTGGTAGGTTTTCGCTGCGCAAACCGAAAATGGAAGAGCCAAAGGAATCAAATATTTTCAAGCAATGGGCTTCAAAACTGATGCCAAAGCATAGCCATGGGGAGAGCCAGCGACAACTGAACCTCGTGCGCAATGTCAGCAAGTTTATGAAGCACATCCCCGGCAGGGCGCGCGATATCCATACCTTTATTGCTGCCCACCAGTTCTGGCTGAATGGTTCACAGGAAAACATGGAGCGATTCTTATGCCTCCTGGTAGACCGCTACATTCCAGGCTGGAAAGGCAAACTCCCCCAGGAAGACCCGCTCTTTTATCCCGATGCTGCAATCTGCCATCCTGAAGCGCCTGAGCCATTTTTCTCTCCTGCAAAGTTTCATGAATGGGAAGTTCAGAACAAATCCATGCTTGAAAGCGGGCTGGTGGTTATTCTTGCCATGCGTTCAACGGTATTGAGCAAGAATATGGCTCACCTCGACTATCTGGTAGACTCATTTTCATCCAAAGGAATCAGGAGCTGCATCGCCTATAGCGGTGGCCTTGATTTTCGCCCTGTTCTTGAGCGGTTTTTCAACGCTGAAGTACCCGGTGCTCTCAAGCCTTCACTATTGATCAATGCTACCGGATTTTCGCTTGTCGGCGGCCCGGCGGAAAACAAGGCCCCTGAAGCAATAGTGGTGCTAAAAAAACTTGATATCCCCTGTTTGAATCTTGTGCCCCTTTCCTTCCAGCCCATTGAACAGTGGCAGGATAGCAACCTCGGCCTGACACCACTGCAAACAGCCTTGAGTGTAGCAGTCACGGAACTGGATGGTTCCATAGAACCCCAGGTCTATGCCGGTACGGAAACCGGCAGCGAAAGGACAATCCCGCTTGTTGAAGAGGTAAAAATCATTTCAGGGCGAGTACAACGGTTTCTCAGGTTGCAGAATACACCACCCAGCAACAAGAAAATTGCTATTGTTCTCTTTAATTTTCCACCCAATCTTGGCAATGCAGGTACAGCAGCTTACCTCAATGTTTTCGAGAGCCTGCACCGACTCCTGAGTGAGATGAAAGCAGCAGGATACCATGTTGATCTGCCTGAGACTACAGAGGAACTGAAAGATCGACTGCTTGAGGGAAACCGCCTGATATTCGGTACAGACGGGAATGTCGATGCTCATTTGTCGGTTGAAGAGTACCGCAAGCTTTTTCCTGCCTACGAGGGCATCGAACCCTTCTGGGGTGACGCACCAGGCGAAATACTCAATGACCGAAACCGCTTTCATGTTCTCGGTTGCACACTTGGTAACATCTTTATTGGCCAGCAGCCAAGTTTTGGATATGAGCGCGATCCAATGCGCCTTCTCATGGCAAAAGATGCTGCACCGAACCATGCATTTGCGGCATTCTACACCTGGATTGAACAGTGCTTCAACGCCGATGCAGTGCTGCACTTCGGTACACACGGCGCTCTCGAGTTCATGCCCGGCAAGCAGGTAGGTTTATCAAGCTTGTGCTGGCCAAAAAAACTGATCGGAACTCTCCCGAACTTTTACTGCTACTGTGTCAATAACCCAAGCGAAGGGGCCATTGCAAAACGTCGGGGATTTGCCACACTGGTTAGCTACCTCTCACCACCACTTGAACATGCCGGACTCTACAAGGGACTGCGGAAACTCAAAGAGCTGATTGCCGGATACAGAAGCAATCCGGCGGATGAACTGCTTGATGAGATCCGGGAGCTTGCAATCTCTCTTGAACTTGACAGCGACCAGAGTAATCCCTATGCGGAAGAGTATATTACAAAACTGAACAGTGAGCTTTACCTGATTGAGGAACGCATGATTCCGCTTGGGCTGCATATTATGGGTGAAGCCGCATCACCTGAAAGTGTCAGCGATCATCTTGCCCTCCTTGCAGCGCACAGCCGGCCTGAACTTGATGGTAAATCCCTGCCTGAACTGATTTGCCATCATTTACACTACAACTACCAGCAGCTACTCGACCAATCAGGAACCAACCATGATGCTCAGCAAAGATGGTTGCAGGTATCGGCGATCAGCCGTGAAGCTGTCAAGCGCTTTACCGGGCATTTCAATCATGAACAAAGTCCAAATCTTTCCATGACGAGAATACTCGAAGGCAGCCTTGCTGTAAGGATATCGGAAGCCGATACTTATCTGCATCGCGAGGTGGGTACAAAACCAGCCGAACTGCACCATTTCTGGCATTTCCTGAACATCGTTCTCATCAATCTTGCTGAAAATCACGAACTGAAAGCAGTTCTTCACGCGCTTGAGGGAAAATACACTCCACCTTCTCCTGGTAACGACCTGGTTCGAAACCCCGAGATCGTCCCGACAGGCCGAAACATTCACAGTCTTGATCCCTATACCATTCCTTCAACTTTCGCGCAGCAGGCAGGAAAACGTTCTGCCGAAGAGCTGCTTCTGCAATATCAGAAAGAGAGCGGCGACCTCCCTGAATCCATTGCCCTGATTCTCTGGGGCACAGACAACCTGAAAAGCGATGGCGAAGGAGTTGCACAGGCGCTGGCTCTGATGGGCGCGAAGGCTAAAACCGATGAACTTGGCAAAATTGGCAATGTTGAACTTATTCCACTCGCTGAACTTGGCCGCCCACGAATGGACGTGGTTATGACCATCAGCGGTATTTTCAGAGATCTGCTCTCAGTGCAGGTACGACTGCTTGACAAGGCAGCCCGCATGGCAGCAGCAGCCGATGAACCTGAAGAGATGAATTTTATACGGAAGCATGTGCAGAAGGAGATGCTTGAGAGAAACTGCACCTTCGAGGAGGCATCAAACAGGGTTTATTCCAACGCGCCCGGCAGTTACGGAGCAAATGTCAACCATCTGGTTGAAAGCAGTACCTGGGAGGAGGATAACCAGCTTGCCGAAGCTTTTGTCAGCCGCAAAAGTTTTGCTGTAACTTCGGGCGGTCAATGGCAGGAGTGCCCCGATGCACTTCGCTCCGCACTCCAGCATGTAACCCTTACATTCCAGAATATTGACAGCTATGAAATCGGTATTTCTGATATTGATCATTATTATGAGTATCTTGGCGGAGTTTCAAAAACAGTTGAGCACCTCAGTAAGGTCAAACCAAAAATTATGGTTGGCGATATTGATGGTGTTGGAACAAAGCAGAGGATCTGTTCGCTAGAAAAGATGGTCTCGCTTGAGGCGCGCACCAAACTGCTCAATCCAAAATGGTATGAAGCCATGCTTGAACACGGCTATGAGGGGGTAAGAGAGATTGAATCCCATCTCAGCAATACCTATGGATGGAGCGCCACGGCCTCAGCAGTTAAAAAGTGGACCTACGATCAATTCAACGAAACCTTTCTGCAGGATAAAGCCATGCTGGAACGGCTTGCTGAGCTTAACCCGCATGCCACCATGTCAATGACTCGAAGGTTGCTCGAAGCTCACTCTCGAGGATTCTGGGATGCAGAAGAGAGCACTATTGAAGAGCTGCAGGAACTCTATGCTGATCTTGAAGCCAGAATTGAAGGGGTTCATCATTGAAGCACAGCGTAACGCAATATTTTAAACAACAACCACGTAACCGCAAAAACTTATACCATGAGCAGTTCCTCTTTCAATGCTGAAGAACACAAAAAAATGCTCCGTTCGTATTTTAACGGGCAGGGTTTTCAGCGATGGGCATCAATATACGGGGACGATAAACTCTCTTCCGTGCGCAATACTGTCCGTCAAGGCCATGCCGTCATGATGGACAAGGCATTCGACTGGCTGCAGCAGCTCGGACTCCCGAAAGGCGCGACAGTGCTTGATGCCGGATGCGGAACAGGACTCTTCACTATCCGCCTTGCCAAAGCAGGTTACAGGGTAAAGTCAGTCGATATAGCATCACAAATGGTGGACAAGACAAAAGCTGATGCCACGAAACAGGGAGTGCAGAAAAACATTGAGTTCGAAGTAAACAGCATCGAATCAGTAACCGGCACCTACGATGCTGTGGTCTGCTTTGATGTGCTGATTCATTACCCTGCAGAAGGATTTGCCCAGGCATACCGCAACTTGAGCAGCCTTACAAAAGGCTCGGTTATCTTCACTTATGCTCCCTACAACAATATTCTTGCTTTCCAGCACTGGCTTGGTGGCTATTTCCCGAAAAAGGAACGCCGCACCACAATTCAGATGATCCGGGACGAAGAGATGCAAAGGGCTATGGCCACTGCTGGCATGCAAGTTAAAAATCGCGAAAAAATAAGCTTTGGCTTTTATCACACCATGCTTATGAACTCTTCACACCGATGACGTTGTTGTTGAGAATACCCTATGAAAATTTTATAAAAAAGTTGTAAATTATTGATTAAGGGATTTTTGACAGTATAATCAAGGTTATCTTTGTTGCATACTGGAATACCTATTTTGTAAAAAACATATCTGGAGGATGGAGACCGATGAAAATACTGATGGTTCAGCCAAATTATCATTCAGGCGGAGCTGAAATTGCCGGTAACTGGACGCCAAGCTGGGTTGCCTATATTGGTGGCGCCCTGAAACAGGCAGGATTCGATCAGGTGAAATTTGTTGACGCCATGGCCGATGACATTCCTGACGACCAGATTGAGGAGATCATCCGCAAAAACAAGCCGGATGTGGTGATGGCGACCAATATCACTCCTTCTATCTTCAAAGCACAGGCTATCATGAAGATAGCCAAGAAAGTGAATCCGAAGATCAGAACGATAATGGGTGGTATCCATTCAACCTTCATGTATCCACAGGTACTCAGTGAAGCACCTGAAACTGATTATGTTGTTCGCGGTGAAGGTGAAGAGGTGACCGTCAACCTCATCAGGGAGATTGCAGCAGGAACCGATATGCAGAACCGTGGAGAGATTACCGGCATCGCTTATATCGACGACGAGGGAAAGGTTTTCGCAACGGCTGCACATCCGGTCATTGAGGATCTTGATACCCTCTCTCCTGACTGGAGTCTTTACGACTGGGACAAGTACATCTATACCCCACTTAATTGCCGTCTGGCAGTTCCAAACTTTGCAAGAGGCTGCCCGTTTACCTGTACCTTCTGTTCACAGTGGCAGTTCTGGCGACGCTACCGTGCTCGCAGTCCCAAGCTTTTCGTTGATGAAATTGAGGTACTGGTCAAACAGCACAAAGTGGGCTTTTTTATTCTTGCTGATGAAGAACCAACCATCAACAAGCAGAAGTTTGTCTCACTCTGCCAGGAACTTATCGACCGCAAACTTGATGTTACCTGGGGTATCAACACTCGTGTAACCGACATCATGCGCGACGCTGATCTGCTGCCATTCTTCCGCAAGGCAGGCCTCGTCCATGTTTCGCTCGGCACAGAAGCTGCCAGCCAGATGAACCTCAACCGGTTCCGCAAGGAGACCACCATTGAAGAGAACAAGCTTGCCATCAAGCTGCTGCAGAAAAATGGAATCGTGGCTGAAGCACAGTTTGTTATGGGCCTTGAACACGAAACCCCTGAAACCATTGAAGAAACCTACCAGCTCTGTAAAGACTGGGATCCGGATATGGCCAACTGGACCATCTATACTCCATGGCCGTTCTCCGACCTCTTCAAGGAGCTTGGCGACAGGGTGGAGGTGCGCGACTACTCCAAGTACAACTTTGTGACGCCGATCATCAAGCCCGACAACATGGAGCGTGAGGATGTACTGAAACTTGTACTGAAATCTTATGCACGCTTCTACGCACGCAAAACCTTCTTCGGCTACCCTTGGATAAAAGATCCGTATGTACGCAAGTACATGCTTGGCTGTTTGAAAGCTTTTGCTCAGACCACCATTACCAAGCGCTTCTACGATATCGATCGCGTCAAGACCAAAAACCGCAAGATCGAAATCGACCTCGGCTTCGACAAGTCAAGAATTCTTAGTCAGGACGAGGTAAAAAACCTCAAGGAGCTGCGCCCTGAAATGGTTGCCGACATGAGTTTTGGTCTTAAGGAGGCTGGTTACCAGCGTGAGCATGACGAGCACAACTGGGACGAGTTCGACGAGACAACAATCAAGGATCGTACCTCTTCGACAGTCCGCAACTGCTGAGAGAACTTACAAAAAGCCCTTCAAAAACGGAGGGCCTTTTGTTTTACGACATTATTCTTCATCTCGCTTCATTCCTGAAATACACTTCCAGAAAGTTTCTGAATATGGAACCTGATATCGACCGGCCATTTGGTTACTATCTCACTGAACTTTTCAGAATTTAAAGCGAAGAGCGCTCTTGCCGCCTCCTCAAATCCCGGCAAATCACCAGCCATTGCGGACATGAATCTGTAGACAGCTCCTTGTGATGTACGCAACTGATCCCGATCGCTATTCATGCGCCGAGCTTCCTCAACCAGTTTACGAAGAGCCACAGATGCGCCTCCAGGTTGACTGTTAAGCCACTCCCAATGCCTTGGCAGCAAGGTGACTTCCCGAGGAATAACTCCCAACTTTGGGCGTCCTGGCCCCCTCAGAATAGTCTTCTCACTGTTTTCCAGTGCTACGGGATTGCTCAACCTACTCAGAACCTCTTCCATTGTTCCTCGGAAATCAACTTCAATAAGCTCACTGCTTCCATCATCAAAGATTAAAACAGAGAGAGCCTCACCTGTATCAACTTTCTCTTTAACCGTTTTGATGACCTCTATCAGCTCTCCTGATGTAATACAGCGACTGCTATCAAATGCTGTACAATATTGATTATTTTCTCTGTTCATCTTCTATGAGTATTTGATATTAATTATATCCGGATATAATACCTCATAAATATAACAGAGTAGAAAAAATAAACAATATTATCCGGGTAATTATAATGCAAAACTATCTCAACCTGGTTCCAATGCCGAGAAGGTCTGCGATATTGGCTTCTGGGTCGATTACAGGCTTGATAAGCGGTGAGGCACAGGTCAAAAGTGTGGTAACACCCGGCCCGTGACCGGCTTCCATGCAATCGCTGTGTACAACTATGCCGATACTGACAGCCCCTTTGCGGTATGCTCTGCCATAACGGTTGTCATGATCCAGCAGTGCAACAAAATCACCAAGGCGGATTTTATCGATACTGTACTCTTGAACCGTTTCAGCATCACTGGTCATGATGTCATAATCTCCTTTTGCCACATGGGCGGAACCAATTCCCGATCCCATGCAGACTGCCGGCACAACCGTTGTAACCGGCACTTCAAGCACACCTCCTTCAAGTTCCCGAATCTTCATGGCCTTAAGCAAAGCAGGATCAAGATTGAACAGAATAATCTCAGGATAATCCGTAAGCTTTAGGCCCTGGCCTTTCCCGCGGATGATGATCGTATCGCTGTAAAGCATCTTTTCCTTGACTTCGCGCACAAAATCAACAATAACATGTTCAGACCCTCCATGATGACCAAGCACACGACCTTCAGCCCCTTTGACCTCACCAGTCGCGACTGTAGCAATGTTGCCGGCGCATGAGTAGATCTGCAATCCGACATTTGGATGCTCGAAGGGTTTATTGGTATCGGCAGTGCAGCTCACTCCTGGTTCTATATGATCTCCCTGCCAGCCAAATGCAGGATCTCCGACCTGCACATTCAGAGTAATGCCTCCGATTGAAGGGAGAAGAAAGGGAGTCCCGTGATGATCGACCTCCCAGTTTCCTCTGGTTTTCGGCTGTCCTGGCTGGCACTGCAACAGAAATTCTACAAGATGCTGTTCGTTGGTGTTAAGCATAACTTCTTTTTATAGGAGGTTATTATGAATCAAATCCCGGACGAATAAAGGCTCGTGCAGTGGGAAAGACAACTTCAATGGAACGACGCAACCGGTCAAGATGAACAAGAAGAGCAAGAGTTCTATCCTCCTGTGCCGGATACTCGCTGAAAAGCACACTCCATGCGGCAAGCGAGCGATCAATGGCTATCAAGGCAATTTTTGCGGTACCGCAGGCATCGCTCTGATCTTCTTGCTGTTCGCTCACAGGTTCACTCATGCGACCTTCAACTGCACGGACAATTTTCGGATAGATAAAATAGTGATAATGCCGGATGACCTGGAGATGCTCTTCAAGAGAGTGAGGATGATTGGTCAGCAGCGATTCCTCCGCTTCAGAAAGCTCGTCAACCACAGCAAACCAATCATTAACCATGCCGGCATAAACAAGAGCGGCGTTCGCACAAGGATGCTCACGGGCATTCTGCTGTAAACTCTCATAGGGTTCGGACAACGTTTCCTTCCGCAGCTCTTCAGGATCAATACCCTCTTTTGCTGCTATAGCCCTGATCAGACGCATGGCATGAACCAGTGCTTCGCTCATATCCTGCCAAAACCGAGCGTTCAAAGCGTCAAAATCCTGCAAGGCATCTGCGCCATGCCGCTCTTCAGATTCTATCTGAAACTGCAGACAACGTGAGGTAAATGCGCAACGCTTGCACCAACGGTCGCAATAGTTATAGATTCCAGGAATCAGATCTGATTCAGCGCCCATTGGTTGTGCTTTTGAGTTATCGTTGCCATCACTGCGTATGGAAATCTTGAAATTCAGTCTCAACATTACAAGAACCTATCCCGTTGTCTGAGCACTCTACAGGAATAGTCCTGTCGTATAAGGTAAGGAAATAGAGAAAAAAAATTACTCCCCCTACCAATCAACACGCCCTCTCAGCGATTTGAGGTCTGAACGCTTCTCCTTTGATTCAAGTCGTTTAATTCTTGAGCTATAGGTTGGTCTTGTCCTCCTGCGCTTTTCAGGAGGCAAGGCAACGCTCTCCAAAATCATCTGAAGCCTCAGGAGGGCATCCTCACGGTTTTTTTCCTGTGTGCGATAACGCTGAGCTTTAATAACAAGAACTCCCGCTTTTGACATGCGCTGATCCCTCCGGGAGAGCAGACGCTCTTTTATCTCATCCGGAAGAGAAGATGCCTTGATATCAAAACGCAAATGAACCGCACTCTCAACCTTGTTGACATTCTGCCCGCCTGCTCCCTGTGAACGCATGGTATGCAGCTCAATTTCAGTAAGGGGAACAGTTATTTCCAGCTCTCTTTTTACCACTTTTTTTACAGCTGTTAACGATAGCATAGACTCCCATTATAACAGAATTGGCTACAGAGCTGCAAGCGCAATGATTGTATCAGACCAGGAGTCAAATAAGATGCTTTTTATGCCTACAGTTGCAGCCGAGCGGCAGTTTTCGTGCTTGTCGTCTATAAGCACAAATTCATGCGCGCCCAATCCTGAATCTTCAAGAACATGCTGAAACGCTTCAGGTGAGCTTTTCAGAAACCCATGTTCATAGGAAAGATAGTAGCGCTCCCGATTACTCAGCAGGGGATAGTGATGCTTGAGATGGGCAAAGTGCAGGGGATCAGTATCGCTCATGATCCAGATCCTGTGCTCTCTGCTGAGAGCTTCCACGGCCTCCTCTGCTCCTGTCAATGGGGTAAAGACATTCTGCCACCGCTCCCTTATTTCTCCATGACTCATACTTCCAGTCATCGAATCACGGCCAATCATGCAGAGATAGTCGAGTGGGGCAATGATGCCTTGATCAAACCTGACTTTAAGCTCTCCTTCACAATATTTCTTCGACAAAGCATGCGGATCTGAATTCCCTTCAGACACTACAGCAGTGCAGAATCGCAAAAAATCCACAGAAGCTACCACGTTCCCGATATCAAGTAAAATAATACTCATACTCCCTCTTCTCTTCTTTTCTTTTCTTTTCTGGTGATGGTGACCTCTTTGGAGCAAACAGCAGAAACACAAAGAGCGCATGGTGATGCGCCCTTTGTGTTTCTGCCATAGTTGAAACTGGTTGGCTTCTTCTGGAAAAGCCTTGTGCGGTTAATCATAACAACCACATTCATAAATAAAAACGGTGAATGCTGATAACTAATCCGCCGTCAAAGCCGCTCGGACTAAACGACGTGAAGAACCCGTCCTATGGTTCGGAAATAATTTAGAGAGGAGTTACATCTTCAGCCTGGAGGCCTTTTGCTCCCTGGGTTACTTCCATCAAGACTTTCTGGCCTTCTACAAGCGTTTTGCGACCTGTGCCATTGATAGCACTATGATGCACAAAAACATCTTTTCCGCCTTTCTGCTCAATAAAACCGTACCCTTTTTCTTCGTTGAACCATTTAACAGTTCCTTCGACCTGATTACCCATATCTACCTCTTTTTATTTTTGCCATTTAAATGTGGCGTTACAATGAACGAACCTCGACATGAGGCGTTCAAAAACTAATATATTTTTGGTAAAATGAATTTACTCACTTTATGCTAATTCAAAAAGGAAGTTTGACCGTTTACGCTATTTTTTTTATATCGACAAAAAAAACCATGAAGCCCTCCTGAAGAGCTTCTGGCTGTTATAAACCCGATATAATAGCCCCTTACCTCATTCCCCACAGCTTAATCTTGCGGTCATCACTTCCACTTGCAATTATTTTTCCATCCGGAGAGACATCAACTGATTGCACCTCAAGAACGTGACCTCTATAGGTATGAAGCAACTTTCCTGACTCTACATCCCACAGACGAACCGATTCATCGTTTGCTGCACTGACAACTTTGGTACCCTCGGGGTTGAAACAAACGCTGCGGACAGCATCTAAATGACCTTCAAACACTCGTATAATCTCTCCGCTTTTTGCGTCCAGAATCTTGACCTTGGCATCACGCCCGCAGAAAACAATAAGCTTATCATCAGGACTGAAAGCCAAAGCATGGGAGAGGCGGTCGCCGGTATTGTAGTTGGCAATATTTTTACCTGTTTCTACATCCCATATTTTTATGATGGGTTCTTCTCCGCAGCTTGCAATTTTTTTACCATCATGACTGTAAGCAAGACACTCAATATATGATTTGTGACCCAGAAACCTTGATAGTTCTTTTCCTGTTTCAACATCCCAGAGTCTGATCGTTGTATCACGTGAACAGCTCGCCACAATTTTGCTGTCAGGACTGAAAGCCACCATACGTACCGCTGTATCATGACCTTTACAAACATGCAAACACTGACCAGTCAAAGCATCCCATATTCTTACTGTACTATCGGTGCTTCCGCTGGCAAGTCGTTTACCATCACGGCTGAAATCGATACACTCCACCCATGTGTCATGCCCTTTCATGGTAAGCAGCTGTTTGCCGGATTCTACATCCCACAGCATAAGCTGTTCATCAAAACTACCACTGACAAGTTTTTTGCCATTAGCACTGAATTTTACACCCAGCACCCTGTCGAGATGGCCTTCCATCGTCTTTATCAGGTTAGCATCCTCAATAACCTTTGGAAGTTTCAATTCTACTTCCTTTTTCCCGAATAAGTTTGATAAGAAACCCATAACAATAGTCTTGTTTGAATTGATACTCTTTTACTGGCCACAGATCGCCGGGATGAAGGCGCTGATTTTAATCGTGCAATTTAAAAAAAAATATCACCTTCCCCGAATTCTCACCACTATCAGGAAAAATTGTAGCTTCTCCCTTTCCAGAGAGTACCGCTCCCGAATTTTATCTTAATAAATGAATTCAAGGCTATGGCAAGCAAAACAATCTGGGAAAGCACATGAAGAAAAGCTATAGAAAGTGAATGACGAAATACCTGCGCAATGATAAGTCTGCAGAGCAGAGCTACAATAATCTGTGAAAAAGGGAGCCAGAACAAGGGAACACTGAACTCCCCTGCCAGCAGTGAACGAATCAGAAATGCATAAGGCACAACATAGAGTGCTGCAATCAGCGCTATCAACAAAAAAAGCCCCGGTGTACTGTAACCAATTGCTGCAAAAAGATTTTTTGAAAACCCTTCCCAAAGCTCTTTGAAGTTACGGTACATCCTGCAACTCACCACATCGGTACCGTTATAAGCCACCACTATGCCACCGGCTTTTTTCACTGCCTTGCAAAGCCAGACATCTTCGACAATAGCATCCCTGACAGCTGCATGACCGTTAATACGCTCATAAAACTCCCTGCGAAAAAGAATAAACTGTCCGTTGGCAAAACTGAACGCCGGCCTCGGGCTGGTACGCACAAGTCGAAGCGGCAGATAGCACATAAGAATAACATGGATCAGCGGAACTACCAGCTTTTCCCAGAACGAGCCGAGCTCCTGATGAGGCATAATTGAAAGCATGTCCCCACCTGACCCCATTATCGCTGCAACGGATCGACTGAGGGCATCCGGCTCATGCATGGTGTCGGCATCAGTAAAAAGCAGCAGTTCACCCCTTGCGTGACGGCTGAGCTGACTGCATGCCCAGCTCTTGCCGTGCCATCCTCTGGGAAGAGGCTCACCCTGCAAAACCCGCAAGCGTCCCTCGGACTCCGTGACAAGTCGATCCAGCAGCTCCGGAGTGGCATCAGTTGAGCCGTCATCAAGGACATGAATCTCATATGATCCATAGTCCTGCCGAAGTAGCGAACGGACGCAGCGTTCGATGTTCAACGCTTCATTACGGGCAGGCACCATGACTGAAACCAATGGTCCTGCATTGGGAATATTTTTCGGCATGCAGGGAAAGTCAATCAGGTTTCTCAGCAACAGCCCTAAAAAAAACAGCAATGAAAGCAGAACTACTATCTGGTAAACAAAGAGCATAGAGGCTATTAAAAAAGGCCGCCCTTACGGGCAGCCAGCAAGTTCATGAGTACGGCGAAAAGTTTCAGTCGATCAATTTGTTGATGTCATACTCAAAAATCCCCTCAGCACCTGCTCGTTTGAGTTCCGGAATAAGGTGGCGAACGATTTTTTCTTTAACAATAACCTCAAGAGCCACCCACCCGTCTTCAGAAAGATGTGATATGGTCGGCTGGCGCAAGGCTGGAATAATTGCAATAATCTTGTCAAGCGCAGATTTCGGGGCATTCATTTTCAGCCCTACCTTTCCCTGAGCGTTGATGGCCCCCTGCAGCAGCATAGCCATATTTTCTATCTTCTCGCGCTTCCATGGATCATTCCATGAATTTTTGTTCGCGATCAACTTTGTATTCGACTCAAGAATGGTATCAACAATCCTCAGCTTGTTTGCCCTGAGCGAAGAGCCAGTTTCAGTCACTTCAACAATAGCATCAGCAAGATCAGGTGGCTTGACCTCTGTAGCACCCCAGCTGAACTCCACCAAAGCATTAACTCCGTTTTTGGCAAGGTATTTCTTGGTAATATTTACCACTTCAGTCGCTATATGCTTTCCTTCAAGATCCTTTACGGATTGTACCGGAGAGTTTTCAGGCACGCAAAGCACCCAGCGCACCGGCCTCATGGATGCTTTAGAATAGACAAGGTCGGCAACCTCAACGACATCGGCATCAGTTTCAATAATCCAGTCCTTGCCGGTCAAGCCGACATCAAAGGCACCAAGTTCAACATAGTGAGCCATTTCCTGCGCTCTGATAAGAATGGCTTCCAGCTCATCGTCATCTATTGAAGGAAAATAGGATCGGCTCTGAACAGAAAAATGAAATCCTGCATGAGCAAACAGATCGATTGTTGAATCCTGCAGACTTCCTTTCGGCAAACCAAGCTTTAGAACTTTGTTTGAAGTATCCATAATAACAGCTCTCTCTAAAATTAACATTAAAACATTTTGAGTTGAAAATCCCCATTTTGGAAAACACCATAGGGCATACTTCCATCAATCCATGAACCAAGATTGACATACCTGCATGATGGCACGGAAAGTTCCTTTATTCCCTGAACATGATTATGACCGCAGACAAAATAATCAAACTCCCTTTCCGCAGCCAAGGATTCTGCAAAATCTAACAGCCGGTCTGTGTCAAAAACAGTATCGCTTGGTTTATGCTTACGGCTTAACCGCGATAAACCTTTCATCAAACTAATAGCCAGATCCGGATGAATCTCCAAAAGAGAGAGATTAAAGCGGTTCCTTACAAAACGGGCAAAAAGCTTATAGCCGAGATCCCCTTTCCCAAGACCATCTCCATGGGCAACCAGGAATTTAGAGCTCTCTATCGTCAGCTCATGCAAGCCGTACATCGTTTTAATCCCGAGCTCATCGTCAAAATAGCGACCGAGATAAAAATCATGATTTCCTGCTAAATAAACCACCTCGATATTGTGGCGTACAAGATCAGACAATAAACAAATAAATCTGGTAAACCCCTTTGGAATGAGATGACGAAACTCCATCCAATAATCAAAAATATCGCCAAGCATAAAGAGTGAACGACCTTCTGCCTTTATAATGGCAAAAAGCCGTTCGAGGTTGTCAAGCTTGAGCTGCTCACTTTTTTCGTCCTGCAGTCCTATATGAATGTCGCTGATGAAATAAACTGCCTGCATATCCCCCCTCTTCATGCGTTCATCTTACAAAAACCGTGCAGCGGCAATGACAGCAAGAGGAATGGTAAGGTTGTCTACCTCTTTAGGACTGATACCTTCCACAATCGTTGCAATAATCGCAATGGTCACAATCTTTCCCGCATCAAATGATTCTGGCACAATGAGGTGAACAAAGAAAAGACCGGCAAAAATACTTCCAACAAGAAAGGCAAGACTGCCTTCAACGCTTTTATCGCTCAGCACACGGTATTTCAATTTTCCGTATCGTGTACCAATAATTGGAGCCAGACCATCACCCCAGCCAAGCATAGCCATTGCCATCACTCCAGCAGGCTGTTTGTAATAGACGGTACCGCAAATCATGGCCACAATCACAAAATAGAGGGTACCTTTGAGCAATTCACGCTTGTTGCCGGTTCTGGTCATGGTTTTCACCGCCTGATCGTCTTCATCGGCAAACAAACCCTTCTGAATCAACAATAGAGTCCAGACAGCAAATACGGTAATATTAAGATAGTGCGACCAGTCGCCATCAACAAAAAGAGGAAGAAAAACAATGGCAGAACCAGCACAAATATGGGTGATCTTACGGCTGATATCCCTTGGAAGTGCGTGATTGGTTACAAGGTAATCCATCAAGGGAGGAACGCTGAATACATAGGCAAAGGTCAGCAAGGTAACCAATGCATTATGCCAGACAACTGGAAGCGAAAAAAAGGTTGTATGAAAAGTACCCATACCATTACAATGATTAAAGATTACGCTATTTTCAGCAAAACACAACTTTTGAAAACAGGCCGGATAAATTACCCTGAAAAAAATATTCCTTCACTGAAAACCATTGTAATGCTTACACCTCCTTGATGAGAAAACCAATAGATCACATCCCTTGTAGGTACTTCGAACCAACCATTCCGGCAACCAGCAAATTGTTGAGTAAAAAAAGAATATTGTTGATAACCTGAAAACGGAGAAACGTATTGTGTTCCTGAACATCACTCTTTCCAATGGAATGACCAAATCCATCTTCAACAGCATTCTTCATAAATGATATTCCACCTTTTGGATCACGCAAAAGCTGCACCTGAATAACAAGATTCAAGGCAAGACCAATTAAAACAAAGGCTGCGGGAATAATAAAACCCCACGTAAATGAAAGATAGGCAAGAACAGCAAAGACAATGTCGATAATCAGAAATGAGACCAGAAAGGTATTTTGAGCACCAATCATAACAGTCAACGACTTGAGACCACCTTCCTTATCGCCTTCAGCTGATTTGAAATCATTAAGAATGATCAGAGCGACAGCCATAAAAAAGTTTAAGCTGGCAAGCCATAGAGCTTCAGGACGAATATCGCCGAACAAGGCATTCGCTGATAAAAAAGAGACAAAACCATAAGAAAAGCCTACTGCGGGTGCCGAGGTAAGAATATTTTTTTTCAGCTTGAGAGGCGGAGCAGAATAGATATAAGCCACAAAAAGAGCTGCGAGAATTGAACAGAAAATAACCATCCCCCGAATTCCACCGAGATGCAGACCAATAAACACTCCAATCCCTATGGCCAGCAGAAGAACCACAATACTGTTGCCTAAAGCCTCCTTTTCGGTTAAACGACCTGAAGGAATAGGGCGGGAAGGTTCATTGACCCTGTCGAGATCAAGATCAAAATAGTCATTGACAGACTGGCTGAACCCTGTACCGAGAGGACCAAACATCAGAAAAATGGCAAGCAGCAGAAGATAGTCGTGAACCGTTGGCTGCATGGCACCAGAAGCCATTACACCACCGGCAAGACATGGAAAAACGCTGATCCAGGTTACAGGATCAAGCAGTTCAAGATGTGCTCTAACTTTATCGATCAACCCAAGTTTTGCGGGAACTGGCATGCTTTACTTCACTCCAAAGCCCCGGTCAGGGCTTTTTTTAGAACAGTGGTTAAAAAACAACAATTTACAAATCCAGCGCAAGATAAAAAACTCCTAATGCTGAACAACGCCATGCTCAGGCCTTCCTATCAGTGTTGCTGATGTAGCAGAGCTGATGAGTACGTTCAACCGGTCACCTGCCTGATAATGTTCACGCTCAAAAACAACAACCCGATTGGTGTCCGTGCGGCCCATAAGCTGCTCTGAAGAGCGTCGGCTTTCTGATTCCGCAAGAACCTCGACAACCGTTCCAACCGTATCCTGATAGTGTTTGTCAGAAATGCTGTTCTGCAAGTCAATAATCTCCTGTAACCTTCTTTTTTTGACCGCCTCAGGGATATCATCTTCAAGAGTGCGCGCTGCAAGGGTTCCCGGTCTTTCTGAATAAAAAAACATGAAGGCTGAATCAAATCGTACAGCCGAGAGAAGTTCAAGCGTTGCCTGGTGGTCCTCTTCCTGCTCACCACAAAATCCAGCAATAATATCAGTTGACAGCGCAACACCGGGAATAACCGAACGAATCAATGCTATTTTTTCCCTGTACTCCTCGATAGTATGCCCCCGATTCATGAGATCAAGCATCCTTGATGAGCCGGATTGCACTGGAAGATGAATATGGTTGCAGATGTTTCGTCGCTCTGCAATAGTTCGCACAAGCGCCTCGGAAATATCTTTAGGATGGGAAGTGGTAAACCGGATTCTTGCCATGGGTGCCTCAGAACTCACTGCGTCAAGGAGATCGGCAAAATTATGACCATCTTCTGGATCACTGTAGGAATTGACATTCTGTCCGATAAGGGTAATCTCCCTGTATCCCGAAGCCACAAGTTTCTGGACTTCAACAATGACCGATTTAAACGGATGGCTTCGTTCTCGACCGCGGGTAAAGGGCACTACACAAAAGGCACACATATTGTTGCACCCCCTCATGACCGGCACAACAGCACTTATCAATCCCTCTCTGACAGGATCAATCCCTTCATAGGTTTCAGCGGCATTGAACTCCAGGGAGGCAAGTCTGATTCCTGCTCGAGCCTGCTCAATAACCAATGGAAGGGTACGATAGGTATCAGGGCCTGCAAGAAAATCAATAGCTGGTGACATGGTAAACATCTCCTCCCTCTGGAACTGCGGCACACAGCCAGCAACACCGACAATCAGACCTTTATCTCTTTTTTTCATTCCTTGAAGGTGCTGCAGATAGTGCTCAATACGATCAACAGCATTTTCCCGGACAGCACAGGTGTTGAGCAGAATAATTCCCGCATCATTTTCATTTTCCGCAGGGTGATACCCTTCACGCTGCAGCAGCGATGTTATGATTGCTGAATCAGCCTGATTCATCTGGCATCCGAACGTATGGATATAAAATGCCTTACTTCCCTCTCTCCTCATGATCAATGTTATTTTTTCCTGTAATGTAATGTTTGTTACCCACAACATGCCGGGCAACATAAATCAAGAAAAGTCCGGCAAGTGAAAGTTGAAAAAGGGGAAAAGGTCCGACATCGAAGAGTACCGGCATTGAAGACAGATGCTTAGGATGATTAAAAACAACAACGGGGCACATCAATGCCCCCCGCGTCGTTTGATCTTTTTCAGCTCCGGACATTACCCTCAAACACCGAAATGTATATGCTTGAATTTTTCAAGAAGTACTTCAGCTTCATCCTTACATTGACCGCAAACCGTACCAAGCTTGGTGCGCTCCTGCAGTTCAAAATAAGAACGGGCACCTTCAAGCACAGCATCCTCAATATCGTGATCGGTGATACTCATGCACTGGCATATCACCTTGGCCTGCTCCTTCTTAACCTTGTCCTCCTGACCGTTGCGAATATAGTAATTATTAATGGCAGCCCTCAAGGCCTTATCACCAAGCACGGAACAGTGAATTTTGTGATCCGGCAATCCTCCGAGTGCCTGTGCTACCTCTTTGGGAGAGATATGAAATGCCTGGTCAAGCGTCCGGCCTTTGACCATTTCAGAAAGAATTGAGGTGCTGGCAATGGCACTTGCGCAACCATAGGTTTTCCACTGACAGTCAGTGATCACCTCTTTTTCCTTATCTACCTTTATCACCACCATCATCTGATCCCCACACTGCAGGTTTCCTTCCATACCAACACCATCGAACTCGTCAGTATTCTCTCCCTGAAGAATATTTTTCGGGTTCATGAAGTGTTCCTTCAATGTTTCACTATATGCCCATTCACCTGCTTGCAGCATGCAATCCTCCTTTTATATAAGCCGTTGACATGTTTCTGATTCTTTCAATTATCCGTGGTAAAACATCAAGAAGATAGTCCACCTCCTCTCTTGAACTTTCCCGACCCATACTGAAGCGTATTGATCCATGGGCAAGTTCAGCATCTACACCAGTCGCAAGCAACACATGCGAAGGGTCAAGAGATCCAGATGCACAAGCTGATCCAGTAGAGACCGCAATACCTTCAATATCGAGGTAAAGCAGGATAGCCTCGCCCTCCACACCAGTAAATGAGACGTTGAGGGTACTGGCAAGTGAATCCGTAGGGTGGCCGTTAAAATGAATATCATCAATACGCTCTTCTATCCCATTTCGGAGTATATGCTTCAACTCAAGCAACCGCTCCTCCTCTTCCGGCATTTCAAACGCTCTCATTTCAACAGCTTTTCCAAGGCCGAGAATACCGAGGGTATTTTCGGTACCTGCACGCCGTCCAAGCTCCTGATGACCACCCCTGATTAATGGGCAGTAAGGAACTCCTTTTTTTACAAACAGAGCGCCAATACCTTTGGGGCCATATATCTTATGAGCTGACATGGTAAGAAAATCCACACCGAGCGACCGAACATCAACAGGAAGCTTTCCTACTGCCTGCACAGCATCAGTATGCATTAATGCACCACGTTCATGCACCATTTTTGCTATCGTTTCAATATCCTGAATGGTGCCGATCTCATTGTTTGCCATCATAACCGAGACCAGACCCACATCATCGCCAAGCAGCCCGGCAAGTTGATCGAGATCGATTTTCCCATACTTGTCAACATTAAGATACTTTACCCGCACACCCCGATGCCCAAGACATTCAGAGGTCTCAAGAACACAGGGATGTTCAATTTTAGTGGTAATAATTGAACTGCGCATTTTCGAACCTGGAATGCACTGGCTCGAACCACAGACAAAAAGAGAGAGTACGGTATTGTTGGCTTCAGAACCGCTACCGACAAAGATAATTTCCTTCTCGTTTGCCCCGATGAAATGAGCAACTTTCCGGCGGGCATCCTCAACATTTGCCCTTGCTTCACGTCCAAACGCATGCATGCTGGAAGGATTGCCAAACATCTCCATTGCCGCAATCATCTCCTTTTTGACTTCAGGATGCAGAGGTGTCGTGGCATTATTATCAAAATAAACCTTCATGTCTGCCATAATACTTTCAATATTCTTGGTTTCGGCTTATGCCATTGTTTATAAACTTATTACAAGTTACTATGCTTCGAAAAGCGATGTTTACAACTAACCTTCACCTTAAACAACAACTGCCATATCTCAACATTTTTTCCGGTACTAAACCTCTTCCTGCGTTAAAATCTTATGTATAACGATCAATATGCATTAAGAAATGCTTAAACAAGACTATTAATTCCACTAAGAAGACTTAATTTATCTTATTTATTTCAAAAACACTATAAAGTTTCCAAAATCAATTAATAATAAGAGTACGGTCTGCAGATGGAGGAAGTTTTTTACCGTTAAGATACAGCTCAACATATTTCGGACGACCGATATTAACCCATAACTTGTTGCGAGCCTCGAAACGCAGCACCTCACCGTTTTTAAACTGTCCACCAGGATAGACCCTTGCACTGTCATCAGCAATAACCTTAACCCATGAATAATCATCTATCACATGAACAACCAGCACCTTTTGATAGGGAGAAGATTTTGACACTGGCAAAAAAGAAACATGTTTTGCCCACTCCCTATAGCTTGTGCCATTGGCAGAAACTTCGGATAGTGCTGGAACGGTAGGTGGCTTAGACGAAGCAGCTGGAGCGGCAGGTGTAACAGCAGCAACTGCAGAATCAACGTGAGCTGGAGAGGGGTGCTCCGAAGGCACCGATGCAACGTTTGAAGGAGATTTATCCCCTCCAGAAATCACAAGAGAGTCTACAATCGGTTCAGCAACAGCAACAGTATCCTCTATAGTTGTGGATGGCAATGGCACAGGAGCAGAAGAGTGCTGAGCAGAAAAGAGCCCGGTACCGTTACTATAAACAAGGGCCAGGCCGGCAAGCACAATGACCACACTACCAATTTTCCACACCAACGAAAGCAGTGGAGGCCGAAACCTCACATCACTCTTCGGTCGTTTTTCCCTCACGGAGTTTCCGTCGCCGGCAACGTCTCGCTTAAGTGAGTTGGAGAGCTGCAGCTCCTTGCGGCATTGTTCAAGCGTTTCCTCCTCTCCAACACCCATCAGGAGTGCATATTCCTTGATAAAGGTGAAAATATATACCTTAGGCAGAAAACTGAAATCCCCGCCCTCAATTTTTTCAAGATAACCCTTTGGAACTGTAATCTGCCGGCTGACATCCTCAAGGGAAAGCTCTCTCTCCTTTCTGGCATGCTTCAACTGCGTTACAAGACGCTCCAATGCTGCGCTACTTGATACCAATTCATTCATAAAAAACAATCCTACTCACAATAACACATTGAAATAATAAATATTACCGTCTTATAAATCTACAAAAAAACTCATTTATCCCAGCTTAATCAAGCCCGTAAGAGGAAATATTCATCCATATTTCGCGCCCATCTGCTGAGTTTGTACCAAGTGAAAACAATGCATCCGATCCAGAAACCGTTCTCTCCATCTCTTGTCCGATCTGTTGTCGCAGTCGTTCAAGCTCAGCCCCGCTGTAGTTTTTCCACAACAGAAAAACCCTGTCACGCGGAAAAAAAAGTTTCTGCAGCCGAGCCCCCATAACATTATCCAAACGATAAAAAACAATACGCGAAAGGGCGGTATCCGGAAAAGGATGCTCCGTCAACAGGGAAAACTCTGTAACCGTGTGCAAAAATGAATATCTTTTTTCAGGAAGAGAGTGATTATCAATACTCAGAATATGGTAGGGAAACAGAGTGTTGCTAATAACAACAAGATGTTTGTAGCTGCCGAGCGATCCGGCAAGCGGTTCATACAACGCTTTTCTAAACCATTCCCGTTCTTTATCACTATCCTGACTATCGGGTGAGCTTGAAACAAGCTCACGCCTGATTGCATCTATTTTTGAACCAGGCGTATTGAGGGAATCAAAACAAACTCCACTTCTGGCTATCTGTAACTGGCTTCTTCCAATAAGCATGACACCACAAAGAGAGTCTGATAGAAGCGGCTTTATTATTGCCTGATCCTCCTTCAAAGAGGCCTGAACCGTGCGCAGTGTTATCGGTATAAGCTGGATGGCTTCAGCTGCCACCGGGTTGATAACCCTCACCTCTGGAAGAAGCTCAATCAATCGGCCTCTTTTGATGTTAAGTGCCTGGTCAGCACTCCTGTTTTTTTCATATCCTTCGGCATGAATAAAAATATCGGCCTTCCTCTGAAGAAGCCCTGAAATTTCATGCAGCAATTGAGCGATTTCAGCTTCAAGAGCTTCATGACCTTTTCCAAGGCTGAAGCTTTTTCTATAAATCTGCAATGAACGCCGCAGATCAAGATTATCGGTTTGTTCTCCAGCATCAAAAAGCTCAAAAATTCTTGATCTTTCAAGCAGCAAACCAGTCAGACGCCGTTCAGATTTTTTTTCAAGCTGCAGAAGCTCGTTTGATGGATAAGGAGGCGCGAAATATCTGCTGAACGAAAACCCCTGCTGCAGAGCGTTAATCCGCTCCTCCCCTTTAAGCGACTTGCTCCCGGCAAGCAAGAAAAGAGAGGTGGCCTGGGCATACTGCATATTGTTCATGCGAAAATATTCTGCAGCCTCACGAAAAGGATCTGGCTTCCGAACAATAACGGCATTTGACTCAAGACTAAGTATCTTTACAAGCAAGGGGTTCCCCAGCTTCTCGGCAAGAGCGAGTGCCTTGAACAGAAAAAAGCTGGCATTTCTGCGATGTTTTTCAAGAAGCTGAAGACTTTGTGATGCAACCCTGAGAGCTTGAATTCTCTGCTCAATAGCGCCATCCATCGCAAAAACATGTCCCGACTCGGCAGCAATCTTCCCTGCAAGCAGTTCAGTCTTTTCAATGCCGAGTTCAGGCCGTGCCACCTTGCACCGCAGAAGACCCGCATAAGCTGTAATTTTCGTAACCGGATCACGGGCCTCACCCGATAGATGGCGATATATTCTTGCAGCCTTCTGAAAATCACCACCTCTCTGGTACAGAGAAGCCATTTGTAACCGCAGTGCAGGAGATGGATCAATTATGTGTTCAAGAGAAGCCGCAGCTGCCCCGAAACTGCCCAATTCGCACAACAATGTTGCTTTATCGGTAAAAAGAGCATGACGAAGTGAATCTGGCAAGCTCTTCTTTGGCAGTTTTTCAAGGCGAGCTGTAGTGTTAAGCGCTGCATAATACTCACCTGTCAAACCTTCAATGATCCTTTTCTCATTCAGTGCCTTGACAACCCATGGAGAGGCTCTATTGAGAGTATCAAGGGCAAGCGCCCTGTTATAGAGGTTAAGTGCTTTCAGATAGTCGCCGCGACTGCTGAAGGATGATGCTTGTTTATAAAGCGGCTCAAGTGATTCTTGAGGTTTACTATCAGTAGTACAGCCTGAAAAAAGAAAATAAAGACCAAGAAGAACCATTCCTGACGGAACCCCCCGGAATTGAATTTTCATGACACAGAGCCTCCAGCTCCAAAAATAGCATTGAGTTTATAGTGTATTTTACCTATAAATCAGGCGCAAATCAAGAGGTGTCTTATATGCAACGGTAAAAAGTAAAAAAAGAGGGTGACTCTTGCAGCTATCAGAACAATACGGAAATATCAGTAAAAGATCGTTAACTTATTACCAAAAGCGAAAGTTTTATCTCTCTCCCGAATTGTTCAAAGACTCTCCCTGATTTTTTTCTGTTGTAAACCCTTTATGAAAGTGATCCTTGATACACTGCACAGCGTACTTCAATCATCCTGGAGTATGCTTCTTGAATCAGCCCCATTTGTTCTGCTTGGTTTTTTTATTGCCGGACTGCTGAGAGCTTTTCTTCCTGAAAATTTTGTTGCAGAACATCTTGGTAAAAATGGAATAAAGAGCATACTGAAAGCAGCAGCATTCGGCATTCCAATTCCTTTATGCAGTTGCGGCGTTCTGCCTGCTGCCGCAGGCTTGAAAAAACAGGGAGCAGGAAAAGGCGCCGTGACAGCTTTTTTAATCTCTACACCTGAAACCGGGGTGGACTCCATCGCACTCTCCTTTGCTCTGCTTGATCCCCTCTTGGCGGTTCTCAGGCCTGTGATAGCTTTTTTTACCGCTGTTGCGGCTGGCATAGCGGTCTCTCTTTCAGAAAGCAGAAACATGGAGACCGATACAGAGGAGAACAAATCGGTATCAGCTCCGGTTTCAACCTGCGGCTCCTCATGCTGCTGCGCTTCAAAACCGCAAGCAAAGCAATCAATTATCGGCAGATTGAGAGCCGGGATGCATTTTGCCTTCAGCGAACTCCTGAAAGATATCGGCCCCTGGTTTTTCATGGGCATTATACTCTCCGGCCTGATTTCAGTGTTTATCTCCCCTGAACTGATCAGTCGATACTTTTCAAACGAATACCTCTCCATGGCCCTGATGCTCGCTCTATCCGTACCGCTTAACGTTTGCGCAACCGCCTCAACCCCGATTGCAGCAGCACTTGCCCTTAAAGGAATTTCTCCAGGAGCAGCCCTTGTTTTTCTTCTTGCAGGCCCGGCAACCAACGCAGCATCACTGACCGTGATCTTTCAAATGCTCGGCAAAAAAGCCTCTCTGATCTATCTGTCAGTCATTGCGGTCATGGCATTCCTCTCCGGTATTGCGGTAAATGCCTTATACGCTTATCTGCACATTGATATCACCAACTGGATACGCGTCGGTTCCCATCAGGAGTGCGGTATGTTTGAAATCTTATCAGCAGTTGTACTTATCGCTCTGGTACTGAAATCCTTTGTCCCGGAAAAACATAAGGCCTGAAAAACAACCCCTAAACAGAAAAAGCTGCCTTTGACAAGCAGCTTTTTCTGTTTAAATACAATTCTAACAACAGTAGCAATTATTAAAATGCACTGTAAAGAACCAGAGTTGTCAAATTTTTTCCAGCGTCGGCTGTTGTATAGGTATCGCCAGAGTAGAAACTGTGATTCAACTGAAACTGAATATTTTTAGTCAACATATAGGCCAAACCGAGAGTAATTGCATTGTCCGCATCGGTGTCGCTTACACCTGTATTTGCTTTCCTGTAACCAGCTGCGAGAGCAAGTTTATCAGGAATCACTCCAAATAAAGCAGAGATTGTCCAGGCTTTGGCATCTCCATAAGTGTTGCCATTAAAAATATTCACCGGGTTCCCGTCGGTTGTTTTCGGTGCATTTCCATAGGTCGTGTAAAGCCCTAATGGATATGCTCCAACTTTCCCCTGAGCCTGCAGATCTACCGCCCATGCATCGGCATGAGTAGTCGTTGTGACAATACTGTTATCCGCGGCTGTGCTCTTCACATTTGATGTTCCTGTCCATATCTGAAACCCTCCACCAAGATCCCAGTCTCCAAGTGTTGGCGTAACCACACCTCTGAAGTAACTCATGGGCTTGCTGGATCCAAAACTTCCCTGAGTAGGCACATAAGGTGTATAGTTCAAATAACCATACTTGTGATAGACAACAAAAGCCACTCCTGTTGCCGGTATCGCAGTTGGCAGATATTGCTGGGCAGAGGTTTCTCCGGCATGCTCAAGTGCCCGAGTAAACTCAACGGCACCGGTATTAAGCAACTCGAAACCATAGGCTGGACCCTGTGCAGACGTTGTAAATGGAATGGCACTCAGCGTAATGTCATCGACCGATGTTGTCATCGGCATTTTAAATTCTGATAAAATCTTCCCATCAGTAACATCTTGCGGTACAAAAGAGAGGCCTATCTCAAAGCCAATGTTCTTTGAAAGTCTTCCTCCAAGAGTCAGAAAAGCCTCATCAGGAAAAGATACCTGTCCGTCATTCGTCATTACATTAGGTGATGCACCATCAGTTTTCTGATAGCGAAGTTTACTGACAAATGAGGCGTTAAGCGTTGAGGGAAGCGAAAGATTGTCATCCTCTATACGACCCTGCTTTCCAGTTCCAGTTTCAGCGTAAGCATGTAATTTGAAATTGCGACCAAAGGCATTAAGCAATGGAAATTGCTGGAAATGGCATACCGCACATGAATATCCAGTCTGGCGGGCAAAAACAGGTGTCGCATCTGCCTTTGGAACAGAACATAACAAGAACATTAACAAGCCGATGGCGACAAAAAAATGACGTACTTTTAGGTTCATGCTGCTTTTCGTTGTAATTGTTAGAAAAAGTGACAAATAAAAAATCTATCTGCCTGTAATTATTTAAAGCTTACAAATACTTACATGGATGCAGCGCATCAAAGGCATGCGCAACATGTTGGAAGGAAATTCAAAAAATCAGGGAGAGATATCAACTAACAACAAGCGACACCAGGTAGGCGTCAATGTTTTCTATATCTATTTCAGACAAAGAGCTATTACCGCCTTTAGCTGGCATGTTTTTATAATCCATTATAGAGTGCTTGACAATTTGATCCCATCCATTATCTAAGCGTGATGTCCATGATTTTATGTCACCTGGCTTTGGGGCTCCCATCACTGCATTATCATGACATATTGCACAGCCTGCTGATGAATAGTTTTTTTTCCCTGTGATGAGATTATATTTTTTTTCCAGAACTACTTTGGTAATCGTATTAGCATGAATTGGTGACTGAATTTTTTCCACGACTTTACCTGTAGCTTCTGCCTGAACATTTTTAAAAGTACTTAAACAAACTACTGAGAAAACTGCTGCTATTATAAACTTATATATCATGAACCCTTTGGTTAAATAATTGTTACGCTGTACGTTACATTTCTGCCTATACGTATAGAGTCTACTAAAAAAATAAGTGATTGAAACAAGGTTGAGTGTTAAAACACTTCACCTTTAAGACATTGCGGACTGCACATAAAAAAAACGGTGCAGAGCCGTTGTTTTGTGAGTGGATTTCTATGTACTTACCTATCCTACCCTTGATAATATAAGTTTATCATAATTTTCAATATTTACAACATTTTTTTTCTTTACCATTATCAAATACACATCAGAAATAGTAACCGCCTTTTGGTTTATGGACAAAAGAGACAAATTCAAAACCATCAAACTGATCAATTTTTCAGCATTTGGTTAAAAGATACGCATTGGTCTTACATGGCTTGTGTTTGTCTTTTTTCCATCGAGCTGTTGGCCATTGCTGAAATCCTGTGCCCACGCTTTATTGTCATCACTCTCCGAGGAACTCCAGTAATAGGTGTCCACAATACCACCAACACTGCTGCGATGGATATAGAACTGATTCAGCTGCTCCTTGTTCGGCAAAAACCAGTCGCAATACCCATCCAAAAACTTATTTGCAGCAACCTTGGCACCATACCAGTTAAAAAAACCTTCCCCCTTTCCAGAAGAGCCCGTCATATCTGCCTTGGCCGCAATAAGACCATGCTGACCGGTACCATCGACATAAATAACAACTCCGCCATTGAAGCTATCACCAATCTTCGGCGTAGCTGCAGAAGAAAGTGAAGAAAGAGTCACCATACTCAGACCGGCCAGAAGGAATACGGTCAATAGCCGGGTAACATATTTTTTTTCATAACGTGTCATGAGTCGATCCATTTACAATTAACAGAGTAACTATCATCCTGAGGCTCTATGCCATTAATATAATGGGGGGGCAGGAAAAAAAATATTGGTATAACAAAGTTTTTATCAAAATCACAGTTCTTTTATTTTGAACATAAAGATTACCATACCCGCAAAACCGAGCAGCCCTCTCAAAAAATATCGCTTGACTGAGGTGGGACAAATCGAAATCAAAAAAATTCTTCGATATCCGATGAGCTACTTCACCAAATTGTTGACAATAACCGTGTAAACCATCGCAAATAGTATTGAGAGCAGGTTGCCGGTGAGGAAGTAGGTATTTTATATTTGATTTGTTTGGTCCTCGCTCAATCGAGTGCTGATCAACATAGAGATTCCTATGCCGTTTGCAGACCTGGCTGCGGTTCTTGCCATGCGCCACCGCAACGGCTTCGTTATTTTGACTCCGCATCATGTCGAACAATAAGCTGGCATCTTCGCACTTCCAGTCGCGCGTCAGCGCAAACATGACTTCAAGAAGTTTGCTCAACTGCAAGGACAAACGTTGATTAGGTAGTTAAATACGGAAGCGAGACCGTCTCCGGCTTTTGTCCGCTTGTTCCTCGCGAGCTTCAGAAAGCCCAGGTCCGAGCATCCTCCAACCAAATCAGAACCTTCACGGCATCAAGCAGAGTACTCAATACACCTTGAAACTCGTCGCCAAGTGTGATTGTCAGAGGCGACAGTATACCCTCAGAGAAGACCGTGTTTGCTGTACCTACAAGATTCTCAAATTCTCTCATGAGTTGCTGAGGATCTCTGCTCCGACTCGCGATGACATCAGCCATAACCACATAATAGTTGGGCATGTACACCTCGTATGACTATTTCTAAAAAACATATTTTGGTATCACAAATACTGACCCTTATATATTTGATTCACCTATAATGATACCAATTTTCAGGTATAGCAATCTACGAATACTAAGAAATATACATGCTTTTCGGCAATATTACATCAACAGCGTCAATTATCATTATCACTGAGCATAACATTTATAATAAGATCATCAATCCCGCTTTGCATCAATTACTATGAACTTGCTACGAATAATGTGAACAGGGAAAGAAAAATTTTCTCATTGGCGATCTATATCGCAGCCCTTGATGAAATAGCCCTTTTAACCATCTTCTCTACATTAGGTTCCATTTTTACTGGCAACAACACAATGTCAGGATGCTGTTGGGCATAAACACGAAATATTTCGTCTGCAAATGCCTGGCCTATAGCCGACACCCCGACAAAATCAAAAATTACATGCTTGAACCTCTCTACACGAACCAGCACCCTTTTCGCCTGAGATCGAGATACAAGTTTCTCATTTTCGTATTGCGCTAACCGAACAGGGATAACTGTTTTGTTAAACTGAAATTCATCTGGCCCAGCATAATCATCAAAAACTGTCTGAATATCACGCGTCGAATTTCTCTCGATGAGCATATATACCGCAGTACCAGCTTCATTCCTGGAAAACTCTGACTCCAGGATATAATCAAATGTAAAGTGATCATCATGACAAAACCTCACACCTTTTGAATCAATTTCGAACTCATCAAATACCCGCGAGGTAAAGAATATCCCTTCGCCTGTATGATTATCCATGTCTGTGGTCAATTTTCCTTTAGATAATTCAAAGAGAGCCTGGCGCTCATCACTCAGATTACACAATCTCCTGATCTTCCTGAAAATGCCCTCACCATCATCAGCTACAATGATGATGACTTTTTCCTTATCTCTTAAAACAGAGACAGAAACATGTTTCCCGCCAGAATGATCAATGACGTTATTGAGCATTTCAGTAAAACCATAGTGACATATATCAACAATGTTTTCAGGCAGACCGTCTACTACAAATGAATAGTGATCCCTCCAAACTACATCTTCTGTTAATGCATCGGCGAGAGAAAACAGCGACTTGTGCCCCCTTATATCTCCTAAAAAATATTGTTTTCCCTTCCCGGTACCACTGGATTGCAACCACCCCTTTTGTTCAAGGCGTTGCACATGGTTATGTACTGCTTGAGGGGTTATAGAGAATATTGTGGCAATATGCTGAGCAATATCAGCAGGATGGTACCTGACATCACTGACGATTTGACGCCGTATTTCCTCGCCCCTTTCTTTATTATTCACGCTTTATCCTTTAAGAAAACTGTTTTCTTAAAGGATAAGTGTTTCTTTCTTAAAGGACAAAAACTATTTCTTAACGGATGAAAAAGCTTTTTTCTCGCATAACGTATGAGCTAAGCAGGATGCTTGAGCGAGTGGCTTGATATATAAAACAGGAGATTGCATCCGGTTTTTTACATCCTTTCAAAATCGATAAATCCACGTTCGACATCTGCCAGAACAAGTTTTACGGTAATCTCCTGACCAACCTTGATTTTCCCGATCTTGCTTATCAGTCGGCCTTCTGCTGGCGGTGTCACTATTCTTACCCATGTGCCTTTATCTGCATGGCCGGTAACAATGCCATGAAAATGATGACCAATCATTGGCCCAAGCAACAATGCCGCTTCGGACTTGCGCACACGGCGCTCTACTTTCCTGGCGGCATCCTCTTGGCGTGTACAATGTGCTGCCAGATATTCAAGTTCATCGACGTTATAGGGGGAAGGACTATTGGTGAGGATTGCCTTCATCATCCTCAAGGTTATTAAATCAGGAAAGCGTCTGTTTGGTGCAGTTGAATGAGTATAATCACGTTCAGCCAGACCAAAATGTCCATAGGTGTGCTCTCCCGGCATTTCTACCACATATTCTCCTGATCCCATCAGCTTGATAATAACCAGGGAAAGGTCTGGAAAACGTAATGGATCAGCTTCATGCCTTGCCGCCAGAAAATTCTCAAGCGCCATGGCACTTGGTTCATAGGGCAATGAATATCCGTATTCATGTGCGACCTCTACGATACGCATCCATCGTTCAGGTGACTTCACAACCCGGCGAAGCGATGCACCTCCTCGGTCAGCCAAAAAATGCGCAGTACAGGAATTGGTTGCTATCATGAACTCTTCAATTAACTGTCGGGCCCGATTCTGTTCCTGTTGTTTGATTGCAACAACATGTTCGCCTTCAAAAACTGCCTCTGGCTGAAAGGTCGGAAATTCAAGAGAACCTTTTTTGTGCCTGTGCAGCCGTAATTCTTGCGCCACACGATCCTGACAGCGCAACTGATTCTCCATCCCCGACACAACCGAAGCTGCCGGTGGCAGATCACCGTCACCTTCAATCCAGGCAGAGAGGGCATCATAGGCAAGTTGTGCCTTATTCTTCACCAATGCACGTTCAACCGTTGAGCTTATCACCGCTCCATGACCATCTATCTTCATAATGGTGACCAGTGCAAGCCGGTTCTGATCTTGATTAAGAGAGGTCAGATCGGTCGAAAGGCGCAATGGCAACATCGGAAACACGTGTGCAGAGGTATAGACTGAAGTTGTATTGTTCTGTGCATGATTATCAACTGCTGAGCCCTTTTTGACAAGAGCATCAACATCGGCTACGGCTACATAGATGATGACTGAGAGGTCACTCTGCACCTCACATGCCGTTAACTGATCAAGATCAAGAGAGTCATCATTGTCGATGGAGCACCAGAGCAACGAGGTAAGATCAAGAATATCCACACCACTCTCACTGCCTGGCCCGTTTATTGACGCTATCTGTCTCTCTACCTGGAGTGAAAATGCCGGTTCCAATCCATTGATCAGCATCGCATCGGTTGCAATTCTAACAATATCTGATTTGCCAAATTTTCTATGCATGTCACTCCCTGGATAGTTTCAAAGTGATGTTTTACGTCGCAGCAACGCAAACGCCCGATTAAGAGTGCTGGTTGAAGACTGTTTTGGCGATAGCATGCCGGATCATATCCCTAGTTGTAAATGCTGAGTGAATGAGGCGGACACGTTGTTCAATACCCGTCTGGCCTTTTTGCCGGGCACAGATTTCGCGCAACTGAGGGGCAAACCCTACGCCAATAAGCCGGATTCCTTCCAGTATACCTGTTGTTGCTTCTACAAGAAAAATTGCAATGGCATTTGTTTCGGACGACAGCCAGAGCTTGCGGGTTTTATCATCAAATCTTGATATATCAAAGGAGATATCAATACTGAATCCTCCTCCGAAATCCACGATCAGAAAAGGAATATCGCGCTGTGCAAAGAGTGACGCGGTGATTGTTCCTGTTGTAAAAAGTTTCTTTTCTTTGCGCGCAATATTTTTGAGTGACATCAGGATATGGAAAAACCCTTCTGTCGGTATCGCCACATTCATTTCCCGACCAGTACAGTATTCTTCATGGGGAAAAAGTTGTCCTACCGTGTACGCATCCATAATTCTGAAGGTTGTGTCCGCTTGGTACCTGAGTGTTTAGCTGTAAGGTAAAAAAAGGATTCAAAAATATTTACGCTCATCACACACTTCTCAGTCCTGATACACCACCGGATCCGGCAAATCGATCATGGGATTGAGACGAACCGCCAGAGAGAAAAGATAGGGGTAATCCTCCTTGAGATGCTGCATATAGAGGATCCATTCCCGGATCAGATGACCAAAAACCCGCTTTATGTCGCCATTGATGTGCTCTTTGTCGCTCGGAGGAATACGATCGAACGACTCCCGAGCCTCAAACTCTTCAACGATATGAAACGCTGCCCAGAGAAGATCAGTAAAATTTTCATGCTCAAGCAGATTCTGGTTTTCCAGCAGGCTCAGGAGGAAGTTCCGTTTTCCGGCCATGAACTGCTTCAGGCAGGGAAGGGCGTCACTATCGATGCTGATCCTGATGTTGCTTTGGCGCAGATAGTCGAGCGCCGCGTCAAAATCCTGTTTTTTCCATGATCCGGTCATACGCAGGCGGTTTTTCAGATCCTCGCTTCCGACCACATGTTCCGACAACTCTTTCAGCAGACGGTTGCCAAATTCACTGAAAAAGACACCGATGACCATGTTCAGTTTTCTCATTACCGATTGGCGCTCCCTTTCCCTGAGCACCCTTTCGAAGAGGAGCGTGACGACGATGATGTAAATGGGCAGGAAGGCGAAATTGCCGAGAAAGCTGGCTGATATTTCCCTCACGTTGCCGAAAATACTGAAGTCAATACCATAAAGAGCCAGCGAGATGGTAAAAAGGGCGGACACCGTCCACACCTTGTTCATAAACAGTTTATTAAACATGAATACCCGTTATTTTAACCGCAACAAAACAACCTTAAAAACCTTGCATATTAAACAAACAGGCAATAGCATTTCAACGTTCGCTGAGAAGTGTCAGCCATAATGAGTCCAGAGACGGATAATTTTGATTATGCGCACTCTCTCATAGATCTGATACACAATTACAATGCTGGCTATTCAATCTTCTTGAATAGGCTCCGAAAAGATCACCGACAAGTTTCTCAAAAGACGGGAGATTTTGGAAAGGATTTTTTTGAAGAATTTCATACCAATCCTGTGCTTTAGCCTTCAATCCAGCAGATGCAAGTGTTTTAGCATCCTTTTGAGCCTGCTTGGTATAGACAAGCTGCCAATTCACCAGTCAAGCTTTTAGGAACACTCAGAGATCTGCGAATTAAGGCCTTCTTGAATTAATTCACGCATACCCGGAAGGGAGACAAGATGCAATGTTTTCAAAGCTAAACACACTCAATAAAACTGGGCAGAATTTATAACTATTTCTATCTAATTTTAACTTTTATTAAGTGGTATGGTAGAGATTTAAGCGTTTTTAACTATAAATCACATATTTTAACTTTATTGCCGCAATTGTAAGCCGTTTCATTATTATAAACCTGATTCTGAAGCATTGGAGAGCATCATGGCACAGGCAAGAAATGCAGGGTACCGGTTCCTGACCGATAGATACAAACTGAAGCACATCGCTCACTGGCGATCTTCTTTTGTTACTGACGCAAAGACGGGACGTCACTCTATCATTGATGACGATGTGTGGGATGAGTTCTATCCCGCAAGAAACTGGCCAGGAGAAAGAGCGTGCGACCATCTGGAATTTGCCATCAAATACGATGGAATCAATCTTGCTCTCCTGTGCTCTCTCTTCCGCCACATCGAGCCTCAGGAACTGGCAGATTTCATTCTGGAACACCCCGTCAGCATTCCACGCCGCAAGCTCTGGTTTCTGTATGAATTTCTTACTGGTACTCTTCTTCCTTTGGAGGATGCCGACAAAGGAAACTACATCCTGTTACTTGACCCTGAAGAATATTATACGCTGAAGAACGGAGTACGCAGTTCAAGGCAACGCGTGATCAACAACCTTACCGGAACAGTGGCCTTCTGCCCCCTCATCCGCCGAACCAACCGGCTTAAACAGGTCGAGCAGACAAACTTCATCGAGCAGTGTGCCCATATTCTCGATGCCTATCCACCTGAACTTCTGCGCAGAGCGCTCAGCTATCTCTATACAAAGGAAACCAAGTCATCCTTTGCAATTGAGCATATCAAACCAACTCCTTCGAGAAGAGAGAAATTCGTCTCCCTGCTCACACTTGCAGAAACAGATGATTTCTGTGAGCGCTCAAGGCTTCTTGAGCTGCAGAACATGATTGTCGATTCGCGTTTTGCCGATACAGAGTTCCGCACCATTCAGAATTATGTAGGCCAGACAATTACCTTTCAAAAGGAGATCGTTCATTATATCGCACCTAAACCCGAAGATGTTGAGTCCCTGATAGAAGGGTTGGTGGAAGCCCACCAAAAAATGCATGCCGGTGATATCCCGGCCATTGTCCATGCCGCCACAATTGCATACGGTTTTGTTTTTATCCACCCCTTTTCCGATGGCAACGGACGTATCCATCGTTTTTTGATTCACAACATTCTGGCCAGGCGTGGGTTCACTCCCAAGGGGCTGATGATTCCTGTCTCGGCAGCAATGCTGAATAATCCGGCAGCGTATGATCAATCACTGGAAACGTTTTCAAGGCCACTCCTGCAGCAGATTGAGTACACGTTCGATGCTATGGGAAAGATTCAGGTTCAGAATGAAACAGCCCATTGGTATCGCTACATCGATATGACAGCACAAGCCGAGGCTTTGCTTGGATTTATTTCGGAAACCATCTCCAGAGAACTGATCGAAGAACTCGACTTTCTTGTCATGTACAACAAAGCCAAAGGCGCCATTCAGGAGATCGTTGACCTGCCGGACCGGCAGATTGACTTTTTCATTAACTTTTGCATCAGCAACAACGGGAAATTATCTGCGCGGAAACGGGAAAGCCATTTTGAAAAGCTGACAGAGCAGGAAATCACAGGCATGGAAGAAGCGGTAAAAAAATCATTTTCACTGTGAGCTGGGCAAAGGCAATCCCTGAATATCTGGAGAAGCTGTGGCTACCGTTTGATAAGAATACCTTTTTTTTATACGCTATTGAGTGAATAAATATTTGAACGGGTTTGTTCGAACAAACCATATTTAACATTAACTTTTTTTTATTCTCAAAATAGCGTTTTATTACAGAAACTCAATAAGCAAGCTTGGCAAACGGCAGGTGGTGGGGTGTCGAAGTAATCCCATTTGCGTTCTGCCAGTACTATTCAGTAAACGATGATTTTCTCAAAACAGAGACACAAAGATGCCTGTAAAAGATCGTTATATAAACCCCTTCACCGACTTTGGCTTCAAGAAGATATTTGGTTCTGAAGTAAACAAAGATCTTCTGATAGCATTTCTGAACACGTTGCTGCCTCCCGAAGCAGGCAAAGTTTCAGACCTTTCATTTTTACCGAATGAGCAGGTTGGTCGGAGTGAATACGACCGCAGGGCCATCTTTGATCTCTACTGCGAAAACGAAGCAGGCGAAAAATTCATTGTTGAGATGCAGCGGGCGAAGCAGAACTACTTTAAGGATCGTTCGATTTTTTATGCCACTTTTCCTATTCAACAGCAGGCTCAGAGCGGATCATGGAATTTTTTCCTCAATGCGGTATACATGGTAGGGATTCTCGATTTTGTTTTTGATGAGGATAAAGCTGACAACGATGTGGTTCATCACGAAGTTAAACTGATAGATCGCTCAACAGGCGCAGTTTTCTATGATAAACTCACCTTTATCTACCTTGAACTTCCCAAGTTCACCAAAACTATTGAGGAACTTGCAACAGAGTTCGACAAATGGTGTTTTCTGCTCCGACACCTTCCTGAACTTACCGACCGCCCAGCTCGTCTTCAGGAGAAGGTCTTTCTTAAAGTATTTGAACTGGCCGAAATTGCCCGCTATTCGGTTATAGAAGCAGAGGCATACGAAGAGAGTCTGAAAATTTATCGTGACCTGAAAAATGTAGTGGATACAGCATTTGATGATGGAAAAGTTGAAGGTAAAGCCGAGGGTAAAGCGGAGGGAATAGTTGAGGGGATTCAGCAACAGGCAATGGAAGATGCCAAAAGGCTTAAAGATGCAGGCGTTGACATCGAAACAATTGCACGTTGTATTGACTTGCCGATTACTATTGTTGAAGGCCTGTAATCAAAATGAAGGGGGCGTGGCTGAATAGCAACAATCAAACAGCACCTTATCACTGGACTGCACAAGATGAGTAAGCATTTGACACCACACCTGGAAACCGAAACCTGCTCAAAAGATCTCACGAGGTATACGTTCCTCTGGGCAAAACATATGAATGCGAGGTTTTGAATCGGAATAATCAACTACGGGTGGCTCGATATCCATCCCCGGCCAAGTCTCATGAAGTATACGACGAAACTCTTCAAACCTTTCTGGAAAGTGATGCCAAATGTTTCAGAAATTTCTGGCCGCAGTGTAATTAAAAAGAGCTAATCGTGCAGCTTCCTCTTGGTAGAGTATCTCATCGTAATCAACGGGACCAAGTATCGGCACAAAACCAATAGAGCAATTGAAGTTTTTACGAAATGCAGAGGGAGACCTTGGTGTAGAGCCAGCAGTATTGGCTATCAGATAACAAACGCCACTTTCTGGAAAAAAAAGTTGCAGTTTATTCTTGTTTGAAAACGTAAATCGGATCGATGCTGGGTTAGAGCTATCATAATTATATAAAATATTTTCTTCTGCAACTGATACTCCTCTTAAATCTATAACATACCCTAACCTACGGCCATTCTCTGCATTAACAAACTCGGGGTTCCGTGCGGAAACCTTCCTTAGTGCAACCCCTTAACCCATTGGGTGTGGCTGTTTTAAAACGACAAATTGATGCTTACTTATTTTATAATATTGCGTTACAAATATTAGATGAAGCACTTTTTCATTACTAATCGCTCAATTCAGGACATAGTCTAAATTGATGAAGAGGTAAATGTTCCTGAAGCTGAACGAAAACCGTTTTTCCTGTATACATCAATCATTTCATTTAAAGAGTTATGAAATGATGAAAGATAGCTGGTTTTTTTTAAGTCGGTGACGATCAAAAATGTATCGTAAACTATTATATTATTGCGCGTTAAATAGCGTTAACTTTTTCAACAACCGGACACCAGTGATAGATTTCATAAGACTTGTTCACCTGCCGCTTTTTGATTTTGGTCATTGCGGTTCCAAATGGCTTGAAGTCGTTGGTCATGGTCTGGTCAACCAGAATGTTACGATCGGCCAGAAACAGAATTCTTTTTTTTGCCCTGGCCTTCCATAAGTACCAAATAATCTGAAAGGCGGTAAAGGTTTTTCCGGTTCCAGTGGCCATCACCAGGAGAATGCGGTTTTGACCTTGAGCAATAGCTTCAACGGTTTTGTTGATGGCTAAACATTGATAGTATCGCGGGGATTTGTTACTGCCATCACTGTAGTAATCCTGTGTAATCAGGCTCTCCTGCCAAGCGGTTATTCCCTGATGCGTCAACCACCTTTGCCAGAGAATTTCTGCTGATGGAAATGATTCAAGATCAAGCTCACGTTCAATAATGCCATCATCAGCAATGCTGTTGTGAAAGAGAAAGCCATCACCGTTGGAACTGAAAACAAACGGAACCTGAAGCATTTCGGCATAAGCAAGCCCCTGCTTCATGCCATCGCCAAGAGAGTGGTTGTTGTCTTTAGCTTCAATAACAGCGATGGGAATATTGGGCTTGTAGAACAACACATAATCAACTCGCTTGTGCTGCGCTCGGGTGTGCAGTTTGCCGCGAACGATAATCCGGCCTTTGGTTAATGCGAACTCTTCACGAACTTGAGTCGCAATATCCCATCCTGCCCGCTCAAGCGCAGGGGTAATGTATTTGGTGCAAATATCGCGTTCGGAAAGTTTTTTCTTATTCATGCATCAGCTCTCTTCCCTTTCTTTTGTTTTTTGGGTCGGATGTTTAAGGATATGATTATGGTAAATCGAAAAACTCAGCTACACAGGACTAAAGCCTTTTTTTTCTATGTATTCGAAAATGAACCCATGTTTGGTAAGTCCCTAATTTAGAACACTCTATCATAAAATCTTGAAAAGAAAGACTTAAAGTTCAATATAGATTAAATGGTTTGTTTTCAGGAGAATGTCACTTATTTTCTCATAATGCATAAGCATTCCATCATATTTCGATAATTTTTCATAACCATCTCAAAAAAACGTTCGTTTAATAAGATACTTCGGATACGCCAAGAAATACTGCGTTTTTCTGGTGTTGTTTGTTTGAATAAACCGTCTCAAATATCGATACTTCATTAACTCATAAAAAAAGGGTGTTTTTAGGACATCCCTTGATGCAATGCTAATCTGGTTTTATGGCAAGGGGAAAACATGGCCTGGATATATTTGTTGGTGGCTGGTTTGTGTGAGATTGGGTGGCCTTTGGGTCTGAAGTTTTCGCAAACCTCTGGGCATAAGGGTGCCTGGTTGTTTTTTGCTGTTGTGTCGATGGGTGCGAGTGGGCTGTTTTTGTGGCTGGCTCAGAAGTCTATTCCGATGGGTACTGCTTATGCGGTCTGGACGGGTATTGGTGCTGTTGGTGCGTTTTGTTTGGGAATCTTGCTGTTCAAGGATCCTGTAAATCTTTTCAGGTTTCTTTCGTTTGCTTTTATTGTAATTGGAATCATTGGCTTGAAGCTGTCACATCCTTGAGAAAACACACAGAAATATTCGATTGGCTGGACACCGCAAGAAACAAGCTTTACCAGAGATGATTGAGAATTCAAATAACGAATCCAGACGTTGGTATCAGGGAACCACATTATTTATGGGTAAAATGGATACTGCACAGGTTTCAATAATCCTGCGAGTTTGTGTATCTTCGCACGAACTTTTTTCTTCTGAAACGAAAATGCACACACCACAATGGAAAGAACGCTTACTATCCTGAAACCCGATTGCGTGCGCAAGCAGCTTATCGGTGCAGTCATCGACAAAATTGAACGTGCTGGCTTCCGTGTTGTCGCCATGAAAAAAATCAAGCTTACAGAGGAAACTGCTGGAGAATTTTATGCAGTACACCGTGAGCGCCCGTTTTATGGTGAACTTGTAGAGTTCATGTCTTCAGGCCCCTGTGTACCGATCATCCTTGAAAAAGAAAATGCTGTTGCTGACTTCCGCACACTTATCGGCGCAACCGATCCTGCTCAGGCTGATGAAGGTACTGTCCGCAAGCTCTATGCAGACAGCAAGGGTGAGAACATCGTCCACGGTTCCGACTCTGCCGAGAACGCAGCTATTGAGGCCGGATTTTTCTTTTCAGCAGAAGAGGTTGTCAGAAGCAACTGATTCCTGTAGAGAAAACACCATCACAAAAAAGCGACCGAAAGGCCGCTTTTTTGTTTTATGATGCAATGCTGCCCAACCTCCTGATCACTCTGCGTGTTCCTTTTTCATCTCCGACAGGAATGAGCTGAAGGTCTCCCCGTACATCTCCCATACCGTCATAAACAGCGCAGCTATAATCGGGCCGATAATAAAGCCGAATATTCCAAACAAGCCGATTCCGCCAAGCGTTCCAAAAAAAATAAGCAGTGCGTGCATCTGGGTATCCCGTCCAACCAGAATGGGCCGGAGAATATTATCGATCTGACCGACAACAAGAGCGCAAAACAAGAGGAGCCCTATGGCTTGAGGATAATGAGCTGTCGCAGCAAGATAGATGACGGCCGGAAACCAGACAAGCCCAGAACCGATAATTGGCAACACGGAAATCACCGACATAATGGCTCCCCAGAAGATGGCACTTTCAATGCCTGCTACATGCAGGGCAACCCCTGCAAGAGTGCCTTGTAGAATACCAATCACCATACTCCCCTTTATGGTCGCTCTGGTCACAGAAAGAAACTTGTCAAGCAGGCGATGCTGATCCCTCTCTGTCAAAGGAAGATATGAGAGTACTTTTTCCAGAATCAGCCTTCCGTCCCGTAATAAAAAAAACATGGTGTAGAGAAAAACAAAAATCAGAAAGAGATCATTAAATGCCGAGTAGGTAACCGTTGAAACGGTGTCGAAAAGCAGCGAACCCGCCTTATTGACAAGCTCACCCACTTTCTGAATAATATTTTCACGATATAGCTCAAGTTCGGCATAAAACGGCAGAGAACGCAAATGTTCGTTAAATGCTGCAGGTTCCTTAAACTGCTGCTGAATCCATGGCACTGCAACACTGCTGATACTGCTTGCCTGCTCAACCACAATACCAAGTAAAACGGCCAACGGAATGATCACAATAAGGAATAACGTAAACATGGTCATTGCTGCGCTCAGGCTTTTGCGTCCTTTGAACCAGCGATCAAAGCGATTGAACACTGGCATGGCAAGAGCAGAAAAAATAGCCGCCAAAACGATAACCATGAGAAAATAACGGATCATGGCAAAAAAAATGGCAGAAATAAACAGCACAATAAGGAGAAGGATAACCTGATTTGCTTTTATGCTATTCATCATAGATTTGTTGTTTGTGAGCCACTTAAAACCACTCCCGGCACTCCTCTTCGAGAAGCTGGGCACGAACAAAAGCTACGGCAAAAACCCCGGCTGTTTCTGCCCGGAGAGTTGTATTTCCCAATGAGATTTCGCTAAACCCGGCACTCTGGGCATCCCTTACCTCTCCGGCAGTAAAGCCACCCTCGCCGCCGATAAGAAAAAGTGAATTTTTTCCAGCACATCGCACTTTTGGAGCTGCTTCGGAGATCTCGTAAGGAATCAGTTTGAGATCGTAACCCTTAAGCAGGGTAACCTGTTTAAAAGAGAGAGGCTCACTAAGCTGCGGAAGGTAATACCGTTCGGACTGCCGGGCCGCTGAAAGCACAATTGTTTTCCATCTGTTAAGCTTTCCCTCGACTTTTTCACTTGATGGATGACTGAGTGTACGTGCCGTGATCATGGGAATAATTGTGGATACCCCAAGTTCGGTGGCTTTTTCCAGAAATAACTCAAATCGCTGAGGAGCCTTCAAAAGGGAAAGCGCAACAGTAACCCCGGTTTTTGGCCGCTCAACAATATTATAGTGAAGAATTTCACCTTCCAGTGACTTTTTGCCAACATCCAGAATGGCGACCTCACATCGCAATCCATTGCCATCAGTGACCAGAATCTGATCACCTGTTTTTTTTCTTAATACCCTTACAAGATGATGAAACTCATCACCATCAATGACAAGTCTGGATGATTCGAGATTTATCTGCCCTTCTGATGTGTAAAACAGTTCCATTCCTATACTACTCATTAACAGCCAAAGCCACAGCGGCAAAAGAGAGTTTGTCAACCCCGGCGTGGCGCAATGCCAGAGCAGCAGCTACCAGAGTCGCGCCAGTTGTTACAATATCATCGACAAGAAGCACGTGACTTACATTAACAATTTTTGCGGATTGAAACGCACCTTCTGGATTTTTTTTTCGCTCCATTGCAGAAAGCCCGGTCTGCGATACGGTGTATCGTTTTCTGACAAGCAGCTCAGGCCTTACAGGTCTCTTGATCAATTCGCCAATCCCCTCCGCAATTTTTTCAGACTGATTATACGAACGGGCAATTTTTTTCAAACGGTGAAGCGGAACTGGTACAATGCACTCTATACCACCGAGTTCACCCTGGGAAAGCATCCATTCGCCCAATTGACGCCCAAAAATAGTACCAAGATTAAACATTCCTTCATACTTCATGGCATGGAGCGCATGCTGGAGAGGGCTCTTTTTATGAAACTGGTAACGGCACCATCCTCGCTCAAACAGAATTGTTTCACCAAGGCTGGAAGCAATGGTATGACGAAACAGCCGTTCTGATTCTGAAGGGTTTTTGAAAGGATTGAACTCAGCTATACATGAGCTGCAGCAGTACTTTTCTGCAGGAAGCAGAAGTTTCCGGCAAACCACGCAGACATTGGGAAAGAGCAGGTGAAGCAACTGTTCACGCACGGTAAACCCTTTTTATATATTTTAGCCAAAGCATAAGGCAGCCGCGCCATAAATTCCCGCCTTGTTGCCGAGAAGAGCAGGCACCAGTTCAACTCCTTCGTGCATTGAAAGAAGTGTCGAATCCCTGAGATGATCAAGGGCTGGATGAAAAATAAGGTTTCCTGCAGCCGAAATGCCACCGCCTATGACAAATTTTCTGATATCCATAAGCGATACAACGTTTGCAAGACCAACACCGAGAATGGAACCTACCCTGTTCCAGAGAGCAAGGGAGACTTCATCTCCTTCCTTGGCTGCGTGTTCAAGATGGCGCGGTGAAAGCTTTGTATAGTCATTACCACAGAACTTGCCCACAGAAGAACCTGAAGGGCTGGCATCAATCATCCGGCGTGCAAGTGCCACAATCCCCTTTTTTCCAATAAGGCTCTCCAGCGTGCCCCGTATACCCGCATGAAGAGAGGAACCTTCAAAATCAACAATCAGAAACCCTACTTCGCCAGCTGTTCCATGAGCACCGCGATAGAGCTTTCTGTTCAAAATAATTCCTCCACCTACACCGGTACCAAGAGTTACCATGAGAAAATCCCGAAAATCACGGCCTGCACCGTACACCGCTTCACCTAACGCCGCTGCATTGGCATCATTGTCAATAAATACCGGAATCGACAGGTGCTCCTCCTGCCTCAGACAGTCCTGAAGATTTTCGCGCAAAGGAACAATAGTCCATCCGGGCAGGTTCGGCGGATAGCTTAGCGTTCCCGTATCAGCATTTACTGCCCCTGGTGCTCCCAGCCCGATCCCTGCACAATCTGCAGAATCCAAGGCCTGAGAAGCAACCCGATAAAGATCAGCAATAATTTTTGCAAGCTGAGCAACTATACCTGCCGGACCTGAAGCCGTATCTGTGGGGATTGTCCTGTCTGTTACAATTCCACTCTTCTCGCCAACTATCGCTGCCTTTATGGCCGTACCTCCCAAATCTAAACCAATCGCCCATCTGGACATACTTGCGCTCTCTTTATACCTGGTTATTGAAAAATTCAGCTATTAAAGGGCCTCAAAAATTTTCGACCATAAACGCCTGATGAAAAAAAGTCAAGAATCTCGGTAATTTCCGGCTCCTCGGAAAGTTCTGATTTTACTTTTTCAAGAGCATTGCTGAGCAGAAGCCCTGACTGAAACAGAATTCTGTAAGCATCTTTTATAAGGGATATCCTTTCAGAAGAAAAACCTCGCCGTTTCAATCCAATGGCATTAAGACCCTCATAACGGAAAGAGTCATGCCCTCCAGCCATGACAAAGGGAGGCACATCAAGGGAGGCTCTGGCAATACCACCGACCATCGAAAAGCGCCCGATTCGCACAAACTGATGCACACCGGCAAGTCCTCCGATAACTGCATAATCGCCAACTTCACAGTGCCCGCCAAACTGTACGGAATTTGCTATAACAACATGGTTGCCAATCACACAATCATGTCCAGTATGCACATAGGCCATAATTAGATTATCAGAGCCAATAACGGTTTTGCCACTCGCCATGGTACCCCGATTAAGAGTAACACACTCCCTGATCACTGTCCTGTCACCAACATAGAGATAGGTTTTTTCACCGGCAAACTTGAGATCCTGAGGCGCTGTAGCAAGAACAGCACCAGACGAGATCCGGCAATCACTGCCAATGCGTGCGCCTGACGCAATATGAACATGAGGAGCTATCACAGTGCCGGAGCCAATTTCGACATCATCCTCAATTACCGTATAGGGGCCGACGGTAACACCCTCGCCAAGAACGGCACTTTCGCCGATCACTGCGGTTCCATGAATTCTGCTTTGCATATGGTTTATTCCTTCATTGTTTCAAACTTTTCTAACAACCCGGGCTGCTTAAGCTCCCTGGCGAGGGATTGAATAATGCGTTTGGCATCCTCCTGTCTGCCTATATTTCGATATGCCCGTGCGAGAACATAAAAAAGCCGAGGATCGGATGCCAGCGAAGAACGGTAAGTCAGTTTTTCCAGATAGGTAATATACTGCGCTGCTTTCTGCTTTGCACCAAGCCGGACATAAAGAGCCACCACCGAACCGGCAAGTTCAGGATTCAAGGGATACTGCGCAGGAGGCAGAAGTTTGCCCGAGGTATCAAGCACCTGAAGCGCCAGCGTTCCCCGACGGATATCCCTGAAGGAGCCTGATGCATCAGGTATCGCAAGAGTCGCTTCAGGATCAGCCGCCAGTTCCAGGGCAAGCCTGACAAACAAAGGAGTGTAGTTGCCGCAGAGCCTTCTTGAGGTTTCTTCAAGAAAGATCTGTGGATTATTGATATTTCTGTAACGATAAACATCCAGAAGGTTCTTGTAGAGGAGCGCTGGGTCAATATAGCTCATTGGATCAGCGCTTTTAAGTGGCACTACCTTGTAGACAAGCCCATCAAGACGCAGATAGCTCTCAAGACCGATCATGCTTTCAGGATCAACCGTCAAAGCAAAATAAACCGGGCGTTGGGCAAAGTTATTCATGAGAATCTCATAAACAGCTATATCCTGAGGCCGAAAATAGCTCTGACCATTATAGGTCATTCCTGGTTTCAGCAACCATTGTATGCTGTCAACCGGTTGGGCAGGCAAAGAGTATCCATGAAGGCGTGACTCACGCACCAGATTTTGCCGCGCAATAAACGAAGGAAGCACAGCATCAACCGAATCAATAGGCATGTAGGTAATACCTGCAAGCTCTCCGTCGCTCATGCTGAACGCAACAGGTTTTGCCCCCCTGGGTCGGGTATTTTTCAGCTGTTCGAGGTACCATCCGGTATTGGCGAGGCTCAGGTTGACCACACGAACATCGGTTCTGATGCCTGTGACCTCCTGAAGATACCACAAAGGAAAGGTGTCGTTATCACCGTTGGTAAAAAGAATAGCATCTTTTTCACAACTCTGCAGCATATTCCAGGCCCAATCCCACGGTACATAGTTGCCAGACCTGTCGTGCACCCTATAGTTGACCTGCAGCATCCTCGCATTGATCAACAGCAAGCCGGCGGTAACTGTCAGCACAGCAAGAAGAAGTTGATTCCTTTTGCCGGTAACCTTCAACCGCTCTCCAAGCCACTGCCAGATACTTTCAATTCCAATACCTATCCAGAGAGCAAAGGCAAAAAAACTGCCGACATAACTGTAATCGCGCTCGCGCGGCTGAGGTTCGGTCTGGTTGAGATAGATCACAAGTGCTGCGCCGGTAAGTACAAACAGCGCAGAAACAACAAGCCCCATCTTCCATTGTCGCCGGAAATGTGAAATCGCTCCCGCAAAACCCACCAGAAAAGGAATGCCCCACAATACTGTCCAGTCGACACCGGCGCCTTCCATATCATGCTCACGACCGATAAACTGCCAACCGAAATAGCGGAAGTACATCTTCTGCATCTGATAGGTTACAAAATAGTCGAGATCACTCGAGTACTGCTGGTAATAGTACTGGTGTACCGGCTCTGGTGACCAGCGCCGCGGCCAGAGTGGCATCTCCCCATATTGCTCACGGTTGACATAGGAGAAAAAAGCCTCCGGTGTGGAGGGATTGTTTTCGTTGAGGGGAGGCCCTGCCTGCGCACGAACATAGATCAGACTATAGGAGGTATAACCGATCATAATAAGAAAAAGCGACATGAATACGGTATTCAGCAACGCCATACGATGGGTGTGAGAGTACCACGTGCCATAAACAAGCAACCCGACAAGCAGAAAAAAGCCCCACCATGAGGTCAGATGAAGCAGCACTGGAAGGCCCCTTATAACGCCTATATATATTAGAAAAAAGAGTCCTACAGCCGCCAGAATAAACAGCGAGAAGGATTTAAGCGTGACCTCGTATTTTTTGACATAGTATACAAGCGCAACGGCAAAAATCGCAAGCAGACTGAGCAGATGTACCCCAATCGAAAGCCCTATCATATACATGACAAGCAGGAGCCAGCGTTCGTTACCAGGCTTGGGATCCTCTTCATACCAGCGAAGGATCATCCAGATAACCATGGCCGTAAAAAACGATGACGAGGCCCATACCCCGGCTTCAACCGCGTTAAACCAGAAGCTGTCGGACAGGGCAAGTGCAAGGGCTCCAATACATGCACCACCATAAGCCGATACCTGTTCAGCATAAGTCCAGCTGTCAGGATCGCTTTTTCGATAAAGGACAATAAGGCGTATCGTGATAAGGTAGGTGAGCATCACGGTTGCTGAACTTACCAGAGTACTGATCAGGTTAACACGTGCACCAATATCACTGAAAAAAGGAATAATTGAAAAGAGGTGAGCAACCAGAAGAAAAAGCGGTGCTCCTGGAGGATGAGGAATCCCGAGAGTGTAGGCCGTAGCGATAGATTCCCCGCAATCCCAGAAAGAAAATGTGGGAGCCATGGTAAGGAGATATAAAATCACAGCAGTAAGAAAGAGAAGAGCTGCAAGCAAACGGTTAATCTTCCGGTGTGTCATAAATAAATCATTTCTATGGGCCTTTTAGCCGAAAATCAAATCCCCGGCAATAAGATCGGCAAACAAAAAACCTTTCTGTGTCAAGTAAAGAGTCCCTTCATGCTCTTCTATCCACCCTCTCTCTTCAAATCGGGCAATAGTCTGCGAAAGACGAAGTCCTAATTTATTTTCTTTTCTTAAAAACTCAACATCAAGACCACTGTTTATTCGAAGTGAAAGAAAAACCTCTTCTGTAAACCGCTCCTCTGCCGAAAGCTCTTCACGAAATGCCACTGCACTCCCGGGATTTGCAATATATCGGGTCAGGCTTGAAACATTTGCACTGCGGATCTCCTGCCCTTCAGCAACAACAAAACTATGTGCAGAAGGACCAAATCCAAGGTAGTGCTCCCGCTTCCAGCTTGCCAGGTTATAGCGGGAATGGTGGCCCGGCAGACAGAAGTTCGATACCTCATAATGAGTATACCCCTGAATCGTCAGCTCACCGAGAGCGTGTTCATAGAGGGAAGCCTGCAGAGCATCATCCGGTACAGTAACCGCTCCACAAACGACATTACGGTGAAGCCGGGTCTTCGGCTCAACCGAGAGCATATAAACCGACAGATGCTGAGGTTGCAACTCAACAGCTGCCTGAAGATCCGCTTTCCAGAGAGGAAGCTGCTCATCGGGAACACCGCAGATAAGGTCAACACTTACCGACTTAAATTTCTGGAGCGCACTGGCTGTTACCTGCTGTGATTCCAATGCACTATGATCCCTGCCGAGCGCACGCAATTTTTCCGGTGTGAAGGACTGAACACCAAGGCTCAGCCTCGTTATCCCCGCAGCCCGGAGTTCATCCATGGCATTACCACCAAGATCTTCGGGGTTTGCCTCAAGTGCTATCTCAATATCGGGCGCAAAGGTGCACATTGAGGCTATCTCATCGAGCCATTCGGCAAGATAGCGCTCAGGAACCATTGATGGAGTGCCGCCTCCGAAATGAATAGCGCTGATCGTTTGTCCTTTCCATTCAGACAACCGGGATGCGGTTTCAATGGAAAGAGCTTTAAAAAATTCACTGATATGATCCCTTCGTGTAACCAGATAAAAATCACAGTAGCTGCAGCGGGTTTTGCAGAACGGAATATGCACATATAGAGTCAGCATGGCGTGCAAAAGCTGACAGAGAAGAGTGGATTACCATCAGGCAAAGGCAAGAATATACTCCGTTACGGCTTTATAGAGATCATCAGCGACAAACTCGGGAATGATGTTGCGCTTCAGACAAAGCTCTTCCTCATTGTGACCTGTCCTTACCAGCACCGACCTGAGTCCGGCACGCTTACCGCACTCCACATCAAGCGTTTTATCGCCGACAAAAAAGGATGCACCTCTATCAACAACAAGCCCTTCAGCCAGAAACTCTTCAATCGCCCGCTCAACCATACCCGTTGCCGGCTTCCGAAACTCTATGAAACGATCGTACTCAGGATGGGGATATTCAGGATGGTAAGGGCAGTAATAGCATCGGTCATAACCGGCACTCTTGGGCGAAAGGAGTTCGTTAAGATAGTGATTCACCTCTTCAACCTGCTCGACGGTAGCAATACCTCTGGCAATACCTGCCTGATTGGTTACAATAACAATCCAAAACCCGGCGCTTTTAGCCAGTGCAATAGCCTCATCTGCACGATCAATCAGAAGAAGCTGTTCTTTGGTAAAAATATATGAACCGGTATCCTGATTGATCGTACCGTCCCGATCAAGAAAAAGAACCTTTATAGTCCGCACTGGCCTCCCTTATTTTTCAAGAAGTTGACGGTACAGGTGGTCATACTCTTCGGCTGAGTTTTTCCATGTAAAGTCCCTGTTCATGGCTGTAGTAACAATCTGCTCCCAGCTCTCCTCATCATGAAAACATTCAATTGCCTCAGTGAGCTTGCCAACAAGAGAGTCACCGGTATATTCGTGAAAAATAAATCCTGAGCCTCTCTCTTCAGAAAAATCATCTATCGTTTCAACAATCCCACCTCCGGCATAAGCAACAGGTATAGTTCCGTAGTTCATGGCAAACATCTGAATCATCCCGCACGACTCAATCATGCCCGGCATAAGCAGAATATCCAGCCCCGCTATGGCAAGGTGAAAAAAAGAGTCTGAATATTCAACATGCAGGCTCACCTGCTCGGGATGTTCAGCAGCAAAATCCTGAAACAGTTTTTCGTATTTTTTATCACCTGAACCGCTGATCACAAGTTGAATATCAAGGGCGGCAAGATGCTCAAGACTTTGAAGCAGCAACTCCGCTCCCTGAAATTCATCAAAATTGGCAATAACACCAACCAAAGGCACACCCTCTCGATACGGCAGACCTGCATCCTCAAGCAATGCCTTTTTGTTGTCAAGCTTGCCATCCATGTTTTCAATACCGTACCGCTTTTTTATAAGCTTGTCAGTCGAAGGGTTCCACTGCCGGGAATCGATGCCATTGAGAATACCGTAAAATTTTGCCTGGTGCTCCTCAAGAACCGGGCCAAGTCCGAAGGTCTGCGGACCATCGAGTACAATCTCCTCCGCATAACGTTTCGACGTCGTCGTAAACAGGTCAACATGTTCGACACCGGTATAGAGCATATTCACCTCGTCATGAGTACGATGCAACCCGGCGCATACCTCCTCGGGAAGAAGTTTCTGAAATGACTTATAGGGTACAATACCCTGACGGTAAATATTGTGAATGGTAAGAACCGTTTTTATGTCCTTGAAAAACTCATGCGAAGCATAAAGAGTTTTCAAAAGAAGAGGAATAAGACCGGCATACCAGTCATGGCAATGAATAATATCGGGTTTCCAACCTAGTCGCAACAGAGTCTCCAGAACACCGATATTGAAAAAAACAATCTTGTCGGCACTTCCCTTCTGATCGGTTCCACTGTTCAGGTCGGTAAAAAGACCGTTACGCTTGAAATATTTCTCGTTATACAGAAAATAGGTCTGAATCTTGCTTGATGGCAAAGCGGTAACCTTGACGTTCAGCAGGTCAACTTTCTCCTTGAGATGAACTTCAATGTCAGACAAACGCAAAACATCATGCAACCGAAACTTACGGTCATTTATGGTGCCATATTTTGGCATCATTATACGTGCCTCAAATCCTTCTTCCTCGATAGCTTGGGGGAATGATGCCATAAAATCAGCAAGCGCGCTGATTCTTATAAAAGGAGAAACTTCACCGGAGACATAAAGAACTTTAATATTTCGTCTGGCCATCTATATCACAATCAATCTATAATTTTTCACGAAAAACTTTCATAGAACTAGTTTAGTTTTTAATTTACGAATTTTCACAGACAGATACAATCAAGCCTCTTTTACCAGAGAACTGAAGGAAATTTTCATGCAGAGCAGCTCCAGAATCATGAAGATCTTCTTTCTTCTCCTCTTATGGCTTTCCGGAGGTTGCGCTTCCGATCGTCCGCCTACAGGTGGTCCTCTCGATACTGCTCCACTGCAGGTAGTTTTTTCCAATCCTGCACCATCAGCCACCAACATATCCACCGAGATAATCCACCTGACCTTCAGTCATTACATTTCTGGACGACAACTGCTCAATGCACTTCACTTTTCACCCTCGATCGGCGACTACGATATTGCCGTGAGCGGAAATGATGTTGACATTAAAATCCACAAACCTCTTAAAAAAAACCAGACCTACGTCATCACTCTCGACAAAAATCTTAGGGACTACCGTGGCCGCACCTTCACGGGCGCTTATACCCTGGCTTTTTCCACCGGGGCAGTTATCGATACCGGAATAATCAGCGGAAAGGTCATTAACCAAGACTTTGCATCGGCCACAAATGCCTTGCTCCTCGCCTTTTCCGAACACCCTAACTTCTCTGCAACAGAAAACCTGCTGACAAAAGAGCCTGACTACCTCATACAGGCAAACGCCTCCGGGGCCTTCTCTTTCAACAACATCGCCCCTGGATCGTATAGAATTATTGCCGTTAACGACCGCAACAATGACCTGCGCTACAACTACAAGAAAGAAGAAATAGGCTTGACCAACGCTTCAGTTGTATCCGCAGGATCTACCAATCTGATGTTACGCCTTGACGGCATCTACAGCAATACCAATGGGCTTATATCCTGCGCCCCCCTTGAACAGCAGATGCTTGAAATCAAATTTGGCCATCCGATAAACACCACCTCATTCAACCCTGAAAAGCTTGAAATACGTCACGCTGTAACGCACACACTGATTCCCGTAGTTACCTGGTTCAGTAAAAGCCGCTCACTCTATGAGAAAGAATTTATTGTTGTGACCGACAGGCTCCAGCCTGATCAGCCCTATCTGGTCAGCTACTCCTCCAATGAAGAGAAGGGGAAAAAACCAGCCATATCATTCTACGGCTCATCCCGGGCCTCAGGGCATCGCCCGCTGTCAATCACCATCATGCCTGAAAACAGGAGTGAACCAGCATACCTTGACCTGGCATGGCCCTCTCTCGGCAAGGTTGTCATGATAAACTTGTCATCTCCACTCCCTGAAACCGCACTGAAAGAGGCAATAACCCTTTCTGAATCAGCAACCATTGCTCGAGGCAATCTTAATTTTTCATTGATAAAAATTGATCCCCGCACCTTTGCCCTGAAGCCAGCCAAGGGTTTTCAGCCAGGTCGTTCCTACAAGGTCATTGTCAACCCCGCAACCATTGCAGGCACAACCGACAAACCAGATAAAGCAAAGCCCTCACTGTCGCAATTCCGGACGGCCGAGAAAAAAGAGTACGGAACCATTTCCGGAAAAGGCCATGCTTCAGCAAAGTACGTGGTTATTGAGGCAAAAGTGTCAGGCACGGCATCAACCTACAGCACCACAGTACTCTGTGACCGGAACGGAACCTTTCACTTCACATTCCCGGAACTACCTCCCGGCAACTATACCCTGAGCGCATTTATACCATCCGGCATTAAACCGCCACTTCCATTCCAGCAATGGGATCCAGGATCAATCGAACCCTATAAACCCGCTGAACCATTCGGATTTTATCCTGAACCAGTAAAAGTACGGACAGGATGGACAACCGAACAGATAGATATTCAGATCATAAAATCCCGATAGCAGGAATTTTCAACGATAAATAAACAGATTTATTTCCACGATGAACACACCTTCAAAAATAGGACCTAATTCCATTATCCAGACCGTCGCTGCTCTCGACGCCAAATACGGTAAAACAAAAGCTGAAGCCATCCTGAAAAAAATTGGCCAGGGGCACTTCATTGGAAACCTGCCGAAAGAGATGATTGAAGAATCAAAATTTCACGCAATGGTCATCTCACTGCAAAAAGAGATCGGTGACACAGCAACAGCAGGCATTCTCAAAGATTCCGGAGAACGTACCGCCCGATACCTTCTCAAAGTTCGTATTCCCGGCATCTTCCAGAAACTGGTGAAACTCCTGCCAAGTCGGCTGGCATTCAAGCTCTTCCTCTTCGCCATCAGCAAAAATGCATGGACCTTTGCCGGCAGTGGTAAATTCAGCTACACCATGAGCCGCCCACCCGAAATCACCGTCATAGTAACCTATCCCACCCATCCAGTTGTCGGCAACTTCTACCTCGGTACCTTCACCGCCCTCCTCCAGGAACTGGTCAACCCGAAAACAAAGATTAAGGCAGACATTCGGCAGGAAAACAAAACTATCAGGTGCAAATACCGCTGCGAGATTTGAGGAGACTGAAAGAGTATAGGTACTATGGGTCTTATAGAACATATAAGACCTTTAAAAAATAAATCCGGCAGCGGCTTAAAACTACTCGTTTTTTTGTTGTTCCCTTGACTGCAGACGTGCGCAGGTCATTCGTTCCCGAATACCTCCTTCTTTCAGAAAATCCTCTTCCAGCTTTCGAATTTGATGATCGAGCAGGTAGTTTGTCTGATGAATGAGGCAAACAGCAATGTTGGCTACTACTCCTGCAGAACGGGTTTCAACAAACTCCCGGTAGCTCTCGTAAGTGACATGGGCCTGACTTCCAAGTTTTCTGACATATTGCGCTTCCTCGGAATTCTTTTCCCAAATGGGGCTATCCCGAACTCTCAAAAAATCAAGGTAATCTTCAAGAAGCTCTTCCTGGCTGGCACGCGCCACGTTGGTCAGCTTGATTTCGGTCTCCCTTGATGTCCCCGAGGCTTTGCTTCCTTCAACCATATTCTGTTTGCCTGAACGTGCAGCCTGAACCATCTGGTCAATTGTACGGTCTCCCCGATTGAGAAAACGCTGGCAAAAACGGAACGTAAGGTCATAAACAATTACAGCTTTCTGATAAGAGAGCAGCTCCCGATAGTTGCCGTAAGGTGGAATAAAACCGTGGTTTGTTTTTTGCATAGGTCTTATGGGGTCTTATAGGTCATAGAGGACTTATTTCTTCAGCAAAAATCCTGCTTTCCAATCCAGCCTTTTTCACAACCCAGAAGGTTGACTCATCTCTATTAAAGTGGAGATTTTCAGATTTGAACGTGATCTCTTTATAAAAAGAGAGATTGTGCGTAAAAACAAATATTTGTTTGATGTTGTCCTTTCCAAGCCGCACCCCATCGAACAGTCCTTTAATAAGAGTTCCAACGATCAACAAGATCTCACTGTCAAGACCGGACACTGGGTCATCAAATACAGCTACCCGATCCGTTGTCATCCCTGTCTCTGAGTTACTCCCTTTCAAGAGATGATAAAAATATAGAAATGTCACAAATGACCATTCACCCTCGCTCAATGTTTGCCTGGCATCTGTTCCATCCTTCCTGATTATCCTATAACATTTTTTATCGTATGTCTTTGCCAGTGAAAAACCCTGAAAACCTACCGATAACAAGAGTGCATTTATGTCATCAATTGTAGGTTGAATACTCGTTGTACTCTTCTCAAGTGCTCGTATTTCTGCACTTTTATTTTGCTTGGCAATTGTTGCAGATTCAATTTGTGCTGTCAAATCTGAAATAGACTTGTTCAAACCATTCCGTAAAGTGTCGTAAAGCGCTAAATCCGTTTTGAGATCTACTTCAAGAATATACTTCCAGACCTGTGCTGTCAGATTTCGTCGTTCCTGTGCGAGGTTTTGTACCATCGTGTTATGGTTATAAATCAAAACATTTGCAGCATCGATTAGCGCATTTATCGAGGAAACTATATCGCTTATGGATTCCAACTCAACAATGCGGCTCGGCTCCTTTTTCTTTAAGGCAAGCCGCTGAAGATTGATGATGACTCTCGTATCAAGCAGTTCCTTTTCTGTTTTCAGCTTTTCGAGATCAAGAAACTTGAACGGGGTTGAGAGTAACATGGTAATCTGTTCCTGAAGTCGTGCAGAGTCGGCTGCATAGTTGATCAGCAGGTCATTAATCGCCTTGCTGTCGGCGATAAAGAGTTCATCGAAATAATCGTTTAAGCTCTGAGAGAGTGCATCTGTCGTACTCTGTTGGCAAAAAGGACACACCGACTCGTTTGCATCATAAAAAGCAAGACCTCCTCTAACCCAATCACTGTTGCCAAGCTTATTGATCATCACAGCAATATCAACATCCTGCTTACCAATCACTCGCTTCTGCAGAATAGCTAGTGATTCATGGAGTACAGCTTTTGTAATATCAATAACAGGAATTGTTTCCTCTATTACCGAAGTTGGACCATAGACACTCTCCGCTACTTTTTCGAGGGTAACCAATAATTTTAGTGTCGAAGCATTAAATGATCGCTCTTTTAAAATTTTATCTTTAAACTTTTCTTTGCTGTTTCGGCACCCCTCAAAAGCATAGTCAAGTTTCGCTTTATGTTTTTTGTAAGAAGACCAGAATCTGTTTTTGAATTTTTCGTCAAGATCCACCAACTCGCCCATCTTACCTCCGATCCCATTTTCACCATGCAAGAAGAGATGCAGACACTCAATTTTCTCTGTGATCGCATCAAACTCTCCCTTTGCAGCTACAATCTTTTGTTGGATATCAATGTTTGTTTCGCCGAGTGTAAAAATCCCCTTGAGTTCGGAAGATTGACTGAAGTTCTTTGTCACAAAATCGCGATTATATACCATCGTCTGCAACTTTGTGCCTGTCCAGGTAACACTGCAGGCCGGGAACTTTCCATCGTCGGCAATCACTCGGGTAATGGTTGTTTTTCCTGAACCATTCGCGCCATAGATGAAATTGAATTTGGATAACCTGCTTAAAAATTCAGGGCTGGAGCTGTAACTTGCTACACCTGCTATTCTAATAGATTCAATCATTTCTTTGTTGCCTGGTTTGCGAGCCAATATTTTTGACCTCAACACAACTCATACACTCAATAATATAACGTATTATATTGTGGATAATATAAAATAATAAGCGTATTCATAAAAATAACGCAAAAACTGGATATCCTATCGGTCGTATAGGACTTATACGACCTATAAAAGCTATAGAAAAATAGATTTAACCATAACAAGCTTTAACAAAAAAAGCGGATCATATGATCCGCTTTTTTTTTCTATGTCACTTATGTTCTCGAGGTGTGCTGTTGTGCTAATTGTTCTCTCTTACTGCCAGCCGCCGACCATGGCAAAGATTTCACGGTCACCAATCGGTACCGGTACGGCTGCAACTGGATTTTCCTGGATGAGGAAATCGGCTATTTCGTTATAAGGGAGAAGGCACTCCGCCTTTTCTGGAGTATCATCCATGGCAAACATGGTTTTACCTGCAAAGCGGCTCTTGCGGATCAGTTCGTGATAGGGCACCTTGGCAAGCAGCCTTGTTCCGACTTTTTCGGCAAACTGGTCAAGCATGTTTGTGCCTCCACCGGTGGTGTAGTCAACCCGGTTTGCAACGATACCGGCGAGCTTAACCTTGTAGCGCACGCTCTTCTGCTGGATAGCCATGCAGAGGCGGTTAGCTGCAAAGATGCTGTCGAAATCGTTCGTGGCAATAATGATGGCATAATCGGCATAGTTAAGTGGAGCGCTGAAACCACCGCACACCACATCACCAAGCACATCGAACAGAATGACGTCATATTTATCGTAGAGGCCAAGTTCCTGAAGCAGGGTGACTGACTCGCCGACAACATAGCCGCCACAACCGCTTCCGGCTGGAGGGCCACCAGCTTCAAGGCAGTCAATACCTGCAAATCCGGTTTCAATAATATCTTCGGCACTCAGCTCTTCATGATGAAAATCAACCTCTTCAAGAGCCTCAATAACGGTTTTCTGCAGCTTCCCGGTAATAGGGAATGTGCTGTCATGCTTGGGATCGCAGCCTATCTGCAGTACCTTGGCGCCTTTAAGGGCAAGTGCTGCCGAAATGTTGGCACTGGTAGTGCTTTTTCCTATGCCGCCCTTCCCATATACGGCTAATACTAAGCTCATAATGATAACAGAGAAATTGATTGATAGAAAAACATTACCCGCCGAGAGACTCTTTTGCCTTTCGGAAAACATCTACTGTAACAATGGCTTCACCAATGCTGCGGGCAAAGGTATCGGTATTTTTCCTGACCTTTTTGCGCACAAAAAACGGCACCTTCTTAAGCATGGTTTCAGCCTCGTCAGACCACTTCATCTCTCCATCGTCTGCAACCACAACTTCAGCAGCCACATCTTGTTTCACTTCGGCAGTGACGGAAATATGTCCATTACCAATGGATGGCTCTACCTCAGGCAGTGCAGCAACCTCGTTCTCCTCATATTCCAGACCGGCATCACCGAAAAAGTCGATAAGATGTTTTTCAAGTCCAAGTTTGCATGAAAGATAGACCCTGTCAGCGATGACATCCGAGCCGTCAAAACCAAAAAACGGATAATAACCAAGCAGATGGTTCTCAATATGGGTAGGAGGACAGATTACCATACAGGGAACATCAAGCTTGCGGCAACTGTGACGCTCCATCTGGGTTCCACAGACCAGATCAGGCATCTCATCGTCGATGATTTGTGCAACATCCTGAAAGCGATCGGTTACAACAAGTGCGCCGGGAAGGTATCCCTCCAGCTCTTTGCGCACCCACTCTGCATGACGCTCCATATAGGTGCCTGCTCCGATAATCTGCATACCGAGTTCATCGCGCAAAAACTTTACAATTGCAACCGTATGTGTAGCATCACCGAACACAAAGGCTCGTTTGTTGCTGAAACTTTCCATATCGGCCGTTCTGGCAAACCAAGGCACACCGCTTGGAGCACTTTGTCCATCAAGCGAGAATGCACTGAGCTTCGGCAGAGCTATTGGAGGAACTCCCCTTTCAGCACCTGCATTGTTAATCTTTTCAATGACCGCTCGGAGCCATGCCAACGTTGGCTCAACCCCTATAGGCGCCTCATAGATCGCCGGCATATCAAACGTTTCAGCAAGATACTCCGCCGCTGTCAACCCTACTTCCCGGTAGGGAGCAATATTGAGCCAGGCTGCGGGTAGTTTCTTAATATCTTCTATCCCTGCTCCCCAGGGAGCGACAACATTGACGGTAATGCCAAGCGTTTGCAGCATTCGCCGCAAACTTGTCAGATTAGCGCGTAAATGGAATCCAAGCGAGGTAAAACCAAGCAGGTTTACTGATGGCTGAGCTGTTTTTTCCTGAGATTGAGCATATCGTTTCACCAGTTCGGTGAACAAACCGTCAGCCGCCTCATTTTCCGATACCCTGAATGGATTGAGCGCATAGACCAGCATTTTTTCCGGCGGCAGACCTGAATGGGCTGCAAGCTGATGGAGGTCTTCCTGAAGAAGGGCTGTACTGCAACTCGGTGCAATAACCGTAAGGTCTGGATGATAGTGGTGATCCACCTGCTGCAGTGTTCCGGGAAGTCTTGAAACTCCCTGGGCAAGATCTCTCCCCCTGACCACGCTGATCGACAATCCCGGAAAATCAGGAGTTCGTTCAAGCATGCTGTAGGTAGCCGTAATGTAATCATCCCCCTGCGGGGCATGATAGACAGTGTGAACACCTTTCATACTGTTGGTGACTCGGCTGATACCATGGAGGGCGGTGCCCTCGTAGAGCCAGAAAGCTAAGCGCATACTCTGTGATGTTTGTTATTGCATTTCCTTCCGTGAATTATTCAGCGCTCGGCATGACACCTTCAAGCCATACCTCCTTGTCAAACGCTGGCAGCTTGCTGCGGCGCTTGAGCGGTGAAACAAACAAATTGGCCAGTGGAATAACCCCGGACCAGCTATGAATTGGCATAAGCATGAACTCCATGCTCCACTTGACAACAAAGCCATTGCCGGCAAAAGGATTGGCCGTCATGAGCGATGTAATGATCAGGTCGGGCTTGATGCGCTTGACATCCTCAAGCTGACGATGAAAGTTGGGCTGCTCGACAACGCGCACGCCGTCAAGAGCCTCAAGCTCACGAGCAAGAAATTTCTTGTTGATATAGGCGCTGCTGCACTCAACGACATCGGCACCGGCACTATGAAGAAAGCGTGCAAGCGGCAGCTCCATCATAGTATCTGCCGTCAGAAAAACCTTTTTGCCACGAAGAAGCTCAGTCTGAGTGCGGATCTTCTCCCATGCAGCTTTTTCCCGGTCGCGAAGATCAATGGTAATTCCAAATTCACGGGCAAGATCCTCCCAGAAAACCCTCGATCCGTCTGGACCAAATGGAAACATGGAGTGGAGAACACGCGAACCGCGCTCACGTTCCAGCTTGACGGCTACCCTTGAAAGATAGGGCTGTATAGGAGCAAGTATGGTATCAGGTCCGATGGCTGGCATTTTATCAAAACGGGATTCCGGAAGAAAGCCGCCTACAGGAATGCCCAGCTCTTCGGCCTCTGCTCTGAGATCATCCGCCGTAGCATCATTGACTGAACCAAGAAAGACTACATTTTTCTGACCGGCAGGAGCTTCGGGGCAGAACGGCACAAGAGCGTGCAGCACCGAATCCTCAGCCTGAGTGAAGTTATAGACCAGACCACTGGCCGGAACAAAAAGCACCGGAACATCCTGTGTGCTGAGATGATGGGCAAGTCCCTTGAAATCAACCTTCATGACCTCAGGGGTACAAGAGGAGAGAAGAAAAATCACCGACGGATTATGGTCGGCCTTGATTTCGCGGATAATCTCCTCAAGCGTAGGCTCATTTTTGGACAGGTCACCCTCTTCCATGAGAGCAATACCAAAGCGAGGCTTGGCAAAAATCATCATGCCAAGAGCATTCTGCAGAAAATGAGCGCAGGTATGCGTTCCAAGAATGAGAAAAAAGCTGTCCTTGATCTTCTGATACATCCAGCCTACACAGGCAAGGCCACAAAAACTGTGCGTTACATTATCTTCCTTGATTATCTGAAAATCATTGGAAACCGGCATCATGAAGTGTTTCTCCCCGATAGTTACTGCCCGCAACAACTCCATCTCTGATGGGGTGCAAAAGCGTTACAACAGCCAAACTTAAAGAATGTGAAGATAAAATATTTTCGCCAATCCCCCTACTCTACAATGGGAGCTATTTTCGCTTTAACGGAGGCTGTCTTTTCTCCAAGGCGGACACTCCTGTCCCGACGGTCATCAATTTTCATAACCGTATAGACACGCTTGCCGCCCTGAGTGAACGAGTACTCATGAAGTTTCATCGCAAGCTCAAAGAGCAGATGCGCCGGCCCTTCAACCGTTGTACCCATATCATGTAGCCTGAAGCTGCAGCCACTTGCCGCAAGAAGCTCCTGCAAACCAGCTACAAATCCACTCAGGCCTCCCTCTTTGCTGTCGAGAGGAATGACAGCGATATCCATCAACGCCATATTGATCAATAAACTCGAAAGTTATCTGAAAACAGTCTCATCCCGTCCCGGCCCAACAGAGATAAAGGTAACAGGAACCTGCAGCTCATCCTCAAGGAAGGTAACATAGTTCTGCGCTTCAGGCTGCATATCGGAGAAATTCCGACAAAGCGCATTCGATGCCTTCCACCCCTTCAGTGTTGTATAGACCGGCATCGCCTTTGAGAGCGTCTGATGATCGGTTGGAAAATCAAAAATCTCCCTGCCATCAACCATATATGAGGTACACACCTTAACCTCCTCAAAGGTGTCAAGCACATCAAGCTTGGTCAGTGCAATTTCCGTAACACCGTTGACCGTAAGTGAATAGCGAAGGGCAACCAGATCAATCCAGCCGCATCTGCGCTTTCTTCCAGTCGTTGCTCCAAACTCGTGCCCGATCTTACCGAGAAGCTCGCCAGTCTCATCCAAAAGTTCAGAAGGAAAAGCCCCGTTACCGACTCTGGTCATGTAGGCCTTGCAGACGCCGATGACCTTGCCGATATAGTTCGGAGCAATACCCGATCCGGTACATGCCCCTCCAGAGGTCGGGTTAGAGGAGGTAACATAGGGATAGGTGCCATGATCAACATCAAGCAGACATCCCTGGGCACCTTCAAGGAGCACCGTCTTTCCTTCCTGCAGTTGCTTATTGAGATATAGCTGAGTATTGGTTACATAGGGATCGATAATTTTGTCAAACTCCTGGTACTCACGCACCATGGTTTCGACATCAATCTCCTCCTTGTCATAAATATTTTTAAAGAGTTTATTCTTGACCGCAAGATTTTCCCTGAGCTTCTCCTGCAGCAGTTCGGGGCTTAAAAGGTCAACAACCCTTATCCCCTTGCGGGCAAACTTGTCCTCATAGCTCGGGCCGATACCTCTGCCGGTTGTGCCGATTTTCTGTTCACCCTGAGCATTTTCGTGCAGGGAATCAAGCAGTTTATGGTATGGCATGATGAGATGTGCATTATGGCTGATAAAAAGCCTTCCAGACACCTCAAAACCAAGTTCCTCCACCTTTTTGATCTCTTCAAGCAGTGCTGCAGGATCAATAACAACACCATTCCCAATCACACAAACGCATCCTTTATGGAATATTCCGGAAGGAATCAGGTGCAGTACAACAGTTTTATTATCAAAACAAATGGTATGGCCGGCATTTGCCCCTCCTTGATAACGGACAACGATATTATACTTGTCCGAAAGGTAATCAACGAGTTTTCCTTTGCCTTCATCACCGAACTGTGTGCCAACAATGACGGTTGCTGACTGTGACGGTGTCCTGAATTTTTTTGATTCCACGACGATTGTTTGTTTTAACAGATATAATGATCAAAATGAGCCAGAAGCTCACTCTTTCCCTTGCCGGAAAAAGATGAATAATTTACAATAAATTTGGCTTTAGCAGCGCAACTTTCCATTATGCGGCCAGTCTGAACTTTCTGCTTTTGTGTGAGTTTGTCAAATTTGGTCAGCACAATACCATAAGGCCTTTCATGAAACTCCAGAAAGTTTATCATCGCCCTGTCAGAGTGCATGGCAGGATGGCGTGAATCAAGCAGCAGGACAATCAGTGAAATGGTTTGCCTGTGCTCAATATAGGAGGAAAGCAGATTTCCCCATGCCGCCTTCTGTTCATGACCGACAGCTGCATAACCATAGCCGGGCAGATCGACAAAGAAAAACTGGTTATTAATTAAAAAATAGTTGATCAGTCTTGTTTTTCCTGGAGTTGAGCTGGTTTTTGCCAGGCCTTTAACCTCAGTAAGGGAGTTGAGCAGCGTTGACTTACCTACATTGGACCTCCCTGCGAAAACAATTTCAGGAGATGATCCTTCCGGAAGGCCGGAAAGAGCGGAAACACTGATGTGAAAGGCAGCATGGGTAATCTTCATACAGAATAAAAGCGGTCATACAAAAAGAGCAATAAAAAGGAAGCTAAAAACCTTGCGTTAAAAACCCAAATGTTTAACTTTCATCCGGCTTTTTACGCATTACACCTACAAAAAGGAAGAACAGCAGAAGATGTCACTTTTCATATACAATTCCCTCGGCAGAGCCAAAGAAAAGTTCGAACCCCTCTATCCGGGCATCGTGAGCATCTATGTGTGCGGACCGACCGTATACGGGCATGCCCATTTAGGCCATGCAAAAAGCTATGTATCATTTGACGTGGTTGTCCGCTGGCTGCGCCACAAGGGATACCATGTAAAGTATGTTCAAAACATCACCGATGTTGGACACCTGACCGATGACGCCGATGAAGGTGAGGATAAGATCTCAAAACAGGCGCGCCTCGAAAAAACAGATCCGATGGAAATTTCGCAGTTCTACACCCGAAGTTTCTATGAAGATATGGATCAGCTTGATGTTCTCCGCGCAAATATAGCGCCGGCAGCGACCGCCCACATTCCCGAGCAGATTGCACTTGTAGAGCGATTGATTAAAACCGGTAACGCCTATGTGGTAAATGGCAATGTCTATTTCTCCGTTGAATCATTTCCAGAATATGGAAAGCTTTCCGGTCGAACTGATCAGGATGCTCTGCAGTCGGGTATAAGAGTAGAGATGCGCTCTGAAAAACGCCACCCATCAGACTTTGCGCTCTGGAAAAAAGCAGAGGAGGGTCATCTCATGAAATGGAATTCACCCTGGAGTGTCGGCTATCCCGGATGGCATCTGGAGTGTTCGGCCATGTCGATGAAATATCTTGGAGAGACCATTGACATTCACGGTGGAGGTATGGAAAACAAGTTTCCACACCATGATTGTGAAATTGCCCAGTCAGAAGCTGCAACAGGTAAACCCTATGTGAGGTTCTGGATGCACAACAATATGGTGACGGTCAATGGCATAAAAATGGGAAAATCCCTTAAAAACTCGGTCAATCTCAAGGATCTCTTTAAAGAGTGTGATCCTCAGGTCATAAGATTCTTTGTGCTTCAATCGCACTATCGGTCGCAACTGGACTTTTCGGTATCAGCCATCAAAGCATCGACGACCGGACTCGAAAAACTCCGTGAGACCTGGCGCCGCCTCCGGGATCAAAAAATAGGGAGTGCCGAGTTTGCTCTCGAACCCTTCCTTCAGCGCTTTACCGATGCAATGGATGATGATTTTAACACTCCAGTGGCCATAGCGGTTCTTTTTGACCTTTCAAAGGCCATTAATGCGGCACTGGATCGCAGCGAAGGCATGTCAGAAAAGTCACGGCAGGAGACTCACGATTTTCTTCAAGCAGCCGGTTCTGATATTCTTGGGATTCTCAATCACCATGAAGAATCTTCCGGAAGGGATAACCAGCTGATGAGTAAACGACTTGATGGGGTTATTGAGATTCTCCTCGGACTGCGGGCTGAAGCCAGAAATAACAAGGATTTTCCACTCAGCGATAAAATCCGGGATAGACTACTTGCCGCAGGAATTGAAATCAAGGATACCAAGGAAGGGGTAAGCTGGTCAGTTAAATCCAGGGCTTAAAGGTACTCCTTCAGCCCTTCCCTTCTGAGGGTATCGACGACATCGCTGACCCTGTGAGAGTACCCTTTACCACAAATAAGCAAAGCATTGTCAGTCTCAACAATAATCAGGTCACTTACTCCAATAGTACAGACGATCTTGCCCTCAGGTTTCCGGACAAAAACATTGTCACACTCAATCTTGATCAATCGATTATCGAGCTTCTCCTCCTCTATCATACTCCGTCTTTCGGCAACTTTCAATACCTCATCCCAGCAGCCAAGATCAGTCCACCCGAACTCTCCTGTCAGTACAAAAACCATATCAGCTTTCTCCATAATACCATAGTCTATGGAGAGAGAATGAATCCAGGAATAAACATCTTCAATAACCTTTTGTTCATGCTCTGTGCCGAGGCTGTCATAGATAGTAAGGAGATCTTTGTATAAATCAGGCATTGATCGTTCAAACTCTCTTGATATCGCATCAATATGCCAGATAAAGACTCCGCTGTTCCAGTAGAAATCCTTGCTTTCAAGAAACTCGTCTGCCGTTACGGCGTCCGGTTTTTCAGCAAAAGCCTTGACCCTGAAAAGCATGAATTCACAACCTGCGGAAAAGGCCAACGGTATGGAGAGTTTTTCATCAACCTGGATATAACCATACTCTGTTGCAGGCCTGTCGGGTTTAATACCGATGGTGACAAGCCCCTGCTTGCCCCTTGCTATCTCAATGCCAGCCTCAATAATTTTATTAAATGCCTGATCGTCAAGCACAAGATGATCAGAAGGGAGCACAACGGTCACAGCATCTGGATCCCGCTTTTTTATGTGGGCAGTTGCAAGAGCGATACAGGGGGCTGTATTGCGACTGCATGGCTCAACAATAATATTGTCTGGTCTGAAACTTCCGAGAGATGATAAAATCAGCTGTCGTCCAACTTCGTTGGTGATAATAAATATATTGTCCTCTATGACGACCTCGCTGATACGTTGAACTGTTTTAGCAATCATGGTACCTTCGTCAAAGAGATCGACGAACTGCTTTGGCATTCTTTTTCTTGAAACAGGCCATAACTGCTTTCCTATACCGCCAGCCATAATAACTGCATAAACATGCTTGATCAAACTACTACTCATAAAGATCAATCGCTTATATGCATTTTCTGAAACTTTAATCACCTGCCACTCACTTCTTGCCGCAATTTACAACTATTTCTCTTTAAATAGGAGAGAGTGTATGGTCAAATATAACAGTCGATTTGTCATTCATCGTAAAATGTTGTTTTTTCCGTAAACAACTGAACAGAAGGATTGAACTCATGGCAAGATTGAACGATGATTTAGCAACACTGAAGAGTTTATGTGCCGAACAGGGAATGGTGTTCGATCTACTAACACTTGATCAATTAGTACGATATGGCGCCTTGCTTGAGCAGTGGAACCATAAAATAAACCTTATAAGCCGAAAGGAAGACGCTCCGGTAATTGTCAAGCATATCTTTCATTCGCTCTTGATCTCTCTGTACCACACCTTCAACGCAGGCGAAAAAGTACTTGATCTTGGAACAGGAGGAGGACTGCCGGGTATCCCGCTCTCCATAGCCTTTCCTGATACACAATTCCTTCTTGTGGATGCAACAGGAAAAAAAATAGCGGCGTGCCAGGCCATGATCAAGGAGCTTGGCATCAAGAACGTTATTGCTCTCCATACAAGGGTAGAAGAACTTAAGGGTGTTCTATTTGATACAGTACTGTCACGGCAGGTTGCTCCTCTCGATCAACTTTGCGCCTATGCAGGCACTCTTCTGAAGCCGGGTGGTATTCTCATCTGCCTGAAGGGGGGAAATCTTGAAAAGGAGATTGCAAAAGCTGTAGGGTCAGGCAAAAATCATAACGGATTCCCCACAAAGGTCGAACTGCATCCAATCAGCTCTATCAGTCCGTTTTTCTCAGAAAAGCAAATAGTCATTGCCCGCTGATAAGAAGTATCCTGCGGACAATGACTAATAATGGTCTTATTGATAGGTTGTAAAGAGAGTTGCTTACTCAGCCGCAGTTGTTGCCGCTGGAGCTTCACTTGTCTTCTTTGAACCTTTGACTCGTTTTGCGCGATCCTGCTTGGCCGCTTTCTGCTGAGTTGCCGGTGCTTCCTGATAATCAACAAGCTCAATAACAGCCATTTTCGCTGCATCACCAAAACGCGGAGCAAGCTTTATAACTCTTGTATACCCTCCGTTACGTGAACCAACTTTTGCTACAATCTCTTCAAAAAGAATTCTGATGGCTTGCTTATCCCTGATATCCTTGAAGATTTCGCGCTGGGCATGAACTGTTCCTTTGCGAGCTTTTGTAATAATCTTCTCAACAACCCGGCGGGTCTCCTTTGCCTTGGCCTCTGTCGTCTCAATACGCTTGTAAACAAGCAGCTGTGTCGACAGATTGCTTAGTGTGGCCTTTCTATGGGCTGCGGTTCTTCCGAGTTTTCTTACCGGCTTAACTTTACGCATGACTGTATCCTGATCTCAATAATTCAAAAAAACGTTTACTATTTTTATCATTTCATCTGATACTTGGTAATATCCATACCAAATTTCAGGTCAAACTTTTCAAGCTGTTCCTTGAGCTCCGTCAACGATTTCTTTCCAAAGTTCTTGTAGTTGAGCAGTTCATCTTCCTTGCGCGACACAAGGTCACCGATAGTATCAATCTCCGCAAGTCTCAGGCAGTTATGCGAGCGTACCGAAAGATCAAGATCTTCTATTTTGGTATGCAGCAGTCTGCGCATGGTCTCGAACTCATCATCCTGCTGTTTGAACTCCTCTTCTGTAAACTCTTCCTCAGTCGGTGAGAAATTGGCAAAATAGGTAACATGTTCAGTAATAATCTTTCCAGCAAGACTGATGGAGTCATCAGGAGTGACTGAACCATCTGTTTCAACATCAAGAATCATCTTTTCATAATCGGTTCTCTGACCGACACGAGTATTTTCAACGATGAACTTAACATTCCTGATTGGTGTATAAATCGCATCAATCGCTATATAACCTATCGGCATACCTTCAGGTCTGTTTTCCTCTGCAGGAATGTAGCCCCGACCTCTACCGATATAAAGATCTATGGTGATGGTTGCATTTGCATTGATCGTCGCAATATGCATATCCCTGTTCAACACCTCAAACTCCCCTTCCTGAGCTACAATATCACCTGAAGTAAACTCCATTGGCCCGACAAGGGTTAGAGATGTCTTACAATTTCTTTTGCATGTCGATTTAAAACGTACCTTCTTGAGGTTAAGAACAATTTCCGGTACATCCTCTCGGACACCATCAATCGCAGCAAACTCATGAAAGACGCCGTCTATTTTTATGCCTGTAATTGCAGTACCCGGCAGTGAAGCAAGCAGAACCCTTCTCATAACATTTCCAAGGGTCACACCGTAACCACGCTCAAGCGGCTGCGCAACGAACCTGCCGAAACGATCAGTATGTGTAGTTTCGTCAACCTCGATTTTTGCAGGCATCTGCATCTGGTATATCATAGTATTGATACCTTAGAATTCATTAAAATCACTTGGAGTATAACTCAACAACCAACTGCTCATTAAACGGCTCCTGAACCTCAACTCTTTCAGGAACACTGAGAAAAACAGCTTTCTGGTTGGCTTTGTCGACCTGAATCCATGAAGGAATACGAGAATCCGGGGTTTTAATGATTGAGTCAGTAACCGATCCCATATTTTTGCTTCTCTGACGAAACTCAATGACTTCAGAAGGTGAAACCATATAAGAAGGAATATCTACTTTCTTTCCGTTGATAAGGAGATGTCCATGGGTTACAAGCTGACGTGCAGCTGACCTTGAAGGTGCAAAACCAGCACGAAAGACAACATTATCAAATCTTCTTTCAAGCAGTCTGACAAGGTTATCACCTGTAACACCTCTCTGTGATGCAGCTTTTCTGAAGTAATTTCTAAACTGCTTCTCGAGAATTCCATACAGGTATTTCATCTTCTGCTTCTCTCTGAGCTGGAGGGCATATTCTGATACTTTACCTTTCCTGCCCTGGCCATGCTGACCTGGAGGAAAAGGACGTCTTTCGAGATATTTTTCAGCTTTAGGTGCAAGCGCAATACCTAACCTGCGGGATACTTTTGTTATTGAGCCTCTAAATCTTGCCATATCAATTGCTTCATTGAAATTCTATGAATATATAAAATCAGACCCTTCTGCGCTTGGGAGGCCTGCAGCCATTATGCGGTAAAGGGGTAATATCCTTAATGGTACGAACATCAAGACCTGCACCCTGCAGAGCACGGATAGCAGCATCACGACCAGCACCGGGACCTTTGATAAAGACATTGACATGCCGCATACCAAGATCATACGCTTCTTTTGCTGCGGCTTCAGATGTCACCTGCGATGCATAAGGAGTATTCTTTTTAGAGCCCTTGAACCCGTTTTTGCCCGCGCTTGACCAGGAAACCGTATTGCCCTGAACATCGGTAATGGTTACCATAATATTATTGAAGGATGCTTTGATATGTACAGCACCTTCCGCGGTAACCTTTATTTTCTTTTTCTTCCTGCTTATTGTAGCCATGAACTTATACTCTTTAGTATCGAAGATTTTATTGCCTATACACTACTACTTCTTAACAGCCTTCTTCTTTCCAGCAACAGTCTTACGTTTACCTTTTCTGGTCCTTGCGTTAGTCCGGGTACGCTGACCGCGAACAGGCAGCGAGCGGCGATGACGAAGTCCTCTGTAGCAACCGATATCCATCAAACGTTTTATGGCAGTCTGCTGCTCACCGCGAGCCTGCCCCTCAACCTTGTATTGTTCGGCAATAATTTCTCTAATTGCATGAGCTTCTTCATCATTAAGCTCAGAGACTTTTCTGTTTGGCGCAATTCCTGCTCTCTGCAGAATACTCTCTGCTGATGCTCTCCCAATACCATAAACATGCGTTAAAGCAATAACGACATGTTTGTTTAACGGCAAATTTACCCCAGCTATCCTCATATGCTTTTTAAAATTCTATTGTTTTTTCTGAAGATCAACCCTGGCGCTGCTTATGGCTTGGATTCACTTTGCAAATCACAAATCTTTTGCCTTTACGTTTCACAATTCGGCAGTGCTCACAACGTTTTTTAATAGAAGAATATATTTTCATAATAACCCCGAGATGCAATAATTAATCCAACTAAATCAGAAATCTGAAAAGGCTTGTAATGTAATAAATATTGATGAATAAATCAATATCATGATTCGTTATTTCATCACTTATTTGTATCGATAGGTAATCCTTCCTTTTGTGATATCGTAGGGTGAAATCTGGACTTTAACCTTGTCACCAGGCAGTATCCTGATATAGTGCATCCTGATTTTACCGGAAACATGCGCCAGAACCTCAAGGCTGTTTTCGAGTTTTACCTTGAACTGCGCATTTGGAAGTGCTTCCAGAATCACGCCTTCAATCTCAATTGATTCTTCTTTAGCCAAATTATTTGCTCCTTTATTCGATAGTATTGTAAACGTTTCAAGAGTGATTACCTGCCAAGAAAGGTACGGGTCAGTACTTCCGCTTTCCCCAACCTGACAACGATAGTATGTTCAAAATGTGCTGAAGGCTTCCCGTCCTCCGTCACTGCTACCCATCCACCCCGCTTACTGATAGCCCTGCGTGATCTTCCAAGAGCAATCATAGGTTCGATGGCAAGTGTCATTCCGGCCACCAGCCTCACTCCGGTATTCTTTCTGCCATAATTTGGAACTGCGGGATCCTCGTGCAATTCACTGCCAATGCCATGGCCGACCATGTTTTCGATAACACTGAAGCGGAAAGAACGGGCATGATCCTCAATAGCAGAAGATATATCGTGCAGGCGGTTGCCCTCAACAGCCATGGCAATTCCTCTTTCAAGACATTCACTGGTCACATCTACAAGTTTCTGTACCTTTTCGTCAATAATTCCAAGAACAAATGTTCTTGCTGCATCACCGTGATATCCGCCCTTATAGACTCCGCAATCAACCGAAACAATATCACCTTCCTTGAGAATCCTTTTTATACTCGGCACACCATGAACTACCTCTTCGTTAATCGAAACACACAGAGTAGCAGGATATGGTGTAACATCAGGATCGCCTTTAGGCGCATAGTTCAGAAAACTTGGTACTGCACTATGATCCCTGATAAAAGCTTCAGCCATTGAGTCAAGCTGTTTGGTCGACATACCCGGCTTGATTTCTTTCTCGAGCAGATCAAGTACCTGAGCGGTAAGTGCTCCTGACTCTCTCATCAACTCTATTTCCCGCTCGCTTTTTATAGTAATCATTTAGGATTTTTTACCTGGACTGTCGACCGCGTGTCTTACCGGACTTCATGAAGCCGTCATAATGACGCATCATCAAATGGCTTTCGACCTGTTGCAAAGTATCAAGGCCAACCCCAACAATAATCAGAAGGCTTGTTCCTCCAAAAAATTGCGCAAACCCCTGTGTCACATTGACAAATTTTGTTAGAAAGGTAGGCAGTATGGCTATGATAGCAAGCGATATTGCTCCCGGAAGAGTAATACGTGTTAAAATATTATCTATAAAATCAGCAGTGCTTTTTCCAGGACGCACACCCGGTATAAACCCACCCTGGCGGCGCATGGTATCAGCAACCTCTTTAGGGTTAAATGCTATTGCAGTATAAAAATAGGTAAAGAAAACAATCATGGTGCCGAACATCAGTGCATACCACCAGGAGTCATAGGCCAAGAGAGCAGCAATACCCTGCATAACTTCGTTTTCGGGGAAAAAGGAGAGAAAAGTACCAGGAAGAAACATGATCGACTGGGCAAAAATGATCGGCATAACACCGGCAGTATTAATCCTCATGGGAATATACTGTGTGCTTCCACCATAGACCTTGCGTCCGACAACACGTTTGGCATGCTGAACCGGGATGCGTCGCGTTCCAACAGTCAGTACTACAACAAAAGCTACAATTGCAGCCATGATGGCAAGAATCACAATCTCTATAATCCAGTTCTTGCTGCCAAGAGAGACTGATCTGAATTCAGCAACAAGCGCCTGCGGGAACCTTGCAAGTATACCGATCATGATAATGAGCGATATACCGTTTCCTATACCGCGCTCTGTAATTTTCTCGCCCAGCCACATGACAAAAACAGTAGCAGCTGTCAAAAGAATAACGACTGTAACCGTAAAGAAAATGCCTGGATCAGGCACAACGATCTTGCCAAAAGAGGTTGGACTTGAGAGACTGACGCTGACACCCCATGACTGGAGAATAGCAATAACCACTGTTCCATAGCGTGTCATCTGACTGATTTTCTGACGCCCATCCTCACCCTCCTTCTGAAGTTTCTGAAAATACGGAGTTACCGCACCAAGAAGCTGGATAATGATAGAGGCTGAGATGTAAGGCATAATGCCAAGAGAAAATATAGAGGCTCTGGCAAAAGCTCCACCGACAAAAAGATCAAAAAGTCCGAAGAGATCGTTGGAGTGGGTTTGCGATGCGCCTGACACTGCAGCCGCATCAACACCCGGAATGGTAATGTGTGAACCAAGTCTGTAGATAAATAACAGAAGAAGCGTATAAAGGATCCTCTGACGGAGCTCAGGGATTTTATTGATATTCCTTATACTTTCATTAAGCTTCATAGTGTCCTTTTAACGGATTCAGGGCTTGGGGGATTTTTTTACTCTCTTGACCAAAGGAGTCTTTGGTTTCAAGAGCGCCTCTTCAAACGGCAGATCCCTGACCTTGGAAGCCTCTTCAAGCGTACGGAATGCCTTGATTACTTTTCCGCCTGCTGCAATAATTTTTTCTTCAGCACTCTTGCTGAACGCATGAGCGGTTATGGTAATCGCACTCGACAGTTCGCCGTTGCCAAGTATCTTGAAATAGTCGGCGTTACTTGCATGAAGCAGTGACTTGAGATCCAGAATTGAAATCTCATTTTCTATAAGACCATCCTGTATCCACTTGTCGATCTGTATAAGATTGACCGTATTGACCGGCTTACTGTCAAGAGGAGTAAAACCAAACTTGGGCAACCTCCGGTAAACCGGTACCTGTCCACCCTCAATGATAGGTCTCTTGTAGCCGCTTCGCGCCTGTTGACCTTTGTTGCCCTTGCCAGCTGTTGTTCCATTTCCAGAACCTTGCCCGCGGCCAACCCGCTTTTTGTTTTTTACTGCGCCTTCTGCTGGACGAAGTGAACTTAAATCCATGGTTTCAATTCCCGACTTGCTATTAGTAAAAATCTTAGACCTCTTCAACCTTTACAAGGTGCTGTACAACCCTTATCTGTCCTCTTGTACAAGGATTATCCTGCCTGTCAACCTGGTAGTGTGGTCTGCCGAGTCCAAGCGCCTTGATGGTAGCCTTCTGTTTTTTTGTTCCACCAATGATGCTACGCACCTGGGTAATTTTCAGTGTCTTCTCACTCATGATCACATTCTCTCTTTTTAACTTTCAAAAACCTCTTTCAGGCTCTTAGACCGTCTTTCGCCGACGTCATAGGCATCAGAAATGCTTTGCAATCCCTTGATAGCAGCTTTCACCACATTATGGGGATTTGATGACCCAAGCGACTTGGTCAGAATGTCGTGTATACCTGCCATTTCAAGAACAGCACGTACAGCGCCTCCGGCAATAAGTCCTGTACCAGGCGTTGCTGGCTTCATCATAACCTTTGCTGCACCGTAACGTGCTACAATCTGATGAGGTATGGTACCTTTTACAATCGGCACTTTGATAACATTTTTCTTGCCATCTTCAATGCCCTTGGCAATAGCATCCTGAACTTCGTTTGCTTTACCGAGACCATAACCTACATGTCCTTCTTTATCACCAACCACAACAATTGCGTTAAATCCAAAACGCTTTCCGCCTTTAACAACCTTTGCAGTCCTGTTGATATGAACCAGTTTCTCTTTCAGATTTAATTCTCCGGGCCTGATAATCTTTGCAGATGTTTTCGCCATTTACTTTCTCTTTGAAAAGTTTTTAAAAGATCAGTCCTGCTTCTCTCGCACCATCAGCCAACTCCTTGACTCTGCCATGATAACGAAAACCATTCCTGTCAAATACTACATTTGTTATTCCTGCGGCAAGGGCTTTTTCTCCGATTTGCTTGCCGACAACGCGGCATATTTCAGACTTAGAACCCTGAAGTACCTTGTTATCCTTTGACATGGTTGATGAAGCTATAATGGTTTTGCCATTCACATCATCAATCAGCTGTGCATAAATCTGGGAGAGACTCCTGTAAACACAAAGCCTCGGCTTTGCCTGGGTACCCTGGACATTGTCTCTGCTTCTGTCCTTGATTTTCTGCCTCCGGGAGGCTTTATCGATTTGACTCATTCTCTTGAACCGTTGTATAATGTTATTGCCTGAATTCCTGAGCTCTGGATTTCTTACTTGCCTGCAGCCTTACCTTCCTTGCGACGGATTACTTCACCTGCATACTTGATACCCTTTCCACGATAAGGCTCTGGCTTCCTGAATGAACGTATCTTAGCAGCGACCTGACCAACAAGAGCCTTGTCGATACCGCTTATCAGCACGGTAACCTGATCTGGAACTTCAATCTTGATCTCGTCAGGAGCCTTAAAGTAAATCATATGCGAATAACCAAGAGTCAAGGCAAGCAGATCATTTTTAAGCTCAGCACGAAATCCAACACCGGCAATTTCAAGTTTTCTTGTAAACCCTTTGGTAACTCCCTCAACCATATTGCTGATAAGCATACGGTAGAGACCATGCTGCGCTTTAGCCTTCTTGCTATCGTCAACTCTCTTGACTGTAATGATATCACCCTCAACCGTAACGTTTACCTGATCCGTAAGTCTCTGCTCCAGAGCGCCTTTAGGACCTGATACCCTGATGTTCAAGTCATTGATCTCTATCTTCGCCTGATTGCTCAGGGGTATGGGCATTTTTCCTATTCTTGACATGGTATTCTAATGCTCTGTGGCTTATAGATTAATAGATACGGAACAGGATTTCACCGCCAACTCCCTGTGCCCTTGCCTCTTTATCGGTTATGACACCTTTCGATGAAGAAAGAATGTACAACCCGAGACCACCAAGATATTTTTTAATATCCTTTCCGTCATAAACACGCCGACCAGGCTTGCTGACCCTTGTAATCTCCTTAATGGCCGGGTCACCATGAGCGGTATACTTCAGATCAATCCGTAGAAAAGGAAATTTTTCGGTGGTAATGACCGTAAAGCTTTTAATGTATCCTTTCTCCACGAGCAAATGCGAGAGACTCTCCCTGAGCTTTGAATACGGGATATCGGTTGTTTTATTTTTTGCTCTTCCCGCATTTCTGATACGGGTGATATAATCTGCAATAGAATCCGTTACAGGCATAGCGAACGTTGGTTACTTTCGAAAATGAACAAATACCTTACTTAAACTTTTGCAAGCGGAATTACCAACTTGCTTTTTTAACACCAGGCAGCTTTCCTTCAAGAGCAAACTTGCGGAACATATGCCTGCACAATCCATACTTTGCATAAACGCCTCTTCCTCGGCCAGTAAGTACACAACGGTTACGTACTCTTGTCGCTGAACTGTCTCTCGGCAGTTTACGGAGAGCTTCATAGTCGCCGGCTTTAAGCAGCTCTTCACGGATGACTGCATATTTCTCCACAAGCCTTTTTCTTTTCTCGTTCCTTGCTACAACGCTTTTCTTTGCCATCTGTTTTCTGAATTATTTAGTTGATCTTCTTTTTGAATGGCATTCCAAGTTCCGAAAGCAGCGCATAGGCCTCTTCGTCTGTCGGGGCGGAGGTTACAAAACTGATATCCATACCAGATATTCTTGGTACTTTATCGATATCAATTTCCGGAAATATAATCTGCTCCTTGACACCAACAGTGTAGTTTCCTCGACCATCGAAACTCGTATCGTTGAGCCCGCGGAAATCACGTATTCTTGGAACGGCAAGACTGACAAAACGATCAAAAAACTCATACATGGCCTTGCGACGAAGCGTTACACGGCAGCCAATAGCCTGCCCTTCACGCAGCTTGAAGTTTGATATCGCTTTTTTTGATTTACGGATCTGTGGTTTCTGACCGGTAATCTGACCAAGCTCCTGCATGGCAATTTCAAGCAGTTTCGGTTCTGCTGCTGCAGCACCTACACCGATATTAATAGATATTTTTTTCAGCCTCGGAACTTTCATGACATTCTTGTACTGAAAGCGCTCGATAAGCTTCGGCGTGGCCTTCTCCTTATAAAAGGTTTCAAGTCTTGCCGTTGAAGGGTTTACCGGTGTTATCTCTTTGTTCTTGGCCATCTTTTCTTTATCAGTTAATCAGGATGGTCTTTGTCATCCCGACATTTAGTAGAAACACTTAACTTTTCTTGACGTTAGAAGCGTGAATAGGGAACTCCCTTTCAATGATCGACCCTTGTGGCTGGCCCTGAGAAGGACGCATATGTCGTTTTCTGATATTTACGCCTTCAACAATAACCCGGCTCTTTATCGGAAATACTTTCAGAATCTTGCCAGCTTTTCCTTTATCATTGCCGCTTATAACAACAACTGAGTCGTTCTTCTTGACGTGCAGCTTAACCTTCTTGATCCCTGTTTTCATTTTTCACTGATATGATATTATTCATAAAATCCTGAGCGGGAGACGAGATTCGAACTCGCGACCAACAGCTTGGAAGGCTGTGACTCTACCAACTGAGTTACTCCCGCCTGTAGCACCTTACAATACTTCTGGCGCCAAAGAAACAATCTTCATAAATTTTCTGTCACGAAGTTCTCTTGCTACAGGTCCGAATATACGAGTTCCTCTCGGTTCTCCCTGCGCATTAAGCAGAACAACAGCGTTTTCATCAAAACGGATATAAGAACCATCTTTTCTCCGCGACTCCTTGACACAGCGCACAACAACAGCCCTGCAGACATCCTTCTTTTTTACAATACCACCAGGAACTGCGGCTTTGACCGTTACAATAATCTGATCACCCAATGAGGCATATCGCCTCCCGGTTCCACCGAAAACATGAATACAACGAACTTTCTTGGCTCCGCTGTTATCGGCAACAACCAGATTTGTTTCTTTCTGGATCATCCTGTTTCAAACTTTATTAAATGTAAAAAAATCCTCTCTTACCTGGCTTTTTCAATAATTTCTACCAAACGGCAGCTCTTTCTCTTGCTCAGGGGACGGCACTCAACAACCTTGACAAGGTCACCAATTCCGGCTTCATTCTTTTCATCATGAGCCATAAGCTTGGTTGTTTTCTTGAAATACTTTTTGTAGACAGGGTGCTGTACCCTGCGCTCTACAGCAACAATGCACGCTTTATCCATCTTATCACTGACCACCTTTCCCAACCAGCTTTTTTTTCTCCCCCTAACTGGAACATTCTGTTCCTTCGGTGCACTCTCCATTGTATGCTCTTCCATGTAAATAAACGGTTTTTTTAGTTAGCCTGCCTTCAAGCCTGTGCTCTCTCAGTGGCAGCAAGTTGATGAAGCCGGTTTTTCATCCGCGCAATATCCCGTTTTGAATTGCGAAAAACCATAGGATTCTGCGGCTGCTCAATAACCTTAAAAAAATTGATATCGGCAAGTCTATCTTCAAGCTCCTTGAGTCTGTCAATCAATTCCTGTTTGCTCAATGCCGCAATTTCATACTTTTTCATAATAAGTAACCCTCTTGTCGAATTAGTTGCTCGGTTTATCTTCGTAATCAGGACGGACAATGAACTTTGTCTTGATCGGCAGTTTCTGTGCTGCAAGGCGGAAAGCCTCAGTTGCAACATCTTTTGGAATACCGTCGGCCTCGAACATAACTCTTCCGGGCTTTACGACTGCAACCCAAAACTCTGGAGAGCCCTTTCCTGAACCCATTCGTGTTTCAGCCGGTTTTTTTGTTACCGGTTTATCCGGAAAAATCCTGATCCAGATTTTTCCATCCCGCTTCATAAATCTGGTCATTGCAACACGTGCTGCCTCAATCTGACGGGCTGTAATCCACGCTCCCTCAATTGCTTTCAAACCGAAAGAACCAAAAGATACATCAGTACCCCGCCCTGCATTGCCTTTCATGCGGCCTCTTTGTGTCTTTCTATATTTAACTCTCTTTGGCATTAACATACAGGCAACTCCATTCGTTTTCTAATTGTATGGTACTTTATATTAAGATCGCTTGGTGCGGTTACGTCGTTTGGTACGACCATCGCGATTGTCGCCGCGACCTCTTGCACCGGAGTCACTGCGTCTCTCCTTTATTCTCTTCAGCTCATCCTCTTCAATCGCATCGATACGCTGAACAAGTACTTCGCCTTTGTAAACCCAGACTTTAATTCCGATTGTTCCTGCAATGGTATGCGCTGTGCAGCTTGCGTAATCAACATTGGCGCGAATCGTATGAAGCGGAATCTTTCCCTCTTTATACTGTTCGGAACGTGCTATCTCAGCACCACCAAGACGACCGCCGCACTTGATCCTGACACCTTCAGCTCCAGAGCGCATTGCCTGCTGGATGGCCTGTTTCATTGCCCTTCTGAACGAAACACGATTTTCAAGCTGGTAAGCAATATTGTCACCGATCAGCTGTGCCTCGATTTCCGGCTTCACAACCTCAACGACATCTATTTTCACCTCTTTACCGGTGATACGACTAAGCTCCTGAGAAAGATTGTTGATTTCCTCTCCTTTTCTTCCGACAACGGCTCCTGGACGAGCTGCATAGATATTGATCTTGACATGTTTTGTCGTTCTTTCAATAATAATGCGTGCTATACCAGCCCTCTCCTTCTTCAGTCGTGCAAGAACGTAGGTACGTATAACGTGATCCTGCTTAATTTTTTCCGAAATTACCGGACTATCATCGTACCAACGTGAAGACCAGTCCCTGATAATTCCGAGCCTGAATCCAGTAGGATTAACTTTCTGACCCAATGCGCTCTCCTTGTTTTATTTTGTTACTGGATTGATAACCTTATCAATGACTATTGTGAGATGATTCGATCTTTTACGAATCCTGAATGCCCGACCCATAGGAGCCGGAAGCGTTCTTTTCAGTGTAGTACCTTCATCAACAAAAATAGTCTTGACAAAAAGCTCCTGGTCACTGACTCTTTCATCTGGATTCAGCTGCGTGTAATTTGCTACGGCTGACTTTAGCGTCTGCATAACATTTCGAGAAGCTGCCTTGGTTGAGTTAAGCAAAATAGCCTTTGCCAGATCAACCTGTTTCCCACGAACGAGACCTGCCACAAGACGCATTTTTCTTGGCGAAGTTGGCGTATCCCGTAAAATTGCTTTAGCTTGCATGATATCTTTACCCTTTCGCGTTTTTCAATTTATTTTTTCCTTGGTGCTGAGCCACCTTTTTCGGCCTTTCCACCACCAGCATGGCTGCGAAACGATCTCGTCGGGGCAAACTCTCCAAGCTTGTGGCCTACCATATTATCACCTACATAGACAGGGACATGACTTTTGCCGTTATGGACTGCAACCGTATGACCGACAAAATCAGGTGAAATCATTGAGCTTCTGGACCAGGTCTTGATAACCTTTTTTTCACCCTTGCTATTCATATCAAGGATCCGTTTTTCCAGTTTTATATCAATGAACGGTCCCTTTTTAAGTGATCTTGGCATAGTTTCTCTGCTTGTTGTTGTTAACCGCTATAGTTATTTGGCGTTTCTGCCACGTACAATCAATTTCTGTGAAGCCTTCTTCTTGTTTCTGGTCTTCAGACCCTTTGCAAGCTGTCCCCATGGTGACATAGGATGTTTTCTTCCACCGCCTGACTTCGACTTACCTTCACCACCACCCATCGGGTGATCTACCGGGTTCATCGCCATACCTCTTGTCTGGGGACGGATACCAAGCCAGCGACTTCTTCCAGCCTTGCCAAGAACAACGTTCTCATGATCACTGTTCCCTACAACACCGATAGTCGCACGACATTCGACCCTGAGCTTGCGGATTTCACCTGAAGGAAGTTTCAAAGTAACATAATCACCTTCACGAGCAGCAAGAACAGCAAAACCTCCTGCTGACCTTACAATCTGTCCACCCTTACCGGCTTTCATTTCAATATTATGAATATCGGTACCGAGAGGTATGTTTTTCAGAGGCATGGTGTTGCCTGCCTTAATTTCGACCTTTTCACCGCTCTCCACCTTGTCACCCACATTTAAACCTTTCGGGGCGAGAATATAACGTTTTTCTCCATCATTGTAATGCAATAATGCAATTCTTGATGAACGATTCGGATCATACTCAATAGCAGCAACCAGAGCTGGCACGCCATCCTTGTTGCGTTTAAAATCGATAATCCTGTAATGCCTTTTATGTCCTCCGCCTCTATGCCTTGAAGTCTTCCTTCCTGCAGCATTACGACCACCCGATTTCTTTAAAGGAACAAGCAGTCCCTTTTCAGGCTTACTTTTTGTAATTTCATCGAATGCAGGGTATGACATAAACCTTGACCCTGGCGTTACCGGCAGTAATTTCCTTATAGCCATTTGAATGTATGATCTATCCTTTTTATGATTTCTATCCTTCGCTCTTCTGGGCTGATCCTGAGTAGTAGTCTATCGACTGCTCCTTTTCAAGAGTGATAATAGCCTTTTTCCAATCGCTCTTTTTACCAGTTACCAACCCTTTTCTGGTATTCTGACTCCGTGATTTCCCAAGACAGTTAATCGTGCGAATCGATTTTACTTCTACACCAAATTTCTTTTCAACTGCTTTCTTTATATCAGTCTTGTCAGCATCGGGTTTAACGATGAAGACATACTGTCCTTTCTTCTCTGTCAGCCCGGTACTTTTCTCAGTCAACCAGGGGCGCAACAATGGGTTTTTCATCTCTTTTACTCCTTTTTCTGGAAAACTGCAGTTACCCTAATGTATCTTCTATTGTTTTCAACGCGGTCTTTTGAACAACTACCGTATGACTTTGAAGAATATCGTACGTTGAAACTTTATCGGCTGTCATAAGATTAAGTACCTCAATATTTCTGCCCGATCTTGCCATGATCATATCATACTCAGGCGTCAGCATCAAGGTTTTTTTCTCTGAAAGACCAAGATTTTTTAATATATCGGCAAATGGTTTTGTCTTGATCTCATCAAATCTGAAATCCTCAACAACAACAATTTTACCCTCATAAGCCTTGGTGCTCAAAGCAGAACGACGAGCAAGAAGCTTTACTTTCTTGTTGACTTTCTGGTCATAAGCATGGGGTGTAGGGCCGAATATCGTTCCACCACCAATATTAAGTGGCGAACGTGTAGAGCCCTGACGAGCATTACCGGTACCTTTCTGACGCAGGGGCTTTCTGCCTCCACCTCTTACTTCACCACGTGTTTTAGACTTGTGTGTTCCCTGCCTCTTATGTGCGAGGATCGACTTGACATCAAGATACATCGCATGTTCAGATACTTCAGCGCCGAATATATCATCACGGAGCGTTACCACTTCCCCGGTTTCTGTACCGCTGGTATTTAAGACTTTAAGTTCCATAGCTTCGTGCATTCAGCTTTTACTTTTTTGTAGAAACAATCTTGACATAGGAATTCTTTGGTCCAGGCACAGATCCCTTTATCACAATAAGATTAGATTCAGGCATGATCTTGAAAATCTCAAGATTTCTGACGGTAATATTATCTGACCCCATGCGTCCAGCCATTCTGGTACCCTTGAAAACCCTTGACGGATCGGATGAGGCACCGATAGAACCTGGCGCTCTCTGCCTGTCTGACTGACCATGCGTTCTCTGCGCTCCACTGAAATTATGGCGCTTCATGACACCGGCAAAGCCTTTTCCTTTTGAAATACCGAGAACATTTATTTTCTCGCCCTCTTTGAACGATTCAACACTGACAGGACTACCGAGTTCAAGTTCCTGATTAAGCTCTGTAAAGTTAAACTCAGCAAGCTTGAAACCTGGGGTTACTCCAGCTTTTCTGTAATGTCCCTGCAGTGGTTTGCTGACATTCTTTTCCTTTCTCTCTCCGATACCAATCTGATAAGCATCGTAACCGTCTGTATCAACACGCTTAACCTGTGTTACAAAGCACGGTCCTGCCTGGATAATCGTGCAAGATACTGCTTCGCGTTTATCATTGAATAAACGGGTCATGCCGATTTTTTTTCCAAGAATCGCACCCATAGGAATTAACTATTCAAATTCTTTAAGACTTAATTTCAACATCAACGCCACTTGGAAGCTCAAGCTTCATCAGCATATCAATGGTTCTGGATGTCGGGTTTATAATTTCTATCAACCTCTTGTGAGAGGAGAAAGAGAACTGCTCACGGGACTTCTTGTCAACATGCGGAGAACGGTTTACCGTATACACATGTGATTTTGTAGGCAGCGGTATCGGACCAAAAATGATTGCATCCGTCTGCTTGACCACATCAATAATTCTTAGAGCCCACTTATCAACCAGGCTATGGTCGTAAGACTTGAGCTTGATTCTTATCTTTTGCTGTACAGCCACTTGTCAACCCTGTTTCGTGTTATCAATAAAATAAAGGACGGGATTTCAAGGCCCCGTCCCGGGACGCCATACAATCTATATTATTACTCGATAATCTTGGTTACAGAACCCGCACCGACGGTACGACCGCCCTCACGGATTGCAAAACGCAGACCTTCATCCATAGCGATAGGAGCAAGAAGCTCAACATCGACTCCAAGGTTGTCGCCTGGCATAACCATCTCGACACCTTCAGGCAGAGTTACAGAACCTGTAACATCTGTGGTACGGAAGTAGAACTGGGGACGGTATCCGTTAAAGAACGGAGTATGACGCCCACCCTCTTCCTTTTTAAGAATATAGACCTGAGCATTGAACTTGGTGTGTGGCTTGATAGTACCTGGCTTGGCGATAACCATACCACGCTCGAGTTCAGTCTTATCGACACCTCTGAGAAGAAGACCGGCGTTATCGCCTGCCTGACCTTCATCAAGAAGCTTCTGGAACATCTCAATACCTGTAACAACTGATTTACGGGTAGGTCTTATACCAACAATCTCAACCTCTTCGTTAATCTTGATACGACCTCTCTCAATCCTTCCTGTACCGACAGTACCACGACCTGAAATAGAGAATACATCCTCAACTGGCATCAGGAATGGCTTGTCAACGTCACGGACAGGCTCAGGAATAAACTCATCAACCGCATCCATAAGCTCTATAATGGATTTTTCAGCCTCTGGATCGCCTTCAAGAGCTTTCAGAGCGGATCCCTTGATAATCGGAATATCATCACCAGGGAAATCATACTGAGTCAAAAGCTCTCTAAGCTCAAGCTCTACAAGCTCAATAAGTTCAGGATCAGCAATGTCAACTTTATTAAGATAAACAACAAGTGAAGGAACGTTAACCTGACGGGCAAGCAGGATGTGCTCGCGAGTCTGAGGCATCGGACCGTCAGTACCGGCAACTACAAGAATAGCGCCATCCATCTGCGCCGCACCTGTAATCATATTTTTAATGTAATCAGCGTGACCTGGACAGTCAATGTGCGCATAGTGGCGCTTTTTGGTCTGGTACTCTACGTGTGCTGTGGAAATGGTAATACCACGTTCCCGCTCTTCCGGAGCCTTATCGATGCTACCAAAATCTCGTACTGCAGCAAGTCCCTGCTTTGCAAGCACTGAGGTAATTGCAGCTGTCAAGGTGGTCTTGCCATGGTCGACGTGACCAATGGTTCCTATATTGACATGGGGTTTATCCCTTTTGTATGTCTCTTTTGCCATAACTTATCTCCGTGTCGGTTATCTTTATTGATTGTAGTAGTAAAAACTGATAGTCTCTCTGTCCGCTTAGTCTGAATCCTTGCTAACCCGCTTCTCTTGCAAAGCTTCCGCAATATTTCGCGGAACCTCGCGATAACATTCAAACTCCATAGAGTAATTCGCCCTTCCCTGACTCATTGAACGAAGATCGGTCGAATAGCCGAACATCGCTGAAAGTGGGACCTTGGCATTGACAAACTGAGCTCCTGCCCTCTGCCCCATACCTTCGATATGGCCGCGACGGCTCGACAGATCACCCATCACATCTCCAAGATACTCCTCGGGAGTTATGACCTCAACCTTCATGATTGGTTCAAGCAGAACAGGATCAGCTTTCTTGGCAGCGCCCTTGAATCCGATAGAACCAGCGATCTTGAAAGCCATTTCTGAAGAGTCAACCTCATGATACTTACCATCATACAGGGTCACCTTGATATCCTGCATCGGATAACCTGCTACAACACCGCTTTTCATGGCCTGCTGCACACCTGCATTAACTGCCGGTATATACTCTCTCGGTATAACACCACCCTTGACAGCATCAACAAATTCGTATCCCTTCCCTTCTTCAAGTGGCTCAACAGTAATATTAACCAGACCAAACTGACCTTTACCGCCAGACTGACGAACAAACTTACCCTCAAAGTCAACTTTCTTTCTGATAGTCTCACGGTAAGCAACCTGCGGCTGGCCAACATTTGCCTCAACCTTAAACTCACGCCGCAGCCTGTCAACCAGAATTTCGAGATGAAGCTCACCCATACCAGCAATAAGCGTCTGGCCCGTTTCATCATCTGTTTTGACCTTAAACGTAGGATCCTCTTCAGCAAGCTTTGCAAGGGACATACCGAGCTTGTCGGAATCCGCCTTGGTTTTTGGCTCAATCGCAATCTGAATAACCGGCTCAGGAAAAATCATTTTCTCAAGCACAACCGGATTATTTTCATCACAGAGAGTATCTCCGGTTCTAACATCTTTCAGACCTACTGCTGCTGCGATATCACCACAATAAACACAATCTATATCCTCTCTCTTGTTTGAGTGCATCTGAAGCACACGGCCAATACGCTCTTTCTTGCCAGTCATGGTATTCAACACATAACTGCCAGCTTTGAGAATGCCTGAGTAAACCCTGAAAAAGGTAAGCTTACCAACAAACGGGTCGGTTGCTATCTTAAAGGCAAGAGCGGCAAAAGGCTCTTCATCCTTCGGCTCGCGCGATATTGACTCTTCAGTCCGAGGGTGGTGACCAACTACAGCGCCTACATCAACAGGTGAAGCAAGATACTCCACTACAGCGTCCAGCATGAACTGAACACCCTTATTCTTAAATGAGGAACCGCACAGCACCGGAATAATAGTGACCTTGAGCGTTGCCTCACGCAACACATCTCTTATCTCTTTCTCAGTAATCTCTTCTCCATTCAAATACTTCTCAAGCAATGTATCATTATGCTCCGAGACCGCTTCAAGCATATTAATGCGCCAAGTCCTTGCCTCGTTCTGAAGGTCATGCGGAATGTCGACTTCATTATAGGTGCTGCCATCATCTTTATCATAAATAATACCTTTCATCCTGATAAGATCGACGAAACCAGCAAATATCTCACCTTCACCGATCGGTATCTGCAAAGGTACCGGATTAGCACTCAACCTTTCCCTTATTGCCTTGACCGTATCAAAAAAGTTTGCACCTGTCCTGTCCATCTTATTGACATAGGCAATCCTCGGTACTCCATACTTGTTTGCCTGACGCCATACCGTTTCCGACTGAGGCTCTACTCCACCAACAGCACAAAACAGCGCTACAGCGCCATCAAGCACACGCAGCGATCGCTCAACTTCAACCGTAAAATCTACGTGACCAGGGGTGTCAATTATATTAATACGGTGATTAACACCGATATAGTTACCAAACTTCGGCGTCCAAAAACAGGTTGTAGCTGCAGATGTGATTGTAATACCGCGCTCTTTCTCCTGATCCATCCAGTCCATCGTCGCGCCACCTTCATGCACCTCACCCATACGGTGCAAACGACCAGTGTAATACAATATTCTCTCTGTCGTCGTCGTCTTTCCGGCATCAATATGAGCCATGATACCGATATTGCGTACTTTATCTAAATCAACCAGCCTTGCCATAACAAATTTTTAGACCTTTTAGCCACACCTTTACAATTACTTAGAACCTGAAATGCGCAAACGCCTTATTAGCATCGGCCATCCTGTGTACTTCATCACGCTTTTTCACCGATGCACCCTGCTCGTTAGCAGCATCCATCAACTCAGCAGCAAGCTTTTCAGCCATTGATTTACCACCACGCTTTGCGGCATACATCTTAAGCCAGCGGAACGCAAGAGCACCTCTTCGTGAAGCCTTCACCTCCATTGGAATCTGGTAAGTAGCGCCACCAACTCTTTTACTGCGAACCTCAACGACCGGAGCGATATGCGACATAGCTTTACGGTAGACTTCCAGCGGATCTTCACCACTCATTTTTTCGCCAATAATAGCAAATGCATCATAAACTATCTTTGTCGCAACAGCCTTCTTTCCGTCAAGCATCACAGCATTGATGAAACGGGCAACACTCTCATCCCCGTAACGAAAATCAACACCCACTCTCTTATAGCCACCTTTTTTCGGCATATTCTTCTATAAATTTATGATTGGACCTATCTGCCTTTACCCTTGACAGGAGCAGCTGCACCGGCTTTCGGCTGCTTGGCCCCGTACTTCGAACGACTTTGCTTACGATCAGCAACACCGGAGGTATCCAGCGAGCCACGTACAATATGATAACGCACACCAGGAAGATCCTTGACCCTGCCGCCTCTGATTAAAACAATTGAGTGCTCCTGCAGGTTATGACCCTCTCCCGGGATATATGCCGTAACTTCAATCTTGTTGGACAACCTTACACGCGCAACTTTCCGTAACGCTGAGTTAGGCTTTTTTGGTGTGGTCGTATAGACACGTGTACAAACCCCGCGCTTCTGCGGACACTTCTCAAGCGCCGGTGACGCTGTTTTCGATGCTTTTACACTTCTCCCAAGCCTGATGAGCTGCTGAATCGTCGGCATACTAAAACTCTCTTTCTATTTAAAAACCTCTGATTACAAAAAACGTAATGCTTAAAAATCCATAAGGACAGACAATGTAAGAGAATTATAAAAAGAAACAAAACCTAAATCATCATTTTTGTTCTCTGCATAAAAAATATTTCATACCATCCGTTGCCTCCGCACAAAGATATTTCTATACCTGCACATAGTGGTTTTGCAGCTTTTCAGGCAAGGGGATCAAGCAAATTGAGAACAAAGGAGATAAAAAACCATACCAATATCATTGCAAATCTGGGTATGAATGCCCAGATTTGCACACTTAACCGTTAACTCTCTTCGGATAATTACTTCCGAAGGAAGCGGCCTTCCACCAGCCCACCCGTTATAAGCAGCAGCGCAAGCACGAATGCTCCGAGAGATATTCTTTGCCCCGTTTCAAATCCGCTTCTGTCATAATAGAAATGTACCTCCCTGCTCCCAGCAGGGACTACAACACCCCGCAGCAATCCATTCACCTTGACCATTGAGGCTGGCTTCCCATCAACTGACACTTTCCACCGCAAGGGGTAATAAATTTCACTGACAACAAGAAATGCCTCGCCTGGAGCTGAAACCTTGAGGATCATTGACTCTGGCTGTGCATTGAGCGATGTAACCGTTGCAGAAGCAAATGTCCGGCTTTCCGTCCAGAGAGATCCATCGACATAGGCCTCACCTGAAGCGGCACGGTCATCAAGAAGCCGAGTAAACAGTGCCTCGTCGCTCTTCAATGCTATCACACGTTGTGCAAACCAGGCCCTCGGAACTGTTTCCTTGAGAGCATAAACTGAAACCATCTGCGGACCGTTTGCCAGCTGGAGCGAACCGCTCTTGACCAGTTCAAGAGCCGGATGCACAATTGGTTCAGCACTGATGACATAACCAACATTGAGCATTCTGAGAATATTCAGGCTGGCAAGGTTACCGGTTTTTGAAAGAAACTCTTCATAGATCTTGAGTTTAGCCGGATGGTAGCCGCCCGCTGACTCAATTCCGAAAAGAGCAAACTTGTTTTCGGCAAAAAGCGGCCCTGCTGGATAGATCCTGAACAACCCTTTTCTTGAAGCAAGGAAAAGGGTAATCTCATCGTGGCGGAAGGCAGGCTCCACCACACGGCTTTCGGCAAGCACCGGAGAGCGCAGTGAGGCGGAAGAGGGATTAACTATCTGCAAATCAAGCCAGATAATATCACCAAGTCCCAAAACAAGAAGGAGCACAACCGACAACTTCCTGGAAAACCGATTATTCATACAAAGCCAGAGTACGCCAGCCGAAAGAGATAAAAGCATCATGACAACAAGGAAGCTATCTTTCAAATGCTCCCACCGCACTTTATTGACCATAAAAGCCAGATCGAAGCTTCCAGCGGACGGTTCGGGGAAAAGTGAACGAAAAAATCCCTCGATACTCGGCTCAAACAGAAAAAAAAGAATGATTAGAAGCGCAAAAGCAAGTGCGCCTTTATAAAGAGGCTTTCTCAGTCGATCAAGCTGACATTGAAACAACTCTTGAAGTCCTGCCGCAGCAAAAACCGCAAGAATAAGGTAGACCATGATAAGCGCCATCGAAGGAACCCTGAACTTGCTGAACAGAGGTGCGGCCTGATAGAAAAGGTTAAAAACAGGGCTGAAAAAATTTCCGAATGACAAGAGCAAATAGAGCATCAATCCTGCAACGAGAAACCAGGTCATCGGTTCCTTCCTGCGTATGGCAGCACCGCCAATGGCAAGCATGAGCACAAGAATACCTGCATAATGGGGGAAATCGGTAAAGGGCATAAACCCCCAGTAGGTAGCCCCGCCAAAACCAAAGCTCCCCGGAACAAGGAAGGTAAGGAGTTCCATAGGGTGCATCGACCAGAGGGTAGCATAATCCCATGCAGCCCCTCCACCCTGTCCTGCCATTCCCCTTACCGAATATGCTGCATACTGTGATGCCGGGATATAAATCGAAGCCGACATAGCAACCCCGCAACCCAACCCAACAATCAACAAAAACAACAAACGAAATCCCCCTACACCACCCCCAAAAACACCACGCCGTGACAAAAACAGAAAACAAACAAACAACACCATCAACATCCACGAATAATAGGCAATCTGCACATGAGACCGCTGCAACTGAAATCCGGCAACAAGAGCAAGAATCCCTGCATCGACCATCCCTCCGCGCTCCATAAGCCGCAATGTCGCCCAGAGCATCCAGGGTATGTATGCCGCTGTCATGAGCTGACTTCCATGGCCATGAACCAGCATGGCCGTCAAATAGGGATTGAGCATGAAAACCGCACCACCGAAGAACGCGGCAAGCGTTGTCAGTCGGTACTCCCGCAAGAACAGAAATAGTCCGAAGCCGGCAAAAGCAAGGTGAAAAAGCTGCAGCACTATACCATCAGTATGGAAAAGATTAAACAACACATTGGGATAATAGAGCCCGCTGAGGTAGCTGAATGCTTCCACCGTCGGCATGCCTGAAAAAACCCAGGCTTGCCAGAGCGGATAACTGCCGGTTGCCTCATGAACTCTGTCAAGCGCAATGGTTGATGCCAGAGGGACAAGAGTGTCGGGTGCAAGCAAAATGTTCGACTGAAAAACAAGCGGGTAAAAGAGCAATACCGCCAGAAAAGTATAGCCGGCAAAAACAACAGGAAACAGCAGAATGGTTTTCTTCACAAGTTATCCCCTTGGTTTCTTCTTAATAAAGGGTAAAGCTTTCAAAATAATCTCTCTTTCCTCCTGTTCCAACTTAAGAAGCAGCATCAGCACACTATAACTGCTGACCGCAAGCAGGGCACCCGTCAAAAATCCGGCAAATACCGGTATGCTGTGCAGCCACGGGCGTGCAGCCATAAGTATCACTGCTGTAACGATACCAGCTGCAAGTGGCTTCCACAACGCTTTCCCGAAGGGATGAATTTTCAACAGAATATATATTTCGCCAAGCCGGACAGTGGAGAGCAGAAAAAAAACAAGCAATGTTGCCAGAGCTGCGCCGTTTATGCCCATCCGTGGTATCAGGATAAGGTTCAGGACGACCTGCAGGCCGAGGGCACCGAGGGCGTTGAAAAGACTGAGCCGCGCATAACCCGTCATGGCAAGTACGGTTGAAGAGAGTCCAAAAGATACCTGCAGGAGTGAGGCTGCTGTCAAGAGAATCAAGGCGTGACTGCCTGCAGTAAACCGTTGCCCAAATACCCCGAGTACCGGCTCAGGCAGCAGTATGAAGAGAAGAACAGGAGGAATAACAAGCCCGAAAATCCAGCGTGTCACCATTTTATAAATCCTTCCTATCTCAGCATTGTCGCTTCCTGTATGCAGCGCGGCAATCATCGGTGCTGCAATACCGGCAAAAGAGAGAAGCACCGCGCGAATAAGACCAGCAGTTCTGGCTACAGGATGATAAAGTCCTACCGTTGCAGTATCGGTAAGCATTCCAAGCATCATGACATCGAGCCAGTGAGTCATCATACTCAACAGTGAAACCACCATAAACGGCAGAGCATAGAGAAGCATGGCCCGGTCAGGGGTAGCACGAACAATATCGAGTGGCAAAACGCCGCTGATTTTTGACAAATAGGGACGAATCCAGAAAAATGCTATTGCCGCCGAAAGTGCAAAAGGAAAAATCAGGGCGGCTTCCTGTCCCGCCATATAGCGAAACACGATTGTCAAAAGAAGCAGCAACAGAGGACTCACCACCTGGGTTGCAATAATTTTAGGCTGAAGCTGCCTGAACCCCTGAATCGCATGTCCATAAAGCATTGTCGCGACATTGAAAGGAATGGCAACTGCATAGCAGCAGAGAGTGAGCTGTAGCCGATGGCTGCCATGAAGAATTAAAGCTATTCGCCCTGAAAAAAGCAGCAAAAGGAGCACTATAGAGATTGAAAGAAAAAAGCTTGTTTTAAGTGCGGAACCAATCACTGCTTTCTGACGGAGAGCATCACTGCTGTGAACACTGATAAATCGCAGTAAACCCGAATCAAGGCCGGCAATGGCAAGCACCTCTGAAATCTGCATCACAGCAACAGCGAGAGCATAAGTACCAAGAGCATCGGCATCAAGCACTCTTGCAACAAGCAGGTTAAAGCCGAACCGGGATGCCTGTCCGAAAAGAAATCCTGCAAAGGAAAATCCAGCCTGACCAGCTATGACACTATTGCGATTCAAAAAGAGTACTCCTGATAAGCGTTCTGCAGTTCCCTCTCCATTGTAGCAGCAATCGTATCCCAGCTATGTTGTCGGGCAAATGCCTGCCGTGCTTCCTTGCGCCTGTCAAGAAGGGCTTCCGGTACCATACCGACAAACTCATCATGCGAAGTAGCAACATGCACAACCTCCCGCGCTCTCTCAACTGCACTGCAGTAGTTCATCGATAATACCGGCACTCCCGAGGCACAATATTCATAAAGCTTGTTGGGATGAGAAACCCCTTTAAGCTCATTACCGAGCAGCGGCATCAACGCCAGATCGAAATGTTGAACCCATGCAGGCAGTTCCGCATAGTCCACTTTACCAAGATAGTGCACATTTGGAATCGTGTTAATATCTCCACGTTTTTTCCACCAATCCCTTTCATAAGCCGGACCGAGCAGCACAATCGAATACTCCGGCCAGGCTCGTGCTGTAGCTGCAACAAGAGTGGTATCGAGCCAGTCCATGGCCCCGGCATAACCGAGAATAGGCTTCCTCAGTCCGGAAAGCCCTGCAGGCGCTTGAGGGTATGGAGTAGCAAAATGAGTGAACTCAACCCCGTTTCCAAGCTCAATAGAACAAATTCCGGGCGGTACACGAAGTCGGGCAGTCAGTTCCGGACTCACACTGAAAAGGAGTTGCACGCCTGAAAGATAGGTGTCGAGGTAACCCTTCAGCCAGTAAGGAGTCCCTGGAAAGGCAAGATGATCATCATTGGCATCATAAAAGCGAAAACGGCAGGACAAAAGGGCCGCAACCCTTCCCCAGTAGACATTGCTCAGACCAATTATTTTTTTACTGGATGCAAATCCAAGAGTGGTCATCCAGAACAGCATCAATACAATTCCAGGCAGTGAGAGAAGCGTTCGCAAAAGCAGGTTATCAAGCAGACGTCCGAATCTGAAAGGCACGCTCTTTATGAATGGCACACTGACAACCCACACCCGCCCTCTTTTAACTGGAAGCCAGTGATGACGACGTCCAAGAGTATAGGGCTCAATAAAGAGAATCCTCCAGTTTCCGGGAAACCGCCCGAGGATACGCTGTTTACGAGTCGAAAGAAAGTCCCACTGTATTTCTGAAAACCATACAAGCAGGAATGGAGTGCATGGCACTCCATTATTGGGCGGCAAGTTCATAAATCTGCACTTTTTCAAACAATGCCCGCAGAAGCGGCTTTACTCCTGTAAGATAAAACAAGAGAGGGCGGATACGAAACTCCTCGCTTCTGACAACGCTGAACCCCGCACGCTTAAAAAGTGATAGGGCCGATTGACGGCTCATCTCATGAAAATGGTCGGGGCTTGCAAGAAAAGAGGGCTTCCTGAGAGGCATGGACACAAAAAGCCGGGCACCATCACCCTTCAAAACCTGCCTGACCTCAAGCAACGCATGGAGAGGATTGTAGAGATGTTCAAGCACTTCAAAAGCCGTAACCACTCCAAACGATCCTTCAAGCAAGGCAAGGTCAAGATCACCAGTTGTATTGTCAAGCGGAAAGCCGAAACTATGCTCAAGCAAGTCGGTAAACGGTGTTCTGTCACCCAGATCAAGCCCCTTTGAAATTGTGAAGCGGGAAAACGAAGAGCGGTTGAGGAAAGCAATGCTCTTCTGCCAACGAATACTGTGGGCTGGATCATTGATGTAGCTGGAATCAATGACTGTTCTGAATCTGTTCTCCATTCTGCAACCTCCCTGTTTTGTACATCCCGGAATGTTTCTCTCTCATCGCATCTCCTAAACTGCTCGCAAGACGCAGAGGAAGCAGAAGCAGATAACAGACCATACCGCTCCATGCCCGATGCTTTCTGAAAAGACGAAGCGCCCCTATGCTTTTTTTTTGCAGTTTCAAGAACTGGCTACCCTGAAGTGATGCCGATACCTTGTGCCATACCCTTGACAATGGAACATATTCAATACTCATCCCCAGCGAGCAAACCCTGAGCGAGAGATCCACATCTTCCGCATACATCCCGAACGCTTCATCAAAACCACCGACGGCTTGAAAATCCCGGCTTCGCATGGCCATGCAACAACCTGTAGCATACCCTGTTCTGCCTGGACAACTGAATTCCGGAGCATCTTTTTTCCGCAATCCAACATGACTGATAAGTCCTGTAGAAAGCCTGACAATCCCTCCGGCGTACCAGAGCGTATCAGGACGATCCCAATAAAATATTTTCGGTACAGCAATTCCTGCCGAAGCGTTTTTCAACAGAGTTTCAATAAGTGGCACATGAAACCCCGCATCGACAATGGTATCATTGTTCAGAAAAATCACCATCTCTGCCCCCAGCTCCACAACCCGCCTGTAGCCGGCGTTGTTGCCTGCCGCATAACCAAGATTAACGGGCAAAAGTAGCAACTCAATATCGTTAAACGCAGCCCTGATCAGCTCAGCAGATCCATCGGCCGATCCGTTATCAACAACAATTACCCTGCATGATGCCGACTCGATTCCTGTAAGAGAGGCGAGACAGGCAAGAGTATCCCGAGCACCGTTCCAGTTCAAAACAACAATCCATGTCATGGGATACATTATGTAACCTTCCGCGAAACTTCAGCTTCAAGAAAACTGCCAGCAGCATCAGCAAAAGCCTTCCATGAATAATCATGGCGAAATGTTTCGATAGCCGAACGCATCGTTGTCAGATTCTCCCTGCTGTCGAGAAACTCCCCGACCACCTGTGCAAGCCCTTCAGATGAACAATGCCGGGCAACCCAGCCGGTTTCGCCATGACGCACCATCTCAGGGAGTGCGCCTGCCGGTGTGACAATAACCGGCAAACCGTGACCGTAAGCAAGCTGCACCACTCCTGACTGCGTTGCACTGCGGTATGGAAGCACAACAGCATCAGCGGCGGCAAAAAAAAGTACACTGCGCTCTCTTGAAACATACCCGGGATAGAGGTCAACGCTCCCTTCTATACCGAGCTGTTCGACAAGCTCTCGGTACATCTCTATGGATTCATGAAACTGCCCGGCAACAACAAGCCTGAGCGCCGGTTCCCTCTTTAAAATCTCTGGCATGGCACGAAGCATCATATCAAGCCCCTTATATCGACGGACATAACCAAAAAAAAGCAACACAGGAGAGTGCTCATCAAGATTGAGCGCAGTGCGCGCATCAGAAAGTGAAGGCATCCCCACTTCAGGCTCATAGAGTGGATGAAAAAGCAGAATGCTTGGAATTATGGGCATTGCAATACCTGCCTCCTGAGCAACGACATTCGAAAGGGTTAAAATACCATCCGTCGAGGCGGCAAGCAGCCGACGCATAATAGTGTCAAAAAAAAAGGATTCATGGGAAGTAAGGTTATGAAGCAACACCACAATCTTGATGCCGGTCAAACGACGAAGCACATAGTAGAGTGGGGCCAGCACTCCTGTCCAGTATGCAGCAAGCAGGATATCCGGCTTCAATAACCGTATAAAACGGATTGTTCCATACCAGGTCAAGGGATTATAAAGCACCAGGCGCACCTCTTTGGTGAAAGCGGTATCTGCTGTATGAGCATCTTCAACTGCTCCCTGAGATAAAAATTCCGGGTAGAGAGCCTTGAACGCTACTGGAACTACATCATACCCCCTGTCGCAAAGGGCATCCCTCAAGAGTCCGCTGAAACGGGCTATACCACCCTTTAAGGGATAAAAAGGAGAGATGAATGCGATCCGTAACGGTTTCAATAACGCTCCTGGAGCGGCTTTCAAACTACTGTTCTCCAAACCCCTGTTCAAAAAACTCCACAAGCTGACGGGCGGCCTCAACAGCATCCTCGCCATCAAGTTTGAGCGTCAAGCGGGTACCTCTCGGGGCAGCAAGACTCATAACACCAATAATTGACTTTGCGTTAATCTCTACACCCCCCATTTCGATAAAAAAATCTGATTTGAACCGAGATGCAAGCTTAACGACTGATGCTGCGGGTCTGGTATGCAGCCCGGCCTTGTTTTTAATAACAACTTCCTTGACAATCACAAATATGCTCAACCCGTTTGTTTTATTTAACCCACCGCCCGAAATGGTTATAACTACATTTCAGAGTGTTTTCATCATAGCAATCTCATCACAAGCCATAAGCTTGGGACAATGAGTGCAATCCCTCCATATTTTCTGAGGAAAATACTCCTTCTGAATTTCGCGGTATCCAACACGCCTGAAAAACTCAATGCTCAACGTCAGGACAAAAACCTCACTGACACCTTCCTCACGTAAAACAGACTCTGCCTTTTCAACCAGCAACCGTCCTATCCCCTTCATTTTATAGCGGTTAAAAACTGCCAGAGAACGGATTTCAGCAAGTTTCAACGTATAGAATGCAATAGCACAGCACCCTATCACCTCACCGTTATATTCGGCGACAAAAAAGTTACGAATATTTTCAACAATATTATCACCGGAACGTTCCAGCATAATTCCCTGACTGGCATACTCTGCGGTGATGGAGGAAATTGCAGCTGCATCGGCAAGACGCGCATATCTGACAAAAAGTTCAGTATGCTTCATGGTCAGCCGAGATCCTCTTCCAACGGCTCCTCACTCCTGATGCGCCCCGATACCTCTTTCCAGAGTTCATCCTTAAGTTCCTTCAATCCCTGTCCGGAAACACTTGAAATAGGAAGTACCTTGATACTCTCTTCAAAAAGAGGAATTTCAAAATCCTCTGGCGCAATATCCATTTTAGTAACAACCACTATCCGCGGTTTATCAAGCAGCCCCTTGCTGAATTTCTCAAGCTCTGCAAGAAGTGTGCGGTACTCTTCTTCAATATCAGGTGCATCGACAGAAACCAGTATGGCAAGTATTTTCGTGCGTTCGATATGTCGAAGAAACTGCAGGCCGAGCCCCTTTCCCTCTGCTGCGCCCTCGATTATTCCCGGAATATCAGCCATCACGAACGACTTGTACTCCTCATAGCGCACAATGCCAAGATTCGGCACCAGGGTGGTAAACGGATAATCGGCAATTTTTGGTTTCGCTGCGCTGATCACAGAGATAAGTGTCGATTTCCCGGCATTCGGAAACCCAACCAGACCGACGTCGGCCATAAGTTTGAGCTCCATTTCAAGTGTCAGCTCATCACCCTTCTGGCCCGGCTCAGCATACCGTGGTGTCTGACGTGTAGGTGTAGCAAAATGCTGGTTACCACGTCCCCCTTTTCCTCCCTTAGCGATTAAAAATTCCTGATCTTCACCTGTCAGGTCAGCAAGAATTTCTTGGGTTTCAGCGTTTCTGACAATAGTACCACAAGGCACATCAATGACAATGTCAGCACCCTCTTTACCTGTTTTTCGGGCTCCCTTTCCATGCACGCCGCGATCAGCTACATATTTCTTTTTATACTTGAAATCCAGAAGAGTAGTAAGCTGCCTGTTGGTTCTCAGCCATACATGGCCACCGCGACCACCATCACCACCGTCAGGACCACCCTTGGGTACAAACTTCTCCCTTCTGAAACTTACACAACCATTGCCGCCGTCACCAGCCTGAACAAAAATGGACGCACTATCAACAAACTTCACTCACGCACCTGCCTTTTGAATAATCTTTCTCTTTAACTATTTTCATCAACAACATCTAAACTAAAACAACCCATGACAGCAACCCATTCCGGAAAGCCTGCTATTGAGGAACTTATCTCACGGCTTGAAGATATAACCCGGAACATTGAAAATCCAGAGACCGGCCTTGAAACATCTATCTCACTCTACGAAGAGGGCCTTGCCATTGCCGAAACCTGTAAAAAAAGGCTGCTGGAAGCCAGAAAAAAAATAGAGGTGATCAATCCGGAAATTGCAAAAAACTGGCCCGATACACTTCGCATTAAAGACCTGTTCGACAGCGAACCTTGAAATCGGTCACACTTCAAGCTTCTTCAGAAGAACCTCATTAACCATCTTGGGATTAGCTTTACCTTTCATACGGCTCATGCATTGTCCCACAAAAAAACCAAGCAGCTGGCTCTTACCGCTGCGATAAGCGGCAAGTTGACCAGGATTAGCCTCAAGAATTTCATCAACAACACTCTCAATCGCTCCGGTATCTGAAACCTGCAGAAGCCCTTCCCGTTCAACAATCTCCAAGGCAGAGACCCCGTTCTCCTGCATCAGTTCAAACACCTGCTTGGCAATGGTATTACTTATCATTCCATCACCAATAAGACGGACCAGCCCACCAAGTCTTTCCGGTTCAATCGAAAACTCCGCAATATCAAGATACTTCTCTTTAAGCGTACGCATCACCTCCCCCATTACCCAGTTCGAAGAGGCCTTGGTATCTCCCGAAACTCTGACGGTCGCCTCAAAATAATCAGCAACCTCTCTTTCAACAGTGAGAACAGCTGCATCATAGGCTGGAATGGCATACTCAGCCACAAAACGGCTTGCGCGAACTTCCGGAAACTCAGGCAGTTCACCAAGCATACGGTCAAGCATCTCCTGATCTACAAGCACAGGAACCAGATCAGGATCAGGGAAGTAACGATAGTCATGGGCAAACTCCTTCCCCCTCATCGAACGTGTCTCACCCTTGTCAGCATCCCAAAGCCGGGTCTCCTGTATAATAACACCGCCACTCTCAAGAATTTCCTGATGGCGCCCGGCCTCATACTCAATTGCTTTTTCAACATTCTTGAACGAGTTCATATTCTTGATTTCGGTTCGGGTACCATACTCCGTCGTACCAGCAGGACGCAGAGAAACGTTGGCATCACAGCGCAAGCTTCCCTCCTCCATGTTACCATCCGAAATACCAAGATATTTAACAATCTGCCGGACTTTCTGCAGATAAGCCGAAGCCTCCTTCGGAGTACGCATATCAGGATAACTGACAATTTCAAGCAATGGAACACCACTCCGATTGAGATCGATGTAGGTCTCCTCGCCAATATCATGAATCGACTTGCCAGCATCTTCCTCAATATGAATTCTGATCAGCCTGATAACCTTATTCCCCTCTCCGGCATCAACAGTAAGGGTTCCTTCACCGCAGATAGGCTCTTCAAACTGTGAAATCTGGTACCCTTTCGGCAGATCAGGATAAAAATAGTTTTTCCGCGCAAGCACCGAATGGGGTGCAATAGTACAGCCCATTGCAAGACCAAGCTTCACGGCATCCTCCACCACACGACGGTTGAGTACAGGCAACGCTCCAGGAAGAGCAAGACAGACCGGACAGACATTACTGTTAGCAGGTTTTCCAAACTGAGCAGAACAACCGCAAAAAGCCTTGCTCGCGGTATTAAGCTGACAATGCACCTCAAGGCCCACCACTAATTCATACTTCATTGCAAAAATTAACGTTATTGAAAAACATCGGTTTAAAATAACACCAGTGCTTCTCCTGCTTAAAAAAAATTATCAGTACGGCTGATAGGAAAACTTCTGCCCGCCTACTGTCGCTTCAGCCATAATCCCAGCCTTCGGCAGAACAAAAACTGCTACACCATTGGAAAAGTCACTGTTGGTAGCCGCCCCCGTAGTAGCCACAATTCCCTCAACTTGAGCATTCAACTCATAATTACCTTTTTTGAAATTATCAAGCTCTTCCTTGTCCTTGAAGAATATGATTTCCGAAAAAGACTGACCACCAAGCTGCGGACCAACATTGATCTGAGTAATAGTTGAATGCCCTACAAGATTATTAAGCTCATAGACATATCCATTACCATGCCCCCCTCCGACAATAAAATATCCTCCCTTGAAAACATCAGGAAAAACAACATAGCCATAAGCTTTTTCAAAAAAACGATCAAGCAATGGAGCATTCTTCCTGAAAAACTCAACACCAGCCTTCGCATGATCCTGTTCGGCAGGGTCCCACCCGGCCTTCGCTGTCGAAAAAAACAGTCCCACAATCATAAACGCAAGGATACCCACTCTTATCATCTTCATCATTGGCGCTTATTATATTTTTGTTTAATAAAAACCCGACATAAAAAACATGCACTGATATGCAAAAATAATGTACAATATTCACCGCAATAAATCGCCCAACTCCCATTTGATCTTTACTCTCCAGCTTCAAGCTCCCGCTTCAGCGCCTCACGCTCTATTTCAAGACGGCGAATCTCACGGTTAATCCTGTCGAGTTCCTCCGGGCTGCTGTCTATTTCAAGCCTGAGTCGCGAAGAGGCCTCGTCTATCAGATCGATAGCCTTATCGGGTAGAAAACGATCTGAAATATACCGATTCGACAGCTCAGCAGCTGCAACGATAGCAGCATCCTTGATACGCACACCATGATGAATCTCGTATTTCTCCTTGAGACCACGCAAAATGGAAACCGTGTCCTCTACACTCGGCTGATCGACCAGTACGGTCTGAAACCGGCGCTCAAGCGCGGCATCTTTTTCAATATGCTTGCGGTACTCGTCCAGCGTCGTCGCGCCGATACAGCGCAGTTCCCCTCGAGCAAGCGCAGGTTTGAGAATATTGGCCGCATCCATTGACCCCTCGGCAGAACCCGCTCCAACAAGCAGATGAATTTCATCAATAAAAAGAATAATCTCGCCAGCTGACGCCTGAACCTCACGCACAACAGCCTTCAGCCGCTCCTCAAACTCCCCGCGAAACTTCGCTCCGGCAACAAGCTGAGCAATATCAAGCGCAGCAATCTGCTTGCTCTTCAGGTTTTCAGGAACATCACCAGCTACGATACGCTGCGCAATTCCCTCAACAAGAGCGGTCTTGCCTACCCCGGGATCACCAATCAATACCGGATTGTTCTTGGTGCGACGGCTGAGAATCTGCAGCACCCTGCGAATCTCCTCATCACGTCCGATAACCGGATCGAGTTTACCCTTTCGTGCCTGGTCGTTCAGGTTGCGCGAATATTTTTTCAGCGAATTATAGGTCTCTTCTGCGCTCTGACTGGTCACGCGCTGCGTCCCCCTTATGGTGGTCAGCACCTTGAGAATGGCTTCGCGGTTAATACCCGCGTCCTTCAGCATACGCGAAACGTTGAGCCCTGCTTCACTCAGCGCAATAAGCAGGTGCTCTGAGCTGATATAGTCATCTTTCAGCTTTTCAGCCTCTTTCAAGGCCACATCAAAAACCTTTCCGAGGTTCTGCGAAAGATACTGCCCCGTAGCCGACGCGCCTGTTACCCTTGGAATTCTCTCTATTTCGCGATCAAGTGCCGCAAGCAGGTTTTCTGCAGAAACTTCCAGCTTCTGCGCTATCTGCACCGCAATACTGCTTTTATCTTCAAGCATGGCCAAAAGAAGATGTTCCGGCTCTATCTGCTGGTGCTGCCTGCTGCTGGCCAGCGCTGATGCCGACTGTAATGCCTCCTGGGCTTTTACCGTAAATTTGTTGGGATCAAACTGCATGATTCTAATTGTTTTGGTTTTCGGTTCTTAACATAGAGGTATATTCCTGGTGGGGAAGCTTACCTCAACGCCATAGAAACTACTTACGATATAACAATACAAATGCAAAAAAAGTTAACAGATGCAAATAGACGGGGTGCCATACCGGAAAGAAAAAAAGGTTGCGGCATTATATGCTGCCGTAACCTTTAAAACTCTTAAAACGGGCTATCCCATCACCCAGCTTTTGCGTCATCAGAAATGAGGAGAATTATTCCTCTGGTGGTTTCGGCCAATTTTTTATGACAGAACTTAAAACCTGCCGGAAAATCTGTGCACTTGTAGAAAGCAGTTCAGCACTTTTCTCCTGAATGTGGCGCTGCGTATCAAGCTGATCCTTGAAAAGTTCCACACTTGCCGGATCATAATTTCCCTGGTTGACATAGTCGTCAATAACCTCTTCAGCTTCAACAAAGGGCAAATTAAAAACCTTAAACCCAAGCTTTGCCCGTTCAAGAGGGTCAAGAGCTTTCTGACTGGTGTTCTGCTGCTCCATAACATTTCTGTTTTTCTTCTATAAAAAGCACTCTCATCTCATGATAATAACGGAAATATAACATTGTTTTTCAACAAGAATTGAAACAAAGAGCCTGCTGAACCACAGTGGCAGCCCCATTACCATCGCTTTCCTCCACCTCTTCCTGTCATTGTTTCAGCAAGTAGAAAAAAAAGAGCTGCCGCAAGAAAATATTGAGCAAGCGGCACACGCTCTATGGGCTCCATCACCCAGCGCGATGATGCCGCAATGCGATTAATCTTTTCGGAAATTTCATTATCAGCAGTATGATCCGCCTTACTGCGAAAATAAAAACCGCCCGCTTCATGGGCCAGTTTCTGCAGTGCCTCACCCCTGAAACTTGTCATCACAGCTTTGCCGCCTTCATCCAGCTTAATCCCTTCTCCACTCCCACCCAACGGAATCTCGACCGGCAAATTCATACCAACGCCTACGACAAAAACATGAATCCCCTTCATTTTCATCTTTTTAGCCTCCACCATAAAATCTCCGGCATGATCTTCACCATCACTCAGCAGAACAACAATTTTCTCACCTTTTATGCCTGATTCCGGATGGCTATCTGTTTCTGGTTTAAGTAGTTTTTCGGAAAGCTCCAGTGCAGAGCGAAAAACAGTACCCTGCTCCTCAATAAGATCAGGTGAGGCCATGCCAAGCAATGCCTCGAACGCTTCCTGATCAGTAGTGAGAGGACACTGAACGAGAGGAGCAGCCGCAAAAAGCAGAATAGCTCTCCTTCCTCCATTAACAGTACGACTGATACCGATAATTTCCTGTTTCGCCTGAGCGAGCCGGTCTGGAAGGACATCCCTTGCTCTCATGCTGCGGGAAACATCAAGCACAAAAACCATATCGGCACCTTTACGCAAGACCGGCCTGCCGCCACTGCTTAGCCGAGGGCCACTCATGGAAAAAAGTAAAAAGCCAATACCACAGAAGAGCAACACTTTTTTCAGAATGAGAAGCTCAAACCGTGAACCGGGCATTAAGGTATCAGCCATAAGCGGAGTGGCAACCATCTCACGCGCATGAAGCTGCCTGATTACCCCATAGCCGAGAATCACAGCAAGAGGAATCAGCAACAACAGGAAGCCAATATTTTCTGGCCATGCAAAACTCATAGGTGTAATCCAGTCCTATTGGTACTCAGATTAAGGTATCCGGAGAAGCCGGGTATTAGACAACATGATTTCAAGGAAAAGCAACGTTGCCACCACAACCAGCAAACGAGTAAACAACTCTGAACGACGTTCCATTACACTCCCTGTAAGCCGTTTTTTTTCCAGCCGGTCTATAGCTCTCATGGTTTCATCAAATGCAGCCGGATCCTTCACCCCGAAATACTGACCACCAGTGATTCGTGCAATACCATGAAGCGACTCCTCAGCTAACTCCGAATTAACCCCTTTTTCACTGGGTAAATCCATTCGATAGCCGGATGTTTTAAAACCAGCGTTAATGGCATATATCCTGATCCCACTCTGCACAGCCAATCCCGCCGCCGTTGCAGGGGCTACCTCCCCGGCATTATTTTCACCATCCGTGACAAGAATGATAACCTTGTGCGACGACTCCGATGCTTTCAGCCTGTTGACAGCAATAAGGATCGCCGTACCAATGGCCGTACCTTCATCCTGAATCACACCTGGGGTGAGGTGGTCGAGCAGCATTGCAAGAACATCATGATCCAGCGTCAACGGACACTGCGTATATCCCTTTCCCCGGAATACCACCAGTCCAATCCGGTCGTTCGGCCTGTGCATTACAAAGTTGCGGGCAACCTCCCTTGCAACATCAAGACGACTTTCACCGGCAAAATCCTTCTGCAACATTGATTCGGAAATATCAAGAGCAAGAATGACATCAATACCCATCACTTCAGCTTCCGTCTGACGGTAAAGAAGGTAGGGCCCTGTCATGGCAATCACCAACAGAAAAAGAGCACTCCACCGCAGCCACTGAGGCAGTAACCGCATGATACGACCAACCGCAAATCCTGCATCACGCAGCCGTTCAATACCCGGAAAAAGTATAACCGGAACTTGCCCCAATCGCACACGCCTCTCCCTGAACCACGCCGCCACAATAAGCGCAGGCAACAAAAGCAGCCACCAGGGCTCTGTCAGCTCAAAGCTGGGTAAACGGGCAAACCACTCCTGCATAAGCGAAACATTTTACCTCAAAGATGCAAAAACCCCGGCTAAATTCCCCCCTGCAGAAGAGCGATTGTGAAAGCTCGACATCCCATTGAAGTATTCAAGACAAAACACACATACATTACAATTAGTACCACTCCAATATTTTTTCTAAACTAACAACTTTTGTGATGAATTTTTTTTAGTTCAATATCAAGTTGCAGAGAAGCTTGATATTCGGTAAGTGTGGTGATCAATTCGCTGACGTTTCTGAAATTTTGTTGATGCGTAAAAAAAGATTTACTCCCAATGGTTCGCTTACAACAGTGATATTCTTCTGCTCAATACCAGCCTCTAATGCTAAAACAATAAGTTCCTGCTTGCTCCTATGATGAAGAAACCATTTCCCAAATAGTTCCATATATTTTCTTGTTGGATTATTATTGGAAAAATTACCAATAACAAGAAGCCCATTTGGCTCTATATATGCATGCAATCTATTCAATAGAAAAACAAACTTTTTATTATCAAGATAGTCAAAAACACCAGCAGACCATATTATACTATAGTGTTGATCAGGTTTAAATTTAAATACATTTTTATTAAAAAATCTAATCCTATCTAAATAAGAAATGCATAATTTTGATGCATACTCAATAGCCATTTGATCATAATCAACACAATCAAAAATAATATTAGTATACGGATTGTTTTGAAAAAACTCCAACATATCCCTACCTGGGCCACTACCGACATTCAAAACATGAAGTTTTTTATTTATTATCTCAGATGAAGCCAATAAATTCAAAAAAAACTCTTTTCTGTTTCTTACAGCTATTGTTGCTTCTTGTGTATGAAAAAATTCATCCCATTTTCGAAAATTTTCATTTTCTGACTTTGATTTTATATAGATTCTATCTATAATTTCATAATCACCGGAATAACCATGAGGCTTGTGAAAGGCAAAACCTTGCATTGATTCCTCAGATAGCGCCGGTAATATAATGTCAAGGAAATCGTGATATTGGATTTCAGAAGATGCTTGTTCCAAGCGGGCACCAATAAGCTCAATAGCAATACGTAAGGCATGATAATCTGATTGATCGGGACCGTTTTGGTCTACTATCTTTTTTATAAATTCCAAAAGAATACTCCTTTCCTATATTGTGATAACGTAAAATTCCATAAAAATTTTCTATGGAGCCCCAATGTTAAATAAAGTTGCTTCCATTGTATCTTGAAGATGCACTGACAATTGCAGAGAATAACCATGTAATTTATTTCTGAGCCCTCATCAACTGCCCAATTTTTCTTATAAGTATCTGGTTGTCGACCGGTTTAACAAGGTAATCATTCATTCCTGCCTCAATTGCTTTAAATATTTCTTTTTCATCTGATTCACCACTAAGCCCTATAATAGGAATATCCTTCAAACGAATATTTTGATGAGTGCGAATTTGTCGGGTTGTCTCAAGTCCGTCAATTCCAGGCATCTGAATATCCATCAGAATAAGGTTACAATCAAGGTTATCATCTTGCAGATGTTTAAGTGCCTCTATTCCATTGACCGCTTCAATAACCTTAAAATGAAATTTTTCAAGCAACCATCGGAGAGAGATCCTGATGACATTTGCATCGTCCACAATCAAAACAGTCATGCTGTGAAATGCATGTTGACCATTAAAATATTTTTGATTGAATATCGTAGCCATACTCTTTATCAGCTCAAACTCCTGAACAGGCTTTGTAATAAACCCTTGCATTCCAACTTTTTCTGTTTTGGCGCGAGCTATATAGGGTGGATCAGCAGAATAGCCTACAATTGGAATGTCAAGGGATAATCCCCCTGCTTTTCCAGTTCTTATTGCTTCAGTTGTTTCAAAGCCATTCATGACGGGCATGCTCAGGTTCATCAACAGAGCATCATAGTGGTTTTGCTTTACCATCTCTATTGCTTCTTGTCCATCACTTGCTTCGTCTATATCAGTTTGAAATGGTTTAAGATAGTTTATCACTAAATTTCTGTCTGAAGGCTTGTCATCAATCACAAGAAGTCGTTTGTCTTGGAAAGCCTCAAGATATTCATCGATTATTCTTGTTCTGTATTCTACAATATCTTTCTCATTAACTATAGGAAAAGTCAGCATAAACTCTGTATACTTTCCCAATACTGAATGGCAAACAATATCACCTTTGAAAGCTTTCATAACTCTTTTACAGTAAGAAAGACCTAGCCCTGTACCCCCTTTTTTTCCTGAGGTATAATAAGCCTCGAAAAGCTTTATAAGGTTCTCTGCTGGTATTCCCGGTCCTGTATCCTTGACATAAACCCGGTTATACAAAGCTTCTTTTTGAATGCGAATGGATATCCGTGCATCCGGATAGGATTTCATGAAATAAAAAGCATTGATAATCAGATTGAAAAGTACAAAAACATACAATGTCTCATCTGCTTTGATAATAAAGTCTTCATGACACTCCAATGTTAATTTATGCCGTTCAGAGTCTGACTCGTAACTGTACTCATCAAGTGCTTTTCGGGTAATTGTAAAACAGGAATAATAAGTTAAAATTTGTTGATTTATAGTCTGGTTTTTTGTTTCACTGAGTATCATGTCTATAATCTGCGCTCCACGAGCAACAGCCATCTTTCCCTGTGCTACGCATAGATAAACTTGATTGAGACCTTCGGTAGATAAATGTTTTTGATTCGAATGCTTGATTGGAATTTCAGATAATATCCGATCAAAACTGTATTTTACCTGCGCTAAAGGATTTCGCATTTCGTGGGCAATACTCGATGCAAGCATTTGCAATACCGTATTGTTTTCCATAGCAATAACCCCTTTCAGGTTGCTTATACTGAACATAAAGCCAGCCAGAATGGAAAAAATAGCAACAATAGTATAATGTCCAATATTGAATTTTGGATCGAGAGTCACATAAGGAGGTATCAAGAAAAAAGCTATAAATGCGGCTGCAGTCCCAATACATAAATCAAACATAAACATGAAAAAATTTGGAACAAATGATATAAGCACAAAAATCATGAAAACTTCCCAAGCTAACCAGGGTTCTTCAAAATTGTTCTTGAGTGCAAAAAGAGTGATAATGAATGGCAGGACATAAATAAGCATTGTATGCCATAAGATGGCAAAATTCTTTTGGAGAAAATTGGGGGATTTAATTTTGAAAAGAACAGCAAGACAGAGCGCTACCCCGATAAGGCGAACAGAAAGATTTTCCCACTTATTATGAAATATATATTTGTAAACAAAATACAGCAAAAAATGTCCAGAAGCCCCTATAATAGAACCAACAATTAAATTAAAATTTGAAATCTGGGTTCCTTGACGAAATGAAGATTGTATAAAATTTGTGACCTTCATATGCTGAAAATTTATTTTATCTTTGGCACTCTTTTGAATAAATTACCTGATTTATCATAGTTTTTTTCGGTAATTTTTTTAAATAAAGTAACAGATATGGCCTATAACGGCTATACCAGAAAAATTACAATATAATTATCCGAATGTGTTAATGAAAGTGATCCAAATACATATAATGCGCCATATATAGCATTTTTAGCATCAGTTCTTCATCCTCTAACCGTATCTGCAGAGTACTCATGAAAATCAGCAACAACAACAACTCTTGCATGACGCTGGCACATCAAAATACCATTATCTATTGATTGGGGTCTTCTGAAAACATTTCACGCTTTTACCTGAGCATTAGCATTATAGTCATAAACCCAATAAAAAATAACATTGAAAGAAAAATTTACAGCGTTTCTTCTTGGTGCGCCCTCCAGCGGTTCCGGGAAAACAACTTTAACGCTTGCTCTCTTGAGGATTCTTGTACAGCGGGGATATTGCGTGCAACCCTTCAAGTGCGGACCCGATTATCTTGATACTCGCCTGCACTCCATGGCAGCGTCATACGGAGGGAATTTTCCTGCAGGCATTAATCTTGACACCTTCATGGCATCGGAAGCTCATGCGAAGGAGCTATTCAGCCGATATTCCTGCCGTGCGGATGCATCAGTTGTTGAAGGGGTGATGGGGCTGTTTGACGGTGCGGAAAAATCACAGGGAAGCAGTGCCGAGATTGCAAAACTACTCGGCATACCTGTTATCATGGTAATCAATGCAAAGAGTATGGCCTATTCAGCGGCTCCGCTTCTTTTTGGTTTCAGAACATTTGACCCAGATTTGAAACTTGCCGGTGTAATCTTTAATCAGGTCAACACCCCATCGCACTACCGCTACCTTGAAGAGGCCGCTCTTGATGCAAATGTCGAACCTCTCGGCTACATCCCCCGTAATGAAGCTATTGCAATCAGCGAGCGGCATCTCGGCCTCAATACCTCTCCAGGCTACGACCGTGAGAGAGTTATTCAAGATATGGCAGAGCATATTCAAAAAACTGTTGCCATAGACCGCCTTCTTGAACTGACAACAATGGAGCGCCCGGCAATTCCCGGCAGCTCTGCTTCTAAAACTCTCTTCGGGAAAAAAGATGGAAAAGTCATTGCTGTTGCAAGAGATGAGGCGTTCAACTTTATCTACCAAGAAAATCTCAACGTGCTCGGAGAGTATGGGCGGATAGAATTTTTCAGCCCGATGGATGATAAGCGTCTTCCAGTCTGCGACCTGCTCTACCTTGCCGGGGGATACCCTGAACTCTATGCTGAAAAACTCTCCCTGAACTCTGCCATGCGTGAGCAGATCGCAGCCTACTGCCGGAACGGTGGCGCTGCCTATGCAGAGTGTGGCGGAATGATGTATCTCGGCACCTCAATGATAAACAACAATGACACTCTCTATCCAATGTGCTGCGTGCTCGATCTGATAACGACCATGCAGCATGCCCGTCTGCATCTCGGCTACCGCAAGGTGATTTTTGATACTGATTATGGGTACACCCGGGAACTGCTTGGTCATGAGTTTCACTACTCCCGTATCGACACTCATGGTGATCTTGGCAATATCGCATCAGTTACCGATGCGAGAAACGAACAGACAGGAACCGGAATGTTCCGTTACAAGAACACCGTAGCATCCTACATCCATCTCTACTGGGGAGAAACAAGAGATTTCCCTGAATTTCTGTTCACAAAAAATTATTAATTTTGATATATAGAAAAAATCACCCATCGCGCGGCCTCAACAAATGCGTAATGATTAATAGAGTACCCCGAAGCCATGCTCTGGGGAATGTTTTTGCTTCCAACCATTAACCAGGAACAACACTATGAAAAAGAATTTTTTTGCCGCTCTTATTGTAGCTCTTGCCTTGACACCTCTCTTTGGCGGAGTAACCTTTGCAGTGGAGAATCAAGCCTCCGAGACCAAAACAGTTGCGACCACCGAAGTGAAAGCTGAAACGCCACCTGCAGCCGAAAAAAATGAGTCTAAAACAGATGAGTGCTGCACCGTCGGCGAACTGAAGCCTCTATAAAAAAAACGCTAACGCTGCCGCGAAAGCATTTCGCGGCAAACTGGTAACATTGGAATACGCTTACTCCTCGGGGGGAAGGGAAGGTCGGGCGGAACGAATGACCTCTTCGGCTTTGCGTAACGACTGGCGTGACTCCTCTGCATCAGGACGACTATCGGCAAATTTCACCAGATCAGCCTGCGCAAGGAGGTTCATAATACTTTCAAAACCGGCAACACCGAGCTTTTTAAGATCGCGTTCAATCTCCTGCGTTACAGCCTCAAGCGCCCTGATCCTGTAGTGGGTCTCAAGAAAAGAGCGCATGATGTTGCTGAGCTCTTCGTAGCATTCGGGCGGTGGCATTCCGGCTGAAAGCCTCGAACGAAGTTTGCGAAGCTTTCGCTGTGCAACTTGACCGGGATCAACTTTTTCAGCGCTTGTACGCACCGATCGCTTCAGAAAAAACAGCAGAAGCAGCACCAGCCCGGCAATTGCGAAAACGCCAAGGATAACGGGCAAAAACAAAAGAAAAGGTAGCAAAGGCTTGATGGGTGGCTTGATGGGCCTGATCTCACGCATGGTAGAGTCAGTAAGCGCTTTGACCAGAACCAATGTCGATGACCGGTAAGAGTCACGCTTTATGACCTTTCCTTCGCTGTCGCGAAGCACCACACTGAAGGGGGGAATCAGCAGGCGCCCACTGCCAAATACAGCAAGCTCAAACTCAAAACTCTCTTTCGCAGTGCCAAGTGAAACAATGGAAGAGGATTGTTTGCGGCTGATCAGTTCGAAGGGCTGCACCGAAAGCGAATCAATACCTTCAAGGGCGACAAGCTCGTTTGCCGGGTGGCGCACACCAATGATGCAGTGGATACGATCGCCAACAAACACGCTGTCAGGAGCAAGCGTCACCGTTACTCCGGAAACCGCTCCCCAAGCCGCTACAGGTAATGCGCAAACCGTGAGCATTGGCAACGCAGCAAACAGCACAATAACAAGCCATTTGAGCGAACCGGATGCATACCCTTCAGACCTTCTGTTCACGGTACCGGAAAAAAGAGTTCAGGTCGCCTATGAACGAACGGTCAGTATCAAGAAAAACCGTATCAATACGCATGCGCCGGAGACGCTGACGAAGCTCCTCATGCTGTCTTGACTGCTCCTGGCGGTAACGGGCTACTTCCGTGCGACTTCCGGCATCAACGGTTATGCGCAATCCAGTTTCAGGTTCTTCAAGATCAAGCATGGCGCTGAGAGGAAGTGCTTTATCGAGCGGATCGCTGATGTGCACCAGAATAACATCGTGGCGGGTATTAAGTTGCTTCATCCCTTTTTCATAATCACTGGCCACCAGATCAGTCATAAAAAAAATAATTGCATGTCTCCTGAGAGTATAGCGTATAAAAGAGAGCGCTGCATTGATATCGGTCTTCCTGTTCTGTGGTTTGAGACGGAAGAGCTCTTCAAGAATAACCAGCACATGCTGCCTTCCTTTTCTGGGAGCAATAAAGGTTTCAACCTGATCAGTAAATACCAGAAGCCCAACCTTGTCATTATTCTGGATGGCGCTGAAGGCAAGCACGGCGCTGACTTCCAGAGCAAGTTCCTTTTTGCGGCGCTGTTGACTGCCAAAAAGCATCGAAGCCGATCCATCAACCACAAGCAGCAGTGTCCTCTCCCGCTCTTCGGTAAAAAGTTTGACATACAATTCGTATTTGCGAGCGGAAGTATTCCAGTCAATAGAGCGGACATCATCACCATACTGGTATTCACGGACATGGCTGAACTCAATCCCTTTTCCCTTGAATGAGGAGCGGTATTCCCCACTGAACAGCTCACTGGCCATTCGTTTTGAGCGAATTTCAACCCGCCTTATGATTCTCTGAAGCTCTTTCAGATACTCTTCACTCTTTTCCATTACAAGACTCCAATACTTTTTCAAGCTCAATACCACAGAGTTCGATCTTACGGAACCTGTACATGCTGCAGAATCTGACGGATAATATCATCCGATCGTATATTGTCGGCTTCAGCTTCATACCCAGGCCTTATACGGTGCCGGAGGGTATCGTAGGCAATGGCCTTCACATCTTCAGGGGTTATGTACGCCCGGTGCTGCAGAAAAGCGTGGGCTTTGGATGCAAGAAGAAGAAATATTGAGGCCCTTGGAGATGCACCAAATTCAATCATAGTTTCAAGAGAGGCAATACCATACTGTGCAGGTTTTCTGCTTGCTACAACCAGATCGACAATGTAGCGCTGCACCCTTGGGTCAACATAGATAAGATCAATCAAGGCTCTCGCCTTTGCAATATCAACAGGCTGCACGACAGGTTGAACTGGAGCAGCACTGGCGTTGGTGGCAGATTTAAGCATGATCTCAAGCTCTTCATCGTATGAGGGATAATCGACAATAACCTTCATCATAAACCGGTCTATCTGCGCTTCCGGCAGAATGTAGGTTCCTTCATGCTCAATTGGATTCTGTGTAGCCAGCACCATAAAGGGCTCCTGCAGGGGAAAAGTTTGTGTGCCGATCGTTACCTGACGCTCCTGCATGGCCTCAAGCAGAGCTGACTGCACTTTGGCAGGTGAACGGTTGATTTCATCAGCAAGAATAACATTAGCAAAAACCGGGCCTTTGCGTGGATAGAACTCCATATCTTTTGGATTGTAGATCATCGTACCAATAAGATCGGCCGGAAGCATATCAGGTGTAAACTGGATTCGCTGAAACTTCAGGTTCATTGCTGCAGCAAAGGTCCTGATAATGAGTGTTTTGGCAAGTCCCGGCACACCCTCAAGCAATATGTGACCGTTAACCAGCATCGCGATAAAGATCCGCCGGATAACATCATGCTGGCCTATAACCCGACGGGAAAGCTGTTCCTCTGCCTTTTCAATAAAACGTGAGGCCTCCGTAATCTGCATTCCAAGTTCCTCAAGTTCAACTGCATGCTGCATAGTGCCCCCTCTCGCTTATCCTTGTTAAGTAACACCTCTCCGCTTGTCCCCTTTTACAGTTTTTTATACAGCCCGTTAAAACCAAAAACCAGTAATAAAAGCCCGCCGATCAGAGCTGGCCATGAATAGAGATCGGGGATGTAATGAATACTGTTAAGAATGCCGAAATCGGGCGCAAAAAGAAGAATCAAGTCGGCGCCTACAAGAATGACAAGAACATGAAAAACGCTTACCTTAACACCTGGTTTGCTATTATTCCCCGGTTTGTTAGCTTTGCCCATAGCTCTTTAAAATAAATTATATCATGAATATTTTAGGCATAGAAAGCAGCTGTGATGAAACATCGGCAGCTGTGCTTTGTGACGGTCAGGTATGCTCGAATGTGATCAGCTCACAACGCTGTCATGCAGCCTTTGGTGGCGTTGTACCTGAGCTGGCTTCGAGAGAACACGAACGGCTTATTGTTTCAATTACGGATGATGCCGTAACTGAAGCCAATATAACAAAAAATGAACTGGATGTCATAGCCGCGACCGCTGGACCTGGTCTCATCGGCGCAGTCATGGTTGGTCTTTGTTTTGCTCAAGGCATGGCCTATGCACTTGGACTACCTTTCATACCGGTCAATCATATTGAAGCGCATATATTCTCACCCTTTATCAATGAGGGTGCCGGTCATCACTCCCCCGACAACTCATTTATCTCTCTGACGGTTTCCGGAGGACATACCCTGCTTTCAGTGGTAGCACAGGATCTCTCATACGAGGTTATTGGTCGCACACTTGATGATGCTGCGGGTGAGGCTTTCGACAAAACAGGAAAGATGCTTGGCCTCCCCTATCCGGCAGGTCCAGTAATCGACAAGCTGGCAGAACAGGGTGACCCGGCTTTCCACAAGTTTCCCCGTGCGCTCACCTCGCAATCACAGACCAGCAAAAGCTACCTGAATAATTTCGATTTCAGCTTTTCAGGGCTTAAAACCTCTGTACTCACCTGGCTTCAAAAACAGACACCAGAGTTCAGAGAACTTCATCTCCCCGATATAGCCGCATCAATCCAATGGGCCATTGTCAGTGTGCTGGTAGAAAAAACCATATCGGCGGCACAAAGCCGGGGCATCAAGAGTGTTGCAATTGCGGGAGGAGTAAGCGCCAACTCAGGACTCCGAAAAGCCATGCAAGATGCCTGCAACAAGAATGGAATAACACTCTATCTCCCTGGCAAAATCTACTCTACCGATAATGCCGCCATGATTGCCACGCTTGCAGCTGTAAAACTGTCACGAGGCATGAAAGCAGAGCGTTGCTACAATGTTGCACCTTACGCAAGCTTCGCCGCTGGAGCGCACAGGAAGGCATGATTGAAATAGTTCTATAAATACATTACATTATTGCTCATCAACAAAAGCTTTCAGATTTTTTTATAAATATCACAACGATACCATGCATAATAGTATACTTGCTCTGCTCCTTTTCTCACCTCCCGCAGGAGGGCAGACTCCAAACCCATTCATTCAGCTTGTTCCGCTTGTCCTTATCTTTATTGTCTTTTACTTTTTCATGATCCGCCCGCAGCAGAAAAAACAGAAGGATAGAGAAAAAGTACTCGATAACTTAAAAAGAGGGGACCGTGTTGTCACCATAGGTGGTATTCATGGTACTGTTGCCGGAATTGATGCAGAGAAAAAAACCGTTCTTGTTCAGGTTTCTGATGCCATTAAAATAACATTCGACCGCACTGCAGTTGCCAATATTGACAAACAGGAATCGGGCAATAAACTCACGACCAAGGAGTGACCAGTATAATGCAGCCAAGACCAGCAAAATTGGTATTAGAAAACGGATCTGTCTATAACGGGACAGCATTTGGCCATATCGGAGAAGCAACCGGTGAAGTTGTTTTCAATACATCACATACAGGATATCAGGAAATTCTGACCGACCCTTCCTATGCCGGCCAGATGGTGTTGATGACCTATCCGCTGATAGGAAACTACGGCATCAACAAGAGTGATAATGAATCAACGAAAATTTGGACATCAGCCTTTATAGTCCGCGAAGTATCCAATATCTACAGTAATTTCGAAGCCACACAGACTCTTGATGATTGCCTCAAGGAGTCAGGAGTCATGGGACTTGCCGGTATCGATACACGCAAGCTTGTTCGCGAGATCCGCGAAAAAGGCGCAATGAGGGGTATTATTTCAGCTCTTGACACCAGCGATGAAAGCTTGAAAGATAGAGTCCAGCATACGCCTGAAATGAGTGGACGTGATCTGGTAAAAACTGTAACGGTCAGCGAAAACTATACCCTTGAAAAAGCTGATGCCCGCTTCCATGTGGCGGCATTTGATTATGGCATCAAAACCAATATCCTGCGTATGCTTCAGCACTCTGGCTGCAAGGTTACGGTACTTAATGCTGAAACAACAGCCGAAGAGGTGATAGCTCTCAACCCCGACGGAGTTTTTCTGTCAAACGGCCCTGGCGACCCTTCAGCAGTAGGCTATGCGATTGAGACCATCAAAAAACTTGCAGAGTATAACAGAACCACCAGGCAACTCCCGATATTCGGTATCTGCCTTGGTCACCAGCTGCTTTCGCTCGCTTTCGGTGCTGAAACCTATAAATTGAAATTCGGTCATCACGGAAGCAATCATCCGGTTAAAAACCTCACCAGCAAGCAGATAGAGATAACATCACAGAACCATGGCTTTGCAGTAAATATGGACTCGCTGCCTGACAATCTTGAAATGACTCATCTGAATCTTTACGACAATACCGTAGAAGGGATCAAGCACCTCAAACTGCCTTGCTTTTCGGTTCAATATCACCCTGAAGCCGCACCAGGACCACACGACTCTCACTACCTGTTCAAACAGTTCACCTCGCTCATGGAGCAGGCGAAAAACTAATTGCAAGGAATCTCTGTAATTAATTCAAACCACTTTCTGAAGAGATGAAAAAAAGATTATTCACACCAGGGCCAACCCCTGTGCCCGAAAATGTCATGCTTCGCATGGCAGCTCCGATTATCCATCACAGGAACCCTGAGTTCATGGAAATTTTGACCAGGGTTCATGAGGATCTGAAGTATCTCTTTAGAACAACACAACCTGTTGTTGTCCTCAGTTGCTCAGGAACGGGCGGCATGGAATCCGCTATTTCAAGTATTTTTAATCAGGGCGACAAGGTCATCACCGTCAACGCTGGTAAATTCGGTGAACGATGGGGTGAGCTTGTACGGCTTTTTACTGGCAATTGCATTGAAGAAAAAATTGCATGGGGGAGTGCCATTCAGCCCGAACGATTGTTGGGGTTGCTCAAAGAACATCCGGATGCCAAGGGTGTCTGCCTGACCCACTCTGAAACATCAACCGGCACCGCAGCTGATATCCAGACTCTCAGTGCTCTCATTCGCGAACACTCCGAAGCTCTTGTTCTGGTTGACGGCATTACTGCTGTCGGAGCACACGAGTTCCATTTTGATGACTGGGGCGTTGATATCTGCATTACCGGTTCACAAAAAGGACTTATGATGCCTCCGGGACTTGCACTGGTTGCTATTTCCGAAAGAGCGCAGGATGTCATTAATGGTCAGAGTGGCAAAATACAGTACTACCTGAGCCTTAAAAAAGCCCTGAAAGCTCATGCAGGAGACGACACACCCTTTACCCCCGCTGTTTCACTGGTGATCGGTCTTGATGAAGCACTCCAGATGATCAAGGAGGAAGGCATTGAGAAGATCTGGAAACGACATGAAAGCCTTGCAAGTGCCTGCCGTCAGGGATGTAACGCTCTTGGCATGAAGCTGTTCAGCAACTCTCCTTCATTTGCCGTTACTCCTGTCTGGCTTCCCGAGGGAGTCAAATGGTCAGCATTCAACAAGGCACTGAAAATCAACAACGGTATCACCGTGGCGGCAGGTCAGGATGACTTTAAGGACAAGATTTTCCGTATTGCTCATCTTGGATTCTACGATGAACTCGACATGCTGACGGTGATCGGTGGCCTGGAACGAGCTCTGAAGGAGATCAACTTCGATTTTGAAGTCGGGGTCGGTGTCAGTGCTGTTCAGAAGGCATTTCTCGGAAACTAAAGCCGAACAATAGTCCTGGATAAAAGAACCGCCCATCCGGGTGGTTTTTTTATCCACATGGTTCCTCTCTTTATAAAAAGCACTCTCGTTATGATCAAACTGCCCGCACTCCTGCTTTTTATAACCTTGGGTTCTTCCATGCAGGAGATGTTTCATGACTACCGCCTGCAGTTACAAGCCAGTGCCCTCTATGAAAAACACGCTTACAGTCACGCAGAGAGCACCTTGCGACAACTTTTAAGCACCCTCCCTGAAGGAGAGATCACCACGGCAACCACCTTTAATCTTGCCTGCACACTCTACATGCAAGGCAGATATGCTGATGCCGCCACGATGTTTGCACACAAACCAAAAACAGCAAGCAGACACCATGAGGTTGAGTTACAATCACTCTACAATGAAGGCAACTCGCTTGCCATGAGTGCCATCGGAACCTCCGGGAAAACTGGTAAAACAGCGCTTTTCCGCAACTCACTCGATCGCTTCAAAGCAGTGCTCCTGAATAACCCTAATGACGGCGATGCAAAAATCAATTACGAAATTGTCCGACGTTACCTTCATGAACTTGAAGCACCAAAGCATGGATCTTCATCCGGAACTGCAAAAAAAAGCAAAGTAGAGCCAAAATCGGGCATCGGTCACGATATATCAGAGCGACTGCTTGAACATTCTCAACAGGATGAATCTTCACTGATGCGACAACTTCCCCGGAATAGCGCTACAACTGCAAAGGGCAGCCATAACAACAGGGACTGGTAGAGCATGGGTTCAATAAAAAAGGTTCTGCTGGTTTTTCTCCCTTCTGAAAGCGGTGTTGACGGAGCTCGCTCACTCTACAGCGAAAAGGATAAGAACATCATATTTTCATGGTTCAACCGTTCATTGAGAACCTTCATCAAGCAGAGCCAGTTTGCGATTCCTCCTCTTTCCCTCATGATACTCAGCTCGATCGAAGTAGATGGGGTTGAGCAGTCGATCTGCGACATGCGTTTCGAAGAGTTTCCGTTGAACAGACAATGGGATCTGGTTGGTATAAGCGTACAGACCGGAATGGCAAAAAAGGCCTTCGCACTGGCCGACACCCTCCGTTCACGCGGGATCACGGTAGTGCTCGGTGGCGCCCACGTAACCCTTTTCCCGGAATCCTGCGAACCCCACGCTGATGTTCTGGTGCTCGGAGAGGCCGACGACCTATGGAAAGAGCTGCTTATCGATCTTACAACAGCCTCTCTCAAGCCTCTTTACCGCTCCGACACTTTTCCGGATCTGGCCATCTCAAGACCGGTCATGAAAACCTCACTGGTAAATAACCGCTACTTTACCACCAACCTGATACAGACAGGAAGAGGGTGTCAGCATAGCTGCGACTTCTGCAATGTGCATCTCCTCAACGGCCATACCCTCCGAAGAAGAGCAATCGCCGACATTGTCTCTGAAGTCACCCGATTCAAGGGGAGTGACCGCAGAATATTCTTTTTTGTGGATGATTCCATCAACGCCGACCCAGCCTATGCCCTTGAACTTTTCCGAAAGCTCACTCCCCTGAAAATCCGCTGGTTCGGCCAATCAACCACAACTCTTGGCCAGCAGCACGAGCTGCTTGAAACCTTTGCCCGCTCTGGCTGCATGGCGCTGCTTGTCGGTATAGAAAGTATTGAGGTTACAAGCAGGAATGCTCACAAAAAGAATCAGAACAAGGCCTCTGAACTCTCTCTTGCCATTAAAACCATTAGAAGTGCAGGAATAAGCCTCTACGGAAGTTTTATTTACGGACTCGACGGTGATACGCTTGAAACTCCGGCGGCAATCCTTGATTTTATCGGTGATACAAGACTCGATGTCCCTGGAATCAATATCCTTCGACCCATTCCTGGAACACGGGTTTTCCAGCGGCTCAGGGAGGAGGGACGATTACTCTTTGATCCTCTCGACATCACTGCATTCCGTTACACTTTCGGTCAGGAAATGCTCTACACCCCGAAAAATATTCCGCTTGACGCTTTTATCGAAAGCTACTCAGCCCTGACACGGCAGATATTCACCATGAAAAGCTCAATAACAAGAGGCCTTGCGGCTCCGAGAGCAAAATCGGCTGTTCTTCTGTTTAATCTTTTTTACACCCATCTCTATAACCTCTCCCGTCATGACTTGCGGTATCAGCTTGAAAAGAACTCTACGGAAAAAACCATTTTGCCATACGCTGAATAATTTTTAAACTGTCGGTTATAAATTTCCGTACCACACCCTGCACAACAACCTTAACCCGTACCAAGAATATGAAAATGAAACCTTTTCTGCCTTTGTTGACCGTTGGCCTTGTTTTCCTTGGCGCATGCGGCCTTGAAAAACCACCTGCCAGTCTTAAGTTCCCCCAGGCAAAAGAAGAAGCAGCAGCTCCTGCACCCTCAGCACCCGCAGCAACAGCAACTCCTGCAGCCGCACCAGCAGCGGAAAAAGCTCCCGCAGATCCAAAACTTGCTGCCGGTAAAGCAGTCTATGACACAAACTGTGCCGCATGTCATGAGGCTGGCATGATGGGAGCCCCGAAACCAGGCGACAAGGCTGCATGGAGTGCACGTATCCCTCAGGGTGTAGAGGCAATGGCTAAAAAATCAATCGCAGGCTTCCAGGGCAAGGCTGGCGCTATGCCGCCAAAAGGTGGAAACGCTACTCTGACCGACGAAGCAATAACCAATGCAGTCGCCTTCATGGTCGACAAATCGAAATAACCGGAACAAACTTTGACATTCAAACACACAATACCCGTTTTCATAAACCCACAAATATAAGGGAGAATTATCCATGTCTCGTTTCATGTCAGCTGCACTTTGTGCTCTTTTTGTTTTTTCAATGACCACAGCCAACGCCAGCGCTGCCGATGCTCCTGGTAAAGCTGTTTACGACATCAACTGCTCAACCTGCCACAAGGATGGCGTTATGAATGCCCCTAAACTTGGCGACAAGGCTGCATGGGCCCCACGTATCAAACAGGGCATTGCTGTATTGACCAAAAATTCAATTACAGGATTCAAGGGTAAAGTTGGCATGATGATGGCAAAAGGTGGCCATCCAAATCTTACTGACGCCCAGGTAAAAAGCGCTGTAGAATATATCGTCCTTCAGAGCAAATAAGCTCTTTGCCAATGACGGCTGAAAGGCGGGACGATCTCCCGCCTTTTTGGTTTTCTGTCGAAAATCACACTGCTATCCGATCATGATCTATCAAACAGAGTACCTTGGCTATGCTGCAGGAATCATTACTACCCTGGCGTTTCTTCCTCAGGCCATAAGGATTTTCAGAACCCGCCGTACCCGCGATATCAGCCTGCTTTGGGCTTTTGCCATGAATATCGGGATTATTCTCTGGCTTCTGTATGGCATTGCAAAAAACGATCTACCAATTATTGCCGCCAATAGTATCACCTTGATGCTTCTCATGATCATTCTTTACTGTAAAGTTCGCTACAGATAGAGACGTGAAGCTCATCCCAGCGCTGAAGATGGAAAATCAGCTGAAAAAGCGTACATATCAATACAAACCAATCATTTAAAATAATAGAGTATTCAATGAATCATCTTCATATCGGCTTTGTAGGAACAGGAAGAATTGCCCGGGCCCTTATTGCAGGACTAAGTGGAAAAAAAAACACAATTATTTCAGGTTTTGACAAAGATCCTGCAGCTCTCGCTTCCATTGCAGCCGACTACCCCGTTCTCCCCTGCCTCTCTATTGAAGAGATTGCCATTAAGGCACAGGTTATCATTCTTGCCGTTAAACCCTACCAGGTCGCAGAGGTGCTGATGGAGCTGAAACCATCCCTCAGTACCGACCACCTGCTGATAAGCGTTGCCGCAGGAATCTCCTCAGAATTTATTGTCAATAACTCCATAGATACCCTGAGAGTTATTCGGGTAATGCCCAATACCCCAGCATTTGTTGGCGAAGGAATGACTGCTGTCAGCAGAGGAAAAATGGCTTCTGACGAAGACGTTACTCTTGCCTGTGACCTGTTCAGCTCAATCGGTCGGGTCGCCACTCTCGATGAATCACAGATGGACGCCGCAACTGCACTTTCAGGCAGCGGCCCAGCCTATATGTTCCATATTCTTGAATCCCTTGTCCAAGGCGGAGTTCAGTGCGGACTTTCAAACGATGAAGCCCTGCTCTTAAGCGCACAAACTATGCTTGGAGCAGCAAAAATGGTACTTTCAGGAGAGAAAAGCCCAGAGGCACTGAAACGTGAGGTCACCACACCGGGAGGAACCACTGAAGCAGGACTGAAAATTCTTGAAGAACAAAATATCCGCCAGATTCTTGTTGAAACAGTAGCTGTTGCAGCGACACGATCCATGGAACTCATGAAATAATTATTATGACAAGAGGCGTTTATCGTTACCTATACCGAGCCATTTTCACGCTTTTGATAGCATTTCTTGCCTCTCCGGCACTGGCCGGAGAGGCAAGAAATCGAGAGAACAAAATCTTTCTCGCTTCTTCGATAAACAACAGCCACCCCTATGTTGGTCAGGAAACAGTTCTGACCTATACCCTCTATTTCAAGGAGACCGCACCGAAAATATCCAATGAAACAATCCCTTTGCTTCGAGGAGTCTGGGCAAAAGAAACACCGCCTGAGCGCTACATCCAAAGCATACCAGCATTGTTTCAGGGGGGAATTTTCCGAAGCGCTGTTATAAAGCAATTCCGACTTGTACCACTTCAAAGCGGTGAAATCACTGTTGCAGGATACAGTATAGTGTGTACCCAGCCACAGGAACAAATTCCTGATGGTGGAAAAGATGTTTCGGATACCCGTTTACGGATTACAGCGCCACAGGTAATTATCTCCGCTCAAGCCCTTCCCGAGCCGGTACCTGAAGGATTTGCCGGCGCCATCGGTACCTTTCAGCTTAATCTCCTTGCAAACAAAAAAAGCATTAAGGCAGGAGAACCATTAATTCTAAAGCTCCTGCTCTCAGGAACAGGGAGTCTGCTTACCCTGAAACTCCCGGATCTTCACCTTCCCGCAAGTTTTCGACAGAATCCTCCTGAAATCACAACAACGTTAAAAGCAAATGCACTACCTACAACCGGCTCCATAACAGCAACAACTGTTGCCTGGCCTCCTTCTGTGGGTGACTATCAACTCCCATCAGTGCAAAGTGTTGTTTTCAATCCTGAAACCAAACAGTTCGACACCATTTTTACAAAACCGCTGACCATAACAGTAACCCCTGCCGCACAAAGAACAACATCAAGTGGTGTGCTGCCTCCCACTGTCGTTCCAGAACAAGAGACAACGTTTTCAATACAGCTCATTATCGCCGCCATTGCCCTACTGTTAGCCTCTGCCTTTGTGGTAATAAGGAAACAGACGAACACGGCAAAAAAAACACAACTTCATGGCAAGGAAAAGATGCAAACTGAGAGCGGCAGATCTGCAGCAAGCCTGAAACAACAACTTTTTGTGGAACTTGAAAATTCTGGAATCAAAAGTCCGGGAGGCCTGACAAGAGTAGAACTGAACCATGCACTGCATGAAATCGGAATTCCTGACAATGTTCAGTTGGAATTCACTGCACTGCTTGACACACTGGACAAAATCCTTTACACTCCAGCCGGAGCAAAACAAGGCACTACTTCTGACTCGATTGCGGCAAAGGTTAACACTCTCTCAATAGCACTGAAAAACGCAGCGGGTTCCCAGAATATTCAATGAGCAAAAAAGTTCGCAATAACACTACACCTCGCAAGGCTCATCATGCATGCCAAAAAGTGCAACAGCGAGTTCTGGATAATCGGTGATGATGCCTTCGGCACCAAGATGCTTCATAGCCAGCATCTCTTCTTCCCGGTTCACTGTCCAGGGTATCATTCCTATCTTTTGTGCATGGAGATAGTCAGTCAGCTCGCGATCAACAAGAGAAAAATGGGGATTGACATATCGAGGTAAAAAACCAAGTGCCTGCAGAAGCCGCTCTTTGTTGTTCTTTTCCTCAATCAGCAATCCATAGCATAGATTGGGATTAATCTTCCATGCCTCTTGAACCACACGATAATCAAAAGACTGTATCCTGACTCGACTCAATAGCCCTGCATTTTCAACAAGACCCAGAAGGAGTGCAGCATACCAGTCAGGCGTTGGATGAAAAATCCCGTCCTTATCCGGCCACGACTTTATTTCAAGATTATAGATCATGCTCCCCGTCACCCCCTTCGATGCGATATAAGCATCAACTGTTTTAAACACCTCACCGAGAAGTGGCTTGCAGGCAACAAGACGTTGCTGATGGGGAAAAAAGGGATGAGGCAAGCCACAATCAAAGGTAGCAATATCGGCATAAGCCATATCGAAAATGACGTAGCGCTGCCAATCTTCATTGCTTAGTGGACGCCCGGAAGCATCAGCACAAAGGGGAGCGGAAAGGAAGGGATCATGAGACACAACAATCTGGTAATCTTTCGAAACCACCAGATCAAGTTCCAGAACCCTGACACCAATATCTACAGCTTTGCAGAATGCCTGCAGGGTATTTTCAGGAAAGAACGATCTTGCCCCTCGATGAGCCTGGATTTCAAAACCACTATTCACTCTTACTGAACAACAATCCAGTGTTTGAAGCCTTCAAAAGTCTTGTCAAAAACGCTGTGCCCCTTTAGATCAGTTGATGATGCCAGCTGACCCTCATGGCCAACAATGGCAAAATAAATAGCCTTTTCGTAAAAGTAGTTCAACTGATGAGAAAATTCGATGGCCCTGTTTAAATCAATACCTTCGGTAACAATACCTTCATCAAGAATGTAACTCCAGAGAAGATCTCTTTCAAGCATGAACGAATAGACCATTTCGCTGCTTTTAATTCCAGACTGCGCAGCATGAACACCGATATCACAAAACTGCTCTGCGATATCCCGATCACGTCCCTCTTGCTTGCCTATCCACTGGCCAAGTCGTCTGAACCGGCTATAGACAATATCATGAAGAGTCTCTTTTGAAAGCGCACTGTAACCTGCTGTGAGAGGATTGTTGCGGATAATCTTGACCCATTGCAGAGATAGGGATTCCGCATGATCTTCAATAAGACGAATGAAGCGATTGATAAGCAGCATGGCAAAAAAGATGTAATGATTAAGTTACCACCTTTTAAAGCTACGAATCTTCTTTGAAGAGTTCAAAAAATGAAATCGCATCACACAATTCTCACCATTGAAGCGGTTGAGAATTAAAGATTTAGCACACACTCTCAGCTGAACCTCTTAAGGGTTGCGTTTGGCTGGAGAAGCGCGGTATACCTTGGAGGATTGTTTCTTTTTCGGTTTCTTTTTCTGCAGCTTGTTTCCGTCAGCACTTTTCGAGGCCGATCGGCCCCCCGTACTGCTCACGCTGAAATAATCGGAAGCGTTTTTACTTCTGCTTTTGTTAAAACGGTTTTTTCGATACTTTTTTTCAAGGTCGGCGTAAGGGCTTGGCGGATCTGGAGAGGTATTGGGATTATTAAAATTCGGCTCGTCAATGACCTCATCTACATCATCCAAAACCACTTCGGGATGAACTTTATTAAGCAAGTTGTTTCAGTTTATGTTGAACAAATCAGGAGCATTTTTTACTCACGATCATTCTGAAGGGAACATAATTTACAAAATTCGAATTAAATTGCAAACAATAGCATCATCAAATATTGAAGAACTTCCTGATTATGTTTTTGCGTTGCTTGTTGTCAGTTTAAGTATTAAATTTTACTTATTTAATAAAAAAAGGAGCTTGTTATGGATATTCGCCGTTTGATTCTCGCAGTTATTCTCCCCCCCTCCGCAGTGATGAACAAGGAAGCCGGGACTATCATGCTGACAGGACTTCTTACACTGCTCGGCTGGTTGCCTGGTGTTGTTTTTGCTCTTTTTCTTATATCCCAGGAAAAGTGCCAGTGCCAGGTGAAAGCCTGACACTCTTGAACATTGTTGGCAATGACCAAAAAAGCCAAGGAAACCGTCTGTTATGAAGCTACTTGTCGCTATCGACTTCTCGGAACTTGCCGACAGGATTATTACCGAAGCAGAAATACTCGCCAAATCTCTACATGCGAAAGTTTTTCTGCTTCATGTAATACCCCCACCTTCACCAATCATTGACATACCTCCCGACGTTGAAGCCCTGCTTCCGCCAACAGAACAGCTTAATCAAGAGAGCCTTCCTGCTCCCTTTGATATCCCCGAATCCGCAAAACTTATAACAATTGCCAAACAGTTGCGGGAGTGCGGCATTGATACAGCAGCCATCATAACACAAAACGACGAGGTAACCGCAATTATTGACGAAAGTGAAAAAAATGGCGCTGATATGATTATGCTTGGATCACATGGACATGGAGCGCTCTTTCACCTCCTCATCGGCAGTGTATCAGAAGGAGTAATCCGTCGGGCAACTTGCCCGGTTATTATTGTGCCTTCAAAAAAACGGTGAAAACACTGCTCTGCCTCAGGGAAGCCTGTTCAGTGCACTCACCGTAGCCTTGATCGAAGCAAGACTGATATTAGAATCAATTCCTGCACCATAGGAGACCCGTCCGTCAGCACAGCCAATCTTGATATAAGCAACCGCCAAAGCCCGGGCGCTGTGCCCGATAGCATGCTCGGCATACTCGTCAACGCTGAATTCAAAGCCGCTCTCCCTTATAAATCCCTTGACAAATCCGTCAAGTGGACCGTTTCCCTTTGCCTCAAAACTAAACTCCCTCTCCATTGTCTGCACAGTGCAACTGATCGAAGTCGTCTCTTCATTACTACTCAGAGGATCATCATCATCCCAGCTGAAATGGCATTTTTTGAGAGTAACAGGCTCCCTGAGCTTCACATACTCCGAATGAAAAAGCTCATGAATCTGATCAGGCGAAAGCTCTTCACCTGTTGTATCCGCTACGGCCTGAACGGCTTCAGCAAAATCGGGCTGCATCCATTTCGGTATCTGAATATCAAAATCCTTCTCAAGCACATAAGCCATCCCACCCTTTCCGGACTGGCTGTTGATACGTACAATCGCCTCATAGGTACAGCCTACATCCTGTGGATCGATGGGCAGATAGGGTACAGCCCACAACCCGTCAGGCGACAGGGCATGTGCTTTCATCCCTTTGCTGATGGCATCCTGATGAGAACCAGAAAAAGCGGTATAGACAAGATCCCCCGCATAAGGATGGCGAGGATGAATATCCATCCGGGTAGTCCGGCGATAGACCTCTCGCACCCGGGGCAGATCAGAAAAATCAAGCTCCGGATCGACACCCTGACTGAAAAGGTTCAACGCCACGATGACAATATCCATGTTGCCGCAACGCTCGCCATTTCCAAACAGGGCTCCCTCGATGCGATCAGCCCCTGCCAGCAATGCCAGTTCAGCAGTTGCTACTGCCGTACCACGGTCATTGTGGGCATGAACGCTGATAAGAACAGCATCCCGATCCTTAATGTTTCGACAAAACCATTCGATCCGGTCAGCATAAATATTCGGTCGCGACATTTCAACTGTTGAGGGCAGATTGAGAATGATCTTTTCATCCGCAGATGCTCCCCAGGTATCCATGACCGCATGACACACTTCAAGCGCATAGTCAAGCTCAGTACCGGTAAAGCTTTCAGGGCTGTACTCGAATCGGATACCTGCGTTGCCGCTGATCTCTTTAAGGCGGCGAACAAGCTTTGTTCCTTCAACCGCGATAGCCTTGATCTCCTCCTTGTCTTTACGAAACACCACATCCCGCTGCAACCGTGATGTAGAATTATAGAGGTGGACAATGGCATGTTTTGCACCACTGATGGCATCAAATGTTTTCCGTACAAGGTGTTCACGCGCCTGGGTCAGCACCTGTATGGTAACATCATCTGGAATCAAATTGTCCTTGATAAGCCTCCTGACAAACGCATACTCGGTAGCTGACGCAGATGGAAAGCCGACCTCGATCTCCTTGAACCCAACGGAGGCCAGAAGCTGAAACATTGCAACCTTTTCCTCCACGCTCATCGGAACAGGAAGCGCCTGATTTCCATCACGAAGATCCACACTGCACCATATCGGCGCTTTTGTGATTGTCTTGTCGGGCCAGCTCCTTGCAGTTATATCAACCACAGGGTAGGGTGCATATTTTTGATAGTTCATCTTTTTCATTACCTCTCATCCTCCTTTTTATTCTCTTTAAACGAAAAAAGCCACCAACCCTAAGAGGCTGGCGGCTTTAACAATGTTCTCGCAGACTACAAAAACGAACTATAAAGCACCTCCCCTTAGAGCGACAAAGCTCCGGAGTAGCAGGCCCAGGGTAAGCAGAAGGTTATGCAAGTTCGTTCCATGCATGGTCATCATAAAAAAAGTCAACCGGTCATTTCAATAATAGTTGTCTTAAAAATACAAAAATAGCGAAAGCTTCCAATACAAACCCCAACATTTTCTGATCCTCCGGATTGAAAGAACAACAGCTCCTACACCTTGACCGGTAAAATCACAAATGGAATACCATGAACATAGAGGTTCTGTTGTATGGCAAACACAGTGTAGTTGTGCAGCCAGCGATCCATCATGGACTCTTTGGTAAACACAAGCTGCCCGCCAAAAAAGACAATGTCCGGAAATTTTTCCCTGATGGCGGGAACAAGTTTATTGACCTCATCAACGACATCTGTTCCGATAGAAAAATATGCTTCGGAATAGTATCCATGATCTTTCATATAGTCAACATACTTGGAGGTTTCGTTGCGGACAAAGCTGCCCAGATTATCAATTTCATCAGCCCCTTTGAAGTTTCCTGCGTCAATCGACCCGATTTCAACGAAGACATAATTTTTATAGGTGCTTCCAAAAAGACGGAAAATACTGAAGAGGGTATGAAGCCCAAGACCGTTAAAACCGTTAACCAGAATAGCTGCCGTCTTGGCTTTCGGCTCGAAAACCGGAACTGGAGAAGTGATGTCCTGTTCCTTGTCGTGCACATCCGAGCCAGTAAGAACGGCTGCCTCTACAATAACATCGAGACGTTTCAGGGTAGCATAGGTCTTGTTGTAGTGGTTTTTGATAAAAAAAGCACCAAAAACCAAAGCGCCGGTTATCACCATGGTAACCCACCCACCCTCATTAAACTTGAGAACCAGTACAGAAATCAGGATAAAGGTGGTCAAGGTCAGCCCTATTCCGTTAATCATAAGTTTTTTAAGCCACTGCTTTTCCGTACCTCTCTGTTCCCACCAGTGACGAACCATACCGAGCTGCGAAAGTGAAAAGGTGATAAACACATTGATGCTGTAAAGCACAATGAGAAAATCAACAGAGCCATTTGACGCCAGCATCATGACAAGAGAGGCGACACCCATAACAAGAATGCCCTTTTCAGTAACAAGCCGGTCACTCAACATTGCAAAGCGAGTTGGCAGCCATTTGTCGAGCGCCATATTTGCCAGAACTCTCGGCCCATCCAGAAAACCGGTCTGAGCCGCGATGAAAAGCAGAACTGCTTCAGAAAACAAGGTAATCCAGACAAAACCGACGCCGTAAAATCCACCCCAGGATGCGGTTATACTTTCAAATAAAATAGCATTCAGTGTCTTGCCGGGGGAATCACGAACATCAAAAAGAATGTAGGCCAGCATAAGCCCCATAACGGTTACGGAAAGAGAGATTGCCATATACTTCATGGTTTTCTTTGCCGTTTCAACTTTCGGCTCACGCAAGACAGGAAGACCGTTACTGACCGCTTCAATACCGGTAAAGGTCCCTGCACCAAGACTATAAGCTTTCAACACAAGAAAGAGCACTCCGAACAATCCAAGAGTATGAAATGAATGAGTAAGCTCACGTCCGGTTTCATGATAGACCGCACCGAAGTTGCCCATATGGGATATCACCGCATAAACAATAACAACGGCGTGAGTGGCAACAAAAAGGAGAAAGACTGGAACAAGGGGCATTACGGCTTCCTTGATTCCCCGAAGATTCAATAAAAGCAGAGCCAAGACCCCGAAAACAGCAAACGACAGTTTATAGCCGATAAATCCTAATGGCAAAAAGCTGAAAATCGCATCTGCCCCACTGGCGATCGATATGGTAATGGTAAGGATATAGTCAATAAGAAGTGCACTGCCTGAAATAACTCCCATCTGTGGAGAAAGCAGTTTGCTGGCAACGAGATAGCCTCCGCCTCCATGCGGAAAAAGTTCAATAATATGCGAATAACTTGAGGCAATGATAAGGATGGTGATTCCCGTGCCAATGGCAACAAAAATACCTAGTGTTGGATGACCCTGAAGTGCCTTGAACGCTTCTGGCGGGCCATAACAGGAAGAGGAAAGCCCGTCAGAACCAAGCCCGACCCATGCAAGAAAAGCTGAAAGTGCAAGCTGATGAAATATGTTGCGATCCCGAAAATCCCTTGCCCCACCAAGAAAAAATGTTTTCAGCTGCCTGAACGCTTTATTAACTGCCATAATAAATCTCAACGATAGTTACAGGATTATGATGCAGTGCGTCTCCTGACATGCATCTCAATCAAGTTTAAAATATGAACAAAATAAGCCTGTTAAACTTAAATTATAAGACATAATCGTAGATTTTCCTTGTCAAACATAACAAAAGAAAATGATATAACATATTTTCAAAAGCTGCAGGCTGGCCTAAGGTGAAACCAAACATTCGTTTGCGCTGTATCAGGAGAGTAAAATGGTTACACTTAATCATCAGTGCTGTTTGTTAATATCATCTATAGGCAGGATAAAGCCAAAAACGGAGAGGGAGGGAACAAAAAAAGGAAGTAACTTTTTGCAAGCTACTTCCTTTTTATATCAGCTCCGCGGGAAGGACTCGAACCTACAACCCTGCGATTAACAGTCGCATGCTCTACCATTGAGCTACCGCGGAATAGTGTCAACCGAAATATTATTTCTGCTGATGGGCTGATAATATAAACCCGTTTTTTTTAAATACAAATCATCTCTGGCTTTTTTTGAACAAATTGTGAGAAAAGTTGTGCCACCAACCATTTTCATTTTCCATAATAATTTTTGTACATTGATGTTCTTTTACTGAAAAGGCAGCTTTATGCATAAAGAAAAGTCAAAAATAGCGATCCGTGTAGCAGATCTTGTAGAGGAAATCAATGAATTTGATTTTTCCTGCAAAGCTTCGGATTTTGAAGGGGCGGAATTATCCGCTGCTGGTTTTACGAGAGATATACAGGTCAATGTCGTTGCAGAAAAAAACGAAGGCGAGGTAATCATTACCTTGAAGACATCTACGCTGGCTGATTTCACCTGCGACATATGTCTTGCGCCGATATCAAGGAGACTTTCCGGATCGCTCAAGCTCTATTATGTTATTGGAGCACCTTTCGAAGAGACTCAAGACTGGAATGAAGAGTACCGCTTCCTTGACAAAAGTGCCGAATCCATTGACATAACTGGAGATGTTTTCGAAACACTGCTGCTGTCGTTACCTTTGAAGGTAACCTGTACAGATAATCCAGATTGCAAACTTTACGGAAGTGTTGAACAAAATAAAGAGTCTCTTGCTGAAGAGATAAATTCGTGGCAGGAGTCTCTTGAAAAACTGAAAAACAAGTATCGTTAACTGATTATAAATAAAAGAGTACCGCTATGGCCAATCCTACAACCAAAATGTCCAAATCCAGAAGGGATAAAAGACGTGCCCAGTTCATTGCCCGTACCAAGCCAGCGACTACGGTCATCTGCGCCAATTGCGGCGAACCAACTCTTCCGCATCGCGCCTGCCGCCATTGCGGTAACTACCGCGGCAGATGCGTTGTCAATAAATTAGCAAAGAGCTGATCATCCTAACAAGACAAAAACCCCATCATGTTGACCATTGTTGTTGACGCCATGGGCGGAGATAGAGCTCCTGCCTGTGTGATAGAGGGAACGATTCAGGCTTTGCAGGAGAGTGGAAACAGGTTTGAAATCGTGCTTATCGGTCAATCGGAAAAAGTTGAACCACTGCTTGCTTTGCATGATATCAGTGGGCTCAACCTGAAATTTCTGCATGCCCCGGAAGTTGTGACGATGGAGGACATTCCTGCCACTGCTGTCAAAACAAAACAGGGATCATCCCTTGTAAGGGGATTGCATCTCTGCAAGACCCGGCAGGCAAATGCTTTCGTAAGCGCAGGCAATACCGGTGCACAGATGGCAGCTTCGCTCTTTGTGCTTGGCAGGATTCCGGGTGTCCTTCGGCCTACTATTTATGCCTATTTCCCGCGATTGGGAGAAGGACTGACCAATATTGTCGATGTAGGAGCAAACGTTGACTGCAAGCCAGAAAACCTTGTTCAGTTTGCAGAAATGTTGACCATCTATCAGCGCTATGGCGCCGGAATAGAACAACCGATCACTGGACTGCTCAATATCGGAGAGGAAGAGGGCAAAGGCTCTGAAATGCTCAAACAGGCATTCAGACTGCTGAAAGAGGCTGACAGCAAAGGAAAAATAACCTTCATTGGAAACATTGAGGGACACGACATCCTTAAAGGACGTGCAAGCATTGTTGTTTGCGATGGACTTGTCGGTAATACCATCCTGAAATTCGGCGAAAGCATCCCTGAGTTTCTTGGAGCATTGTTCAAACCAGCACTCGAAAAACTGGTTGAGTCAGGTCAGATAGACCAGACTGCTGCAAAGTTGACGACCAGTTTGTTCAAAGGGATGTTTGATCCTTTTGATGTAGAAATATTTGGCGGTGTTCCTTTTCTTGGAGTTGACGGTATATCCATTGTCGGTCATGGCCGATCTTCTTCAAGAGCGATCAAAAATATGATCTATATGGCTGAGCATATGATCGAAAAACGAGTCAACGAACATATTGCGGATGTCCTGTCAGAAAAGTAATACTTTTCTATCCGCTCCCCTTTGCAGCTAAGCCATCAGCGCTTATCTTCAAGGCATTTTCTCTCTTATCCTGCATGTAATATCTGACAACAAACGCATGAACGCTGCAATTACAACGACAGCCAAATATTTACCCGACACTATTCTGAGCAATCATGACCTGCAACTCATGCTCGAAACCAACGATGAGTGGATTCGATCGAGAACAGGTATCAGCGAACGCAGGATTCTTAAGGACCCGGAAAAAGCCACTTCATATATGTGCGGGGAGGTCGCAAAACAACTTCTTGAAAAAAGACAAATTGAGGCTGATGAGATTGAGTTGATCATTGTTGCCACAATGACCCCGGACATGCTCTTTCCTTCAACAGCGTGCCTGACACAGAGCATAATAGGCGCCAGTAATGCTTGGGCATTCGACCTTAATGCTGCCTGCTCCGGCTTTATCTTTGCACTGAACACTGCATCACGCTTTATCGAGTGCGGTATCCATAAGAAAATTATGGTCATCGGCGCCGACAAGATGTCGTCTGTTATTGATTATACCGATCGTTCAACCGCTATTCTGTTCGGCGATGGCGCTGGCGGTGTCATTCTTGAACCAGCAAAGGAGGAGGGATTTGGCATTCTCGATACACGTATGTACTCCGATGGTGAAAACGGCAAGAGTCATCTTCTCATGTCTGGCGGAGGCAGTCTGCATCCGGCATCACATGAAACGATCGATAAGCGAATGCACTACATCTATCAGGACGGCCGTCAAGTGTTCAAATCAGCTGTCATCTCCATGGCAGAGGTCTCCGCTGAAATAATGAGCCGCAACAATCTTACAGCCGATGATATCGATTACCTTGTGCCCCACCAGGCCAATCAGCGCATCATTAATGCAACCGCTGAACGAATGGGCATTGATGACGCCAAGGTTGTATCAAATGTTGCCCGCTATGGCAACACAACAGCAGGAACAATACCAATCTGTCTTGCCGAACTTGATGAAGAGCAGAAACTGCATGCCGGCTCAAACCTGGTACTGGTCAGCTTTGGCGCAGGCTACACTTGGGGCGGCATCTATATAAAATGGCAATAATATTTTTGCACCCACTATCAGAACGATTAAAACAATTGCATTCATGAAAGCATTTGTATTTCCGGGACAGGGTTCCCAGTATTGCGGCATGGGCAAAGATATTTTTGAAAATTTCCCCGCTGCCCGAACCATGATGGAGCGTGCAAACACGCTCCTCGGTTACTCGATAACCGATATTATGTTTTCAGGCAGTGAAGAGGAGTTGCGTCAGACCAAATTTACCCAACCCGCTATATTTCTTCACAGCATAGCTGTGGCAACCCTTCTTGGATGGAAGGATATCTCCATGACAGCCGGTCACAGCCTCGGCGAATATACTGCGCTCTGCTTTGCCGGATCCATCAGTTTTGATGATGCTTTGCGTATCGTGGCAAAGCGTGGTGAACTGATGCAGAATGCGGGTAAGGAAAATCCCGGAACCATGGCGGCCATTATAGGAATGCCCGACAACGCTCTTGAGAGCCTGATTGCTGAAGCGGGCAGCGAAGGTATAATACAGTCGGCCAATTTCAACTCGCCTGGTCAGGTGGTTCTCTCCGGCGAAATTGCTGCCGTAAAAAAAGCAGTAAAAATCGCCCCGTCTAAAGGGGCGCGTATGGCAAAGGAATTGGTTGTTTCCGGAGCATTTCACTCCCCGCTGATGAAGCCGGTTGAAAAAGAGCTTTCAGCTGCATTTGAGCAAATTGAGATAAAAACCGCTGAAATTCCGGTATGTATGAACGCCATTGCACGGCCGGTAACCAGCGCAGCGGAAATAAGAAAAAACCTGATTCTGCAACTTACCAGTTCCGTTCTCTGGTCACAATCCATTGAGGCTATGGTGCAGAGCGGCATTTCTGAATTTGTTGAAATCGGTCCTCAAAAAGTTTTGCAGGGCCTGATTAAACGAATTGATAAAACCGTCACTATCCGAGGCTTTGACTCCGCGGCGGACATTCTGCCGTTTATTTGAGATTTTTTTAGACGAGGTCAATAACATCAACCGACTGAAACTATGTTTGAAGGAAAAATTGCAGTTGTAACCGGTGCTGCCAGAGGTATCGGGCAGGCTATCGCTTTTAACCTTGCCTCTAAAGGTGCGGACATTGTCCTTTGCGACATCAAGGCTGAATGGCTTACTGAAACAGCTGAAGGGGTAAAAAATCTTGGCAGAAAAGTATTCTGTTTTGAACTTGATGTAACGAATACCGAAGCGGTGCAAAAGGTTTTCGCAGACATAGCCGCAGAAACCGGCAGAATTGATATTCTTATCAACAATGCAGGCATTACGCGCGATGGACTCCTGATGAGAATGAGCGAAGAGGACTGGGATGCTGTTCTTACGGTCAACCTTAAAGGAACCTTTGCCTGTACAAAAGCGGTCAGCCGAACCATGATGAAACAGCGTTCCGGTGCTATTGTTAATATCGCATCGGTAATCGGTATCATGGGAAATGCCGGACAGGCCAACTATGCCGCGTCAAAAGGCGGTGTTATCGCCTTCACAAAATCAATCGCCAAAGAGCTTGCATCCCGCAACATCAGAGTAAATGCCGTGGCGCCAGGATTCATTGCATCAAAAATGACCGACGCACTCTCTGAAGAGGTCAAGGGAAAAATGCTTGGAGTTATTCCACTCGCCCGCTTCGGACAACCCGAGGATGTAGCAAACGTGGTATCGTTTCTTGCCGGAGAGCAGGCAGCCTATATTACCGGTGTTGTTATCAACATCAGCGGCGGCATGGTCATGTGATTTGGGCAAGCTTATTTTCTTTGTATATTGTCGGACTTTTTCAACTTTTTTTATCAGTAACCAACTATTAATCTGGAGAACAAAACAATGACTGAATCACAAATCAAGGACAAAGTTTACGATATTATCGTCAGCAAAATGGGCGTCAACAAAGATCAAATCAAACCGGAATCAAAATTTTCCGACGACCTCGGAGCAGATTCACTTGATACCGTTGAGCTGATCATGGAGCTTGAAAACGAGTTCGGTGTACAGATTCCTGATGAAGATGCTGAAAAAATCGGCACAGTTCAGCAGGCTATCGATTACATCCTGAAAAAATAATCTTCATCTCCAACAATACAGGCAAACGTTAAATCATAACAGATGGGACAGGAACGCAAAAGAATAGTCGTTACCGGAATAGGTGTATTATCACCCATAGGTCTTACCAAAGATGAGTTCTGGGACGCTCTCTATCAGGGAAAAAGCGGTGCTGCACCCATAACCTATTTTGATGCAACTGATTTTGCCACAACCTTTGCCTGCGAACTGAAAGGATTTTCAGCGGAAAACTTTATCGACAGAAAATCCGCTGACCGCATGGATCCTTATTGCCAGTATGCCGTTATCGCTGCTGGCCAGGCACTGAAAGATTCTGGACTTGAACTGAAGGAGATCGACCCGCTAAGAATCGGTGTTGTTCATGGATCGGGAATTGGAGGTATGACCACCTACGATAAACAGTTCAGGACCTATATGGAACGAGGACCGAGACGAATCAGTCCCTTCTTTATTCCGATGCTTATCCCTGACATTGCAGCCGGTCAGATATCAATCCGGCATGGACTTATGGGACCAAACTATGCGACAGCATCAGCTTGTGCAACATCGCTTCATGCCATCATTGACTCCTATATGCTCATTCAGACAGGTATGGCTGACTATATGGTTTGCGGTGGATCGGAAGCACCTATCACCCAGTTGAGTGTCGGAGGCTTTAATGCCGCCAAAGCGCTTTCTACAGCAAACGACCGGCCACAACAGGCATCACGCCCATACGACCGGGATCGTGACGGTTTTGTCATGGGCGAAGGTGGCGGATCATTAATCCTTGAATCCCTTGATTCAGCAAAAGCTCGCGGCGCAAGAATTTACGGCGAAATTGTCGGAGTTGGCGCAACTGCCGATGCCTATCACTTGACCGCGCCTCACCCTGATGGCATAGGTGCTGTCAATGCCATGAAAAGTGCCCTTGCCCTTGCTGGCATTACGCCTGACAAAATAGATTATATCAATACCCACGGCACCTCAACACCGCTTGGTGATATCGCGGAAATCAAAGCCATCAAAACAGTTTTTGGCGATCACGCCTACAAACTCAGTATCAGTGCAACCAAATCCATGACAGGGCATCTTCTTGGTGCAGCAGGAGTTGTTGAATCGATTGCCTGCCTTCTTGCCATGCAGCACCAGACTGTTCCTCCAACGATCAACTGTGATAATCTTGATCCTCAGATTGATATTGATGTAACACCGAACACCCCGAAACAGCGTTCCATAGAGTACGCCTTGAATAACGGCTTCGGTTTTGGTGGTCATAACGCTTCACTGATTTTCAGGAACGGTTCATCGATCTGATAACAGCCTTTCCTGCCAATGGATCAATTCTGGCAAAAAATTACATCCTTAGCCTTTCACCGTTCAGGGGAGCAACTCTCCCCTTTCAAGATTGAGGATGACCACCCATTGAAGGCCGCAGGGCTTTCCGTTGACACCATTGACTACCTGCAGAAACTTGTCGGTGAATCCCGCGCGAACCTGCCTCTATACCTTATGGCCTTGACCCACCGCTCTGTGGTACATGACCCGGCAACCCCCTCTATCATCGAATCAAACCAGCGACTGGAATTTCTCGGCGACTCGGTGCTCGACCTACTGATTTCCGAATACCTTTTCAAGTACTTTCCGGAAAGTGCAGAGGGAGTGCTCTCAAGTAACCGGGCAAAAATCGTCAATCGTAAATCCCTTGCAGGATTTGCACGCAGCATTGGACTTGGCGAGCATCTCCTTATTGGAGAGTCAGCTGATGAGCAGAAGATCAGAAGCAGCGAGTCAGCACTTGCCGACGCCTTCGAATCCCTTGTTGGGGCTATTTATCTCGACAAAGGAATCAAGGGAACTTCCGATTTCATCAGCCGCCATATCATTGAACATGTAAATTTCAAGACGATTGTGGCAGCCGAACATAACTACAAAAGCCGCCTCATCGAATACACCCAATCCAACCATCTTCCGCCGCCCGTCTATTCAGTTATGACCGAAGCTGGAGCTGAACATGAAAAAACCTTTACAATAGCGGTAACCTGCACCGATCATTTCCTTGGAAAAGGCACTGCCCAGAGAAAAAAGGATGCCGAACAGCTCGCAGCCAAAGAGGCGATGGAACGTCTCACCTCAGAAGATATTGAATGGAGATAAAATAAGAGGGCGCTTATTCTTCTTTTTTTACTGATTCTCTTGAGCTTCTCTTCGCCTTCCTCTATATTTATGTACACTATTTTAACAACCATAGCCCACCTTTGAAGCAGTAATAGCATGAGAGAAAAACTGATTTTTGAATTATCCCGCAGTGGACGCAAAGGGTACGCTTTCTCCGGTCAGGATATCCCGGATGCCCCTCTGGAAACCATTCTCCCTTCAAAATTTCTGCGCAAAACACCCGCTGAACTTCCAGAGGTTTCCGAAAGCGAGGTTGTCCGACATTTTGTGCGCCTCTCGACACTGAACTACCATGTTGACAAAAACATGTACCCTCTCGGGAGTTGCACCATGAAATACAATCCCAAGATAAATGATTATACCAGCGATCTGCCGGGATTCAGCACGCTTCACCCTCTGCAGCCCACTGAAACAACACAGGGAGCACTTCAGCTCATGTATGAACTCGCTGAGATGCTGCGCGAAATTGCAGGCATGGCCGCAGTAACCCTTCAACCGGCAGCGGGGGCTCACGGGGAACTTACAGGTATTCTGCTCATTAAAAAGTACCATGAATCGCGAGGCTCAAAACGCGGCAAACTCCTTGTGGTCGACTCAGCACATGGCACCAACCCTGCTTCAGCTGCTCTGGCAGGATACCAGATCATCTCTGTCGCTGGCAACAGCGATGGGCGTACTGATCTGGAAGACCTTCGCATGAAGCTGGATGGCGATGTAGCTGCACTGATGCTGACCAATCCCAATACTATCGGACTGTTTGAAAAAGAGATTGTCCGCATTGCAGAGATGGTGCACGAAAACGGCAGCCTGCTCTATATGGACGGCGCCAACATGAATGCACTTCTTGGTATTACCCGTCCAGGAGATATGGGCTTCGATGTGGTTCATTACAATCTGCATAAAACATTTGCAGCTCCACACGGCGGCGGTGGCCCTGGAAGCGGTCCTGTAGGCGTAAGCGAAAAACTTCTCCCCTATCTGCCGGTACCAGTCATTGAAAAAAACGAGAAGGAGGGTGGAATAACCTATTCCCTCTGTTACAACAGGCCTGAACGTATCGGAAGAATGATGAACTTCTACGGAAACTTTGGCGTGCTGGTCAGGGCATATACCTATATCCGAATGCTTGGCCCTGAAGGGTTGCGCCGGGTGTCTGAAAATGCCATCATTAATGCTAATTACCTCTTGAGTCGTCTGCTTGAGCGTTTCGACCTTCCCTTTCCGAAGCCAGTCATGCATGAATTCTGCCTGTCGGGCGATCGTCAGAAAAAGGCACACGGCGTAAGAACGCTCGATATTGCAAAAAGGCTGCTTGATTACGGGTTTCACGCTCCGACCATCTACTTCCCGCTCATTGTCAGCGAAGCAATAATGGTAGAACCGACCGAAACTGAATCAAAAGAGACGCTTGATATCTTTGCCGATGCACTGCTCGCCATCGCCGATGAAGCTGAAACAAACCCGGCGCTGGTACTCTCAGCTCCTGTAACAACTCCGGTCAAACGACTCGATGAAGCCATGGCCTCAAGACAACTGAATATCTGCTGCTCGCTCTGAAAGCCTGCAACTGAATAATTAACTGAATCTTCACCTAACTTATTGTGCAGTACAAATCCATGCCGTTATTTTATATAAAAACTCCAGGATATGTTATTACATCGTTCGAAAGTTCTTGTACTCAACAGCAGCTATGAACCTTTAAGTATTTGTGACGCCCAGAAAGCTGTTCTTTTACTCTTTGGAGGCAAAGCCGTGCCGGTCACCCATCACCCCGAACGGGTCATCTGCACGGTTTCACGCAGCTATCCCCTGCCGAGTATTGTTCGCCTGACCTTTTTTGTCAGGGTACCCTACAAAAGGATTTTACTGAACAGGAGAAACATTCTTCTCAGAGACGGTTCCCAGTGCCAGTACTGCGGCAAAACCGATCTGCCTTTAACCATTGATCACATCGTACCCCGCTCCAGAGGAGGTGACTATTCATGGGAAAATCTTATTACTGCATGCCCACGCTGCAACTCGAAAAAAGGAAACCAAACTCCCCGCGAGGCAGGCATGCACCCGTTAAAACAACCGATCAGGCCCAATAATCTGATGTTCCTGCAACAACTGACGGCAACGGTTTCCGAAGAGTGGAAACCCTATCTTTACATGAGCTGAGAACACTCTCTCTAACTGCAACCAATTTTTTTCAGAATAGCGCTGCTGATACCTCATTGTAATCCAGAATTACTCCTGACCTCATGGATCAAGGAGTTCACCGGATAGAACCGGAGCGAAGCACGGGCAGCTCTCCAGCACTGCATCGCTGAAAGGGAAATAGTCTTCAACGGTTGTTCAAGACTATAACAAAGGATTGTCAGGATTTTTTTTACTTTTCAGGCAGAAATTCCATACTCTCTTCAACGGTATCAGGAATACCGGAACGAATAAAAATCGAATGAAAAAGCGCCACTATCTCTTTCTTCCTGGATTTTTCAGCCTTCTTCTGCTCCTGCCGATTTCATTAATCGGATCAGCACCTTCAAAGCCAGGCTCAGAAACATGGGCCGCCCAGCAGATTTTCAAGAGTACAGATCCCAGTATTGAAGAGAGCCTGCAGCACATGACCCTATCGGAAAAAGTTGGACAGATGCTTATTGCAGAGTCCGATGGTCATTACAACAGCTATGATGACACCGCCTACCAGCTTCTCAATCGACTGGTAATAGAGGGAAAAGTCGGAGGCATCATGTTTCTTAAGGGCGATACCTTCAGCGCAGCCATGCTGGCAAACCATTTTCAGGCTCTTGCACCACGCCCTCTCCTGTTAAGCGCCGATATGGAACGGGGGCTGGCCATGAGACTGACAGGAGCTACAGAATTCCCGCCGAACATGGCCATTGCTGCAGCTCAGGATTCCAGACTTGCCGCTGAAATGGCCCGTGCCATTGCCATGGAGGCAAAAGTTGTTGGTCTTCACCAGAACTACGCGCCTACCCTTGACCTCAACATCAACCCTCTGAACCCTATCATCAATACCCGTTCGTTCGGTGATAATCTCCCTCTGGCTCTCTCTTTATCCCATGCAATCATCGAAGGACTCCAGTCGAACGGCATTATTGCCACTGCGAAGCACTTCCCCGGGCATGGAGATGTGAGCGTTGACAGCCATATTTCACTTCCTGTTCTCAAGGCTGACCGCCAGCAACTTGATAATTACGAACTCAAGCCCTTCAAGGCAGCCATCGAACAAGGGGTCATCAGCGTTATGATCGGGCATCTTGCTGTTCCGAAATTAACCAGCACCATGGAGCCTGCCTCAATTTCAAAAGCAGTGGTCACCGACCTGCTTCGCAAGGAACTCGGCTTTCAGGGTCTGATCATTACCGATGCACTGAACATGAAAGCTCTTTACAACGGCCAGAATGTTCCTGATATTTCCATTAAAGCTGTTCAGGCAGGAAACGACCTCCTGCTCTTTTCACCCGATCCTGAACTTGCCAACAGTTCGATTGTTCAGGCTGTTGAAAAAGGTGTTATTCCGATAGAGCAGATAGATGCCTCGGTACGCAGAGTCCTGCAGGTTAAAAAGTGGCTCGACATAGAGCACCATAAGTTTGTCGATCTGAACCGGATCAAGGAGAATTCAAGCCCTGAATCCCATCGGGATCTTGCAAAAAAAATTGCAGCAGCATCAATTACTCTGGTGAAAGATGAAAACCACTACATGCCACTCAAAAGAGTATCATCAGGCAAAGTACTCAATATTATCCTGCAGGATAAAAACGACAGCGAAGTAGGCAAAGGATATATCAAAAACATCGACAACTTTTATGCCGCCGACCATATCAGGATTGATCCGGGAACTGACTCTCTCCGTTATGCCAACGCTGCCGACATGGCAATGAAAGCCTCAGCAGTTATTGTCACCTCCTATGTTCAGGCACTCTCCGGCTCAGGAACCCTGAAGCTTACCGAAAAACAGCAGGAGTTTGTGCACACCCTGGCAAGTATGTTGCCTAAAGAAAAGCCACTGATATTTATTTCGCTCGGCACACCATATCTGATCAACTATTTTCCTGAAATAACAACCTATCTCTGTACCTATTCATCAAGCCCAGCAAGCGAAGAGTGTGCTGTTCAAGCACTGAAAGGAAAACTTAAACCAAGGGGAATACTTCCTGTATCGCTGCAGGGATACTCCCGCTGATCTTTACACCTTGACCAATAACTGATTAGCAGATATTATATACAATGGGAAAAACCATTCGTGACGAATCAACCGCAAGTGCCTACTGGGCAGCAGTCAACACATTCTGTTCACTGAAGGACGTTCATGTCATTGCCGATGCCCCGGTCGGCTGCTACAATCTTGTCGGCGTGGCAGTTATAGACTATACCGATGCCGTTCCCTACCTTGAAAACTTTACACCCACAAGTCTTACTGAAAAGGAGATAGCCTCCTCCGGCAGTTCTGAAATTGTCAGAGAGACCATTGAAAAGCTCAAGGCACCAGGACGCCAGTTGATTCTTGTTTCGAGTGCAGAGAGTGAGATGATCGGCAGTGACCATGAGCGAATGCTGAAGATGAAATACCCTGATGTCCGTTTTTTCCCTTCGAACTCACTCGGTGAAAATGAGTGGCAAGGACGTGACCGTGCACTGCAGTGGCTCCATGAACAATTCGATGACCAGACACAAGCGGCTGTAGAACCTGGTACCGTAAGCATTATAGGCCCTACTTATGGATGCTTCAACAGTCCATCAGACCTGGCCGAACTCAAGCGTATCATTACTGGAGTTGGAGGGCGCCTCCATCATGTCTATCCCTTTGAAAGCTCCCTTCAGGATATCGCCGACCTTAAAAACTCCGAGGTCATAGTGCTCATGTACCGTGAATTCGGTAACAAACTAGCCGGATTACTTAACAGGCCTCTACTGCAGGCTCCCTTCGGGATAAGCGAAACACAACATTTTATTCTGGAACTTGGACAACTGCTGAACAAAAATGCCGAAGCTGAGGTATTTCTGAAACAGGAGAAAGTGACAACACTCCGGCCAATCTGGGATCTCTGGCGCGGGCCACAGGCTGAGTGGTTTCCAACAGTACGGTTCGGAGTAACCGCTTCAAAAACCTATGCCATCGGACTGAAAACTTTTCTTTCCGAAGAGATGGGCATGCAGTGCCTCTTCAGCCACGACTCGGCAGAAGCCGACAACACCCTCATTCGTGACGAAATTCAGCAGAAACAACCGCAGTTCCTCTTCGGCAGGATTGTCGACAAAATCTACCTTGCTGAACTTGATGCCAAAACACGATTTATCCCGGCCTCCTTTCCAGGCCCGATCGTTCGCAGGTCTCTTGGAACACCCTTCATGGGTCATAGTGGAGCGGTCTATCTTCTCCAGGAAATTGTCAATGCGCTGTACGACATGCTCTTCAACTTTTTGCCGATAAACCGTCGCGGCCCATCCGGGGAGGATACAAGCGGCAAAGTGGCATGGAGCAATGAAGCCAATGCCCTGTTAAACGAGATTGTAAAAAAAGCACCATTCATCAGCCAGATCTCCTTTGGGCGTGAACTGAAAAGAAAAGCTGAACAGTTGGCCTTGAAGCAAGGCAAAGATATCGTCACACCGGAAACTGTGCGAATGATAAACTGATTTGGATTATTTTATATTTTTTTGTATAGTCCAAGTCCACTTTCCGGAACCGGGGAACGCAGTGTTATACTGCTCAGCCCCCCCGACCCGGTATTACTAACAGAAAGAGGCTGTATAAGATTTTTCCTGCGAAGCGTGCAGCAAATGCAGCAGGGCTTGCATGGAAAGGAAACGACAAGAAACAGAATGTCTGAAATTCAGGAACAACTGGCTTTAATAGCCCTTACCCTGCCGGACGGGACAGTTAAATCATTCCCATCAGGCACCACCGGTCTCGACATAGCGCTCTCCATTGGACGCCGCCTTGCCCAGGACGCACTGGCTCTAAAGGTCAACGGAACTCTTGTAGATCTCAATGCACCACTAACCGCTGACGCGGCAATTGAAATCATTACCTTTGACTCCACTAACGGCAAAGATATTTTCTGGCACAGCTCAAGCCATATCATGGCCCAGGCTATTGAGGAGCTTTTTCCCGGCAGCAAATTTGGCGCAGGTCCCTCAATAGAACAGGGATTCTATTATGATGTTGCCTCTGAACACCGTTTCCGTGAAGAGGATCTTCGCTCAATCGAAGCAAAGATGCTTGAAATCGGCAAACGTGATATCCAGATTCGACGTGAAGAGATGAGCCGCACAGCTGCCATAGACTTTTTCAAGCATACGAGAACCGATCCTTATAAAGTCGAGATTCTTGAAGATACCCTGAAAAACGTTGAAACTGTTTCACTCTATCATCAGGATGGCTTTACCGATCTCTGCCTTGGGCCTCACCTGCCTACGACCTCAAAACTCAAAGCCGTTCTCCTGACCAATATCTCTTCGTCTTACTGGCGTGGCGATAAGTCAAGAGAAAACATGCAGCGAATTTACGGCATTACCTTTCCTTCGGACAAACTGCTTAAAGAACATGTCGCACGCCTTGAAGAGGCTAAACGCAGAGACCATCGCAAACTCGGTGCTGAACTTGAGCTTTTCATGCTCTCTCCGGAGGTTGGAAGCGGTCTTCCGATCTGGCTGCCAAACGGCGCCATTATACGTAATGAACTCGAGTCCTTTTTAAAAGAAGAACAGCGCAAGCGTGGCTATCTGCCTGTCTACACGCCGCATATCGGCAATATTGATCTTTACAAGCGTTCAGGCCACTATCCCTATTACAGCGATTCCCAGTTTCCGCCGCTGACCTATCACGATGAGGACGGCAAGCAGGAGCAGTACCTTCTTAAACCGATGAACTGCCCGCACCATCACCTCATCTACAGCTCGAAAATGCGCAGTTACCGCGATCTGCCCATCCGACTGACTGAGTTTGGAACGGTCTACCGGCACGAGCAATCAGGAGAGCTCAACGGCCTTGTGCGCGCCCGAGGTTTCACGCAGGATGACTCGCACATATACTGTCGTCCCGATCAGCTTGTCGACGAGATCTGCAACGCTATTGACCTGACTCAGTTTGTTTTTGGAACACTTGGTTTTTCTGAGGTACAAACTCGTCTCTCCATGCACGACCCTGAAAATCGCGCCAAATACGGCGGTACAGCAGAGGTCTGGGAACAGGCGGAAAAAGATGTCAAAGAGGCTGCCGACCGCATGGGTATCGATTACTTTATCGGCATCGGTGAAGCGAGCTTCTATGGCCCGAAAATAGACTTTATCGTGCGCGACGCTCTTGGACGAAAATGGCAGCTCGGCACCGTACAGGTTGACTATGTCATGCCAGAACGCTTCGATCTCACATATATCGGCAGTGACGGACAGAAACACCGGCCCGTGGTAATTCATCGGGCACCTTTTGGCTCCATGGAGCGCTTTATCGGCGTCCTCATAGAGCATACTGCCGGCAATTTCCCGCTGTGGCTTGCGCCCCTTCAGGCTGTTGTTCTGCCGATAGCAGAAGATGTTCACGACTACGCAAAATCAGTGCACCAGGCTCTCCTTGATGCGGGAATCCGTTCCGAGCTTGACACCAGAAGTGAGAAAATCGGCAAAAAAATACGCGATGCCGAAATTGGCAAGGTACCCTGTATGATCGTTATAGGACAGAAAGAGCGGGAGAGCGGTGAAGTTTCGCTGCGCCGTCATCACTTCGGTGATGAAGGACGCTTTAGCGTAAGCGGACTGATCGAAAAGCTCCTGAAAGAGATTACCGGAAGAACCTGATTATCTAAAAAAAACCTGAACGCATGAAGAAACAAAAGGTTACGACTCAAAAGCCGAAACTTACCTATCGGGTCAATGAGCAGATCCGTGTTCCGGAAGTCCGAATTATCTTTCCGGACGGAACACAGGAGGTGATGAAAACCATTGACGCAAAACGGGTAGCCGAAGAGCGGAATCAAGACCTTATCGAAGTCCAGCCGAACGCCGAACCGCCAGTTTGCAAGTTCGACAACCTCGGCAGGCTTCTGTATAAAATGGACAAGAGGGACAAAGATCTGAAGAAAAAGCAGAAGACAACCACCCTCAAGGAGCTCCGGTTTCACCCGAATACCGACAAGCATGATTTTGACTTCAAGAGTGCACATCTTGAAGAATTTCTGCGCAAGGGAAACAGGGTTCGCGCCACTATTGTCTTTCTGGGACGTTCAATCATCTATAAGGATAAAGGACTGGAACTGGCCGAACGCTTGACCGAACGCCTCAGCGTTGTGAGCAACCGTGACGGTGATCCTAAATTTGAGGGGAAAAAGCTCTTTGTCTATTTTGAGCCGGACAAGAAAAAAATAGATGCCTTTGAGCGTATCAAAGCAAAAACAAGCGCTCCGCTGTCGGCTGAAACAGCAAGACCGGTAAAACCGGCAGATCAGGTTGAACCGGCTGAGTAATCAAGAGTATTGCAACAATTTTATATAAAAAATAAAGGACGATCATGCCTAAAATGAAATCACACCGCGGAGCATGCAAACGGTTCAAAACCACTGCCTCCGGAAAAATCAAGCGTGAACGAATGAACGGATCACACAACCTCGAAAAAAAGAACAGAAAACGCTCACGCCGTCTGCATCAGGCAACACTGCTTGAGGGAAACAAGGCAAAGCAGATCAAGCGGATGATCCTGGCATAAATTTTTAACATTAACTCTACACCACGATGCCTAAATCAAATAATGCCGTAGCTTCAAAAGCACGGAGAAAAAGAGTTTTAAAGAAAGCCAAAGGATTCTGGGGATCTCGCGGCAATATTCTGACCGTCGTCAAGCATGCCGTCGATAAAGCAGAACAGTATGCCTACCGTGACCGCCGCGTTAAAAAACGTACCTTCCGAGCACTCTGGATCATGCGTATCAATGCAGCAGCTCGCCTGAACGACACCACCTACTCGAAGCTTGTCAATGCAATGCTGAAGAAGAATCTCGAAATAGATCGCAAGGCTCTTGCTGAAATAGCTGTCAAGGATCCAGCAGCCTTCACCCAGATTGTCAAAGCAGTTATCGAATAAGAATTACACCTGTTATCAATGGAAAACACCATTCGCAGTTTACAGCAGGAGATCATTGATTTTGAGATTAACTCTACGGCAGATCTTGAAACCTTCCGCCTTCGGTATACGGTTCGAAAAGGGCTTATAGCAGCTCTTTTCGGCCAACTCAAGTCAGTCGACCCAGCTGAAAAACCGCGGATCGGCCAGCTGCTCAACGAGCTCAAGCAAACAGCTGATTCAAAGCTCAGCGAAGCAGAAGAGAGACTTGCCGCAACAAAAAGCGACAAAACCAAAGGGATTGACCTGACACTGCCGGGTAGACGATATTTTACCGGCAGTGAGCACCCTGTGCAGAAAGTACTTGGCGAGATGAAGAAGATTTTTTCAGACATGGGCTTCGGTATTGCAACCGGTCCTGAACTTGAACTTGACCACTTCAACTTCGACATGCTCAACTTTCCGCCCGACCATCCAGCCCGCGACATGCAGGACACCTTTTTCATTACCAATGGAAATGCAGAATCGGATGTGCTCCTCAGAACCCATACATCCCCGGTGCAGGTACGAGTCATGCTCGACCAGAAACCTCCCATACGGGTTATCTGTCCTGGAAAGGTCTATCGGAATGAAGCAATCAGCTCACGCAGCTACTGCGTCTTTCACCAGCTTGAAGGACTCTATATAGACAAAAACGTCTCATTCGCAGACCTGAAAGCTACCATCTACTCTTTTGCCCGGCAAATGTTCGGCACCGACGTCAAACTCCGGTTCCGCCCAAGCTTTTTCCCCTTTACCGAACCATCCGCTGAAGTCGATGTCACCTGCTACCTCTGTGGCGGCAAGGGATGCCGTGTCTGCAAAAAATCAGGCTGGCTTGAAATCATGGGCTGCGGCATGGTTCACCCCAACGTCATGCGCAACTGCGGGATAGACCCCGAAACCTGGTCAGGCTACGCCTTCGGCATGGGAGTTGACCGTACGGTACTGCTGCGATACAAGATTGACGATATCAGGCTGCTGTTCGAAAATGATTTGCGGATGTTGAAGCAGTTTACTGCGTAAGAGTTCGCATCATTTGTTTTACCGTCTCATCCAGTAAGCCAAGGTGCTCTTGACAGATTCCAAAAATTTCCTCAGCATCAATATTGAAGTACTGATGCGAGAGTATATCTCGTAGTTCTTTCACTCCTGACCAGTTGATATGAGGGTATGAAACTAAAAGTGTGCCCCCTGTTTCCTTGTCAATTTTTTTGAAGTTTTCACCGATAGCGATGAGCATCATTGCAATTACATCCAGCATATCCATACCCTGATCACTATCCAGAAAATCATCAGCAGTTTTGATAAGAGTAAACCGGCGGTTAATTTTTACGATGGCGGCATCTAACTGCACAAGTTTTTCCAAGAGAGATGCTTGTCATACATAACGAGCCTCACGATCAATGCATGCCTTGAGGTAAGGGTTCATTCTTTTCCAATACCTGATCAGGTCAACTTTGCTGCCAAGCAATTGCTCCAGTTCTTCCTTAAGTTGAACTTTTAGCAAGATATTCGGCTCCATTTCAACAACAATATCAATATCGCTGTCATCTTTCGCAGAATTTCTGGCAACGGATCCAAAGATACCGACTTTTTGCAAACGATAACGTTGTTCAAGATCTATTTTATGACTACTCAGAATGCTGAGTGCTTGATCTCGCTGCATGGTTCACTGTCAATACCTGTTGATTATTATCCATATTATTTTTAGAATATAAACATAGATATCGAAAAATCTGGTATGTGCATGTCCGGACAGGTGAACAGAACAACACCAACTTCAATAAACAGAGGAGGCAGAACAATGGATACCCGACAATTGATTGAAACTTATCACCATGCATGGACAAACGGTGATTTTGTTACAGCACGCGCCTGTCTTGCGGATAAGCTGGATTTTCAGGGAAGTATCAATACCTTTTCGAAAGCTGAAGATTTCATTGCTGTACTGACTCAATTCAAGCAGCTGTTAAAAGGCGTCACTTTGCTAAACAGCTTCTTTGATCATCAAAGTGCTGCGTTACTGTATGACTGTGATTCTGCAAGTCCGGCAGGCATTATTCGTACCGCAGAATTTTTCACCGTGTCTGACAACAAGATTTCTGCAATCCGCCTTGTTTTTGATGCAACTGAATTGAGAAAATTAGTGCCAGCATAAGGCAGATTCCCGCTTTTCCATTCACCATCGCCATTACTTGTTGTTCTTGAAGAAGTACATGCTTACCTTACCATTTCGGATTCCTTCGTTCATAATTTTTTTACGCACACAACTTTTCTTATCCCATAAATCAAAACATATTAAGCTATGGCAAACACGAACGGCGTCTTTTCCGATCTCTTCAATGCGGTCGGCACTCCAATCCAGAATGTAGCTGACACGGTAAGTAATGGTATCGATTCAGCCGCTTCGATCGCCGGATCCGGCATCAATCTTTATACAACAATTATAAGCAGCACAGCCAACGCAGGCATTCAGCTCATCCAAGGTGTTCTAACCGGCATCACAACAGCCATCACCCCGAAAAAGTAAACACCAACTTCCCTGTTTAAAGCACCCTGCCCTACCCTGCGCAAGGTGCTTTAATGGTATCCGCCGCAAGCCTCTCAGGATTCAATACTCAGCACTTTTTTTCGGCAAAGAGTTTTTTATATTGAGTAAAATTACTCAATACTCTGAGCAAAATTGTCATGCAGATAGAAAGAGCCCAAAAATCGCTCCTTACAAAACGAATCGAATCAGAACCCCGGCAATTCATCCAGGTTCTTTACGGCCCGCGTCAAGTCGGCAAAACCACTGTTGCTCAGCAGTTTATGCAATCGACTCCCCTGCCTGTACACTTCGCCTCAGCTGACCTTGTTGCAGCTGGACAATCAAACTGGATCAGTCAACAATGGGAAGCAGCCCGGATTAAACTTCTGAAGTCTGAACAGCAGGAGAGCGTGCTTATCATTGACGAGATTCAAAAAATCAGCAACTGGAGTGAAACAGTTAAAAAAGAGTGGGATGCTGATTCACTCAATCAACAAAAACTCAAGGTTATTCTTTTGGGTTCGTCACGCTTGCTCATCCAGCAAGGACTTACCGAATCACTTGCAGGCAGATTTGAAACAATCTACCTGGGCCACTGGTCATACGGGGAAATGAAACATGCTTTTAACTTTACCCCTGAGCAATTCGTCTGGTTTGGCGGTTATCCCGGTGCAGCAGCACTGATAGACGATGAAGAGCGATGGGCAAGATACATCGTCGATTCTCTCATCGAAACAAGCATCTCAAAAGATATTCTGATGCTTACCCGAGTCGACAAACCCTCACTCATGAAACGGCTGTTTGAACTTGGATGCGGCTATTCAGGACAGATTCTTTCCTATACAAAAATTCTTGGTCAACTGCAGGATGCTGGAAATACAACAACACTGGCGCACTATCTTCATCTGCTTGATACCGCAGGTTTATTAGGAGGACTGGAAAAGTATCATCCCGGGAATTTACGATCAAGGGCATCAAGCCCGAAGTTTCAGGTACATAACACCGCACTGATAAGCGCACAGCAGCAGCACACTTTTCACGATATCTCAGAAAATCCAGAACTGTGGGGCCGATGGGTTGAATCATCAGTTGGCGCTCATCTCATTAATCATACCCGTACTGATGCACTCAAGCTCTATTACTGGCGTCAGGGAAATCATGAGGTTGATTTTGTCCTCGAGCACAAAGGAAAAATAATCGGTCTGGAAATCAAAAGCGGTCGATCACAACATGCATCAGGCATGGCTGCATTTTGTAAAGAATGTAATCCCTACAAAGTTCTTCTTGTCGGCAACTCCGGTATCCCCTGGCAGGAATTCCTTGAACTCAATCCGCTTGAGTTATGAATAAAGTCCAATACCCTTAAGGATCCGTTCGGCGAAGATCTTTGAGCAGAAGAAATAAATGATATGGGTCTGTCGGGGAGGGAATAAAATTAAAATGCGTGTAAAACTTGCGCGCCGCATCATCTTTTGCATGGGCTGCAATGGCTCGTATCCCTGCAATATCTGCAGCCTGCATAGTTCATCGCATGGCATCTTTTAATAGACCCGCACCTATTCCTCTATTTTGCCAGTCAATACTCACAGCCAAACGCGCCAGCAACATGATGGGAACAGGGTGCCTGGCCAGCCCTTTTGTGAGACGTTGCGGGGAGTCCTCGTAATTTACCTGACCTACAGCCAGGGTATAGAATCCAGCAATGGCTCGATCTGCCATACCTACATAAGTTTGCGATGAAGAGGCCTGCTGGCTTGTAAGGGCAAAACGGACAAGAAATCTATTGAGCGCCTGGCTACCGCAATCAAAATCATCAAGATGGTGACCGCTGCCAAGCTTTTCTATGGAGAAGTGCGTGGTCATCAATGGTTACTCGTTCTCAAAAATACTTTTTTCCTGAAAAAGCTTCTTGAGTCTGGGCAATTCACGCGGCGAGGCATCCAGTGCCTCCATAAATAAGCTCCATTGCGGCCCATCAAGTTGAAATGAACGACGGTCTGCCAAGGTTTCCTCAGCTCGGGAAAGGGCGCTCTCAAGCACAAACTCACTGACGGAGCGTTGTGCTGCAGCAGCCGCACTACGAAGCACCTGCTTCGCCTGCTTGGAGAGACGAAGGTCAAGTTTTTCGGTTCTGGTTGTTATTGCCATAGGTAAAGGTTTCTTGGTTCTGCTTCTCCGATAATATACAAGAGCCGCCAGACATCGTCATGACAAAAAAATCTCTTCGACAGACTTATGCCCGTAGTATATCCAGCATCAAGGAAATCATGAAGTTGATTTTGTTCTCGAGCACAAAGGGCAAATATTCGGTCTTGAAATCAAAAGCGGTTGATCACAATAAGTGAAGAATCCACTCTTTAGCCATTGACTTTTTCGGATAATGTGAGAAACTTGTCCTTCTGCTTATAATCATAGCTGCTATCAATCCCAACCAGCCCGCTTTTTATCAGATGCGCATTGACAAATGTCTTGTTCTCAAGATAGAGGTAACAGAGCAGGTCGTTTTCTTCGTCATGTTTCAGCTTGTCATACTTCAGGAAGATACGCTTACCCTTTATCTTTTCAGTCAGATACCCGACCGCCTTGTCGTGCGTGAACGCCTCGCCCTTGATGCCGATCAGTTTTATCGTTAACCCGTTGGATAACCGCACTTTTTCGGGACTGAGCACCTCCTTGACTGTAAAGAACTCTTCGCGCTGCGCCTCACTCTCCTTCTCAATCCTGGAGCCAAAAGTGAGTTTTCGGGGATCGGTTATTTTATCAAGCTTGTGGGGATCTTTGAACTGATAGGGCAACTGCTCAATGGCTGCGGCAAAATCAACCTTGACCGGGTCGTACAGAAACTCGTATTCTGTCCCCATAAAATCGGGCTGCCTGGTATTCAGCTTCTGTCTGGCAATCTCGATAAACTCCGGATTGATTTCGTACCCGACCGAGTTTCGGCCAAGATTCTTTGCGGCAAGTGACGTTGTCCCGCTACCCATAAAGGGATCGAGCACAGTATCGCCCCGGAAGGCGAACATTTTGATAAGCCGTTGCGGAAGCTCTTCTGGAAACATTGCAAGATGCCCATCCTGTTTTGCACCGGCAAAGTTCCAGTGACCTGCAAAGTAGGTATTCCACTCCTCGGTGGTCATGGCTGAGTTTTCTTTCTGCTCTTTGGTTGGTTTTGGAGCTTCTCCCTGTTTTTTGAAGATAAGAATGAACTCATAATCAAGCTTGAGGATGCCGTTACGGGGATAGGGAAAGCTCCCCATGATCGAAGCACCACCGGTAGTATTTGTTGTGGTGACCTTCTGCCAGATCACTGCTCCCATGTAGTCGAACCCGATTGTCTCGCAGAACTTGATGATCTCCGTCCGGATGGGAATGACCTTATACCTGCCATAGTAGACCGAACGGGCAAACTGGTCGCCGATGTTGATGCAGAGGCGGCAACCGGGATGCAGCACCCTCTCGCATTCATTCCAGACAAGGTTCAGGTTGTTGATGTAGCTTTCGTAACTCTCGTGAAAGCCAATCTGGTTCTCCGTCCCATAGTCCTTGAGCTGCCAGTAAGGCGGTGAAGTAATGACAAGATGTACAGACCTGTCAGCCAAAAGGCTCATCTGTCGGCTATCGCCTTGAATTATAGTGTGATGAGTCTTCAATGTTCTGCAGGGTATCTGTTCTTGTTCTGGATAAAGAAGGTTCAGGTGTTTGAATCAAGTATAGAAAATTTCTGTTGATTTACACTGCTGAAGCCAGAACATTTCCCCTCTGCAATTTCCCAATTACATCCGTTATATAACCGATGAATAAAATCCTCAGTTGGCGCTCATATCATTAATCATACCCGTACTGATTCACTCAAGCTCTTTTATTGGCGTCAGGGAAATCATGAGGTTGATTTTGTCCTTGAGCACAGAGAAAAAATAATCGGTCTTGAAATCAAAAGCGGTCGATAACAACAAGCATCAGGCATGGCTGTAGTTAGCAAGGAATGTAATCCCTGCAAAGTTCTTCTTGTCGGCAACTCCGGTATTGCGTGGCAGGAATTCCTTGAACTGAATCCACTCGAGTTATTCAACTGAAAAATATTTCAGCCTTAAAGAACTTTACATACTGAATGTTATACAACAAATATCGGAAAAGAGAAGGATCGCTTTAGGCACTGCTGATTATCGAGCAAAAATTATATAGCAAAAAACGACTGATCTAATCACAAGTATTGCAAGCGCACAAATTCTGAACAACGCGACATGATATCGTAATTCGTGTCGCATTCATAGCTGAAATACTTGGTATTTTGTAGCTGGTCCTCTCCCAAGCTATCATGGCTTGCTCCTCTTCCTCGCGGGATACAAAGGTTGAGCCGAGCTCTTACGCGTAGGCAAGAATGCGATCTTGGACGGTCTTATGTTCTCCGGGTTTAAGCATCGATATTTCTTATCTATAGACGCTTCCCAAAATCCAACGCACGCCGAACAAAACCTCCCAAGTAGCCCAGCGTGGACTGTTCACATCATTAAGACCTTATAACAATAAGTAATAAAACTGAAAAATAACAAGTGCCATTTAAAATATTCCAAAAACCTTCTGAAGAACTTTTGAAATACCAAGTAGGGTTTGCTGAATAATTCATAAGTCATTTTATAGTAATGAAATAAGGGTATATTTTTGTATATTTCTTGTAAGGAAAACCATAAAAAGTCACCAAAAACCTTGCATCTCGAAATCATCGATTTATGTATCAGCCTAAGTTTCATCAGCTTACGTTCGAAACCTTTTACCTTCCGTTCGGAGGCAAACTCGACCGGAATAACCGATGGATCAAACTGGCAGATTCTATACCATGGCATTTGGCTGAAGAACGGTACTCCAAGAAATTCCCCTCAAAACGAGGGGCACCAGCACTAACCGTTCGTATGGCATTGGGAGCCCTCATCATCAAAGAAAAACTCGGCCTGACCGATGTTGAAACCGTTGAGCAGATCAAGGAAAATCCTTATCTCCAGTATGTCATCGGACTGGACGGCTATCAATATGAAGCACCCTTCGACGCGTCGAGCATGACCCATTTTCGCAAGCGTCTCAAACATGCTGATCTGGCAGCTTTGCAGGATGAACTCCTGCAAATGCAGCAGGCGAAAAAGCAGACAGTGAGGACAAACAACGACGACGATGATGAACCCGGAACCGGCTCCGCCAAGCAAGGCAAACTCATTGTTGATGCCACCTGCGCACCGGTAGATATAGCATATCCGACCGATCTCGGTTTGCTCAATGATGCCCGGGAGAAGAGTGAAATACTCATCGACAAGCTCTACGCTCATGCTCCTGCGGGAATAACGAAACCCCGGACCTATCGGCAGAAAGCGAGAAGAGATTTCCTTGGTCTGAGCATGAAACGGAATAGGTCGAAATGCTCCCTGCAGCGAGGTCTGCGCAAGCAGTTGCAGTACCTCGGACGGAACCTGAAGAGCATCGCTGCATTGTCGGAATCCGTATCCCTTACCCTCCTTGAGCCACGCTGGTATCGTACTTTTCTGGTGATCAGTGAACTCTATCGCCAGCAGCATGAGATGTACCAGACCGGAAGAAAAAGCATAAGCGACCGACTTGTGAGCATCAGTCAGCCGCATGTCCGTCCGTTGGTACAAGGCAAGGCTGCAGCAAGGACAGAGTTCGGTATGAAACTCTCGATCAGTGTGGTTGCAGGCTGGAGCACGATAGAGCGGATGAGCTGGAACAACTACAACAAAGGCGGTGACTTGGTTCGAGATATCGAACGATACCGTAATCGTTATGGCTACTATCCTGAATCAGTGCATGCCGACAAAATCTATCGGACACTGGCCAACAGAATGTGGTGTAAAAAGTATGGTATCAGGTTGTCCGGCGTGCCATTGGGTCGGCCATCAAAGGATCCAGAGAAAAACCGGGCAAGGCGTCGGCAAATCAGAGAAGATGAAGGAATCAGAAACGCCATTGAAGGCAAGTTCGGTCAGGCAAAGCGGAGATACAGCCTGAACCGAGTCATGGCACGGCTCGCTGAAAGTAGCCAGACCGTGGTATCAATCGTATTTCTGGTGATGAACCTTGAGCACCTGCTCTCGGTTTCTTTTTTGCGCATCTATTTGGTACTGAAGCACTCACAGGAGGCAAATGTAAGGCTCCTTGTCCGTCTGGTTCGACAGTATCAGCAAGAAGGTAAAATGGAATTAATGCCGACTGCGGTTACATACTGTATGGCAGTTTGAAGAAACTTCGATTTGTTCAGTAACTCCCAAGTAGGTTTTATCATTGATGAGCTTGTGGAGCAGGAGTTACAAGCTTATCGCGCAAAAATACTTTTCTTTTTTATCAACGACTGAAAATTTGAGGAGTTTGAAGTTGAAAGCAGTGGGATGCATTTCGGCTATAATCGCTTAACCTGCCTGCAAACTTAAAATTGGCGGGCTTAGAACAAACAGAAATACACAAATGGTAGACAGAGACGTATCTAATCTTGACTTGAAAATTAAACTCACCAATGAGTATTTAAGGAATGGTGGAGTTGAGAGCATACATGATCCCGCATTACTAAAGGATTTGATAAATGTTCAATTCACTGCTGAAGGTAAAGCAGACCCTTACACCGTTAGTTCAAGAGTAAACGCTTTTATGCTGGCGATACTGGGCTCTCACATGATGCCACTTTTATTTCATACAGAACATATTTCAGAATATGCTTCCACCTTACAGAAGGCAAACAGTTTTGACCAAGAAACTATTGACTCGGAAGAACAGTTTGACAAGATATATGACGAATACAAAGCAAAAGATGACACACTTTTCAGAGGGCAAAGGGAAGCCAAATGGCCATTATACAGCAAACTTCAAAGACAATGGATAATTGAAAAATTATTCACTAAGGAAGAAAGCTATCAAAAAATAATTGAGAAACTTGTTGAGATAGGCATATCAAATTACAGTTCTCAAATACAAAAGCTCTTATCAGTACACCACATTGACACAGTGAATCCAATTTCTGTTTTGGGCTTCTTGCAGCATCACGGTTGCCCAACCCCATTACTTGACTGGACTTATAAATTTCAAAATGCACTATACTTCGCATTAGACGGACTTACACCGAATACTGAGACTCTTGAGATAGAAGATTATTGCAGTGTTTATTTCATTGAAGAAAAATATTTTGAAGGGGGGAATTTGAGAAGTATTATTAAAAAAGGGTTAGATGCTAACGACCAACCTGAACTTATGAAGCTAATTGCTAAAATCGCAAATGGAAATGAAGAAAAAAGAATTGCAATGGAAAAGAAATTTGGTGGAAGAAAATTATTTGACCACAATAGAATATTATGTTCAGGACTAATTTCACACATGACCAAGATTGCATCCTTAATAAATTATCCAATTGCATATTTCAGCGATAAAGATGTTGCTTCGGGTATCCTATTCTCGCTAAAAAACAGTACAAACATATTGAATCAAGCAGGCGTATTTACATGGAACTCTGATCCATCAAAACCAATTGAAATAGTTGGTGGCGAGCAATATCAGAAGGGCAAAAGTAAAGAAGATGCAAGAAATTATAGGTTCTGCACTTGCTTCAATATTCACAAGAAACTATTACCTTATGTAAGAAAAAGATTAGACGCAGATGGAATAACAAAAGAATTTATTTACCCGACTTCCGGATTAAGCACTTGGGAAGTTTTTGAAAAAAGCAAAAGCAAGTAAACAATGGTAACTTATTTTGACGCCACAACTAATGTAAACCGCTTTGAATAAAGTGTGTGCAGACTTCAAGAAATTGTTCTTCATGGACAGAGAAAAACGGCAGCTAACGGCGAGTTAGAATAATTCCTTATGACATTGTAAAGCTACGGCTGGCGCCCATCGCTGAGAATATTAATCAGACAACTATTCCGTGCTTCGACAAGGGTTTTGGCATTCGACACTGAAGTAAAGGAGTATGCCTGAACTATAATTTCACTCTTTGCAGCATGGATTCCACTGACCACCGTTGCAGTAGCTCCACCATTTTGAGAGAAGAAGACATCCGTAGTACCAATGGACTGAAAATGTTCTGCATAGCCTCCCATAGGCATATGCAGCAGAAGAATGGTAAGAAAACAGACGATTTGCTTTTTCATGAGAGAATATCAGGACGTAAGGTAGTTATCAGCATAAAGCTATCTCTTTATCTTCTTGTGACTCATGAGTGTGAGTTCAGTCTCCATCGGTTTTTTGTATGGCCACCATTAGATGTGAGTGGCATTGGTTCTCATTGGTTAACACCCTGTTTTTTATTGAGCGAAAGTTATCGCGTACTGTGCTTTAAAATCTTCTTTGAGTAATGGATGCAGCTCACTCCAGGGAATGAGGATTTCAGTTGGGCCATTTGCATATGCGGCAATCTCATATTCATTGTACACGAATATCATCCCATCATTGCTCAAGGCGAAGTTGTTGGTGTAGTTCAGTTGTTTTATGGATAACCCAAAATAACCACCCTTTGGGTGATCCAGTTGATCCATAGTTGAAAGCCCATTCTTCCGTCTGAACGCTCTATTGATAAGGCTGTTCAATCGCGCATCAAACTGCGGCACGAAGATATCTGCCAGGTTCAGTTGGGATCCCGTATTGCTGTTGAATACGAATAACTTTATCGGATCCAAACCATGAGCCCCGCCAAAAAAGAGATGTGCATTTATTCTTACCGACAACAGTCCGGGTTTATTCAGCAACACTGAACCCTTTACTGCAACCTGAAAAGGCAACTCGCTCCCTGATTCCCGCCGTTCTTTCTGATAGCTCGCGATTAGAGCCTCAGCAGCAGATTCCGGGGAAATCGGTATCTTAGGAGGCTCATCCTGATTCGTGGCAACTGTTAGCATATACTTCTTAAGCGTGCGGTTGATCAGCGTCGATGCAGGCCCTCCGGTAAAAACTGGATAGTCGCATCTCCAGAATGTCTTGCGGTCATCCCCACTCTGTTTTTTCCACTCACTATTAGAGTAATACGACGGTTTTGGAATCGGAATGCTTCGTTCAAAAATAAACCTCCTATAGCCCAGGTTAGGGTTCCCTGCTCTGAGCGGTTCCTGATTTGCCCCTATCACCTGAATGCTCCATAATGCTACAAGCAGAATAACTGAGGAGAAGGTCACGCACCTCAAGCACCTGCGGAGGGTATTTGAAAAACCAGTCATAAGAAGTTTGGCTCAATTTTATTATCAAAACAAAAATCAGTTAACAAAATCAATCAGTCACAAATTGAACGCCATTGCTATCTGCTGTTATCTTTACTGTCTGACCTCTGACTACCTCTCCAGCAAGTATCTTTTGAGATAAAGTTTCGGATACATATTGATCAAATACTCTCTGCATCTCTCTTGCTCCTAAGGCCTCGCTGTATCCCTTTTCCAGTAGGAAATTCAGTGCTTCATCCGATAACCCTACCTTTATGCCTTTCGGAATTAATCGGTTGTTAAGAGCTGGCAGAATCTTGAGGGAAATAATTTCTTTTACTGTCTCTCTACCAAGGGGATAAAAGGTTATTCTTTTCTGGATTCTGTTCAGAAACTCAGCCCTGAAAACAGTAACAATAGCCTTCTGAATTTGCGATTCATACCCATCCCACTGCTTTGATTTTTCTCCTGTGTTCGATTCAAATCCGATCACCTTGTCCTCTGAACTGATCTGTTCCAGATTGAACCCCATGGGGGCTTGACCCTTTCCTTTTGAACTGATATTGCTGCCGAGGTTGGAAGTTAGAATAATGACCGATTCAGAGAAGTTGACACGTCGACCGTGACCGTCGGTCAATCGGCCTTCATCGAATATCTGAAGAAAAATATCAAAGACATCGGGATGGGCTTTTTCAATTTCGTCGAAAAGAATTACTGAGTATGGGTTTGATCTTATCTTCCCTGTCAATTGGCCTTCCTCTTCATACCCAATATATCCAGGGGGAGATCCTATCAGTTTGGCGACTGAATGTTTCTCCTGATATTCTGACATATCTATACTGATCAGGTGGCTTGCATCATGAAACAGAAATTCGGCAAGAGCCTTTGCAAGCTCTGATTTGCCTGTTCCAGTAGACCCAATAAAGAACAACACAATTGGCTTGACAGGATCCTTTAACCCAGCTTTTGCAGTCCTTATCGCCTTACCAACTTCATTGACAGCATAATCCTGTCCTATCACCCTTTGTTTTAGATGGTCTTCAATGTTCAGCAACCTCTCAGTGTCGGCAATAGTCAGTTGTTCAATAGGAATTCTGCACCTTTCAGAAATAACTTGAGCGATATCATTGATCGTCAGTTCCTCATTCGCTTTGGCTGAAGCGGTACCAGGTGAAAATGTTTTTAACATAACCCGGGCACATGCCTGATCAAGAATATCTATTGCCTTGTCCGGCAGTCTGAAATCAGGGAGATAACGCATAGAAAGTTCTACTGCCTTTTCAATCACATCATCGGAAATTTTAATTCCATGATGCTCTTCAAATTTCAGCCTGAGACCCATCAACATTTGTATAGCCTCATCTTTCGTCGGCTCATCCACCCATATCACTTGAAACCGTCGCTCTAATGCCGAGTCTTTTTCAATATACTTGCGGTACTCAGCAGTGGTCGTTGCTCCGATACATTTTATCGCCCCTCTCGCAAGAGCAGGCTTCATGATATTGGCTGCACCCGTGGAACCACCGGAACCACCCGCACCTACCAAGGAATGTATTTCGTCAATGAATAACACTATGTTTGGGTCGGCAGATGCTTCTTTAAGCAGTTCCTCCAGCCTTTCTTCAAATTCTCCCCTGTACTTTGTACCCGCAACGAGAGTGCCCATATTGAGTTCAATGACCCTGAAATTCTTGATTTGATGGGGAGCACTCTCTTCAACAACTTTCAAGGCAAATCCCTCGACAACAGCCGTTTTACCAACACCGGCTTCTCCGATGAGAATGGGATTGTTCTTTTTCTTCTGCATGAGAATCCGGGCAATTCTCTTTATCTCGTCAGTTCGGCCAATTGCAGAATCAAGTTTTCCGTCACGGGCTAATTTGGTCAGATCCCTGCCGAATTTATCTATTATGGGTGTCTTGCTTTTTTCACTTGGCTTCGGCTGTTTCTCTTCGCCATCAGCATTAGCTTTCGGCGTCTCATGCAGTTCATCATTTGCCTTTGCGGGCACGTCCATAACATCTAATACATCGGACTTTTCAACAGAGAGCTCGCAGAATAAACGATCCAAAGGCTGTGATCGCTGCCCTAAACAAGCAGCCAAAAGATGCTGGGGTCGAATCTCCCCGGCTGATGTTTGTTTGCACAGTTTCCCTGCAATTGAAAAAACATCCCTGCATCGTTGTGTTCGATGTCCTGAAAACTCCTCTTGAGTTGACTCTGATTCCTGTAATATTTTTCTCAGCCGTCGACGGGCCGGTTTTGGGTCAAAAGATGCCAGCGCAAGGGAATCCCTGAATTCCTTTACATCCAACAGTGCCTGCTGCCACTGATTTTCATCAATATCAGATATAGCTTTTTTTTCGATATAGAGGATATCTTCAAGCTTACACAGACCAAGAAACAAATGCTCGCTGTCAATATCCTTACTATGAAGCTCCTTGGCCTCACTGGCACCGAGGCGAAATGCTATTTGAGAAGAAACAGATAATGAGGGCATACGCAATTTACTTCACCGTTGCATCGTTGAACTTTACAAACTGACTGTTAGGAATAAGCCAACTGTTAGATGGCATCAAGCCTATCTTCTTTGTTTCTTCGTATTCAGCAAAAAACGATTCTCTTATCGTTTGAAATGCTGTGTCGTTATCTGAATTACAAAAGACAAGCGTTTGATTCAATTGATTGACAAGAGGTGCTGGATGTTTTTGTAAAGGTGTTTTTATAAAGTGGTTCAAAGAGGCGTAGCACTTATTATCTGTTTTTTCAGGACTTTTATGGAGCTGAATAATTATTTCAACAGGAATTTGAGGAAGTACAAATGACTGTGATGCGAGAAACGTACTTTGTGTGAGCATAAACGGTTTTTGATTTGGACTTGTCATCGCATTATCTTTTTTTCAAGTTATTAAGAGATACAGCAGCTGTTTTCACTGATAACAATAAATACAGTTATCGTATTTACTATGCCAAAACGGCTTATACACCGCTAAGGAACCTCTTCTAAAGCACATCTAAACTCTTTTGCGGTCTGATAGCGTTCTGAGATTTCTTTCTTTATTGCCTTATGCACAACGTTGGCCAATTTTTTTGAGATATTCGGATTTCGCTTTTGAATAGAAATCTGCTCTTGTGTCAGAATGATCACATGGGGGTGTTTCATATCTTCAAGTCGCATAATCATCTCCAGCGCATCTTTCATGTTATCAGCTTTTGACCTGTTTTCATTCCTAAACTTTTCAATTTCCCGATTCGTGGGAAAATGATAGGGATACTTGCCGGTAAGCAGATAATATAGGGTAACGCCCATTGAGTATATATCAGCTGGCTCTCTTACGCTTCTGGTATCTTTTATCTGTTCAGGAGACATGTAGATTATTGTCCCCATACCGACATTTGCCTGAGTCATCAGGGACCCGCCCGCATCTGAATATTTTTTGGCAATCCCAAAGTCACTGATCTTGGGTGTCAGCCCTCCTCTTGAATTATTTTGGAGAAGGATATTCCCCGGTTTGATGTCGCGATGAACAATATTATTGGCATGAATAAATTCAAGCCCCTTGAGAGCATTGATAATTTGCGGCACTGCAAGGTCAGGTGGGATAAACCCCGAAGAGGAATCCATCAAGGTATCAATATTTCCTCTTGAGAGCAGTTCCATTACAAAATATGGCCCTTCCTCTGTTGTACCACTATCGATGAATCTAACAACGTTGGGATGAGAAAAAGCTTTCATGAACTTTGTCTCTCTGTGGAACCGCTTCATCACCTCTTCATTCTTCAGATCAAGCAGTTGTTTCAAAGCCATTATCCGTCCGGTTTCTTGCTGGTGGACCATATAGACCTTTCCCATGCCACCTTTTCCCAAATCCTTTATCACGGTATAACAATCTATCTTTTTGCCAGCATCCTTTCCACTCATCATTGCCTGGACACAGTCATCACAGCAATAGGTAACCGCGCCAGAGAGTTCGTGTGCCTTGCCATCGCTGTTGGCTATTGAAGAGAGGTCTTTTCCACATTTACAGGTGACGGTATAGGTTATCCAGGAAGATTGCCTGCGGTTATTCTCTTCTATTTCCTCTTCGCATGCCTCGCAAATGGCAGGAGGGGTTTCGCCCTCCATCAACTCGACAGCAATGGTTTTATTGCACCTTTCGCAATGGTATTGGATGCTTTTCGGTTGGTTCTCTGTAAATACATGAACTTTGAGTTGGGTATACCCTACCTCTATCAAGTCGCCATCATGGAGTTCAGCCTCTTTGACTTCAATGCCGTTGATACTTGGCGGATTAGTACTTTGAAAATCGAAAAAATAGATTCGTGGCGGGGCTATTTCAAGCAGGAAGTGTTGTCGTGAAACATAGGGATCATCGTCAGATAGCTTAAAGTGGACAGGCCGGTCTTTTCCTCCCCGACCGACAATAAAAGTATCAGGCTGAGTGAATTCAAACTTTTGGCCCGTTTCCGGCCCCTTTATGACTTCAAGACTGAGTTTCATGTAACTATTTCAATTTGGAACAATTGCAAAGCAGTTAGTCAAACTCCAGTTTCCAAATCAGACGCCACAGCTTCAGCGTGTTGTCCCAACTTCCCGATATGGCATATTTCCCGTCTGCACTCAGGCTCACGGAGCTGACCCAATAACTATGACCCTCAAAGGTATGCAGGCACCGACCTGTCAACACATCCCATAGCTTTATCGTCTCGTCAGCACTCCCCGATAAAGCATAACTCCCATCAGCGCTAAGACTCACGGAAAAGACAGCATCACTGTGCCCCTCGAATGTGCGCAGACGTTCTCCTGTGGCTATTTCCCATAATGAAAGCGTACAGTCAGAACTACCCGATAGGGCAAATCTACCGTCAGGACTACAACTCACGGAGTTGACACCATCACTGTGCCCCTCGATTGTGCGCAAACACTCCCCTGTGGCTATGTCCCACAGCTTGAGAGTCCGATCACCACTCCCCGATAAGGCGTATCTACTTTCTGCACAAAGAGTTACAGCATTCACCCAATCGGTATGCCCCTCGAAGGTGCGCAGGCACTGCCCTGTCGACAATTCCCAAAGTTTCAGCGTTTTATCCCAACTCCCCGACAAAACATATTTTCCATCAACGCTCAGACTCAGGGAGCAGACCCCTATAGTATGCCCCGTGAAAGTACGCAAGCACTGCCCTGTCTCGACTTCCCACATCTTTATAGTTGCGTCATGGATGCTCCCACCTCCAGATATTGCATATCGGCCGTCTGCACTCATACATACAGAGCTAGTAGAACCGCTATGTCCTTCAAAGGTACGCATGTAACGCCCTGTTTCAAGATCCCAAAGAATAAGAGTATTGTCAAGGCTCCCTGATAGTACATATTTGCCATCGGAGCTTAGACAAACTGAGTAAACATGACTCTTATGGCCTTGGAAAGTGTTCTTTAAAAACCCAAAATTGAAGGTTTTATTGATAGCCTGATCATAAAGCTTTTGATAAACCCTAAGCAGACCTTGGTCATCCCTAAAATCGGCCTCTTCCCATACCCTATAAAGAATCTGATAGGCATATAAATATAGACCCCTTTTTATGAGACTTTCAGCTTGATCAATAGCTAATCTTAGGTCATCTTGGATTTCCTTAATCTTTTCAAAAGGCTTGAACCCTGATATTTGTAATTTAGCGACATAAGCAGCGTTTGTTATTTTTACCTCCCATAGCTTGAGAGTATTGTCATAGCTGCCCGACAAGATATATCTTCCATTAGCGCTCAAATTCAAGGATGTGACACTTTTACTATGACCGTCAAAGGTACGCAGGCAACGCCCTGTTCCAACTTCCCACATTTTGAAAGTGTTGTTACGACTTCCCGATAAGGCATATTTACCGTCAAAGCTTAAACTAACATGGCCCCCCCCTCCTTCAAATGTTCGCAAGCACTCCCCTGTGGCCAAGTTCCACAGCTTCATCGTGTTATCCCAACTCCCCAAGGCATATCGACTATCTGCACTCAGAGTTACATCTTGCACAAAATCGTTATGCCCCTCAAAGGTGCGAAGGCAACTCCCAGTTTTAATATCCCATAGCTTGAGGGTATGGTCAAAGCTGCCTGACAAAGCACATTTGCCATTACCGCTCAAACACACTGACTGGACACCACTACTATGCCCCTCGAAAGTTCGCAGACACTCCCCTGTTTGTACATCCCATAGTTTGAGTGTTCCATCATTACTACCTGACAAGACATATCTATCATTTGTGCCTTGACTCAAAGATGTAACCTGCAAGCGATGACCCATGAAGGTTCTAAGGCACTCACCTGTTTCAACCTCCCACAGTTTGAGTGTTTTATCATTACTACCCGACAAGGCATATCTGGCATTACCGCTCAAGCTCACTGATCTGACACCATCACTGTGTCCATTGAAGGTGCGAAGACACTTACCTGTTCCGATCTCCCATAGCTTCAACGTATTATCGCCACTCCCCGATAAAGCATATTTCCCATCAACACTCGGACTCAAGCAGGTGACCCATTTACTGTGCCCCTCGAAGGTGCGAATCAATCCTATTGTGCCTATCATACTTTGGCCAAATATTTCTTCAAACCTTGTAGGGTATAACTTCAAGAGCTCTTTCGCCGAGACTGGATCAAACCGCTCAGCATGAATATACCCTTGTAACTCGGAAATCTTTTCTTTGCCAATGGCAGGATTCAGGCAACTCCTGATTCTCCTTAACACAACAATGTCATCTATTTCACCTGCGCGCCACTGCAACAATGCCAGATTGAATACCGCTTCGGAATGGGTACTGTTAGCCGTAACAGCAGCTTCAAAGCATTTTCTTGCTTCTACCTCTCTGCCAAGCTCGTAATAGGAGTAGCCCTGGTTGTTCAGTTCATCGGCAGTTGTGTCATGCAGCTCAAGCCGGTAATGCGGTGCATCGGTACCATACAGTTCCCGGAAAATGGCGTTAAGTTCTTCCCTTAACTCGCTGAAGTTCTGTTGTCTCTTGCTTCTGTCAAATTCTACGCTTCGAAGTAGCAGGGTTCTCAGTCCGTCGGAAATATCCCTTTTCAAATCACGTGGGTCTGGCGCTCCGTCTTTGACTTCTATCGATACCTCATAGGGACGTCTACCACAGAACATTTCCCACATGCAGACTCCAAAACTGTAGATGTCTGACTCATACCAGACTCCTTTCGGTGCTTCTGCACTTTTATGCCTCGGATCATTAAACTGCTCAGGTGACATGTATGCATGAGTACCCATGGTGTCTCCCATGCGCGTGCCATGCTCATCCCCGCCGCGCTTTGCACCTGATTTGCCTACGGCTGTGACGGCTCCCACAAGGCCGAAGTCTGTTACCTTGACCTGCCCGCCTTTGGTTACCAGTACGTTCCTCGGTTTGATGTCGCGGTGAATCATCCCTCTTTCATGGGCTCGTTCCAACCCATGACAGAACTGGATTGCCATGTCAAGACCAACCTTGTAGTCTGTACAGCGTCTATCGCTGATCCACTCTTCAAGGGTGCCGCCATCAACATACTCGATAAAGATGTGTGGCACTCCCTCTATCGCCCTTACAAAGTAACAGTAGGCGATGTTCGGATGCATTCCGAGGCCTGTCCATGCGTCTGCCTCCTGCAATACACGTGAGAAAAGATCACGGTCGGCAAGTATCGCTTCTTTCGGCTGCTTGATGGCAAACGTGATCCGCTGCCTGGTGTCCCTCCCGATATAGACATAACCCATCGCACCGGAAAAGACTTCCTCTACCTTGTAACGGTTTTCAATCAAGTCCCTGATGCTGTATGTCTTTGCGTTCTTAACTACCCAATCATTGTGCGCCAGAATTTCAGGTGGTGAAGGTTGTGACGCACCAACTTGCCGCACTACCGTGCCACCTGCAGGGACATTTTTTTTCAGACCAGTGGGTACTTCCTGTGGCGGTTTCGGTATAGTACGTGCAGGGGACTCAGCTTTAGTCGGAACATTTGTAACCGTAGGCTGAGTTACCGCCTTCTTTTCGAGCACGCCATCGCCATAAGGATTGGCTTTTGCAATTTTTGGCTCAACCTTTGTGACCGAAGGTTTCTTGTCCTTCTGAAAGAGATTTCTTAAATCATCGAAAAGTGACATATCAGTTCCTGTCAGTTGCCTGATATTGTAGCAATGACCACGGTAATGTTATCATCACCTCCAGCATCATTTGCCTTACTGATCAGCTTCCTACATATCTCTTCAGGTGTTCCGCCTTTTTTTACAACAGTATATATTTCCTCATCGGACAGCATATCCCAAAGGCCGTCCGTACAAAGAAGAATGATGTCACCTTTCTTTAACTTTCGCTGTATAGACTCTGGCTTTACCACCGGCGATGTTCCAAGTGCCTGAGTAAGCTGGTTTTTTAGATAACTTTGCCGAGCCTCTTCTTTGGTCATTTGCCCGGCTTGTACCAGTTCCATGACTACGGAATGATCTGTAGTCACCTGAATAATCTCTTTTTTATCAATCAAATAAACTCTTGAATCTCCAACATGGGAGACATGAAGAGAGCTTTTGTCGATGAATACTAAAACTACCGTACACCCCATACCGGAATACTCAGGTGCTGAGCGGCCTTTTTCAAAAACCTGCCGGTTAGCTTCATGAACAGCATTGATCATGACCTCCTCGATTGATTCCGGTGGTATTGTTTGTATTGCATGGGAGTCAAAAAAAACCTGCAACGCATCGACCGCCGTTTGACTGGCAACCTCACCGGCATTATGGCCCCCCATGCCGTCCGAAACGATGTACAGATGTTTATCCGGAATCAGCAGAAATGCATCTTCATTGCCGGCTCGCTTCATCCCAACATCTGTCATTCCAAAGACTGAATTACTGTCAGATGTATTTTTTCTATTTAAAAATCTCATAGAATTGCTCTCCTGTTAGAAGCACTCTTTTTGTTCATGAATGCACTGTCATCAATGCCGGATTGAAATATTCTCACGCAAAATTTTATCCGAGATAAGCACAAAAGAAATAAAAAAGATTTATCAGGAATTATTGAGCGTTTGGAATCTCCCATCAAGATGTGTACACACTCCACCCTTATAACCAGTATCAACCAGACGCGCAGCAATGTCATGTTGGTCAATATCAAGTCCTGCAATGATTGAATCGTATTTATTATTTTTGCTAAATAGATGTGGGTTTACAATAAATTGACTCCATTTATCCACCCTCAATCCCAAAATAAAACAAGAAAAAAGAGCACCCCTTATTGCTACTTCATACTCTTCAGGATGCAAGGTCTTTGATTTATAGATGGGCATACCACGAGAACTAAAAACTTCCTCATATGCCTCCATCAGTAAATGGGATACAGCAAAATTTCTAATCGGTTCTGGCACTATGTAATAGATTACACATTGGTCTTTAGATGTCGCGCCAAACTTAAGGGCAGCATTGTATGATAATGATGTAGAAACAAGAACAGAACTGACCCCTGTAGCATGCAATAAGTATAAGTAGTAATCACGAAGAGCTTGATCACCCGCTAATTGCGCAATGAATGTCGACAGGTTATCTGTTTCAAAAAAAGTTGAAAAGCTCTTATTCGACCGGCGAAACTTTTTTGAACTCTCCTTATTTAGTACTTCTTTTATTTTTTCAAATATGACTTTGCAAGTCATTTCGCTAGTGTCTTCAATATTTTGAAGCAGACGAAGAGACTTGGCTTCATCATCATAATTCTTGTAGTAATCTTTCGCTTTATCTCCAAAGTAAAATAGCAGCTCAGGAATTTTCTTTTCGTCCAATTCACAACTTATGCTGGAAAGCTTCAAGGAGAGGTTTGCCAAACTTTCACCTCGAAAGACCAGATTTGCCTCGTGGGTTGAAGCACTCCCTGTATGGATTACCAAGTTAGAAATTATATCTCTGAACATTTTTTTCTGATCTTCTCTCAACGGCTCAAGAAAAGTTGATGGCTGAACAGTTTCAAGATTAAGATCAAGCAATTCCTCTAAACGATTTTCATTTTCCATCTTTTCTTTTTTAAGTCTCTTCTGATGAAATGGTACCAAACCGAAAGCTCACTGAACCAGCGCATCGCGATGCAGCATAACCATAAGCTCTCCGTTTAACTTCTGGATTGATCTGATATACTCGTCAAATCGCTTGTCAAACACGTTCCAATTAAATCCTTTATACCCCACATGCAGAGCCATGATGCCTGCAATGATTCATACTGTCCAGCCAAAATGGCATCACTGTCAACGCTTGATCCCAACTCAATCCCCCTGCTACTCGTGCGGGGTGGTGCTATTTCAAGCAGGAAGTGGTGATGTGATACATAGGGATCATCATCAGACATTCAATATGTTAATGAGGGTCAACTGCTTTGCAATTAGTCAAACTCCAATTTCCATATCAATCTCCATAGTTTGAGAGTTTTGTCTCTACTCCCCGATAGGGCATATTTGCCGTCACCGCCAAGACTTACCGAGTGTACCCAAGCATTATGCCCTTCGAAAGTGCGCAAGCACTGACCTGTCGATACCTTCCAGAGCTTCAATGTATTATCCCAACTCCCCGATAGGGCATATTTGCCGTCAGCGCTCAAACTCACGGAAGTGACTGATTTACTATGCCCCTCGAATGTGCGTAAGCACTGCCCTTTAGATACCTCCCACAGTTTCATCGTATTGTCATAACTCCCCGATAAGGCATATCTGCTATCAGCGCTCAAAATCACGGAATTGACTGATTCGCGATGCCCCTCGAAGGTCCGCAAGCACTGCCCTGTCGATACATCCCACAGTTTCAACGTATTATCAGAACTTCCGGATATGGCATATTTACCGTCAGCGCTCAGACTCACAGAGAAGACATTACCACTATGCCCCTCGAAGGTGCGCAGGCACTGCCCTGTCGATACATCCCACATGTTCAGCATCTTGTCACTGCCCCCCGATATGGCAAAACTGCTACCAGCGCTCAAACATACGGAGTGTACCCTTATTATAGGAGACCCCATTTCAGGCCCGCCGTAACTGCCATCAGGTACCCAACCATTAAGTCCGTCGAAAGTTCGCAGGCACTGCCCTGTTGCCACTTCCCACAGTTCCAGCATACACCCCACTGCAGATATGACATACCTGCCATCAGTACTCCAACTCACAGAATCGACTGATTCGCGATACCCCTCGAAGGTGCGCAGACACTGCCCTGTCGACAAATCCCACAACTTCAGTGTGTAATCATGACTCCCCGATAAGGCATATTTCCCATCAGCGCTCAGACTCACAGATGCGACACCCCAACTATGGCCCTCGAAGGAGTTTGCTGCATACGCAAAAGAAAAAGATTTACTGCTCGATAACTCATATAGTTTCTGATATACCGTTAACAGTTCTTTATTATCCTTGAAATCTTCCCTTTCCCATGCACTATAAAGCGTTGCAAAAGCCTTGGCGTTGTTTCCATTGTTCATCAAAAATCCTGCTTCCTCAATGGCATATCTCAATTCATCCTGTTTTCCCTTGATCTCTTCGAACGCCTTAAAGTCACTTACCTGTAATTCAGATTTATAAGAATACGCTTTAATATTGATCGCCCACAATTTTAGAGTCCGGTCACTACTCCCCGATATAGCATATCTCCCATCAGCGCTCAGACTCACAGAAGTAACTCCATCATCATGCCCTATGAAGGTACGCAGGCACCGCCCTGTCGACACCTCCCACAGTTTCAGCGTGTTGTCTATACTCCCAGATATGGCATATCTCCCATCAGCGCTCAGACTCACGGAAGTAACGTTTTTATTATGCCCCTCGAAGGTGTGCAGGCACTGACCCGTCGATACCTCCCACAATTTGACCGCATTGTCACCACCCGATAATGCATATCTACCGTCAGCACTCAAACTCACAGATAAGACAATGCTGCGATGCCCCTCGAAGGTTCTCAGGCACTGCCCTGTAAACACATCCCATAGCTTCAGTGTGTTGTCAAAACTCCCCGATAAAGCATACCTCCCATCAGCGCTCAAACTCACTGAGGGGAGCATGGCTCCTACTGGATCCTCAAAGGAATGCAGGCAAAGTCCTGTCGACACCTCCCACAGTTTTAAGTATTCAATTCCGCTAAAAGATATGGCATATTTGCTATCAGCGCTTAGACTCACTGAAATGCCTGAGGAAAAGAGGCTAGAGATAGCTGATTCGTTATGCTCCTCGATAGTACGTAGGCACTGCCCTGTCGACAGATCCCATAGTTTCAGCGTATTATCTTCACTTCCTGATATCGCATATTTCCCATCAGCGCTCTGACATACGGAGTTTACACAACCACTATGTCCCTCGAAGGTACGAAAGCACAGGCCTGTCGACACCTCCCACAGTTTTAGGGTCATATCATTGCTCCCCGATAAAGCATACCTCCCATCAGCGCTAAAAGTCACGGAGTTGACTCCATCACTATGCCCCTCGCAGGTGCGAACCAATCCCATTGACCCAGTCATACTTGGACCAAAGAGCTCTTCATACCGGCCGGGATACTCCTTCAACACCTCTTTTGCGAACTCAAGATTATACCGTTCGGCATGAATGAAGGCTAACAATTCAGCAATCTTCTCCTTGCTGACTGCCGGATTGTTCAAACGATTTTTGATTCTGCGTAGCACCCCCATATCGTCTATCTCACCTGCCCGCCACTGTAGTAACAGCAAATTAAAATGCGCTTCTGGATGGATGTTGGTTAAGCTTACGGCAGCTTCAAAACATTTCCTTGCTTCTTCTTTTTTACCGAGTTCGTAATATGAGTATCCTTGATTATTCAGTTCATCGGCTGTCGTATCATGCAGCTCAAGCTGGTAATGTGGGGCATTGCTGCCGTAGAGTTTACGGTATATTCCATTTAACTTCTCTCTTAGCTCGCTAAAGTCCTGTGGTCTCTTTTCTCTATCCAAATCGACGCTACTGAGAAGAAGAGTTCTCAATTCTGCAGGGATAGCCCCCCTGAGTGCGTTTGGATCAGGTGTGTCGCCAGTATTTCCTATGGCTATTTCACGTGGTCTCCTCCCACAGAACATCTCCCACATGCAGATGCCAAAACTGTAGACATCAGACCCATACCAGACACCTTCAGGTGCTTCTGCACTCTTCTGCCTCGGATCCTTGAACTGCTCGGGTGACATGTATGCAAATGTCCCAATCATATCTCCCATACGGGTGCCTTGCTGGTCACCTGATATGGATCCTACCTTTCCACCAACCTTCCCTCCCCCAGCAATACCGAAATCCGTGACCTTAACCAGTCCCTCTTTTGTTATCAGAATATTTCTCGGCTTAATATCACGATGGATAATCCCTCGGTCATGGGCTCGCTCCAAACCATGACAGAACTGTATCGCCATATCAATACCAACCTTGTAATCAGCGCATCGGCGGTCACTTATCCAATCTTCAAGACTGCCGCCATCGACATACTCAATGAAAATATGGGGCACTTCATCAATCAACTTCACAAAGTAGCAGTATGCTATGTTTGGATGCATGCCAAGACCTGTCCATGCATCTGCCTCATGCAAAACACGTAAGAATAACTCACGGTCAGCAAGCATTGATTCTTTTGGCTGCTTGATGGCAAACGTAATCCTCTGACGAATATCACGCCCGATATAGACATAACCCATGGCCCCGGACAAGACGTCCTCTACCTTATAACGGTTTTCAATCAAGTCCCCGGTTTTGTATGTCTTTGCATTCTTAACAGCCCATTCACCTTGGGCTACAATTTCAAGAGGAGAAGGCTGTGGCGCCTCAACTTGCCGCAGGACCGTGCCGCCTGCAGGGACAGTTTTTCCATGAACGGTGGCTTCTTCATGTCGCGGTTTCGGTATAGTGCGCGCAGGGTCTTCAGCTTTAGCCGGAACATTAGTGACCACAGGCTCAGGGGCTACCTTCTTTTCGACCGCACCATCTCCATACAGATTGGCTTTTTCAATTTTTGGCTCAACCTTTGTGACTGAAGGCAGCTTGCCCTTCTGAAACAGATTTCTTAGATCATTGAAAAGTGACATCGCAATATCAATGTTAAGTATAGGTCAATAAGGTTTACCTTAAACCATGCATTTCTTTCCCTTTTTATGCAATCTAAGGTAGATCATCAGCGCATTGCCGACACATCTTCTGACCATTCTTTTCAACCATACATTCCGTACAGAAACCCTTTTTACAAACAGGGCATATTTCAGTTGCCTTATAACTATGATGTATTTCGCATACACCAGGCTTTACATGAGTCCCTTCTTCATCCTCCTGCCCATGACCTGTAACTACTGGCTCAGGTTTTAAATCAGAAGATGTTCCCAACGGACGGATAATGGTGCCGCCAGCAGTTCCCGGCTGAAAAACAGTTCCACCACTACTGATCTGTTCCTTGACGATGAATTGAAATTTATACTTGTCGAAGGTGACAAAATCGCCAGATTTCAGTTTCCTGGCAACGTCCGAAGCGATTGGTTGATTGTTCAGATATGTCTTGTTTGTGCTTCGGCGATCAGTAATAAAAAAAGTTTTGTCCCGATACTCAATTAAGGCATGAAGCGCTGAAACAGTATTTTGAGGAATAGCCACATCGACAGATGGCTTTACACCATCGACCGCTCGTCCAATTGTTATTTCTGATTTGGATAAAACGATCTCTTTTTTGCCGGTTATACTCTCTATATCCCGAAGTATCGCTTCCGGCAATTTGGGCTGCATGTTACTATTCACACTGGGCGTTTGGTGGATTTCCTTCTTGTTACCTTTTGAGCGCAGAGAAATGACAACTATTCCCAATATGACCGCGATTGCAAAGGTACCACCAACCCATTCCATTGGAAGACCATCTTTCTCAACGATGGGTTGTGTTTTTTGGGGTAAAAGGATGGCTTGCTGAATGGCATCGAATACTTTTTCCAGATCTTCCATTTTTCCGGCACGGAAGTATCCGCCGCCAGTCTTCACGGCCAAGGTCTGAATAAGCTCAAAGTCCGCCTCCTCTGTAAATGCCAAACTGAATATCTTGATCCCGGCATTCTTTGCCTCTGCAGTAAGATCTTCTTTCAGCCATTTCGCCAATTCAACATCTTTTTTGGCGTTCCCACTATCTATGAAACCGTCAGTCATGAAAATGATCACCTTATCGGCATCCTTTCTTCCATGTTGTTTCAAATCGTAAACAGCCCTCTCTAACGCTTTCGGGATGTTTGTATATTTGCCATTATAATTCAGTCTTCTGAGAGAGTTTTTAACATCTTTTTCAAAATCAGGATTTGCTACAGAAGTTAGTGGCATTGCAAAATCTGCTTTTACATCAAAAACGACTACTCCAACTCTCGAATCTTGTATTAAAGTTTTTGTAAGCTTCAATACAGATTGATGGGTCATTAATTCAGGGTCATTTTTCTTCATCGACCCTGAATTATCGAGAACGAAAAGAATGTCCAAACGTGCAGGGAGGGCATAGACATTCGCGTTTATAAATAAAACAGCGAACACAAAAGCGATGAAGGCTTTGCAGATTATTTGTCGATCATCCGATGTAAGAAGCTGAGAAGGTTTATTATTCATTGTCGCTACTTTAATGAATCAACTTTTTTTCAGGAGAAATACATGCAGTGTACAGAAAAACAGCATGAAGCATGAGAAGAAGATGAGGGTTTAACTGATCATCGGGGAATGATTGGATGTGGTTGGAAAAATTGCAATTACTTCATTCGAGCAAGTTTTGGATTATACGCAAAAATAACAACACACGGGAAGCAAGTATAGAATCTTATCTCATCTTTCAGAGTGCTTCAAGTATTTTAAAAAAGGGAAAAGGGCGGGCTTCTATCGCCGAGTATTATTATTACTACGAGAATTCGAGTACTCGTTGCCCACTGGTTAGAGTTGCTTTCATTTGGCCAATGTCCGTCAATCCATTGAGGGCTATTCCCATCTCGTTATTTTTTCATATTTAGTTTTGATAATGTATTTTATCATAACTAAATAGCGAGATTTTAATTTACATCCCGGCTACTTTTAAAGATAATACTGCGAACTATAAATCTGAAGCGTGCTGCAAATTTCGTTAGATTCGTTTGTTGTTTTGATGACAAAGTCATTACTTGAGCGGAAGCCGTCTCCCTGTCTTTGAGCTATTTTAAACATCCGATAAGTCTTCCCGAGCCGTTTTCCTGACCGGCAAAAAAAAAGCTCCGTAACAACATAACTGTTACGGAGCTGTAGGTCACGGTTAAACCCGCAATCATTTTACTCTGGTATCTTCCGAAAAAGAATCCTCAGGCTTCTGAGCCTTCAGCCTCAACTTCGAAGTGAACCTTTACGGTGATATCCATAAAGATTTTCGCGTCGGCCTCATACTTGCCGAGTGACTTGATCGGAGCCTCAATAGTGATTTTCCTGCGGTCGATATCGATTCCCTGAGCTTTAAGGGCATCTGCAATATCAGCCGAGGTCACTGTTCCGAACAGTTTACCCGATTCGCCAGCCTTGGCATAAACCTTCAATGACATCTGCTCGATTTTCTGAGCATGTTCACGGGCGCTTATACGCTGTAGCTCGACCTTTTTGGCCTGCTGTTTTTTCTCTGTTTCAAGAGCCTTGAGCGTTCCCTCGGTAGCTCTTATAGCTTTACCCTGCGGAATCAGGAAATTGTTTGCATAACCGTTTTTTACGGCAACAACTTCACCTGCATCGCCAAGGGTAGCCACATCTTTTCTTAAAATGACTTTCACTGCTTAGCTTCCTCGTTCAATAGATTGCGAAATTGGTTATTTGTATTCGTCGACAACATACGGTATTACTGCCAGGAACCGTGCCCATTTGACTGAATGGGTCAGAAGGTTCTGCTCTTTGGCAGAGAGTCCGGTAATGCGGCGAGGAATAATTTTTCCCTGATCGTTGATAAATCTCTTCAGCTTACGCTCGTCACGGTAATCAAAAAATACAACCTGATTTTTCGATACTTTCTTTTTTGACGCCAAAGCGTTGCTCAGTGATTTGTTGCCCTGCGATTTGTGGCCTTGTGATTGTGTAAATTTTTGTCTCATAAGTTCATTACAAAATTTAGCTTACCCTGTCCCCTCAATCGGAGGAAAGGTATTTGTATTCGTAAATATGACCGGGATCCTCCTCATGAATTTCTCCATGATGGTTATCGTGGCAATCATCCTCAATAAAGCCCTCTTCATCCTCCTCGCCATTCTTCTTTCTCTTGTTGAGGAACTGGATTCTTCTGGCTTTGATTTCAACAACAGTTCTGGATGATCCGTCCTGCGCTTTCCATGTCCGGCTCTGTAATTCACCGTCCACGAGGACTGCTGAACTTTTTTTCAGATTGTCACGGCAGCTTTCGGCAAGCTTGTTCCAGGCAACAACTCCAACATAGCAGACATCTTCCTGCCACTGATGATTACTGTCCCGGAATCTTCTGTTACATGCAATTGAAAAATTAACGACAGGCGTTCCGCCTGAATTAGTTTGCCTGAAAACAGGATCCTTTGTCAGATTTCCAGCAACGACTACACTGTTTATCTCAGGCATTTTTAATTCAGCCATAGCATCTTCTCCGTTTTATTCTCAAAAGGAATCACTTCTCAGCTTGCTTTCAAACTAACCCTGACGATCATTTTCCAACAGTATCGGAAGCAGCAGCCTCTGCGGCAGCTACATCTTCCGGGCTACCTATAACTACACTGTATTTCTCTACCCTCTTGCGCATTTCAAGGAAAGCACTGGTAAGATGTATAATCAGGTAACGCAAAAGGGCTTCCTCATAACGGAACACTTTTTCAATCTCCGCAATAACGGTGGTTGCAGCAGTAAATTCGATGTGGGCGTAGTACCCAATGGTTTTCTTCTTGATCGGATAGGCTGTTTTGCGTCTGCCGATTTCAAGAACATTGCTGATTGTTCCACCTTTTTCAGTAATCACCCGCTGCACAAGTTCCATTGCGGCTAAAACGGCCTCATCCTGAAGCCCGCCGTCAATGATGACTGTACATTCATAAAGTTTGTTTGTTTCCATAGCGCAAATAGCTGATAATCATTATTACTCCTCAGTTGCTTGCAAAACGGCGAGGGTCCGGTATTGCGCAGACCAGCCCCACGGCTTCAAAGGTCTCCCTGTGAACACCATCTGCAAATTTGAACATTAAAGGTAAACTATTTGCACCATTTTTCCAACCTCATGGAAAAAACCTTGAACCCGGATTAACCGACAAGAACAAAATATTGTATCCAATTGTTTTGTATAAACTTACCATCCACCAAAAGAAACTTCATCAGCCTCCCTTGAAGTGGTCCAGAATCTTTCTGGCAATAAGGGTTTGTGAGAGGTCGTTCATGCACCGGAAATGGCCTTTCGGGCAGCGATCGCGACCAATATGCGAGCATGGGCGGCAACGAAGTCCTTCGACTTCGAACAGCTCGAACTGTGTATGATAGGGAAGAAAGCCAAAAACAGAAGAAGAGGAACCGAAGAGCACAAAAAGCTTTTTACCGAACGCCGAGGCCATATGCATGAGCCCCGTGTCGTTGCAGAGTACTGCGTCACAACGCTCAAGGATTGCTGCGGTCTGCATGAGCGTGCAGCTTCCGGCAAGATTAAGTACCTTTGAACGGTATGCAACCGGCAGCGTCTTCATGATTTCTGAAGCTTGAACACTCTCCTCTTTGCCACCGAGAAGAATCACCTGTAATGGCTCCTCTGCAAGCAGGATGGAAAGCAGGGCAGCAAGATGGTGCGGTGGGTAACGTTTGGTAAAATGGTTTGCGC